>Ga0126369_10004613_pt1 | contig 10122 bp, 6 predicted proteins | sample PanSoiMetaPlot_1_FD_109646 | JGI IMG/M metagenome (GOLD analysis project Ga0126369, IMG submission 109646) | Tropical forest soil microbial communities from Panama - MetaG Plot_1 | ecosystem: Environmental > Terrestrial > Soil > Tropical forest > Bulk soil | place: Panama | collected 2016-02-17
AGGCGCCGCAGGGGACGGCCAGATCGCCGGGCGTGGCGACGGCGTCGTCGGCAGCGAGACCACAGCTGGCGGTGCGGCCAGCCGGGGTGAAGACGTCACCCGTGACGAGGGAGTCGTCGGGCCCGGCGGGGACGCCACGGCCAGTGCGGACAGCCGCCCGGTGGTGGCGGTGACGGGAGCCGCACATGACCTCGGGCTCGCGCTGACCGCCCAGCTGGCGCGCTCAGCGCGCTTCGCGCGGGTGATCGCGATCGATGATCATCGCGGCGAGCTCGCCGGCGTCCTGTGGCGGGTGGTCGACGTGCGCGACCCGATCCTGGCCCGCAGGCTGGCCGGGATCGACGTGATCGTCCATGCCGACCTGGACCTGGCCCCGGACTCCGACCCGAGAGCCAGGCGGGCTCACAACGTCAGGGGGACCCAGACCGTGCTCACCGCCGCGGCCGCCGGGGGAGTACGCCGCGTCGTACTCGTCACCAGCGCGATGGTGTACGGAGCGCATCCCGACAATCCCGTCCCGCTGCCGGAGTCCGCGCCGCTGGCGGCCGAGATGGACGGCAGCGTGGTCGGCGACTTCCTGGAGATCGAGCACCTGGCCGAGCGGTCGCCGCGCAGCAACCCGAGCCTCGAGGTGACCGTCGTGCGTCCTGCGGCCCTGGTCGGCGAGGGCATCGACACGCTCATTACCAGGCACTTCGAGGCCCCGCGGCTGCTGCTGGTGAAGGGCTGCGCACCGCGCTGGCAGTTCTGCCACGTGTCGGACCTCCTATCGGCGATCGAGCTCGCCGCGGCGGGCGAGGCGAAGGGGGCGTTCGCCGTCGGCTGCGATGGCTGGATGGAGCAGGAAGAGGTCGAGGAGCTCTCCGGACTGCGCAGGATAGAACTTCCGGCCGGCGTGACTTTCGCCACTGCCCAGCGGTTGCACCGCGCCGGAATCACCCCCACGCCCGTCTCCGGCCTGCACTATGTCGTGTACCCGTGGGTGGTCGACTGCCAGACCTTGCGCGACCGCGGGTGGCGGCCGTCGGTCAGCAACACCGAGGCGCTCGAGGTGCTGCTGGATCAGCGCGCTGGGCACCACGCTCTGGCCGGGCGCAGGCTGGCCAGGAAGGACGCCACGATCACCGCCGCCGGGGCGACCGTAGCAGTGATCGGTACGGCGGCGATCGTGCGCCAGGTCCGCAAGCGCCGCCGGGAAACCTGAGGCAGGCCGCCGCGCGCGGGCACGGTAGCGTGGCAGCGTGCGCGGGGACATCATCAAACTGGCCGAGCTACGCGATTCCCCGCTCTCGGTCGCCGAGGTGACCGAGGCGGTCATGGATCCCGCCGCGGGCGGCGTCGCGGTGTTCGCCGGCGCGGTCCGCGACAACGATCACGGCGCGGCGGTGACCGCCCTGTCCTACTCAGCGCACCCGACGGCGGCTGCCGAGCTGCGCAAGGTGGCCGAGCGCGTCGCGGCCCAGTTCGACGCGCACGCGATCGCCGCCGTGCACCGGGTCGGTGACCTGGCCATCGGCGACCTCGCGGTCGTCGTGGCGGTGTCGACGCGGCACCGGGCCGAGGCATTCGCCGCGTGCCGGATGCTGATCGACGACCTCAAGGCCGGCGTGCCGATCTGGAAGCATCAGCATTTCGCGACGGGCGTGAGCGAGTGGGTGCTGCCCGGTGGGGAGGCCGAGCGGGTGGGCGGACCGGGCGGGCCGGGAGGCGGAACCGAACGATCGGGCGCACCAGGCGAGCCGGGCGGATTGCCGGTCACCGCGTAGTCTTGCGGCCATGTCCCGTCGAGCTGCGACCCTGCTCATCGCCGGCCTGGGCGTGGCCGTCTCGCTTGTCGTGGCCTGGATGGTGGCGGTGCCCTACGTGGTGCTGGTGCCCGGTCCGACCTACAACACGCTCGGCTCGCTCAGTGGCAAGCCGATCATCCAGATCACCGGCCGCCATACGTTCCCGGCGTCTGGCCACCTGAACATGGTGACGGTCTCGTACTACGGCGGGCCGGGGTATAGTCCGCCGTTCACCATCATCGACGCGATCCAGGCCATGTTCCGGCCGCACGAGGCCGTCGTTCCGCAGTGGGAGCTGTTCCCGCCTGGCCAGACCCAACAGCAGGTGGTCAAGCAGGATTCGGAGCAGATGGCGAGCTCGCAGCAGACCGCCACCGCGGCTGCGCTCTGCCAGCTCGGAATCAAGTTCTCCGTGATCGACACGATCACGAGCACGGTCAAGGGACTGCCTGCGGCCGGCGTCCTGCACGCCGGCGATGTTGTACGGGCCGTGGACGGCAAGCCGGTCACCTGCCGGTCAAGCGCCGCCAGCATGATCCGCGCCCGCGCGCCGGGGCAGCAGGTCGTACTGACCATCGTCCGCGCGGGCCGCCCCATGAGCATCACGCTGAAGACCAAGGGCTACGCTGGGCAGCCGGTCGTCGGCGTCAACGTGACCGAGTCGTTCTCCTTTCCCTTCCGGGTGACGATCAGGGTGGGCAACATCGGCGGACCGAGCGCAGGCATGATGTTCGCGCTCGCCCTCATCGACAAGCTGACCCCGGCAAACTTGACCGGGGGCCGGTTCATCGCCGGTACTGGGGAGATCGAGGTCGGCGGTGCCGTTGACCCGATCGGCGGAATCCAGCAGAAGATGGCAGCGGCCCGCGCAGCGGGGGCGACCGTGTTCCTTACCCCAGCCGCCAACTGCCCGGATACGGTCGGGGCCGTGCCGCCCGGCCTGCGACTGGTGAAGGTCAGCAGCCTGAGCGGCGCCATCGCCGCGCTGCGGGCACTGAAGCAGGGCACCCCGGTCCCGTCGTGCTGAAGGGCCAGGGCGGGCGGTGGGCCCGGGCGGGCGGGTGGGCTAGAAATACAGGGAACCACCGGTTCTGACGGTAGGTTGCGAACAGTGACTCACGCCGGAGGGAAGAGCGATGGCGTTCCGGTTCGCTGGGCAGCGTAGCCCTGGTGGCGGCCGCCCCGTCGTATTGCCCAGGTGGCCGCGGTACGTCATACCCGCGGTGCTGGTCGTCGTGGCCGCGGCCATCCTGATCTCGGTGACCGCCGGGATCTGGACGGACTACCTCTGGTTCTCCTCGGTCGGCCAGAGCAATGTGTTCGCCACGACATTCAGCACCAAGTGGGCCCTGTTCGGGATCGTCGGCCTGGTCATGGTGGCCACGATCGGTGCGAACATGGTCCTGGCGTACCGGCTGCGCCCCGAGGAACCGCCCGTCGGGCCCGAGCACCAGAGCGTCGAGGCCTACCGCCAGGCCATCGACCCGCACCGGCGAGCAGTCGCCGGAGTGTTGCTTGGCCTGATCGGCCTCATCTCGGGCATCACGGCCTCCAGCGGATGGCAGACCTGGCTGCTGTTCATTAACCGCGTTCCGTTCGGCGTCAAGGACCCGCAGTTCCACCTGGACCTATCGTTCTTCGTGTTCGACTACCCGTTCATCCGCTGGGCGCTGTCGTTCCTGTTCGCGGCCATCCTGCTGTCGCTGATCCTTGCCGCCGCCGTGCACGTTCTATACGGCGCGTTGCGCCTGTCCAGGCACCCGCGGCCGACCAGGGGCGCGAAGGCCCAGTTGTTCGTGCTCGCCGGCTTGTTCGTGGCGCTCAAGGCCGTCGCGTACTGGGTGGACCGGTACGGGATCAACTTCTCCCAGCGCGGGATCGTGCAGACCGGCGCCTCCTGGACCGACGTGCACGCCGTGCTGCCCGCCAAGACCGTGCTCGCTGTGATCGCCGTGATCTGCGCGGCGCTGTTCCTCGCCGGCGCCGCCCGGCGCACCTCGCTGCTCCCGGGAATCGCGTTCGGCCTGCTCGTGGTCTCCGCGATCGTGATCGGTGGCATCTACCCGTTCGTCATCCAGCAGTTCGTCGTCAAGCCGAACGAGCAGGTCAAGGAGCGGCCGTACATCACTCGTGAGCTCACGGCCACAAGGGCCGCGTATGGCGTCGGCGGAACGCAGGTGACCGGTTATCAGGCATCCCCCAACCTGCCTGCCGCCAAGATCGCCGCCGAAGCGGCCGGGCTCCCGAGCCTGCGGCTGCTGGACCCTGACGTGGTCTCCGCCGCATACCAGCAACTACAGCAGGTGAAGGGCTATTACCATTTCGCCGGCGTGCTCGCGATGGACAGGTACCTGCTCGGAACCAACCCGCAGCCCCAGGATATGGTGGTCGGCGTCCGGGACATGCTAGGCCCGCCCTCCGGTCAGGGCAGCTGGATCAATACGCATTTGATCTACACCCACGGCTACGGGATCGTGGCGGCGCCGGCCGCCATGGCCCAGAACAACGGCAACCCGGACTTCACCCAGGGCGAGGGCAACATCCCGCCCTCGGGACAGCTACATCTGCTGCAGCCGCGGATTTACTTCGGGCACGAGGGCGCCGGCTATGTCATAGCCGGAAGCCGGCAGGCCGAGCTTGACTATCCCAACGAGAGCACCGGCGGCCAGCAGAACAACACCTACCACGGTGGCGGCGGAGTGCCCGTCGGCTCCTTCTTCAACCGGCTGCTCTTCGCGGTGAAGTTCCGCGACATCAACATCATGCTGTCCGGCGCGATCGAGCCCCGCTCGCGGATCCTCTACGTGCGCGACCCGCTGTCCCGCGTCGCGAAGGTAGCGCCGTTCCTGACGCTCGACGGCGACCCGTACCCCGTCGTCGTGAACGGGCAGATCCTCTGGGTGGTCGACGGCTACACCACGACCGACAACTACCCGTACTCCCAGCGGATCAGCCTGTCCCACGCCACCTCGAACACCTACAGCCCGGGCGGCCTGGCCGTCGGCCCGTCCGACGAGGTCAACTACATCCGCAACTCGGTGAAGGCAACTGTCAACGCCTATACCGGCGCCGTGCACCTGTACCAGTGGCAGCAGGCCAGTCCGGTGCTGCAGGCCTGGATGAACGCATTCCCCGGCCTGATCCTGCCGCAGCGGGACATTCCGGCGGCGCTGAAGCCGCACTTGCGGTACCCCGAGGTGATGTTCGACGTGCAGCGCCAGATCCTGACCCAGTTCCACCTGCTGCCGTCGCAGCCGACGGAGTTCTACGGGGGCCAGAACTTCTGGGCCGTGCCCGGCGACCCGACCCTCGGCCTGCATGCCGCCGTCAGCCAGCCGCCCTACTACCTGACGCTCGACATGCCCGGCCCCATCGGGGCCCAGTTCTCGCTGGCGACGCTGCTGACCCCGCGCAACCGCGCCAACCTCGCTGCGCTCGTTGCCGTCGACAGCAACCCGCTGAGCCCTGACTACGGCATGATCCGGATCTTGCAACTGCCGCAGAGCACGGCCATCTTGGGCCCAGAGCAGGTGCAAAGCAAGTTCGAGACCTTCGCAACGGCATCCAAGGAACTCTCGCTGTTCCGCACCGGCGGCTCGCGGGTCATGCTCGGCAACTTGGTGACCGTGCCGCTGGCAGGCGGGCTGCTCTCGGCGGAACCGGTCTACTTGCAGCCCTCGGCGCCAGGGAATACCGGCGCCTACCCGACATTGCAGCGCGTCTTCACCTACTACAACGGCTCGGTGGGCTACGCGCCCACCCTGACCGAGGCGCTGGCTCAGGCGATCGGCGGGACTGGCAGCCAGGCACCCGGCCAGGGGACCACTCAGCCGGGCGGGCGCGTCAGCGCAACGGTGCGGCTGTTCCTCACCGAGGCCGAGCATTTCTACGCGCAGGCCCAGGCGGCCCTGCGCAGCGGCAACCTCGCGCTCTATTACGCCGACATCCTGAAGATGAAGGCAGCTCTGGACCAGGCGAACAAGGCCGCCCAGACATCGGTGACTGTGCCGGGCCATGGCCACCTCGTGCCGGCGTCGCCTGGACCTACCCCGTCGCCCTCCCCCTCGCCGTAGCCGGGCCGCGCTCGCCGACAGCCCGGCGCCGCGACGGAGGCGGCCGCGGCCGGCCCGCAACACGGTGTACGCCGCGCTTGTCGTGACACAGTGCCGGAGAGGAGGGCGTAGGCTCGGTTCAGCGGGGACTCCCACATGAGCGTCGTGCCGCAGGCGAGCCAATCGGCACGGTGCCGGAGGCGCGCCAATCGGCACAGTGCCGCAGACGCGCCAATCGGCACAGTGCCGCTGGAGTGCCAATCGGCACAACCTGGCGGTCAGGCGGCCAGGATCGCCGAGCGGCGGTTCCCGCAGAGTTGGTCGGCGCGGCATCGGAAGGGAGCCTGACGCGTAGTGGGCCCTCGTGTTCTCCTTGACGCGACAGGCGTTCCCGCCGACCGTGGCGCGCTCGGCCGATATGTTGACGGACTGGTCAGCGCACTGTCCGAGGCAGGGGCCGACCTGGCTGTCGCGTGCCAGCGCGCCGACGAGGAGCGCTACGCCCGACTGCTGCCCGGCGCCAGGATCGTGCCAGGCCCGCCAGCCATAGCGCACCGGCCGGCCCGGCTAGCCTGGGAGCAGAGCGGCCTGCCGCTGGCGGCCGGCCAGGTCGGCGCCAACGTGATCCATTCGCCGCACTACTCGATGCCGTTGCGGCCTGGACTGCCAGTCGTGGTGACCATCCATGACCTCGCCTTCTTCACGGCTCCCGACACTCACAGCCCCGTCACGGCCACCTTCTACAAGGCGGCGATCAAGACATCGGCGCGGCGTGCGACACGCCTGATCGTTCCGTCCAAGGCCACCAGGGACGAGGTCGTGCGCGTGCTCGAGGCCGACTCGACCAGGATCGACGTGGCCTATCACGGTGTCGACCACTCTCTGTTCTGCCGTCCTGACGGCGCACAACTCACCCGCATCGCCGGGCGGCTCGGCCTGCGCGGCAAGCCGTACGTGGCCTACCTCGGCACCCTCGAACCGCGCAAGAACGTCCCGGCCCTGATCGAGGCGTGGGCTCAGACCGTGGCTGCGATGCCTGATCCCCCGGCGCTGGTCCTGGCCGGCGGAACCGGGTGGAGCGATGAGGTGGACGAGGCCGTCGCGTCCGTTCCCGCGCACCTGCGCCTGGTGCGGCCCGGGTACCTGCACTACGCCGACTTGCCCGGGTTCTTCGGCGGGGCGCTGGTGGTGGCGTTCCCGAGCATCGGCGAGGGGTTCGGCCTGCCCGTCCTTGAGGCCATGGCGTGCGGCGCGCCCGTGCTGACGACGCACCGGACCGCGCTGCCCGAGGTGGGCGGCGACGCGGTCGCCTATACCGAGCCAGACGCGGTGAGCATCGGTGCCGCCCTGCGGTCGCTGATCGATGACGAGGCCCAGCGGGAGTCGCTTGGCCGCGCCGGGTATGCCAGGAGCCTGGAGTTCACCTGGAGTGCGTCAGCTCATGCCCATATGGCGTGCTACGAGCGCGCCGCGTCAGCCGGACAGGGGTAATCTGGCTGGCCATGCCGACAGATGCGCGCGACGACACCGGACCGGCAGCCGAGCTCGAGGCGATCGTGCTGGTGGGCGGCCAGGGCACGAGGCTGCGCCCGTTGACGATCGGAACGCCCAAGCCACTGCTGCCCACCGCGGGCGTGCCGTTCCTCGCGCACCAGCTGGCGAAGGCAGCCGCGGCTGGCGTGAGTCGCATCGTCATGGCGACGTCGTACCGGGCCGAGATGTTCGCCGAGGCCTTCGGCGACGGCGCGGGTTTCGGGCTGCGGATCGTCTATGTCCATGAGGCCGAGCCGCTCGGCACGGGCGGCGGCATCCGCAATGCCGCCGCGAGCCTGCGCAGCGGTCCCGACGACCCGGTGTTCGTGCTCAACGGAGACGTGCTGTCCGGACATGACCTCGTCGCGCAGCTGGACTTGCACCGTAAGGCGGACGCGGCGGTGACGCTGCACCTGGTCGAGGTGCCCGACCCGGCAAGGTTCGGATGCGTGCCGACCGACCTGGACGGCCGGGTCACCGCGTTCCTCGAGAAGACCCCGAGCCCGGTGACGAACCAGGTCAACGCCGGCTGCTACGTGTTCACCCGGCGAGTCATCGACGCGATGCCGGTCGGCACCGTCCTGTCGGTAGAGCGCGACACCTTCCCTGCGTTGATCGCGGCGGGCGAGACGGTCATGGGGTACCTGGAAAGCGGCTACTGGCTGGATGTGGGCACCCCCGAGGCGTTCGTCAGGGGATCGTGCGACTTGGTCCTCGGCGAGCTCGCCTCGCCGGCCCTGCCCGGAGCGTGCGGCCAGGCGCTCGTCCTGCCCGGCGCCACCGTCGACCCGTCGGCGCTGCTCGCCGGCGGGACGGTGGTCGGCGCGGGCGCCGTGGTGGAGGCCGGCGCCGTGGTGGACTCCTCGGTTCTTTTCCCGAACGTAGCCGTGGGCGCTCATGCCACGGTGAGCGGGAGCGTCGTAGCCGACGGTGCCCGCATCGGCGCGGGGGCGGTCGTGTGCGACGCGGTCGTCGGGGCGCGAGCGCAGATCGGCGGCGGCAACGAGCTGCGCCATGGCCTGCGGGTATGGCCGGGCGTGCGGCTTGACGGCACCGCGATCCGGTTCTCTACCGATGCCTGACCGAGCCTGACGGGCACGCGAACGTGACGGCGACCGACGGACTCGCGAGATCGGCGAGCCGGCCGGCAAGGGAGCGCAGGTGGCTGGCGCCGTTCCCCGTGAACGTGGCGGCAGTACTGGCCGTGCACCGGCGCGGTCGGGGCGACCCGGCATACGCGTCGGGCGGGCCCGGCATCATCTGGCGCGCGTGCCAGACCCCGGACGGCCCGGGCACACTGCGGGTGACCTGGCACAGGGACGGCGAGCAGACCCTCCTCGACGCGGCGGCCTGGGGGCCTGGCGCGGGCTGGCTGCTCGAAGCGCTGCCCGCGATGGTGGGTGCGGACGACCGCCCCGAGGATTTCGCGCCTGAGCATCCGGTGCTGCGCGCCGCGATCAGGCGGCACAAGGCGCTGCGGATCGGCCGCACGGGGCTGGTACTTGAGGCGCTGGTGCCCGCGGTACTGGAGCAGAAGGTTGTCGGGGCTGAGGCGACGCGGTCCTGGCGAATGCTGCTGACGCGATTCGGGGAACCCGCTCCGGGTCCTCCGGGCGTGGTTCCGGCCAGGCTCAGGGTGCCGCTGAGCCCGGCGGGCTGGGCCGGCATCGCGTCCTGGGACTGGCACCGGGCCGGAGTGGAGGCCGTGCGGGCCCGCACCATCGCCGCGGCCGCCCGGGTGGCGGGCCGGCTGGAGGAGACGACGACCCTGCCGTCGGCGCAGGCCGACCGGAGGCTCCAGGCGCTGCCCGGGATCGGCCTGTGGACCTCCGCCGAGGTCCGGCAGCGAGCCTGCGGCGATCCCGACGCGGTGTCGGTGGGCGACTATCACCTGCCTTCGCTCGTGGGGCGGGCGCTGGTCGGCCGCGACGTGGACGATGCTGGCATGCTCGAGCTCCTCGCCCCGTACGCGGGCCAGCGGCACCGCGCGGCAACCCTGGCCAGCCTCAGCGGCGCTGCCCGACCCCGCCGCGGCCCGCGCAACCCGGTTCGCGACTACCGCGCGTATTGACCGGCTCCGCGCGACGACATCGATGTGACATCGGTGCTGTCCTGACGACATCGTCACATCGATGCATCGCGATGGCGGCGCGCTGTCGGGCGCAGCTATGGCGCGGAGCGAGGGCAGCCGGGACAATTGGGTTCACATCAGATGCGATTGAGGAGGCATGGTGCTCTACGCGTTCGGATTCGAGCGGATCGGCGTGCTCGTAAGCGACCTGTACTTCGTGGACCCGAACCCGCGGCCTGGTCAGGAGGGCGCCGAGCGTGGGGTACGCCTCGAGGTGCGGATGCTCGGCCAGGGTGAGCTGAAGGGGTCGATCTACTCGGCACGGCCGATCGAGGTGGGCGAACCGGTATGGCGCGCCGACCTGCTTGAGGCCGCCGACGGGCCCCCTGGCAGCCTGAACCGGGCGCACCATCACCCGAGGTTCCGTGGCTGGGAGCCCGGCCACCGGGTCTTCGATAAGGCGCTGACGGCCGACCCCGTGGCCTGGATGGGGGAGCAGCTGTCCGATCTGGCGGCGCTGCTCGACCGCGCCGGGGTGGCGGACCCTGAGTCGTTCGCCGTCGACGCCCGGAGCCTGCGCGGCTGCGTTCCGCAAATCATGCACGCCGTGCGCGGATTGCTCGAGCAGATCAAGGCCGGGGAGCTCGCGGTCGCGCCGGACGGGGACGAGCCGGAAAGC
>Ga0126369_10004615_pt1 | contig 10120 bp, 8 predicted proteins | sample PanSoiMetaPlot_1_FD_109646 | JGI IMG/M metagenome (GOLD analysis project Ga0126369, IMG submission 109646) | Tropical forest soil microbial communities from Panama - MetaG Plot_1 | ecosystem: Environmental > Terrestrial > Soil > Tropical forest > Bulk soil | place: Panama | collected 2016-02-17
GCTGGCCGAGACCCTCCGCGAGCTTGGGCGTGATGATCCGCGCCACGACGTCGGTGCCGCCGCCGGGCGGGAACCCGACGATCATGCGGATCGGCTTGCTCGGGTACGGCTGGGCATGGGCAAGTCCGTGCGGCAAGACGAATCCTGCCAGCAGCGCGGCGAACAGCGTTCTCATCGCTCGTCCTCTCTTCCAGCCGGGTGTCTAGTCTGAAGGGGAGACCCGGCGTTGTGAAGGGGAGACGAACGCCCCGAGTCAAGCGAGTACCCAGGGACTGCCGCGACCGGTCGACTCTACGCTCGGTGGGAATGCTCCCGCGGAGCGCTGCGCAGCACAATTGCTCAGAGCGGGGGAGCAGCCTAGGATAGAGGCGCTTGCTTTGGCCCCGCGGCGCGAAGCGCCGCCGCCGACAACGATCGACGCCGACAACGATCAAGTAGGACACGACCAGGAGGTTCGAATGAAATCCAACCCGCTAGTCATCTCGATCTCGGTGCTGGCTTCGATCATCGGTGCGGCGCTCAGCGCATCGGCCGCTGCGGCCCCGGTCACGCTTCGCGCGTCGCATCAGTTCCCTGGCGGCCGCGGTGACGTGCGCGACGAAATGGTGCAGATCATCGCGCGCGAGGCCAAGGCCGCGAATGTCGATCTCGAAATCCAGGTCTACCCCGGCGCGTCGTTGTTCAAACCGAACGAGCAGTGGAACGCGCTCGCCAACGGTCAACTCGACATCTCGTCCTTCCCGCTCGATTACGCGAGTGGAAAAGTGCGGGCGTTCGGCGCGACGCTGATGCCAGGCCTCGTCCGCAGCCACGAGCGGGCAGCGCGGCTCAATGACTCGCAGTTCATGAAGGACATCAAGGCAAAGATCGAGCAGGCCGGCGTCATGGTGCTCGCCGATGCCTGGCTCGCCGGTGCCGTCGCCTCAAAGAAAGGCTGCATCCGCGCCCCGGCGGACATCAAAGGCCTCAAGGTCCGCTCGGCCGGGCCGACGTTTGCCGCGATGTGGCAGGCAGCGGGCGCCTCGATCGTTTCGGTGCCGTCGAACGAGGTCTACAACGCGCTCCAGACTGGCGTCGCCGAGGCGACCGACACGAGTTCGGGCAGCTTCGTGTCGTTTCGCATCTACGAGCAGGTGAAATGCCTGACCGCCCCCGGAGACAACGCGCTATGGTTCATGTACGAGCCCGTGCTGATGTCGAAGAAAACGTTCAACCGCCTCAACAAGCAGCAGCAGGAGGTGCTGCTCAAAGCCGGGAAGAAATCGCAGGACTTTTTCGCCGGCGCCGCCAAGGGACTCGACGACGAGATGGTGAAGGCGTTCAAGCAGCACAACGTGGAAGTGATCACCCTCACGCCGACCGAGTATGACGCCTGGGTCAAAGTCGCCCGCGAAAGCTCGTACGCGGAGTTCGCCAAGGACGTGCCGGACGGCAAGAAGTTGATCGACGAAGCGTTGAGCGTCAAATAGCGGCGAGCGGGCGGAAAGCGTCGCCCCCTCGAGACGAACCGTAGATTTCCGCGCGAGCGTGTGGTGGATCGCTTTGTCCGCGCCGTCCGGCTGATCTCGCTGCTGTGCGGCTATTTCGCGGCGGCGCTGATCGGCGCGGGCGTACTCGTCGTCTGCCACATGGTGTTCGTGCGCTACGCGCTCAACCAGAACACCATCTGGCAGACCGACTTCGTCACTTACAGCCTGATCGCGGCGACTTTTATCGGCAGCCCTTACGTCCTGATGACGCGCGGGCACGTGAACGTCGACGTCTTGCCGCACTACCTCGGTCCGCGTAGCCGCTACGCGCTGGCGCTGTTCGCCAGCGTGATCACGCTCGCTTTCTGCGTCGTCCTCGCCGTGTTGACCTCGCGGTTCTGGCTCGAAGCGTGGGAGAACAAGTGGGTGTCGGACACGATGTGGCGCGCGCGGTTGTGGATTCCCTACGCGTCGATGCCGATCGGCCTCGGCGTGTTGACCCTGCAAGCGATTGTCGAGCTCGCGAGCCTCGTCACCGGGCGCGAGCCGCCGTTCGGCATGAAGTCCGACCGATCATGAGCCCGGCCACGCAGGGGGTGATCGTCCTCATCGTGACGCTCGCCATGCTGCTCTCAGGCGCCCCGGTCGCGTTCGGACTGGGCACGATCGCCATCGTCTTCTTGGTGATCTTCCATGGTTTCGACGCGCTGCAGGTGGTCGCCGAGACGTTTTACGCCGGGCTCAACGACTTCACGCTGGTGTCGATCCCGATGTTCGTGATGATGGGCGCGGCGATCGGCTCTTCGCCCGCGGGCAAGGACCTATACGAGGCGCTTGATCGCTGGTTGTACCGCCTGCCGGGCGGGCTCGTGATCTCCAACCTCGGCGCGTGCGCGCTGTTCGCGGCGCTCACGGGTTCGTCGCCCGCGTGCTGCGCGGCGATTGGCAAGATGGGCATTCCCGAGATGCGCCGGCGCGGCTACCCGGACGACATCGCCACCGGATCGATCTGCGCCGGCGGTACGCTCGGCATCCTGATTCCGCCGTCGATCACGTTCATCCTCTACGGCATCGCGACCGAGACTTCGATCGGACGCCTATTCCTCGCCGGCGTGATGCCGGGTCTCATGCTGACCGGGCTCTTCATGCTGTGGACGCTGTTCGCGATCTGGCGCAAGGGCTTTCGTGCGCATGCCGCCGATTTCCGCTACAGCTGGAAGGAGAAGTTCCAGTCGATCCCGAAGGTCGCGCCGTTCCTCGCGATCATCGTCGGTGTCATGTACGTGCTCTACGGCGGTGTGGCGACGCCCTCGGAAGCGGCCGGAGTGGGCGCGGCGCTGTGCGTCGTCCTTGCGATTCTCATCTATCGGATGTGGAGTCCCAAGAGCTGGTGGGCAATCCTGCGCGACACAACGCGCGAGTCGGTGATGATCCTCATGATCATCGCCGCCGCGGTGCTGTTCGGCTACATGCTGACCTCGCTCTACCTTACCCAGACGCTCGCGCAGGCAATCGCCGACATGCACGTCAACCGCTGGGTGCTGATGCTCCTGATCAACCTGTTCCTGCTGGTCTGCGGCTTCTTCATTCCGCCGGCGGCGATCATCCTGATGACAAGCCCGATCCTGCTGCCGATCATACAGGCAGCCGGCTTCGATCCGGTGTGGTTCGGCGTGATCCTCACGATCAACATGGAGATCGGCCTCATCCATCCGCCCGTCGGCCTAAACATCTACATCGTCAACTCCATCGCCCCCGACGTGCCGGTGACGCGCGTCATGTGGGGCACGATTCCGTACGTCGTCTGCATGATGCTCGCCATTGTCATCCTATGCGTCTTTCCGGAGATCGCGACCTGGCTGCCCAATAGACTCATGGGCACGGTGCATTGACCGCGATTCTAGTGGAGCGATGCCGAGGTAGGCGCTGGGCGTCGCCAAGGCTGGCGGAGCGATCCGTCTTCCTGCGGAAGTACTCGCGTCGCACCGCTGGGGCGTGAAACGAATGAAACAAGAAAGACGCGACCGCGAAATCGCCCTGATACCTCCGTTCGCTAGGCTCCCGCACGCCGATTCGCCCACGACCTACTCATACATTGCGGACGGCAAGGAGGAGGGCGCGTGTCAGGCGATCTTTCGCAGCTCTTCATCGCGCTCGGCATTTTCGCCGGCGCGGTCGTGTCCGGGTTTACCGGATTCGCGTTCTCCGCGGTTGCTGGCGCCGTGCTGCTGCATGTGCTGCCGCCCCGGGAGGCCGTGCCCCTCATGATGGTTTGCAGCGTGCTCGTGCAGAGCTTGAGCCTTTTCTCCCTGCGTAGCCACATCGAGTGGCGCGGCAGCTTGAGGCTAATCGTCGGCGGGCTGGCGGGGCTGCCTCCGGCGCTATATGTGCTCTTGCACGCCGACCCGACCCTCTTCCGGATCGGGTTCGGGGTTTTCCTGGCCGCCTACGCCGCGTACATGCTCCTGCGTCCCGCAGTCCACCCTTTCAGGCAAGCGGCACCGCGGTACGACGCCGTCGCCGGACTCGCCGGCGGCCTGATCGGGGGCGTCACAGCGATGCCCGGCGCGATTCCCGCGATCTGGTGCGACCTCCGCGGGCTCGCCAAGGACCGGCAAAGAGGCCTCGTTCAGCCCTACATCACCGCCATGCAGATCGCGGCTCTCGCCTTTCTCGCCACCCAGAGCGGGATTTCGGCCGGCCTGAGCAGCGAGGTCCTGCACTCGCTCGCACCGCTCGGCGCAGGCACGATGCTCGGGCTCGCGCTGTTCGGCAGAGTGAGCGATAGCCAGTTCCGGCGCGTGCTCCTGAGCACACTGGTGGTCTGCGGTCTCGCGTACCTCTTGTGATCCATCTTACGGACGCCCGGCTAAGAAGCGAAGCGGATCGGTCAAGGCAGCGGTAGCAATCCGCGGCACCCTCGCGAATTCTCTGCGCAGGGATGAAATGCCATGCCGCCGCTACTGGACGCCCGAGGAGTCGCCGTTTCGACGCGCGATCCCATCGCGCTCGACCAGTTCGAGGCCGCGCTCGCGAGCCTGCACAGCGGCCGCGGTGACGCCCTCGCTCGTATCGACGAAGCGCTTGCGCGCAACCCCGACTTCGTCGCCGGCCACTGCCTGCGCGCGGCGGCGTTCGTGCTGGGCGGTGAGTTGCCTCCCGAACGAGGGCTTGCGGTTTCGATCGGCGCCATCGAGCGATGCACCGATCACGCCAACGATCGCGAACGCCGCCACGCCGCGGCCGCTCGGGCGTGGCTCGACGGCGACGCGAGGCTCGCGCTGGAACGCTACGGCGAGCTCGTGATCGACTATCCGCGCGACAGCCTTGCGCTGCAGGTCGCGCACGTGCTCGACTTTCGGCTCGGCCAGCGGGAGTTGCTGCGCGATCGAGTGGCGCAGGCGCTGCCTCACTGGGACGCGGGCGTGCCGGGATTCGGGTACGTCCTCGGCATGTACGCATTCGGGCTCGAGGAAACCGGCGACTATGCGCGCGCCGAAGCAACGGCCCGTCGCGCGCTCGAGTTCGAGCCTGACAACGCTGCCGCAATCCACGCGATCGCCCACGTGCTGGAAATGCGCGGACGCGCGCGAGAGGGAATCGCCTGGCTCGAATCGACCCGGGAGACGTGGGCCGCGAACACCGGTTTCGCGAACCACATTGCCTGGCACCTCACTCTGTTCCACATCGAGCTCGGCGCGACGGACACGGCTGTCGCGATCTATGACCAGACGCTTGCACCGCGTCCCACGAGCTCGACGACCGCTCTGGTCGACGCGTCCGCACTGCTGTGGCGGCTCGCGCTGCGGGGCGTGGATCTCGGCGCCCGGTGGCGCGCACTTGCGCGGCGCTGGCGGCGCAAGCCGCTATCGGGCCAGCGTGCGTTCAATCTGGTGCACGCGGTGATCGCCTTCACCGCTGCGCGTGACGCACGACTAGCCGGTCGAGTGTCGGCATTGTTGCTGAAAGACAGTGCCACGCGCTCGGCGAACACGGCGGACGATCTCGCGCTCGCGATCCCGTTGACCGAGGCGCTGCAGGCGTTTGGCCGTGGCGACTATGCGCATGCGGTCGAGAGCATCGACGCCGTGCGCGCCATCGCGCATCGCTGTGGCGGCAGCGTGGCCCAGTGCGATCTCATTCACTTGACGCTCGTCGAAGCCGCCCTGCGAAGCCAGCGCGTGCGGCTCGCGCGCGCGCTCGCAGCCGAACGCACCGCGCGCAAGCCGGATAGCCCGCTTAACCGGTGGCTGTTCGCCCGTGCGGGTGCGATGGCGGCGTCTTAGCCACCGTCGGCAGCATCAGCAGCACCGTTAGGCTTCTTGCACCGCTTAGCTGTGGCGCTGCCCCCCGACCTCGGGGGACGATTACTTCGAGAGTAATCGACGGCGGTCGCGCGGCGCGAGCTTGTCCGCACTATCATTGGCGGGAGCCCGCCCTCCGCGCGCCACACCGGCGGACACGCAATCCCATGTCACTCAGCGCTGCGCCGTTTGCCGCCAAGAAGTTCATCGACGTCATGGGCCGCCGCATGGCCTACCTCGACGAGGGCGAGGGCGATCCGATCGTATTCCAGCACGGCAATCCGACCTCCTCGTACCTGTGGCGCAACGTGATGGCACGCTGCCGCGGCCTGGGGCGCCTCGTCGCCTGCGATCTAATCGGGATGGGCGACTCGCAGAAGCTCGAGCCCTCGGGCCCGCATCGCTACACCTATGCCGAGCAGCGTCGATACCTCTTCGCACTCTGGGAGGCGCTCGCGCTCGGCGATCGCGTGATCCTCGTGCTTCACGACTGGGGTTCTGCGCTTGGGTTCGACTGGGCCAATCAGCACCGGGATCGGGTGCGGGGGATCGTCTATATGGAAGCCATTGTGACGCCCTTGACGTGGGATGACTGGCCGGAAAGCGCGCGTCGTGTCTTTCAGGGTTTCCGGTCCGCCGACGGCGAGGAGATGGTGCTAACGAAGAACGTTTTCGTCGAACGCGTGCTGCCAGCTTCGGTGATACGGCCGTTGACAGACGCGGAAATGACTGAATATCGCCGCCCTTATCTCGCGCCGGGCGAGGACCGGCGACCGACGCTGACCTGGCCGCGGCAGATCCCGGTGGACGGCTCGCCGGCCGATGTCGTCGAGGTCGTCAGCGACTATGCGCGTTGGTTATCGAAGAGTGATGTACCCAAGTTGTTCGTGAACGCGGAGCCGGGGTCGATCCTGACCGGACGCCAGCGCGAGTTCTGCCGGTCCTGGCCGAATCAGAGGGAAGTGACCGTCCGGGGCAAGCACTTCATTCAGGAAGACAGCCCCGACGACATCGGCGAGGCGGTCGCGAATTTCGTGCGCGGCCTGTAACGGTTGCAGCGAAGCGGAGGGAACGGATGGCAGGCGTGATCGACATCAGCCGCGTGGATCACATCGGGATCCGCGTGAAGGACCTCGCCCAGGCCCTGCGCTTTTACCGCGTCCTGGGCTTCGAGTTGCACTGGAAGGACGCGAACGACGCCGTCGCGATCATCAGGAACGCTCACGACGTCGAGATCAACCTCGTCTACAACGCGAGCGCCGACAGCGGCGGCAAAAACATCCTGATGGACGTCGGCGAGAAGTACCCTGGCTACACGCATGTCGCGCTGCGCGTCGAATCGATCAAAGCCGCGATCGAGGCGCTACGCGAAAACGCGATCCGCATCACCCAGGGCCCGGTGTCATTCGGCCGGGACGGCCACGTTTCGGTGTTCGTGCGCGATCCCGACTTGAACGTCGTGGAGTTGCGAGGCCGCGAGGAGGACTTGTCGTCGCTTGGCGGTGTCAGCGAGTACAAGCCCGAGAACTGATAACAGTTCCTGATCGCTAGCTGCTCGCGCGTCAATGCTGTCGGTCGTCTCGATTCGGAGCGCATCTTTCGGCCGCACGAGCGCTCCGCGCAAGATTCTGCAGTCCGAATCCTTACAAGAACCTGTCTGAAGCGCCGGCGCGTTCTCTCGCGAAGGCGTAGACCGTACGGGCTATCGAACGTTGTGCTCTGAAGTGGCATCGTGCGCGCCACGCACGCAAGAACGCTAGCGTGCGATCCATTCCAGATGGCGCATGACGGCTGCAGCTGAGACGGACGGACACGACTCGAGTATGGAACAGCGTAATCGTCGTCTGCGCGCTCTGTCTTCCACTCAGGTTCCTGCTTACCGGAGGTGACGATGGCATCCATGAAACGCAAACCTGTTGCGGGCAGCACCAAGCAACCGCTCCCCGGCGCAAGGGTGATCGGCAAGGTCGACCCGCACGAGCAGATCGAGGTAACCGTGCTGCTGCGTTCGCGGCCGACGAGCGCGAACGTGCGATCGGACATCGAGGACCCGATGGCGATGGGAGCGCAGCTGCCCGAGCAACGGCGCTACCTCAACCGCGACGAGTTCGCCGCACAACGCGGAGCGGACCCGGCCGACATCGCCAAGGTCGAAGCCTTCGCGCGCGACCACAATCTCACGGTGACCGAGACCAGCATCCCGCGCCGCACGGTCAAGGTCGCCGGAACGATCGCCAACCTTACGGCTGCTTTTCAGCCGGACTTGAAGAAGTACCGCGTCGGACAGCGCGTGTTCCGCGGGCGGACCGGTCCGATCTCGGTGCCGGCCGACCTTGCAAGCGCCGTGGTCGGAGTGCTCGGCCTCGACAACCGCCCGGTCGCCAGACCACACCTGCGCTTTCTCGCGGACGAGCCAGGAGCGCGCGGTCAGAGAGCCGCGGGCCGTAAACCGACATCGAGCGCCGCCACAGGAAAGTCGCGCGCGACGATCAAGAACATCACGCCGAGGAACGCCCCCGACGGCAGCTTCACGCCGCCGGAGGTCGCCAAGCTCTACGGCTTTCCGCTGGGGCTCGACGGCGGCGGCCAGTGCATCGCACTGATCGAGCTGAACGATGTCGACAACGGTGGCAACGTCACGGGCACCGGCTTCAGCGCCGCCGACCTCAACGCCTACTTCAAGAAGCTGAAGATCCCGGCTCCCCATGTCGCGGCGGTCGGCGTCGACGGCGGCGCGAACAAGCCCGGCCCCGATCCGAACGCCGACGGCGAGGTGATGCTGGACATCGAGGTCGCCGGCGCGGTGAGCCCCGGGGCGAGCATCGCCGTCTATTTCGCGCCCAACACGGACCAAGGCTTCATCGATGCCGTCAGCACGGCGCTGCACGACACCGTGCGGAAGCCCTCGGTCATTTCGATCAGCTGGGGCGGCCCCGAAGACAGCTGGACGCAGCAGTCGCTCAATGCGTTCAATCAGGTGCTGCAAGACGCGGCCGCGCTCGGTGTGACGGTCTGCGTTGCCGCCGGCGACAACGGTTCGTCGGATCTGCCGCTCGATGACGGCCACGGTCATCGGCTGCGCGACGGCCTTCCGCACGTCGATTTCCCGGCGGCGAGCCCGTTCACGCTCGCGTGCGGGGGCACGAAGCTGCTCGGCTCGGGAACGAGCATCCAAAGCGAAGCGGTGTGGAATGAAGGCGACCGCGGCGGTGCCGGCGGCGGCGGCGTCAGCAACTTCTTCGCGCGCCCGAGCTACCAAGGGCGGTCGGCGGTTCCCAAATCGCCGAAGAACAAGGTGGGCCGCGGCGTTCCCGATGTCGCCGGCGACGCCGATCCCGCAACGGGTTACCAGGTCCGGGTGCAGGGCGCGCAGACGGTCATCGGCGGCACCAGCGCGGTGGCGCCTCTCTGGGCCGGCTTGATCGCGCTGATCAACCAGCGCATGGCCAAGCTCGGCAAGCAGTCGGTCGGCTTCATCAACCCGCTGCTGTATGCCAATCCGGGGGCGTTGCACGACATCGCGCACGGCAACAACGACATCGATGGAACGCTGCACCGGTACGGCGCGCGCGCGGGCTGGGATCCCTGCACCGGTTTGGGAACACCCGACGGAACGAAAGTGATGCAGGCCCTCGGCGGTTGAAACTGGGAACACCTGGCCGCCTCGGCGGCCAGGGGAACGCGCGCTGGCTCGGCTCTCGCGCCACGACCCTGCTTGCTCAGCGCCGGCGTGAGCGACGGTTCTTGCGCGTGCGGCCGCGGCTCGGCAGGAGCTCGAACAACCACTCGGCCAGGACGTTGGCGCGAATCACGCGGATCGCGAGCGCCGCCGGAGAGATCGGCCGCACTGGACGGGCCTCGCGCAGCAATGGGAGAAAGATCGCGATCACCGCCGTGCGCACTAGAGCCGACGCGGACAGCGCCAGCCACAAGCCGCTCGCAAACGCGATCGAGTAGCCGCCCAATTGGAGCTCGTGCGGCGCGTGCGTCGCGAGAAAGCCGCCGATCAACGCACCACCGAAGACGGCCGCGTTCGACAGGGTCTGATGCACCGCGCTGTAGGCCGCGCGCTTCTCCGGCGGCACGACGTCGTAGAGAAAGTTTCCGGCCGCCAGGCTGAACCCCGCCCAGGCCACACCGGCGACGAACTGAAACGCAAGGATCGCCCAGAAGTTCGGGATGATCAGCCACAGGATCGGCAGCGCGGGAAATACGATGCTCGTGACCTGCACCACGCGGAGGTTGCCGAACACATCGGACAGCCGGCCCCACAGCTTGAGCGCGGTGAATTGCATCAGCACGTAGAACGCGGTGACTGCAGTGAACTCGAGATACGAGAACCGCAGA
>Ga0126369_10004617_pt1 | contig 10120 bp, 7 predicted proteins | sample PanSoiMetaPlot_1_FD_109646 | JGI IMG/M metagenome (GOLD analysis project Ga0126369, IMG submission 109646) | Tropical forest soil microbial communities from Panama - MetaG Plot_1 | ecosystem: Environmental > Terrestrial > Soil > Tropical forest > Bulk soil | place: Panama | collected 2016-02-17
ACGAAGCTGCGCACCAGGGCGGTCAGCGCATCGATGTCGAAGGGTTTGCTCAGGAATGCGTCCGCGCCGAGGTCTTTGGCTTCGAGCAGCCGCTCCGCGGGCGCCGCCGACAGCACCACGACCGGGATCGCGGCCAAGACGGGGTCGTCCTGACGGTGATGCAGGAACGTGAAGCCGCTCTCCCCGGGCAGCATCAGGTCCAGCAAGATCAGATCGGGTGGGTCGTCCGCGACGGCTGCCTGAAGCTCGGCGAGCGTTTCGGCCTCGCGGGGATGAAAGCCTTCCTCGGCGAGATGCTCGGCGATGACGCCGCGGATCATCGACTCGTCCTCGACAATCAGGACCTCAGGTGGCGGCGGCACAGGCTCCATCGTCGATGCACGGCGGACGGCCCGCGCAGGGCCGACCATTGCCTCAACCGAGGCGATGAGCTTGTCGACGTCGATGGGCTTGGTCAGCCAGGCAGCGACCCCCAACGTGGCGGGGTAGTCGCCTTTGCCTTCAATGGCCGACAGGATGACCACCGGGATGCTCCAGCGCTCGAGCTGTTTGCGCGAGTGTTCGAGGAACTGCCAGCCGCTCATGTCCGGCATCATGAGGTCGAGCACGATCAGGTCAGGTCGCGAGCTGCGTAGCTTGCGCAGCGCCTCGACTCCGTCCGCGGCCTGGAGCACCGCGTAGCCGGCGTCGCCGAGCACGTCGGCCAGCACGCGACGGATCGGCGACTCGTCCTCCACCACCAGGACGTGACGTTTGCGTCGATCAGTGCGAGCAGGGAGCTGGAGCGGGCTCGCAGCTGGGACCATTCGCGTGGCCAGCGGGGGTGCAATAAGCGTGCCATTGTCCGACGAAGCAACTGATTCCTACGCGCGCTGGCCGGACTTCGTCATCCTGAGCGAAGCGAGGGATCTCGGCCGTGAGATCCCTCGGCTTCCTTCGCTTCGCTCGAGGACAGGCTCCAGCTCGACTCAGGATGACACCGAGAAGACAGCAGTCAGAGCCCCGTTGGGCGGGAACAGATTGTTGGACCTGACCTGGTTCGGGACCTCGAGCATGTATGGACCGGGCGCAACGCGCGGCTCCGCGGCGCTGTCGATGTCGCCGGGCGTAACGGCAAGCACGGCGACAGGGAAGGCGACCTGCACCTGCCGCGACTCGCCGGAGTCCAGCGTGACGCGGGCAAAGCCGACCAGTCGATGCGGCGGCGTGACCGTCTCGCTGGTCAGCTGATGCACAAAGACCGGCACCACCTGGGTGCCAGTGGCAGCACCGGTGTTGGCCACGCTGAAACTGGCCGTGACGATCCTGTCCGCGCCGGGGCCACCGACGGCCAAGCCAGTGGCCTGAAACGTCGTGTACGACAGGCCAAAGCCGAGGCTGAACAGCGGGTTATAGCCGCTGCCCGCGCCAGCGGCGGTCGACGGCGGCTGATCGAACAACTTGGGCTGATCGCCGAGCGGCGAAGCCGCCGCGCCATTGAAGTCGCCACTCGAGCTATACGCAACGCGAGTATCGGCATCGGTCGGCCAGGTCACGGGCAGCTTGCCGGTCGGGTTCACCACGCCGAACAGCACCTCGGCCAATGCCTGCCCGGTTTCGGTGCTGCCCTGGAAGCCGACCAGAATCGCTGGGCTGTTCTGCGCATTGCTCGCGCCCAGGCCAAGCGGCCGACCCGCGATCACGACAAGGATGACCGGCTTTCCAGTGGCTTCCAATGCAGCCACCAGCGCCTTCTGATCGGGCCGCAGCGCTGGCGCGGGGTCATCACCAATGCCTTCGGCGTAGGCTTGCTCACCGACCGCCACTACCACGGCATCGCTGCCCAGCGCGGCGGCCACCGCCGCATCCTGCTCCGCGGACGAAATCGACTGCGACACTGGAGCGTACACCAGGTCTGCATCGAGCGCGTGCATGCCCTGGCGCAGCGTAGTGCCCGGCGGAATCTGGCCCGGCGGACCCTCGCAGCACCCGTGACCCGAGGTGGAGACGCCCTGCCAGCTCAGGCTCCAGCCGCCGAGCTGATCGACCATCGAGTCCGCGGTCGGACCGGTCAACAGCACCTGGGCACTGGTCGACAGCGGAAGCACGTTATGGTCGTTCTTGAGCAGAACTACCGATTCGCGGGCTGCTTGAAGCGTGGCCTCACGGCCGGCGCCCACGGCCGTCTCGGCCGCGTCGGGGTCAACACACGGCACGCCAGGGTCGGCCACGCATGGCTCATCGAACAGACCCAGCTCAAACTTGAGGGTCAGGATGCGCCGCACCGATTCGTTGATGCGTTGTTCCGAAACCACACCGTTGGCGACCGCGCCGACGATGCCGGCCTGCCACTGATCGGGGTCATCGACCCACATGGCCATGTCGAGGCCGGCGTTGACGGCTCTTGCGATCGCGGCGGCCGTAGTAGGCGCCACGTGATAGGCGGTATTCAGTGCCTGGACATCCTTGAAGTCGCTGATGATGACGCCCTCGAACCCGAGCCGTTGTCGGACAAGATCGGTCTGCAGGAAGTGCGACGCCGTAGCCGGAATGCCGTTGATCGACGACGAGCTGACCATGATCAGCCGCGCTCCGGCGTCGATGCCGCTCTTGTAGCTGGGCAGGAACACGTCCTGCAGGTAGCGGATCGGCAACAGGCCGGCGACGCGATCATGGCCGTTGATCGACTGCGAATTGCCGGCGAGGTGCTTTAGGGTCGCGGCCACTTGCAACCCGTTCGATGCTGGCGGGGCTTGCAGGGCGCGCACATTAGCGGCGCCGAGCGCGCCAGCCAGGACGGCCTCTTCGGACCACGTCTCGTACGCTCGCCCCCAGCGGTTATCACGGAAAACATCCTGGACAGGTGCGAAGTTGAGCACCCAGCCAGTCGCACGGAGGGCGTTCGCCGTGGTCACACCAGCCGTTTCAGCCAGCGAGGTGTCCCACGTGGCGCCCATGCCAATCTGGTGCGGGAACAGTGGGGCCTCGAAGGGATGGCTGAAGCCGTGCACCGCGTCGACTCCGAACAGGACGGGGATGTGTAGACGCGAGCGCTGGATCGCAAAGGACTGGATCGCGTTGTAGGTAGCGGCCCAGTCACGACCCGTGTTGCCGAGTCCGCCCGAGTGGGTGGTGTCGTGCGGCATGTCGGTGCCACCAGCGAGCAGCGAGCCGGCGAAGTTGTCGATCAAGACCGTCTGCATGGCGGTCGGATCGGCGTCGCCGAAACAGCTCGGACAGGCAGGGCTGGTGGCGCGCTCGGTGACGTGGGTGATCAGGATCTGGTCCATCTGCCCGACCTTCTCGGGCAGTGTCATCTGGTTCAGCAACTCCTCGACGCGCTCACGGACGGGTCGCGGCTGATTCATGTACGTCGCGCCAGCCTGCCGCGGCGCGCACACGAGTAGCAGCACGAGCACGCTTGCGCACGACGCGACTGCTGTTCGAAGCACGCGGCCGATCGTATCAGCGCGTCTCAGTTTGTGTGCTAAGGTGAGACGGGCAATGAGCAAGACGGCGGCGCCCGTGGCACGACGCGGAGGCAATCTGTCGCGGGCGGAGTGGATGCTGCGCCGCCTGGACGAAGAGGGACTGCGGCTAACCGGGCGGCGCGAGCTGGTCGTGAACGCGATCGCCCACAAACCGGGCTCGTTTACACCCGAGGCGCTAGTCGACGAGCTGCGGCCGCACGGGATCGGCCGCGCAACGGTGTACCGAGCGCTCGATGTCCTGGAACGTCTGGGGGTACTCACGCGGGTGCACCTCGGCACCTGTCACGCGTTCACGGTGTGCGATGACGGGCACCATCACCACTTCCTGTGCAGTGCGTGCAGCGCGGTCGTGCCGGTCGACGCCAGCGTGATCGAATCCGAGATCCAGCAGCTGGCCACGCGGCTGAAGTTTCAGGTCGATACGCACATGCTCGAATTTGCCGGCCGCTGCGCCGACTGCCTGGCCAAAGACAGCTAATCGCTCTCACGTGTTCGAGCACGCGTAGAGCGCGCCGGTCAAGCGGCGCTGCAGGCAGTCCGGGGCATAACCTGGCCGCATGGCCGTGCCGACGATGGACTTCGAGGTCTACCTCAATACCAACGCGCCCGCCGCCGAACGTGAACAGGCGCTTGCCGACCTGTTCTGCAACCAGGACGCGGCCGGCATCGAGTATGCCGTGGTGATGCCCAGCCCGACGGTGAAGCCCGACAACGCGGCGCTGTACGAGACGGCGGGGCGCCAACGACGGGCGATCCTGTGCTGCCAGGTCAACCCCAACGACGGCCAGCCGGCGCTGGAGGAGATCCGACGCTCAGCCACCGAGTGGAGCATGCGCGTGCTCAAGGTCATGCCGGCCATTTACCAGCTACATCTCACCGGTCGGCTGGCACAGACGTTGATGAGCCTGGCGCGCGAGCTCGGCCTGGTAGTCAACATCCACTCGGGCAGCGAGATCAGCCATCCGCTGGCGATCGGCGCGTTGTGCCACCGCTTCCCCGAAGTCACCGTGCTGATGGACCACATGGGTTACCGCGAGTGGACCTCGGACGCGGTCGAAGCCGCGCGCGACAATCCCAACCTGTTTCTCGGTACGACGATTGCTGCCTTCGAGCCGACGGTCGTCCAGCGCGCGGTGCGTGAGCTCGGTCCCGAGCGCGTTGTGTACGGCTCGAACTGGCCCAACTGCTATTCGGACCTCGCGGTCGAGGCTATCCGTCGGCAAAAGCTCGGCGCCGAGGCCGAAGGGCTGGTGCTCGGTGGCAATCTGGCGCGCATTCTGGGAATCAGTTAACGGCCGTACAACTCGGCGGCGTTGTCGTGGAGGATGCGCTGCGCCGCCCAGCGCGATTCCGTCTCGGGAAGCCAGGACAAAGCGGCGCCTAGCGCGGCACGGGTGGCGCGCGCGGCGAGCCAAAGCCAGTCGGGAATGCCCCACGCGTCGGAGCCGTACAGCAGCCTGGTGACAGGCGCAAGCGCGAGCAACTCTTCGAACACACGCGTCAAAGCGGAACCAGCCAGCAGCGGGCTGGCTTGCGACAGATCGACGTACACGTTGGGGTACACGCTTGAGATATAGGCCGCCTCGCGGACGTAGGGGTAGCTCGTGTGCAGCAGCACCAGCGGCGTGGTAGTGCCGACGACGCCGGCCTCGAGCAGCCGGCGCAAGTGCAGCGGATTGGCGAGGCGCAAGTCCAGGTCGCGGTCGCCGAAGCCGGTGTGCAGGTGCAGCGGTACCGAGTTGTCAGCGGCCCAACGGGCGGCTAGCTGGAAGAGGTAGTCGAGCAATGGCTTGTGCGTCAGGCGACCAGACTGCACGCCCGCGGAGGCGGCGGCGCGATCGGGCTCAGCAATGGACAGGCCGCTGCGATAAGCGATGATCGACTTGAGCGCAACAATCCCCGGTCGGGCGGCATTCAAGTGCTCCAGCAGCGCCTCCTCGAGTGAGCCAAGCGAGTCGAAGCGCTCGAGCATGTCCTCGGCAACGCGTTCGAGTCGCAGGACGCGGTACGCCTGAAAGCCGCCCAGCGCGGCGCACTCGGCAACGGAGTAGGCGCCCTCGCGCGGGTACCCGTCATCCAGGAGCACGCTGGCGACGTTGGCGTCGCGCACCAGCCGGCGCGGGTAGTCGCCAGCCTGCCTCGCTAACTCCACATCAGCCGGTGAGCAGCCCAGAAACGCGGCCAACGAGCGCAGTGCGTCGCGGAAGAACAGCGTGTCTGCACGACCAAACGGCGCCTCGCTGAAGTAGCGCGCGAACGGCGCGTCGGGCGCGCGCAGCCACGGGTGGGCATGATTGTCGAAGAGGCCGATCTCTTCGAAGGGCACTCGAAGTCAGTAGCGCCGGAAGTGCGCGGCGATCTCTTCTTCGGGCGGCGCGCTGCCCAGGTCCTGCCACTCGGCGCGACGCACACCGATGAACTCGTGCGCCCGTTCAGGACCCAGTGCGTTGAGCAGCACCTCGTCGCGCTCGAGCTCCGAAACCGCTTCGAGCAACGTCTCCGGGTAGCGGCGAATGCGGCGCTGCTGACGCTCCGATTCGGACAGGTCGTGGGGGTTCGACGCCAACGGCTCGCCAGGATCCAGCTCACGCTCGATGCCATCCAGCCCGGCGGCGACGATTGCACCCAGCGCCAGGTACGGGTTGGCGCTGCCGTCGACGGCTTTGATCTCCAGGTTCGTGGTCGCCTCGACGCGGCCCTTGAACGGCGATGCGACGCGTACCGCTGCTTCGCGGTTATCCGGCCCCCACGCCGTGTACGCGGAGCTCCACATATTCGGCGCCAGCCGACGGTACGAGTTGACGCTCGGGCAGGTGATCGCCAGTAGCCCCGGCAAATGCTCGAGGACACCGGCGACAAATCCGCGGCCAATCTTCGACAGGCCCAATTCCCCGTTGGCGTCATAGAACGCGTTGCGCTCGCCCTGCCACATGCTCAGGTGGACATGGCAGCCGCTGCCCGCCTGGTTGGCGAACGGCTTGGGCGCGAACGACGCGATCAGACCGTGCTGCAGGGCAACCCCGCGCACGGTCTCGCGCACCGCGATCTGGCGGTCAGCTGCCTGGAGCAGCGACGCGTGATTGATGCTCAGCTCCTGCTGCGCCGGCCCGAGCTCCGGGTAGTACTGGCGCGGGTCGAGGTGCTGCCGATCGAGCGCGTCGAGGATGTCGCCGATGACGTCGGCCTGGCGATCCATGCCGTCGGAGGCGAAGCACAGGCTGTCATCCGCGGGCACATATGTGCCGTCGTCCAGCTGCCGAGCCAGGTAGAACTCGTATTCGAACGCCGCCTGCACCGTGAGGTCGCGTGCCGCGGCAGCGGCAGCGATCGACTTGAGGAACGTGCGTGGGCACAGCTCCCACGGCTGACCCTGAAGCGTGTGCATATCGCACAGCAGACGCGCCTCGCGCGGGCGATACGGGAGCACGGCAAACGTGGCCGGGTCAGGCACGAGGCGAATCTCCCCTACAGGGCCGAGGTGTGTTGAAGGGGCAAGGTGCTCGGTCAGGCAGAAGGCCTGCATGGCGACCGTCAGACCAATTCCGCTGCTGAGAAAATCCTCCAGGGAAGAAGCGTGGGCGGCCTTGCCGCGGATGATGTTGGCGTGGTCGCAGTACAGGAAGCGCACCGAGCGCACATCGGCGCCGCGGGCGCGGCTGAGGATGGTCTGCATATCGGCGGCCATCAGTCGCGCGGCGAGAACTCGAATGGATACGGCGGCACATCATCGCCGACGTCCAGCTGAATCAAGGCGTGCGCTGTAAGTGGAATGTCGATCGGACTGGTGGTGACCTTCGCGCCGTTGAGGTAGGCAATCACTGCACCCTGCGCTGGGCCGACCTGGGCGGGCCCCAGCGGTTGTTGCCAGATGGCGAAGAAGTCACCTAGCGTGAAAGTGCGGCGGATCGGTGATTCGATGTGCACGACGCCGTCCTGTGTGTGCGTGTGCAGCCAGTAGAAGCACAAGCCGTCCTGGACGAATGGCCCGACCGGCGTGTCGGCTACCAGCCACGGTTGGCCCACGCCGATGCCGGACGGCACCTGTTGCTCCTGGCTGTTGACGAAGATCGCCAGGTGCACGTGGATGAGGAACAGGGTCGATTCCAAGGCGTCGCATGAGATGCCGCGCACGGCGGGCGGGAGTTCGCCGGCGAGCGGTATGGGCGCCGCGGGTGCGAACGGTGTGATCGCGGGCTGGGTTTGCAGGCGTGCCACCGGCCGGCCAGGCGGAGCGACGACGAAGAACACCCCGATCAGCACCACCAGCCCGATCGCCACCAACAGCAGTGGCGCGAGCAGGCCAACTCGACGCTTCTTACCGCGGTGGCCGGCCGGCGCCTCCAGCGTGTCGACGTTGGACTTGAGGATCTCGCCACGCGGCCGTGAGACGGGCTCCGCTTCGCTTCGCTGCATAGGTTCCATACGGAGGCGAGCCTCCTGACACCCCCGCGGCAGCACAGCGTGTCACCGCCGCGGGCGCGCGGTCAACTGCTGGCAGTAACCGTGGCCGGAGCGCGTCGCGGCTCGGCGCCTCGCTCGGAGCGATGCTCGCCGCCCAACCGCGATAAAGCATCCGCGGCGAACAACAGCTGCTTACGCATGAGCCGAATGAGCGCCGGCGCAGCGGCACCTGCCGTGACACCGAGAGCGACGGCTGAGTGTGCGGTGCTGGGCGCTACGACCATCAGCACCGCTGCAGCGGCTGAGGCGCCGACGATCGAGCGACCGACGATGCCCAGTGCGATCAAACTGTTGCGCGGCGCGTGATGGAAGGTCCGCCCGCCGTGCCCGGGCCGCACGCGGTGCGGCAGCTCGATCGTGCCGCCGCGTAGCAGCAGCTCGTAGCTCACGCCGCCGAAGGCGCCGCTGATCAGCAGCACGAGCAGTGTGAACCAGAAGCGCGGGCTGAAAAAGTCGTCGGCAATGCTTGACCACTGCGGCGTCTGCGGCCCGCCGAGCAGTTGCAACGCGCCAATGGTCAGCACGGGTGACGAGCTCACTGCTACAGCCGCGGCGGTTCTCATGCCACCAAGCTATGCCCGCGCGCGCCCTGCCGGCTGTGAGGCCGGTTACAGCCGGGCGGTGATCTACTGCACAGTTGTCAAGATGCGGACGTCGCGCGCGGCGATCGCCAACGTCCCGGTCACATCCATGGCGCGCAGCAAGTCGTGGTATTTGCGCGGGAGGTCGATGTGCACGACCTCGTCGGTATGGTTCAGCAGGAACGTATAGACACCGCGCGCAGCCACTTCGACACCCGCGGGCGCGTGCAGCGGCGGCATGATGCCATGTTCGTCGAGCAAGCGACCGACGAATGCGTCGAGGAACGCAGGGTCAGGTTGGGTGGCGACGTAGTAAGCGGTGCCGGAGCCAAAGCGGTTGCGCGTGACCGCGGGTGAGCCGGCGTAGAAGTCTTCGGCGAAGGTGCCGAGGATCTCGGCGGTCTCGGCGTGCACGATCTCGCACAGCCGTGAGCATGAGTAGCTGCCGCCGTCGGCCATGACGACGCGGTTGGTCTGGCCCGCGTACAACGCGTCGATCTCCTCCACCCAGACACCCAGCAAGGGCCGCAAGGGGCCCGGGTAGCCTTCGTAGGCCAGGTCGGTCTCGTCGACCACCCCGCTGAACACAGTCGCCACGAACGTGCCACCGCGCTCGAGCAGCGCCTGGACCCGATCCGCCACACCCGCTTTGACCATGTGCAGCATCGGTGCGATCAAAACGTCGTAGCTGCTCAGGTCTGAGTCGCTGAAGACGATGTCGACGCCGACGTTGCGCCGCCATAGCGCGCCGTACCACGCACGCAGCGTCGGGATGTATTCCTTGTCCTGGATCGGCCCCACAGCGTTGTCGATTGCCCACCAGTTGTTCCAGTCGTACAGCACCGCGACCCGCGATGACTTGCGCGCGCCGACGATTGCATCACCGAGACGTTCGAGCTCTTCGCCCAACTCCGCGACCTCTCGGAATACCCGCGCTGATGGGTCGCGTCCGTGCTCGACCACCGCGCCGTGGAACTTCTCGCAGCCGCCGCGACCGCGGCGCCACTGGAAGTACATCACCGTGTCGGCCCCGTGCGCTACGGCCAGGTAGCTCCACAACCGCATAACCCCCGGCCGCTTCAGCGCGTTGACCGGTTGCCAGTTCTGGCTGCTCGGCGTCTGCTCCATGAGCATGTACGGCTGGCCATCCTTGAGCCCGCGGTACAGGTCATGGAGGAACGCGATGTCGCTGGCGTCCGCGGTCGGCCACGGATAGCAGTCGTAAGCAATCACGTCGACCTCGGGCGCCCACACACGCAGATCGAGCACCGCGTCAGGCTGACCGTGCATGTTGGTGGTGATCGGCGCGTCGGACGGGTGGGCGCGTAGGGCGTCGCGTTCGAGCTTGAAACAGTCGAGCATCGACTCGTTTTGAAAGCGTTTGTAATCGAGCGTCAGGCCCGCGGTGAGCGACTCTCCGTTGCTGTAGGGCGGCTCAATCTGCTCCCAGTCGGTGAATGTGTGACTCCAGAATGCCGTCCACCAGCGCTCGTTGAGCTCATCGAGAGTGGAGTAGCGGCGCTGCAACCAGTGTCGGAAGGCGGCCGCGCACGTGTCGCAATAGCACACGCCGCCGTATTCGTTCGAGACATGCCACACAACCAGCGC
>Ga0126369_10004618_pt1 | contig 10119 bp, 9 predicted proteins | sample PanSoiMetaPlot_1_FD_109646 | JGI IMG/M metagenome (GOLD analysis project Ga0126369, IMG submission 109646) | Tropical forest soil microbial communities from Panama - MetaG Plot_1 | ecosystem: Environmental > Terrestrial > Soil > Tropical forest > Bulk soil | place: Panama | collected 2016-02-17
ACCGCGAATTGTCGCGAAGCCGCGCGCAAGAAGATCTCGCGACAGCGCGTGAAGGAGGTCGACGACGCGATCTCGACCTACCTGGGGAGAGAGAAACGCTGCCCGGCGACGCTCGACGAACTGGTCGCAGGCAACTACGTCCCCAGCCACAGCCTCGAGGACAGCTGGGGGACGCGTCTCACGTACTCGTGCTCCACCGACGACTGGCAGGTGAGATCGGCAGGCCGCGATCACATCTTCGACACGATCGACGACATCACCAGCGACCCGATCGTGCGGGAGAACCGGTGATGATCCGACGATTCTGCGCCATCCTCATCGGCATCGCGCTGACCTGGTCCTGCGCCGCAGCAGGGTTGTTCCTGCTGGACGACTTCTGCACGATCAAATGCTCCAAGCAGCGGATCGCGCGTCAGAAAGCCCGCGAGATCGTGTCTGTGCTCTGGCAATTCGAGATCGAAAACCAGCGCTGCCCGACGGGCAACCTCGAGCTGATCGAAAATGGCGACATCTCAGCTCACACGCTCGTCGACCCCTGGGGAACGGTGATGGCGTTTGGGTGTTCAGACGACGGCCCCAGGGCGCGATCGGCGGGCCCGGATCGGAAGTTCGGCACCGCCGACGACGTCACGGACGCTTATTGAGCCAGCGCGTGCGAAGCAGCGCCGCGCCGGCAGCGCCGAGCGCGAGGCCGACGAGGTGCGCGGTCCAGGCGACGCCGGGGACGCGCAGCGACGCCATCAGCGCCTGCAGGGCCAGCGCGGCGATGAAGAAGGTACGCATCGACAGCCGCACGCCGAGGGGGCCGAGCTTGATGGTGACGCGCGCTCTCGGCTGGAGGACGACGCACGCGCCCATCATCGCCGCGACGCCGCTGCTGGCGCCGACCAGGACACCCTCCGGGTGAAGCAGGCCGTCGACGAGCAGGCCGGCGACGCCCAGCACCACGAACGCCAGCGGCAGCAGCCAGCGCGGCACCCGCTGCTCGACCCCGTCGCCGAACGCCAGCAGAAAATAAAAATTGCCGAGCAGGTGGCCCCAGCCCGCGTGCGCGAACAGCGCGACCACCGCCGCCACGAGGCCTCGGTGCGACGGGCCGTATCCGAGATGCGCCACCGCCGCGTCGAGGTCGGGTTGGCGCAGCTCGCCGATGAACACGGCGACCAGCGCCAGCGCCAGTGCCCACGTCACCAGCGGCAGCCGCTCGCGCCGGATGCGCGTGACGACCGGCAGGCCGACGTAGGCCAGCAGCCCTTGCACGAACGGTAATTCGGGATCGGGGATCGCCTCGGCGGATTCGGCTGCGATGTCGCGGGCCATCGCAGCCCGCTCCTCGGGCGAAAACGTCGCGAAAGCCGCCTCCCGCCCCAGCTGCAGCTCGCGGCGCGCCAGCGTGTCGATCGTGCCGCGCGGGCAGAGCCACCCTTCGCACGACGGGCACCGATACATCCAGACGGTGAGCCCTTCCATCTTCCACGGCACCAGCGGCGAGCGACAAGCCGGGCAAGAGAGCGTCCGCCCACGCCCTGCCGGTTCGGCGGCCGGGTCCGCTGTCAGCCGCGCGAAGGCGGCGGGCGCCCGCCCGGACAGATCCACCTCGGCCTGCCAGCTCGATCCGCAGCGCCTGCACGTGCCCGCCGCATCCAGCGCCACCGCGTCGAACGGGCAGGCCAGCGGGCTCGCCATCGTCAGTTCCCGGCGGCGTCGGCGGGCCGCGCGTCACCGGCGGCTCCGCCGGGCGCGCCTCCGTCGGGCACGTTTCGGTCGACCGCCCCGCCCCCCACCACGGGCGGCGGCCGCCCGTCCAGCTCGGCGGCGATGGCGTCGCGGCGGTCCGGGCGCGCCCGGCCGACGACGTAATCCCGGATCGCGCGCGCGTCGCCCGCCCCCGGATCGCGGCGCGCGCAGGCCAGCGCCGTCCGCCAGACTGGATCCTCCGGATCGTCGCGCCAGCGCGCCGCGCGAATCCACTGCGCGCACGCCTGGCGCGTCCGTCCCAGGCGATCCCAGACCGCCGCGCCCCGCGCCAGCCCCGCCGCCCGATCGGGCGTGTGATACGCCAGCTCCATCAACATCCGCTCCGTGCCGCCGAAGCGCCCGGCCCGGCCGAAGATCAGCGCGACCAGCTCCAGCACGTCGGGCGACGTCGGATCCTCGCCGAGCAGCAGCTCGGCCCACGACAGCGCGCGCGTCTTGTGGTCGAGCAGCCAGGGAAACGCGGCGCAGAGCGGCAGCAAGCGCGCCGACAGCGACGCGCCGCCGAGGACGTAACCGTCGATGTCGGCGGGCGGCTTGCCGTCGGCGCCGACCGGCGGCGGCGCGCGCCGCGCGACGATCCCGACCTCGCCCGGCCGGACCCCGCCCAGGGCCGCCGCGCGCTGGAACGCCGCGCGCGCTTCCTCGCGCGCGCCGATCGCTTTCCAGGCGTCCCCGGCCGCCGCGGAGGCCAGCGCTCGCGCCGGAGCCAGCTGCACACCGCGTGCGGCGTCCAGGCGCGCGACCGTCTCCAGATCGGCGCTCTCGGGAATCGCCCGACCGAGCGCGCGAAATTCCGCGGCCCGCGCCGTCAGCAGTTCCGCGAGGCGCGCCTTGCCCGCCCCGTCCAGGCGGCCGATCGCGTCCAGCTGCGCGAGCGCGGAGATCTCGAGGACGCGCCGGCCGGCGGCCCGCGCCTGCTCGGCGGCGGCGGCCGACGCCGCCGGCGTCGTGAGCGACGTGCCCGCCGGGATGGACGGCCGGCCGTCGAGCGGCTTACCCAGCTGCCACGGCGGCGCGCCGCAGCCGGCCAGCGACACGGACGCGAGCACGAGCAACGGCAGCCGGCTCACGCGCGCCCCTGCCTGGCGTCCGGCCGCGCCGACGGCGTGACCGCGAAGGCGAGGATCGCGCCCGCCGCCAGCGCGCCCGCGTAGAAAGACAGCGTCGGCAGCCCGATCGGCTCGCCCAGCAACGCCGCCGGCGCAATCGCCGCCGCCGCCGGCGCGAACGCGAGCGGCAGCGACAGAACGCCGCCCGCGCCGCCCGTCAGCACCAGCAGGATCGCGAGCAGGCCCGCCGCCGCGACTGTTCCGGCGCCGAGCGCGCGGCGCCAGAGCAACGACAGCGCGCGATCGTTCGGCGCGCCGCCCACTGGCACCAGATCCAACCGATAGGCCGTCACGCTGTTGTCGGGCGCCGGAATGCCGACCACCGGTCCCATCGCGTCCAGCGTCGCGCTCCGAACCTCGTCGGCCAGCACACCCTCGTTCGGCAGCTGCGCGCCGTACAGCATGTCCTTGAAGTTCGTGCTCGCGATGTGCCGGCGCCGGACGGTGGCGACCCGGCGCGCCAGGCTCTCGGCGGTGGTGCGCTGGATGGCGTCCGACAGCCGCGCGCCGTACGCGGTCGCGATCGCGACGCGGATGTCGTCGACGCTGGCGCCGTCACCCAGCGACGCCACCGCGGCGACAAGACGGTTCGTCTCGGCCGACCCGAGCGGAAACGGGTGGCGGGAGATGAAGTCGCGGACGTTCTCGGCGATGTCCGCGTCCAGGCGCGCCGGATCGGCAACCGGAATCGTCGCCGCCTGCCGCGCCACCCGTTCCACGGCCAGCGCCTCGCTCGCGTCGAGCGGCCGCCCCGAGCGGGCGCAGATGCGCAGCACGCGCTCGCGCGCGTCGACGGCCAGCACGCCGCGGCCGATCGACCGCGTCACCGGCGACACGCCGGGCGCCGACAGATCGACCCGCAGCAGCGCGCGCCGCAGCTCCAGCGCCAGGTAACGCTCCAGCCCCGCGACGATCGTCAGGTGATCGACCGTCGGATCGTCGTCGAAGCGAACCGCGATCAGCGCCTCGCGGTGATCGCCGGCCAGCTCCAGCCGGACCGCCGGGTCGGTGCGCGCCTGCACCAGGATGCGCCGCACCTGCTCGGGATCGTCGGGGATGCGGCTGGCCACGTCGCCTTCCAGCGTGACGCCCATGAACAGGTCCGCCACCGACCAGGCGTTCGCGACGCCCGGCTGATCGCGCAGCTCGTCGGTCACGCGCCGGACCTCGCGCAGCACCACCGGCTCGTCCAGCTCCCCGCGCACGCTGACGAAGAACATCGGCGATGCGCCCCATTGACGCGTTCCCACCCGCAGCGACGGAAGCAGCACGACGCCCGCGGCGACGACCGCCAGCGCGAGCAGCAAGACCGGCCAGCGCCGCCGCGGCGCCGCGGCGTCTGCGACGCGACCAGCGCCGCGCCCGGGCCAGAACGCCGCCGCCAGCAGCCCGGCCGCGAGCGCCGCGGCGCCGCCGACCGCGCGCACGCCGCCGACCGGCACCAGCGCGAACGGCGCCGCCGCACCCACGGCAGCCGCGAGCGCGGGCCAAAGCCTGCGGGCGCCGGACCGCGGCCGGGCGACGACACCGGCCCGCCGCAAGGCGACGACCGCGAAGAACGTCCAGGCGGCCGCGAATCCGACGGGTAACAGCCGCCAGGGGCGCCGCGGATCGGGCCACAGCGGTTGCGCCTCCAGCCCCGCGGTCGACGCGGGCGCCAGGCCGAGCCCGGAGGCCGCCAGCGCGTTCGTCACGCCGCCCGCCACGCGAGGCCAGTCGTCCGTGTCGACGTAGAACCGGACGCGACGTCCGTTCTCGGTCAGGAACCAGCCGAGCGCGTCGGCCCGCCGGACGACCCGCTGGCGCGCCGCCTCCCCTTCGCCCTCGCTGGATTCCGCCGGTCCGAGCTGGGTCGCGGCCCCGCCCCGCCCCAGCACCGGCCGCGCGCTGGTGTTGCCGCGCGCGTCGGACGTGATGTCGAGCAGGCCCGCCGGTCCGAACACCGCCCGGACGCCCGGCACCTCGGCGATCCGCTGTTCGGCCAGCGCCAGCGCCTGTCGGTTCGCGGCGGCGAAGGCGTCGTCCACCTCGACGGTCACTTCGTGGAGCGCCAGCAACCGGAACCGGCTGGCGGCCGAGCGGCCGCGCTCGACGACCGGCGTGCCCGCCGGCGCCCAGGCGAACGGGCTGTGGGCCGCGCGCGCCGGGTGCGCGGGCGCGAGGACCGCCCACGCGGTGATCGAAGCCGCCACAGCGGCGGCGCGCCGGGCCGTCACGAACGCGAAGTTAGCATGTGATCGGCCCGCTCCCCTTCAGCGCAGAAGGCAGAAACAGGCGACAGGCGACCGGCCTGTTGCCTGTTCTGCTCCTCTCTAGCGGATGAACGTCGCCGCCCGGGCGACGGCGACGCTGCGTTCGGCCTGGGCGTCGGTCAGGATGTCGGATTCGAGCAGCAGCTGGTACTCGCGGCGCAGGTGCGTGTTCAGCAGATACGGGCCGTCGGTGTTGATCGTGTAGCGGACACCGGCGCGCTCGAACGCGCGCAGCGCCGACCCGAGCTCGTCGAGATCCGCCACCGCCCGCGTGCGAAGGTTCGAGCTGGGACAGATCTCCAGCACGGTGCCGGACTCGGCCAGCTTCGCGAGCGCCTCCTCGCTGCCGGCGGCGGCGACCCCGTGCCCGATGCGCGAGGGCGCCAGCTCCTTCAGCACCGCCAGCACGCCCGGCACCGCCGTGTACGCCGTCTCGCCGGTGTGCACGGTCGTCCCCAGCGCCGCCGCGCGCGCCCGCGCGAACAGGTCGCGGTAGCCGGCGACCTCGTGCCCCAACTCCAGCGTGTGCGACTCGGGCCCGGCCAGATCGATGCCGACCACGCCGCGGCTCTTGTACTTCACCGCCTTCCTCACCAGGATCTCGTTCAGCTCCAGCGAGAACTCGCGCGCCAGGCAGAAGATCAATCCCGCGCGCACGCCGTACTCGAGGCACGCCCGATCCATCCCACGCAAGGCCGCGTGGATGATGTGGTCGAGATCGCGCTCGCCGCCCAGGTTCCGCTTCATCGGGTTGAAGCGCAGCTCGATCAGCGATACCCCGCTGGACCGGAACTCCTTGCCGATGATCTCGTAGACCGACCGCTCGATCGCGGCCGGGGACGACTGAATCTTCTCCGTCCAATGGTGCAGAATTGCTAGGTAATCCGCCAGCGACGACACCGTCTCCGGCTTCGCCGTCACCAGGTCCCGGAACTCCCAGTACGTCTGGACGGGCAGCTTGAATCCCTGGTCGTGCGCGATCGACCAGAGGATGTGCGGCGCCACCGCGGCGCCGACGTGGATGTGCAGGTCGGCCAGCTCCAGGCTGGGGTCGAGCATCGCTTAGTGTAGCGCGCGCTGCGCTACGCCGCTAACGCGCGGCCGTCTTCGCGCCGGCGGACTGCGCGTGACTCTGCCGCTTGCCGTTTCGGTTGAGCAGTGAGCGCAGCTCCTGGCCGGGCGAGAACGTGATCGTCTCCTGCTGCGGGATCGTGATCGGATCGCCCGTCTGCGGGTTCCGGACCATGCGCGGCGGACGGCGGCGCTTCGAAAAAGTTCCGAAGCCCGGGTAGGTCAACCGCGCACCCTGGTTGCGCGAGACGCGGGTCCGGATGAAGTAGTCGCCCATCTCGGTGAACACGGCATCGACAATCTGAGCGACCGTCTTCTTGGTCAGCTCGCGCGGCAAGTGCTTGCCGCCGTACACGCGTTCGATGAGCTCCGCCTTCGTCATTTGGTCTGTCTCCTGGCCCGGCCCTGGGTGCTTTCCTAACGCGGGGTCGCCAGACTACGGATTCGAAATCATGGTGTCAACGGTGGATCTAAGACAACCGATCCGTGTTTCCAGTTCCGTCGAGCGCTTCACGCATCGTCCTTGTTTCTGGACTATTCTTGTCTTCAAGTGACAGAGCCATCATGACCGCGACCGCGAAGGTGACATACATCAGCCTCAGCGCCGACGACCCGGCGCTGGACGCCGCGTTCGAATCGGCGATCGCGAAAGTTCGCGGCGCGCTCGGCGGCAACCACCCGCTGCATGTCGCGGGCCAGACGCGTTCCGGCGCCGCGGTGATCGAGCGGCCGAGCCCGATCGACACCAGAGTCGTTGTGGCGCGCGTCGCTAGCGCAACCGCGGCCGACGTCAAGGATGCGGTCGCGGCCGCGCGCGAAGCGTTCCCGCGGTGGAGCGCCGTGCCGTGGCAGGAGCGCGCGGCGATCCTCGATCGCGCCGCCGACATCGTCCGCGAGCGGCGCCTCGAGCTCGCGGCCTGGCTGATCTTCGAAATGGGAAAGAACCGGGTGGAGGCGCTGGGCGAGATCGAAGAGACCGCCGACCTGTACGCCTACTACGCCGCGGAGATGCGCGCGAACGCCGGCTACGTGCGCGAGATGGGACGGCTGGTCCCGACCGACACGAACACCAGCGTGCTGCGCCCGTACGGCGTCTGGGCCGTCATCGCCCCCTGGAATTTCCCGTACGCGCTGCTCGGCGCACCGGCGGCGGCCGCGCTGGTGGCCGGCAACACCGTCGTCATGAAGCCGTCGTCGGAGACGCCGCTGTCCGGGATCAAGCTCTGCGAGATCTTCGAGCAGGCGGGCGTGCCCGCGGGCGCCATCAGCTGCCTGCCGGGCAGCGGCCGGGTCGTGGGCGACGGGCTGCGGGATCATCCCGATGTGGCGGGGCTGACGTTCACCGGTTCGTACGACGTCGGGTTCGGCCAGCTGTACCGGAAGTTCGCGCACGATTTCACGAAACCGTGCGTGGTCTAGATGGGCGGCAAGAACCCCGCCATGATCATGCCCAGCGCTGATCTGGCGCAGGCGGTCCAGGGCGTGCACCGGTCGGCCTTCGGCATGAACGGCCACAAGTGCTCGGCCTGCTCGCGCGTCTACGTTCATCGCGCCATCGCGGACGAGTTCCTGGCGCGCCTCGCGAAGTCGGCCGACGACGTCGTCCTGGGCGATCCCCTGCGCAAGGGGGTGTTCCTCGGCCCGGTCGCGACCGCGCAGAGCTACGAGGACTACCAGCGCTACGTCGGGCTGGCGCGCGAGGCGGGCGGCGACGCGGTCCGCGCCGGGGGAAAGATCGTGAAAGACGGCGACATGGCGCACGGCTATTACGTGCGGCCGACCGTGCTGACCGGGCTGCCGCGCGACCACCAGCTGCTGCGCGAGGAGCTGTTCGTTCCGATCGTCGCGGTCGAGGCGGTCGACAGCCTCGACGAGGCGCTGGCCCGCGCCAACGACACCCGGTTCGGGCTGACGGCCGGGCTGTTCTCGCGCGAGCAGGCCGAGATCGACGCCTTCTACGACCGCATCGAGGCGGGCGTCGTCTACGTCAACCGCGCCGCCGGCGCGACCACCGGCGCCTGGCCCGGCGTCCAGCCGTTCGGCGGTTGGAAGGGCAGCGGCTCGACCGGCAAGAACATCGGCGGCCACTACACGCTGCTCTGCTACCTGCGCGAGCAGAGCCGGACCCTTCGCACATGACCGCTCCAGCCAAATCGTCGCTCGCGGACCTCGCCACGCAGGCGATCTCGATCGTGACCGAACCGCCCGGGCCACGCGCGCGGGAGATGATCGCCCGCGCCCTGCCCCACCTGTCGCCCTCGCTGATCCACTGCTACCCGCTGATGGTGGAGCGCGCCTCGGGCTGCATGGTCGAGGACGTCGACGGCAACGTCTATCTCGACGCCGAGGCGGGAGTCGCGACGGCGTCGACCGGGCACTGTCACCCCGCGGTCGCCGACGCCATCGCCGCGCAGGCGCAGGTGCTGATCCACATCTGCGGGACCGACTTCCACTACCCCGGCTACGGCGCGATCTGCGAGCGGCTGGGCGCGCTCGCGCAGCGCATCGGGCCGAACAGCCACCACTGGCAGACCTTCCTGACGAACTCGGGGACGGAGGCGGTCGAGGCGGCCATCAAGCTGGCGCGGCACCATACGGGGCGGCCTGGGTTGATCGCGTTCAAGGGCGGCTTCCACGGGCGGACGCTGGGGTCGCTGTCGCTGACGGCCAGCAAGTCGAAGTACCGGCGGCGGTTCGGGCCGCTGCTGCCCGGCGTGCACCACGCGACGTACGGCGACGCGGCCAGCGTCGAGGAGCTGTTCACGACGGTCACGGCGGGCGACGACGTCGCCGCGATCGTCGTCGAGCCGGTGCTGGGCGAAGGCGGCTACGTCGTGCCGTCGCCCGACTTCCTGCCCCGCCTGCGCGCGATCGCCGACCGTATCGGAGCGCTGCTGGTGTTCGATGAGGTCCAGAGCGGGATGGGTCGGACCGGCAAGATGTTCGCCGCCGAGCACACCGGGGTCATTCCCGACATCGTGCTGCTCGCGAAGGGGATCGCCTCGGGCATGCCGCTCGGCGCGATGATGGCGAAGAAGGAGATCATGACCTGGCCCGCCGGCAGCCACGGGTCGACCATCGCCGGCAACCCGGTCGCGATCGCGGCCGGGCTGGCGACGATCGATCTGCTGGATCGGGAGCTGGTCGCGAACGCGGCGCGCGTGGGCGGCATCCTGAAGGCGGCGCTGGCGAAGCGGCTGGCCGGCGAAGCCGCCGTCACCGAGATCCGCGGCGTCGGCCTGATGATCGGCGTCGAGCTGGCGACGCCCGAGCTGGCGGGCGCGGTCGCCCAGCTCTGCTTCCGGCGCGGCCTGTTGCTGCTCGAATGCGGCAAGAAGGCGATCCGGTTCTCGCCGCCGCTGATCATCACCGAGGCGCAGGCGAACATCGCCGCCGAGCTGTTCGCGACCGCCTGCGCCGACGCCCGGAAGCACGCGGCCGGCGGAGCGGCCGCCCCCGCATGAGCGATTCTCTCGGCGACCGGCAGGCGGCGCGCGTCTTCTACACCTGGAGCGCGCAGGCCAGCGCGGTGCCGCTGGAGATCATCGACGCGGCCGGCGCCCGCTTCGTCACCGCCGACGGCGCGCGCTGGTGGGATCTCGGCAGCATGACCTGGAACGCCGGGCTCGGGCACGGCCACCCGCGCATGAAGCAGGCCCTGGCCGAGGCCGCCGCGCGCGGCCTGCTCGCCTATCCCACGTCGGTGTTCCCGGCCAAGGTGCGCGCGGGCGAGCTCTTGGCCGAGGTCACGCCCTCGGGCCTCACCAAGACGTTCTTCTGCCTGTCGGGCGCCGAGGCCAACGAGAACGCCGTGAAGATGGCGCGCCTCGTGACCGGCCGGAAGAAGATCGTCGCCCGCACGCGCAGCTACCACGGCGCCACGCTGGCCATGCTGTCGCTGTCGGGCGATCCGCGGCGCGAGAAGTTCG
>Ga0126369_10004619_pt1 | contig 10118 bp, 8 predicted proteins | sample PanSoiMetaPlot_1_FD_109646 | JGI IMG/M metagenome (GOLD analysis project Ga0126369, IMG submission 109646) | Tropical forest soil microbial communities from Panama - MetaG Plot_1 | ecosystem: Environmental > Terrestrial > Soil > Tropical forest > Bulk soil | place: Panama | collected 2016-02-17
CGAGCTCGCCGGCGTGCCGTTCAAAGAGGTCGAGCCCCTCGTGCCACTTGCCCTTCTGGCCGTCGATCCAGTCGCGCCACTGCAGCTCCTTCGGCCGGAGCACCATCTCGTAGCGGGACAGGACCCCCGCGTCGAGGATGCCGTCGCCGGTCGCCTGCAGCCGGAGCGCGGCCCATCGCGCGGCCCCGGTCGGCGGGAACAGCTTCCGCCCCGAGTGCTGGCTGTCGAGGTACTCGCAGATCACCGGCGAGTCGAAGAGCGCGGTGCCGTCGTCGAGGACGAGTGTCGGCACCTTCATCAGCGGGTTCGCGGGCGCGAGCTCGATGTTCGCCTTCACGGGCGAGACTGCGGTCGCGACCTCCTCGATGCGCTTGTCGAGCCCGGTCTCGCGCGCGAACACGCGCACCTTGCGGGCGAACGGCGAGGGTGGGGAGTAGTGGAGTTTCATCGCGCCTCTAGAAGGTACCCGCGTAGCGGTCGGCGTTGCGCATGTAGGCGATGTTCGTCTGCGCCGGGTTGCGGTTGATGAGCTCCCGACCGTAGAGCGGATGGGTCACGCTGCGCATCTCGTGCTCGATCGTGAACAGCACCTTGCCGGTGTCGAGATCGACGATGTCCTTGAAGCGGTACTGATACTGATCGCTCTCCTCGAAAACGAGCCCGCGGCTGCGCAGCCGCTCGTGCGGCCCCGAGAAGTCCGCAACGTAGACCTGCATGTGGTGCCCGTCGTAAGGCGGAATCTCCGCGTCGGTCTCGCGGTAGTAGAGGTGCTGCGCACGGCCGACGGTGATCGCGGCAGCGGGCTCGCCCGCGCGCGTGACGACGGCCCCGGGCACTTCGAGGAGCTCCCTGTAGAACCGGACGATCCCGGGCGCAGCGCCGCGCGGCACATCGAATTCCACGTACGGCAGTCCGAGCGTGATCGGGCCGAACTCGGGCCCCGGCGGGTGCACGCGGAAGCGGTTCCCCCAGGGGCAGATCGCCTCGACGTGACCCGGACCCTGGGTGAACTTGAACTGCGTCCCGGCGAGTGGCTTCGCGACGCGGTCGAGACGCTTTAGCAGCGCCTCGTGGTCGGGGATCACGAGACCGACCCGGCCGCGCAGCACCTGCTTCCCGCGGGTGGGCAGGTGGAACTGGCTCCGGCCGACGTTTACCCACATGTTGTCGAGCCCGACCATGATGAACGGGTCGCGGGTGAGCCCCAGCCCCACGAGGTAGAAAAGCGTCGCGTGCTGCTGGTTGTCGTGCGAGAGGTTGACGTGCTCGAGGGCGATGATGTTGCCGAGGTCCTCGCGCGTGCGGTCGTACGGCTGTGCGCTCATCGTTTCTGCTCCGTGCGTTCGGCGGCGGCAGGATCGCTTTCTTCGCGGCCGACCCCGGGCGCCACACGGTGACTATGTTATGGGCAATCGCGGCAAACCCCAAGCCCCGAGCCTTCCGGCCGCGATCGGCCCGGGGTGAAAACTCGTCACTGCTTGACCAGCCCGATGCGGCGGAGGATCTCGCCGTTCGACTTGTATTCCTTCCAGAGGTCGGCGTGCAGCTGCGCGCCCGGGCGATAGTCGAGGTCGATCCCGCGCGTCGCCATCGCGTTGACGAAGAGTGGGTCGTTGATGCCCTCGCGCGCCGCGTCGTGGAGGTACTGGAGCACCGGCGCCGGCGTGCCCTTCGGCGCCACGAGCAGATAAAGCACGCCGTTCGCGATGTCGTAGCCGAGTTCCTTCGCCGTCGGCACGTCGGGGAAGAGCGGATGACGCTTCTCCTGGAAGACCATCAGGACGCGCATCCGCTTGCCGTCGACCTGCGGCTTGACCTCGCCGGGCTGCGCGACGACCGCCTCGATGTGCCCGCCGAGGAGCGCCGGGGACGACTGTCCCCACCCCTGGTACGGCACGTGCACGACCTTGATCCCTGCGCGAGCCATCAGCTCCTCGAGGTTGAGATGGCTCGACGTCCCCTCGCCCGGCGAGCCGACGCGGAGCTTGCCGGGGTTCGCCTTCGCGTCGTTCACGAACTCCTGCGCGGTCTTCCACGGTGCGTCCTCCCGCACCACGAGCATCGGGAAGTAGGACACGAGGTTGACGAACGGCTCGTAATCATCCGGCGTCTTGTACGCCATTGGGTTCATCTGCGGAGCGATCGTCAGTCCGGATGCGGGCGTGAGCACAATGGTGTAGCCGTCGGGCTGGGCTCTCACCACCTCGGCGACCGCCACCGAGCCCGCGGCACCCGGTCGATTCACGATGACGATCCCCTTCGGGAACCGCTTCTTCATCGTCTCGGCGAGTGTACGCGTCACGATGTCGACCATGCCGCCCGGCGGGTAGCCGGCGAGCAGCGTCACCGACCGGTCGGGATACTGCGCCGCGGCGGGCAGCGCAAAGCTCAACATCAGAACTGCCACAAACGCGATGCGTGCCATCGCGCCTCCTATCCTATGGTCCATCAGTCGAAGCTCACGATCTCGACCCAGTTCGACCCCTTCCCAGTCGGATATTTCTGGAGCAGCCGCAAAGCGCCGCTCGTCTGGTCGATCGCGTATACCGAGATCGTGTCCGACTTCTCGCCGCTCGCGACCAGGAACCTGCCCTTGGGATCGATCGCAAATCCGCGCGGCTGCTTCTCGGTCGGCGTGCTGCCGAGATAGGTGAGCTGCCCGGTCGCGGGGTTGACGCTGAACGCCGCCAGCGTGCTGCTGGTGCGCTCCGAGGCGTAGAGGAATTTGCCGTTCGGCGTGAGGTGAAGGTCGGCGGCCCAGATATCGTTGTCGGTGTTGCGCGGCGGCGCACCGGGCGCACCCACGGCCCCGCGCGGCGCGCCCGGCACGAGCTTCGTATCGGGGGGCAGCGCGGACGCCGAGCTCACTTCGGTCAACAGCCCGGTCTTGCCATCGAGCGAAAGCGTCGTCACCGTCCCGACCAATTCGTTGAGGAGATAGACGAACCTGTTGTCGGACGAGACGATGAAGTGGCGCGGGCCGGTCATCGGCTTCATCTGGATCACCGGCGGGGTGTTGGACGTCAGCCGCCCCGTCTGCGGATCGAAAACAAACTGGAAGATCTGGTCAGTGCCCAGATGCGGGACGTAGACGAACCGGTTCGAGTTGTCCGTCAGGATCGAGTGAGCGTTGCGCCCCGTGTGCAGCACCTGCAAGGGCTCGGGGGAAACCCGCCCGTCCGCTCCGACCGCGTTGACGCTCACGAGATGGCCGCCGTAGGACGCGCTGAGCAGGAAGCGGCCCGTCTTGTCGAGCGCGATGTAGGGGAAGCTCTCCGCAAGCGGTGCCGTCGAGAGCGGCTTCAATGCGCCCGTGCCTGGGTCGATCGAATAGGTGTGCACGGTGAACGGCTTGGACCGGGACGCCGCGTAGAGAAAGCGCCGGTCGGGGCTGACCGCCATCGGCATCACGATGCTCGCCGCCTTGGCGCGCGCGCCCGGCTGCAGCTCACCCGAATCGAGCAACCGGTAGGTGCCGATGTCCCCGTCTTCCGCATTCGAGACGTAGACGAAGGTCGCGGCCGCCGCCGGCGTACCGGCGGCGAGCGAAATCGCTGCGGACACGATCACCCCCTTGCTCCAGTTTCCGAAAGTCGACACGGATTGCCTCCTTATGGCGTGGCGAAGGCGACGACCAGCCTCGCCATGACTCCCGTCGCTACTTGATCGCCAGCGGATTCACCGGCGACCCCACCGCGCCGGTGATCGGCAGCGCGGGAGCGACGAACAGAAACTCGTAGCGCCCGTCGCGCTTGCAGTCCTTCGCGAGGTCGGCGAGATAGAAGATCTCGCCGACCGAGAGCCCCATGATCGGAATCGCGATCCAGTGCCACGGCTGGTTCGTGTCTTCGGTCTCGTTCGGTCGGACCTCCACGCCCCAGGTATCGGTGACGACCGCCGCGACCTGGCGCTTGTGCAGCCAGTCGAGCGACTCGAACGCGAGGCCCGGCGCATCGCCGCCCGAATAGCCGTCCCACGTCTTAGCGGCGAGCTTCGCCTCGACGTGACCGGTGCGCACGATCAGATAGTCGCCCCGCTTTACTTTGACCTTCTGATGCGCTTCGGCCGCGTCCAGCATCTCGTTGGTGATTGCCAGGCCGTCGGGGAGCCACTTCTTGCCGAGCAGCGCGGGGATGTCGAGCAACACGCCGCGCCCGACCATCCGGTCCTTGGTCTTCTCGATCCCGGCCTTCTGCGCCCCCGCGGTCGTCACGGTTCGGCAGTCGTAGCCGTTCCACATGAAGTCCTCGTAGAAGATGTGGCCGAGCCCGTCCCACTGCGTGCCGCACTGGAGCGGCATGATGACGAGATCGTCGGCGCCGCGGATCTTGCGGTGGTCGAGGACGCCCGAGTACGCGTCGGTGCCGGTGCGCAGCATCACGTGCACCGGGTTGAACCGGCCGAGCGCGGGGTACTTGGATTTCCCGCCCTGCGGGCCCTTTGCGTCAAAGTCGAGCGCGAGCGAGAACACCTTGCCCTTGCGCACGAGCTTCGCGGCCGCGACGATGTCCGCCGCGCTCACGAAGTTGAGCGTGCCGAGCTCGTCGTCCTTGCCCCACCGGCCCCAGTTCTTGAGCCGCTTCGCGGCCGCCTGGACATCCTTGCGCGTGAGCTTGCGGTGCTTCGCGTCGAGCGTGTTGACGACTTTGAAACTCGCGGGGGATTTGCTGGGCATGGTTGTTGTGCTCGGAGGGGAGCGCGCAGTCTAGCGAACGCTAAACAGCGGGGCAATCGCCGTTCTCGCAGCGCACCCGTGGCGCGCCTCGGAAGCGCGCGCGCTCGCCCGCCGCCGGCGTCAAGCCGTAGCCGGCTCGTCGTCCCAGGCCTTCTCGGGCAGCGGCAACCCCGCGAGGTCTTGCATCGTGATGCGGCCGTCGGGCTCGATCCCGAGCTCGTCGAGGATCAGCATGAGCTGGCGAGTGTGCTGGGCGGGGTGCCACGCGGTGCGCTCGAGCACCTCGTGCAGCGAGTGGTCGCCGAAATACGTCGCCATCGTCCCGCGGCAAGCGCGGTCGGGGAAAGCGGCCCACCATTCCCTGAAGCGCGCGAGCACGCCCGCCCCGTAGCGCGCGATGTCGTCGCCGGTCCGGATCTCCGGACCCGGCGGCTGCATGATCCGCTCGTAGGAGAGCGGGCCGGTCGGCACGACCTCCAGGAACGCCTCCGGAATCCGGAAAACGTGATGCCCGAGGACGCGGATCGGCCGGTTCCGGTTGCGGAACTGCCGGTCGAGCCGATCGAGCGGGATCTGCCGCACGTAGCGGGCCGCGCTGGTGAGCACCAGCGCAAGCTTTTCAACGAGCTGGTCGGGAGTCAGCCGCTCCTGAAGGCGCACGTTGAGCCCGAGAAACTCGACCACGTCGCCGATCGTCTGCGCGTATGTGAACCGGTCGCCGCGTGCGACGATCGGTACGCTCCGCGCGCCGAGGGCGCGTAGTGTCGCCATCGCGTCCGCATCACCGTGCACGTTGATCGACTCGTAATCGACGCCGCGGGCGGTGAGGAACTCCTTCGTCCGCAGGCAGCTGCTGCAGCCCGGCTGCCAAAACACCCGGATTCGTTCGCTGGCGACCATGGCGACTCCTCGGAGCGGAAAGGGAGGCTCCCGACGGCGGAGATCATCCGTTCGCGCGCGCGCGCCGTCAACTCTCGCTATCATCGCCCCGCATTCGATCAACCGGGGCGATCTCGATGAAGAAGATGACCGGCGCGGAAGTGCTCGCCGACATGCTCGCCGGCTACGGCGTCACGCACGTCTTCATGGTCCCCGCGGTGCTGCGCCGGACGTTCGCCGAAATGGAGCGACGCACCGCGATCCGGCGGATCCACACCCACGGCGAGAAGTCCGCGGCGTACATGGCGGACGGCTACGCGCGCGCGTCGGGACGCCCGGGGTTGTGCATGGCGCAAGTGGTGGGCGCGCTCAACCTGGCGGCCGGCCTGCGCGACGCCTGGCTTGCCCGCTCGCCGGTCATCGCGTTCACCGGCGGGCGCGAGCCGCGCACCAAGTTCCGGCAGGTGTATCAGGAGGTGGACGACGTTCCCGCGTTCGAACCGGTGACCAAGCTCAACGCGACCGTCGACGCCGTCGAGCGCTTTCCGGACATGGTCCGCCAGGCGTTCCGGGTCGCGGTATCGGGCGCGCCGGGCCCGGTGCATCTCCAGTTTCGCGGCAACGAGGGACAGATCGACCAGGAAGAGGCGGAGATGGAGCCGCACTGCGAGCCGCAGTTCGCGCGCGTGCCGCCGTTCCGTCCCGACCCCGAACGCGCGAGCGTAATGGCGGCGCTCAAGCTGCTGCAGGAGGCGGAGCGGCCGGTGTTCGTCGCCGGCGGCGGCGTTCGCGCGTCGGGTGGGGGGCCGGAACTCGTCGCGCTCGCCGAGCGGCTCGGCATCCCGGTCGCGACCTCGCTGAACGGCAAGGACAGCATTCCCGGCACCCATCCGCTCGCGGTCGGCGTCGTCGGGAGCTACTCGCGCGAGAGCGCGAACCGCGTGGTGGCGGGCGCCGACCTCGTGTGCTTCATCGGAACCGGGACCGGAGGGATGACGACCCACTTCTGGGCGGTGCCGAAGATCGGCGTGCGCGCGATCCAGATCGACATCGACCCAGAAGCACTCGGCCGCAACTATCCGCTGCAGGCAGCCGTGCTCGGCGATGCGAAGACCGTGATCAAGCACCTGCTCGAGCACGCGGACCCAACGACCGCCGCGGGGCGGAAGCCATGGCTCGAATCGGCGCGCGCGAGCGCGCGCGAGTGGTACGAGAAGTATCGTCCGGCGCTGGAATCGGCGGCCGTGCCGATCCGCCCGGAGCGCATCTGCGGCGAGCTCGCGCGCCACGTGCCCGAGGACGCGATCGTGGTCGTTGATACCGGCCATGCGGGCATGTGGATGGGCGGCATGTTCGATCTGCGCAGCGCGAAGCAGAGCTATCTGCGCAGCGCCGGCCATCTCGGCTGGGCGTTCCCCGCGGGCCTCGGTGCGAAGTGCGCGTGCCCGCAGCGGCCGGTCGTGACGTTCACCGGCGACGCCGGGCTCTGGTACCACATCGGCGAGATCGAGACCGCCGCGCGCTGGCGCATCAACACCGTCACCGTGGTCAACAACAACGCGAGCGGCAATCAGTCGAAGCGCGGCTTCGACCGCGCCTATGGCGGCCAGCAGACCGAGCAGGCGCGCGAGCTGTGGGCTTACACCAAGGTCAACTTCGCTCGCATTGCGGAGGAGATGGGCGCGGTCGGGATCCGCGTGGAGAGGCCGGACGAGATCGCGCCGGCGCTAGCGCGCGCGCTTGCGGCCGACCGGCCGGTTGTCATCGACGTCGTGACCGACATCGACGCGCTCGCGCCGACGGCGGTGAGCTAGCGATCGCCGGATCGCGGTTCGCGCGTCGGCTCGAACGCGTTCCGGAACACGTGGTCCGCGACGCGCCGCCCCTGGGCGATGCCCTCGGTCTTGTCGAACACCCAGTGGATCCCGAGGTAGATGCGGCTCTGGCCATTCTCCTCCTCCGCCTCCGAGAGCGAGGAGAACCGGCGCGGCATGAGGGGCCGCACGTTCCCTGCGTTGTCGAGCGTCGTGCCGTTGAACTCGTCGGACACGAACGTGAACGCGATCCGGTCGGTTCCGTAGAAATTGCGCAGAGTCTGGAAGAGCGCGCCGCCGAAGCCGGCGTGCCCGGACGGATAGGCCGGGAACGGCGGCGTGAAGTTTGGTCCCTGCAGGTTGCTCGCCGGCGCGCCGAGCGGGCTGTACTTCGGATCGCCGATCGTCGCCGCGTTGCCGTCGCCCGCACCGGTCGGGCCGGTCTCTTCGTCGGCTTCGCGGATGCCGGTCACCGGCCGCCAGAACTGGTAGTGAAACTTCGACTCCCAGATCGCCACGCCGGCGTCGGACATCGCCGTGTTGACGAGCGCGAGGAGCCGCGCGAGCTCGATGACGCCGGTGCGCTTCTGCTCGGCGATCTGCACTGTGATCTGGTTGTACAGGCGCGGCGGCGCGCAGAGGCTCGGCGTGCCGTCGTACGCCCAGAAGATCCCGATGAACGTCTGCTGCGCGGTGCGTACGGTCGGCGTCACGATCCCGTCGCCACCGAGGCGCTTCACTTCGTCGAACGCGGCGGTGTACGCGCGGCTCCCCAGGGCCGGCGGGGCCGGCGCGCGGAATTGCCCCGCCGACCTCAGGACGAACGGCTTCACCTCACCCCAGTGCGCGCCGAGCGCTAGGGGGATCTGGCTGATCGGGTCCTGGCGCCACTTGCCTGGATCGTTGCTCGGAATGAAATCCATGCCCACGCGCGGATCGGCGTGATTGGAGCCATCGTCGGCCCGCAGCGCGAGGATCGCGGCCGCGGCGCGGCGACCGAGCTCGATGCCGTTCGCCTTCGCTCGCCCGCCGGAGACGCGGAGCAGGTTGAGATCCTCGGCGAGAGCCGTAGCGAAGCTTGCCGCCTGCGAGGGGTAGAGCGCGGTCAGCGTGTCGTGCGCGGCTTGCGCGATCGCGGCGTCGATCGATGTGTCGTCCCGCGCCGGCGGCAGTCCAGTGTAGCTCCGGTGCCCGCCCGAAATCGCATTCACCGCGTCGAAGATCGCGATGTGGACGATCGCCATCGCGCGGCTCGCGCGGCCTGGTCCGAGCTGCTCGCCGAACACGCGCGTCTCGCCCGGCTTCACCGGCGTGTGATCGAGCCCACTCGCGTTGATGGCGATCTCGTTCCAGCGGCGCAGGCGTTCGAGCGTGTCCCCGGCGCGTCGATCGGTGCGCTTCCGCGCCCCGTCGCGGGCCTGCGGCGCGCCCTCGAAGCGCGGACCGAGCGCGTCTCGGTGGCCGCCGTCGAAGCCGCGTCCCCAGGCGGGAACGATCAGCGCGGTCGTTGCGAGCAGTGCGAGTGCGGAGAGGAGCCAGGCACGCGTCATCGCCCCCTCTATGACGTCGTCATTAGTGAGGCGAGGATAGGAGCCGCCCAACGGGGTGTCAATGCAAAATTCACGCGCTGTCGCGTGCACGGTGAAGCGCGCTGTCGTCGAACGGCGACAGTCACTCACTGCGCGCCCGAATCTTCGAACGATCGTCCGCGCTAGATCACCACGCCACTCGCCGGTGATGTCTGCCGGTGTTCGCGACTGCGAACGGCAGTGGCATTCCGCGGCTTCGCTGATAATGGCCCCCATGGGTCACGCGGGCACGATCGATCCCCTGGCGGCCTCGGGGCTGCGCGGACTGTCGCGGCGGACGCGGCTCGGCATTCTCTGGATCGCCGGCGCGGTCATCCTGGTCGCGATGTTCGCGCACCGGCTCAGGGCGCCTGCCTACAACGTGTTCGCGGACCAGGTGTCCTGCCTCGGGATCCCGAACTTCACCAACGTGGCCTCGAATCTCGCCTTCATGATGGCAGGCGTCCTTGCGCTCGCGTGGTTCTGGCGCGAGCGTTCGCGGCTGCTCGGGACGCGCTTCCTCAGTCGGACAGAGCTCGCGCTCTACGCGAGCTTCTTCGCTGTCGCGGTCCTGGTCGGAATCGGCTCCGGGTACTATCACTGGCGGCCGACCAACGCGACCCTTTTCTGGGATCGCTGCCCGATGACGCTCGCGGGCGCCGCGCTTGCGGGCGCCTTTCTCGCGGAGCGCGTCGACACTCGGGCAGGCGTAATCGTCGCGCTCGCGCTCGCCCTCGTCCTGCCCGCGACGCTCGTCTATTGGCGGATGAGCGAAGCGGCCGGCGCCGAGAACCTCTGGCCGTACCTGGCGGGGTTCTACGGCTCGCTCGGCGTGGCGACGCTCGTGCTCGTGCTGTTCCCGTCGCCCTACACGCACGGCGGCCAGGCATTCGTCGCGGTGGCATGGTTCGCGGCTGCGATGCCGTTCGACAAGGCCCTCGACGGCTGGGTCTACTCGCTCGGCGGCGTGATGGGTGGCCACGCCGTGAAGCACCTGTTCGCGGGGCTCGCGATGTTCTGGCTCTTCTGGTTCATGTTGCGCCCGCGCGTGCCGCGCGGCGTCCCGACGTAGCGATGTCGCGCTGATTATGCTGCTCGGCTGCGTCGCCGACGGGTTCACCGGCGCGACCGACCTCGCGAACATGCTCGTGCGCGCGGGGATGCGTACGGGCCAGGCCGTAG
>Ga0126369_10004620_pt1 | contig 10116 bp, 6 predicted proteins | sample PanSoiMetaPlot_1_FD_109646 | JGI IMG/M metagenome (GOLD analysis project Ga0126369, IMG submission 109646) | Tropical forest soil microbial communities from Panama - MetaG Plot_1 | ecosystem: Environmental > Terrestrial > Soil > Tropical forest > Bulk soil | place: Panama | collected 2016-02-17
AACTATGGACACCAAAGCTCCGACGGATACCGAGTGCACCAACAGTCGCGAAAAGATTTCGTGATGTTCTCAGCGGATTATGCGGCCAGCGCGAAGCAGTCGCTTTCTACCTACGCCTCATATAACCACTCTTATGATCAGCTCGCAGGGCAACTGACCGAGTCGCAGTTTCTAAACAGGGATCAGGCGTTCGAGCAGCCCTACATCGACAACAATGCACACGTTAACATCGACAGCATTCGATTTGGGATTGGCCACCGCTATGAATTCCAGCCGTGGATAAACAACGTCACTGGCGTTTATGCCAGTGGATATCAACTGGATCAGCCGTTTGCCTTTGGCCGCAGTGACAACATGTCGCTGAACTACGGGGCCAGAACCGAGTTCAACCTCTACTTTGGGGATCCGAATCTCGGACTTTCAGGCGTCGTCGGGGCGGAGGTCCAGAGGACCAATTCTTTCAAGAAGAGTTACAATTTCCAGCCCGCGCTGGGCGGGGCAGGCCCGATCCGAGGCGATCTCGAAGTCATTTCGTTTCAGTCCAATGTCTTCACTCAGTGGGATGTGCTCCTCCCATACGCCATCACCGTCACCGGCGGGCTCAGCGTAAATTTCGTTCATTTCAACATCAAGGATCGTCTCGCAAATTATGGAAACCCTCCCCCAGGTCACTTGGATCAGTCTGGTATCACAGATTTTCCCGCCGAGTTCACGCCGCGGGTGGCGCTGCTCAAGAGCTTCTTCGACCGCTCTCTGACGCTTTACGGTCAGATCAGTCGAGGCTTTACTCCTCCCACGTCGGGAAGCGTGGTGATCCCTCAGATTGGAGCTGTCAACAACAACCTGAAGCCTGAGCGAGGCATCCTCTACGAGATCGGAAGCAAGGGTAACTTTGTTGACGGTCGCATGAACTACGAGCTCGCCCTGTTTGACTTGCTCGTGAACGACAAATTCACGTCGCAGACGGTCACCGACAGCAGTGGTCATGTGCTCTACACATACACCACCAACGCTGGCAGTCAGAAAAACCAGGGCGTTGAGGCGGCCCTGAAGTACGCGGTGATCAAGAGCAGCGACAGCGCGGTTTCTTTGCTGCAGCCCTTCGCGACTTATACTTTTTCGAATTTTCGCTACGACAATTTCAAGAGCGACAACAACAACAACGCGGCCACCATCAACTATTCGGGTAAGAAGGTCGTGGGGGTACCTCGCAACGTCTTGAGCCTGGGTCTGGATGCGGCGTTGAAGTGGGGCTTCTACCTGTACGCGACCTACCAGTTTGTTGACTCAGTGCCATTGACATTCGACAACGCCCACAGTGCCAAAAGCTACTCATTGCTGAGCGCGAAACTCGGGTATCGGACGGATTTGACCGAGCACTTTCACGTCGAGCTCTTCGCCGGTGGAGACAACTTGCTCGGCAGCCTCTACTATACCTTCGTGTTTCTCAATGCCTATTCACCGGCAGTGCCCGACCCCAACATTTACCTCAACGGCCCCTACTCCCAGGTTTTCTACGGCGGGGTCAACATGAGCTACTCGCTCTAAGAGACAACGATGATCAAGCGATACGTCGGCACGGCGTCTGTGTTTCTGCTGCTGGTGGGCTGTCGATTCAATAACCAGGAACGCGGGGAGCACCAAGAAAGGATCGTTTCGCTCGCAAAGCAGTACAGCGAGATCATCTATGCGCTGGGCGCGGAGAAGGATCTGGTTGCGGTGGACCTCTCGAGCACTTACCCGCCGCAGATCAAATCGCTGCCCACCGTTGGGTACCATCGCGCGCTCAGCGCTGAAGGAATCGTCTCGGTCAAGCCAACCTTGGTGCTTCACGACAACAACGTCGGGCCCGAGCATGTGATGCGGCAGCTCGAGCAGCTGAAAATTCCGCTCAAGGTCTTCGATTCGAAGGGCACCGACATTAAGTCCACCCAGGCGCTGGTGGCCGAAATGGGACGCTACTTTCACAGGGAAGCCGCGGCCGAAAGCCTCAATCGCAAGCTGGATCAGGACATGGAGAAGGCCGCGCAGCGAGCTCGTACCTACTCGGTCAGGCCGAAAGTGGTGGTGATCCACTTTGGCCAGGCGATGAACATCTACCTCACCATCACCCGGGCTAGCATCGCCGGCAAGATGATCGAATGGGCTGGGGGAGAAATCCCGATCAAAAGCGAACGCGGCATGGTCCAACTCTCGCCGGAGATCATCGCCTCGGCGGACCCGGACGTGATCCTGCTGACCGATTTCGGCTACGACCGACTCGGGTCAACCGATCAGGTCCGGACTTTACCGGGCGTCGACAGCACGCGGGCGGCGAAGGCCGGCAAAATCTTTCGGGTTGAGGAGCACGACCTGGTGTATATCGGTCCGCGCACCGGTGAGAACGTGCTGAAGCTTCAAGACCTGATACATGCCGTCAAAATCGCTGGGTAGTCCGTACGCCGGGATCCTCCCGGTACTGGCGATTGCGGTTTTGGTCATCGCAGTGTTCTCGATCCGCTTCGGCGCGGTCGTGATTTCTTTTGGCGACATGCTCTCGGCGCTTCGCACCGGCCCGAGCGCCCCCGGCATGCTCAATCTCACCGAACGGATATTTCTCGAAATTCGCCTGCCCAGAGCGCTCGCTTGCCTCTTCGTTGGAGCCAGTTTGGCGATGGGTGGAGTCTTGATGCAGGCGTTGTTTCGCAACCCGATCGTCGAACCGGGGCTGGTGGGCACTTCGAGCGGAGCGGCGTTCGGGGCGTCGTTGTACTTTGTTCTCGGGTCGGTGCTGAAATTTCACGCGGGCGAGTGGACCCTGCCGATCGCAGCCTGCCTCGGTGGGGCGCTCGCCACGGCGTGTGTATTCCTGGTTTCGGAGACGACGCAGGCGAACCGGGAATCCACCACCGCCTTGTTACTCACTGGGATCGCGGTCAACGCGCTGTTTTTGAGCGGCGTCGGATTTTTTTCGTACATCGCCAGGGATCCGCAGGCGCGGTCGATCACCTTCTGGAACTTGGGGACGCTCTCGGGAGCAAATTGGCGCGCGGTCATCATCCTCGCGGTCGTGACTACGCTCGGACTGGGGATCGGCCTGCGGTACGCGCGCCACCTGAATTCGTTGATGATGGGAGAGGAAGAAGCCCTGTACCTGGGCGTCGATGTCAAGCGTCTCAAACTCACCATTACAGCGCTGAACGTGATGTTGGTGGCCGTGGCAACTTCGATCACCGGGATCATCAGCTTTGTTGGGCTGATCGTGCCTCACCTCCTTCGTCTCATGAGAGGGTCGGACAATCGCTTCCTACTGATCGGAGGCGCTCTGATGGGAGCCCTTCTGCTGACGCTCTCGGACCTCGCCGCGCGCCTTTTGCTCAGGCCCGCGGAGTTGCCCATTGGCATTGTTACCGCCGCGGTAGGCGCGCCGGTGTTCATGGCGCTGCTGCGCAATCGCCGGTATCGGTTCTGAGATGAAGGCCCGGCGCATGACCCCGACTCAAAACGGGGCTAGCAAGGAAGAACATGCTCTGCGCGCGTGAAGTCAGCTGGACCGTGGGGTCGAAGGCACTGGTGGATCGGGTCACCGCCACTTTCGAACCTGGCCGCCTGAGCCTGATCATCGGGCCAAACGGCGCCGGCAAGTCGAGCCTCATTCGACTGTTGAGCAAGCAGCAGCGGGCAAATGCGGGGACGATCTCCTACGACTCAGTCAATCTTGATGAGATCAACCACCGAGAGCTGGCGAAGATACGGGCAGTACTTTCCCAAAACATCGAGATTGCCTTCCCCCTTCGGGTCTGGGAAGTGGTGATGATGGGCCGTTATCCGCATTTCGCGGGGCGGCCGGCAGCCACAGACGAGCAAGCCTGCCACGAGGTGATGCGTTTTTTCGACGTCGAAGGCATGGCGGATCGCGACTACCTCACCTTGAGCGGCGGCGAAAAGCAGCGCGTTCACTTCGCGCGGGTCCTGGCGCAGATCTGGTTCCCGACGCCTTCGAAAAGTCGCTATCTCTTTCTCGACGAGCCGCTGACCTTTCTCGACATCTATTACCAATTCGAGTTCATGGAGAAGCTCCAAGAGCTTCTGAAACGGGGCGACCTGATTGTCGTGGGAGTGGTTCACGACCTGAACCTTGCGGCGCGGTTCGGCGAACAAATCGTGCTTCTCCACCGGGGCCGGGTGCTCGCACGAGGCTCGAAGGATGAGGTACTTACTCGGGAGAACATCAAAGCGGCTTTCCGGCTGGAGCCGAAGCTGCTGCGCGGGGACGACGACTCAATTCACTTGATATTCGGGTAAGCGGAATCATGGGCGAGTGCTCGCTGTTTTCGGCAACCGAGAGAGCGAGGAGCAATCATGCGGCGATCGACTTTCTTTGCCTTTTCGTTTCTGTGCCTCCCCTCAATATGTGTAGCCGAGGAACATGCAGCCGCGGCGGCGTTGGAAAAGCTGCGAGCCCTATCCGGGGACTGGAAGGGCTCTTTCGAATGGAGTGGCACCCGCAGCGATAAGGGACCGATGAATGCTTCTTACTATTCGACCGGCAACGGCTCGGCAGTGGTTGAAAATCTTACGATGGACGGTGTACCGGTGATGACCACCGTGTATCACCTGGACGGCGCGGATCTCCGCATGACTCATTACTGCGCCGCACAGAATCAACCGCGGCTCAAAGCAAGCCGGATTGATATGGCGCGCGGCATCGCGGATTTCGCGTTAGTCGACATCACCAATCTTCGCTCACCCGAGGCTGGGCATGTGGTTGGACTCGAGCTGCGATTCCTCGGGCCCGACCACATCACACTGGCTTTTCGGTTCGAAGGCGGCGGCAAGAGCAGCTTGGAACGAATCGATCTCAAACGCGTACCCGCGAAAGCCATCGCCGGTTCGGTTTCTCCCCAATAGCTCCTCTTCCCGCGCCGAGGTCCACGACGCACCACGCAGCCCTAGGGAACTGCCGCGGTGAAAATGTCCTCGTTGGTACCCGTAAGGTTTCGGACCGTGACGACCCGACGCATATCCGTCCACACCGGATGCGCGACACTGTTGCCGTCCACGACGAGGCCAGTGTAATCACCAAGGAAGGTAGTCTTTCCGCCTGTGGCACTCGAGAACCAGCGAGCGTGATTCGGATCCGAAAGCTCGTTGTCCACTCGTTGTGAGCGCAGCTGACCCCCGTGTTGTCGCACCAGCGTGATCCCATATTTCACGTTGGGCAGATCGTAACTTCGATCCATGAACGAGACGTTAAGGGTTCCATCGAGGGCCACCGCACCCCAGGGATAAAACTGATCGTTCGAAGCAACGCTGATCGCGCGCGGTGGCGACCAGTTGACGCCGTTCGGTGAGCTCACCGCGAACACGTCCGTATTGGTGTTTGAGCTCGTCCCATTGCGATTGTCGGACCAAACAATGAACAGCGCCCCGCTGTGCTCATCGACGCAAAGGTTGCCAGCGGAGTTGACGCGAAACTGCGAGTTGGAGAGCGTTTGTCTTCCGTTCACGTTGATTGGGTAATCGCCGGCACCGTCGTGGATCAGATCGCTCGCGCGGACTGGATCGGTCCAGGTTTCGCCGCCGTCCGAGGAGCTGACCACCAGATATTGATCTCTGAAGTTTAAATCATTCACCGCCTGATCGTTTTCGAAGGCGACGAAGATCGTCCCATCCGGTGCAACCACCGGAGACGAGAACTGATCCTCCCGGCAGCGGCCGTCGTAAGGCAACGGTGTCAACGCAAAGGTGCACAGATCGGGCTTACGGCCGCTGATCTCTCTCGGGGCCGACCAAGTGTGCCCGCCATCTCGAGAGGCCGAGAAAAAAATGGGCGACTCCAGGTAGTTGTCGCGGGAATCGAACACGAAACGCGTCCAAGTGACATACACGCTGTTTGCGAAGCGGCTGTTCAAGTTCGTATCGACGACGAGATATGGCTTGTCTTCCTGGACGCCGTCCGAGGTCGATACCTCGACTGTAACTGGCGTGCCGAATGTGCGGGCGCCGTCGCTCGAGGCTGCTACTTGGATCGCGCCGCCCAGCGCCTGTCCGCCGAGTCCCAGATCGAACGAAACCATCCCGTATAGGGCATTCCCGTTGAGATCAAAACCAACCGAGGGATCGCTTGTTTGGGCAAACCCTGCCCCGCTGATCACGCCGTTCAGCCACGTCCTGCCGCCATCGAAACTGGTGTAATATCCCATCGCCGAGCGGGCACTGCCACTGACGAGCTGCGTATCATTCGATCCAGCGAGCAGGTGTGAGGGATCATTCGGATCAGCAATGATTGCAGTCTCGTTATGCGGGAGCACAACGCTGTCGCAGTTCTCCATCACGTTCGAACCGAACGAGACCGATGAGATGCACGTTGAGTGGAAAGGCCCGCCGACCGACTCGCTTTGCAAAGCTGCCGCTCGGTCTCGTCCGCTGGATAGGTGAATTCGATCCGCGAATGCTGGTGCCCCAGGCGAGACCCATGCCAAGAACACGGAAATAGAAATGCCACGCGTCCAAGAGTTCATGATGTGCCCCCTGTGAAGAGGGCCGCACGCTAGGCAATGCGTTGATGTCTGTCAAAGTCACACAAATGCAGCTGTCGATTGCGCTGCATTGCTGTCGGGCGGGATCCCTAGAAAAAGCGCAACCGGTAGCCCACGCCAAACGCCAAGAAACCCCCCACGTTCACGTTCCCCGTGCCCACGAAGTCGACCTTTGAAAAGTGGTAGCGGACTTCGCCGAAGAGCGCACCCGGCCCCAGCCGGTAGTCTGCGCCGCCGAGCAGCTGGAACCCCAGTTTGGTCTCGGACTCGATGTTGACGCCATTGAAGGCTGTGAGCGTCGCGCGCTGGTAGTAGAGACCCGGGCCCAGGCCGATATAGGGCGTCAGCTTCGGCAGCGCGTTGTCAAAACGGTAAACGGCCGAGAGCAGGAAGCCCCACTCGGACTCTCGCAGGGAGAAGGCACCGCTGCCGGAGGGCACGCGCGGATCCACAATCGTGCCCGAATAATGGGGGGGCACCCAGTCCAGCTCGAAAACCACAACGAGGCGCTGATTGAGCAACGGCGTCGCAAGTCCCAGCTCGACGCCGGTGTATAAGGCTGCCTGAAGGGCGCTGGTGGACTTGAACAGGCCGGCCTTGGGCGCGATCATCAGCACGCCTTGATGCTCAGGTTGCGGCGTGAGCTCAACGGTGCTGGATGGCAGCGCGTTCGAGCTTGCCATTGAGAGCCGCTGCGGTGATGGGCTTGGGGTCGCCGGAGCCGAGTCAACTGCGGCCAACGGCGCTGGCGGCGGCGCCACCTCAGCAGACGGGGTGGGTGTATCAGATTGAGTGGTTGTTACCGGTTTCTTTGTCTCGGAGGGCGCCGGTTTCTTTTTCTTCTTAGCCTTCTTAGACGGCACCGATGTGGCGTTGCTGTCGCTCTGCGCGAAGGCCTCAAAGGGCCCAATCAGCAGCGCCGTCAACAAGAATGCTTTCGTGATTCTCTCCACCGTTGCCTCCTAGTAGATGAGCCGTTCGAGGGTGTCGGTCAGGGTGGTGCCTGGCGCCGTTGGCGTGGCAGAAGCCCGGTTGGCCCCTCCGGCCGTATAGATGTATGCGCGGAAGAGCACCTCGCCCACCAGGTAGCGCGGCGAGCCAGTCGCATAGGGAGGGAATCCCGCATTCAGCTGGAACGAGGCACCCGTGCAGCTCGAGTTGCTGCAGATCCCCTGGCTCGTCCCCCGAGTGAAGAGGCCCGTCGACGGCTGCGTCCCCTCGACGAAGAGTTGGTTTGCCTGCGTCTCGGCCCAGCCGCCCACCGTGAGAGCGGCGTCGGGCGTTTGCATTGGTTTGCTCCAGGTTCCGGTACTCGTGCCGATGAGCGTCGACATTTCGACGAAAGCCATGGCAATGCCGCTGATCGGGACGCCGCCTTCGCTGCCGCCCACTGCGATCAGGATGTTGGTAGTTGAAAGCTCGGGATTGTCGGCCGGCGTCAGTGCCAGCAGCGAGTGCTGGCTTCGCGCATTGAGCAGCGTCGTTCCAGCAGAGCCCCAGCTTCCGGCCAGATCAGCGCTGGTAGCGCTACTGAACGCGATCGTCTCGACGGTCGCCGTGTCCGTCGGGGTGCAACCGGTGGAGAATGTCTGGCAGTTGGTGCTTCCACCTGCAACGTAGATGTTGTTGCCAATACTCACGGCTTTGGCGTCACCACGCGCAGTTCCCAACGCCGCCAAGCGCACCCAGTTGCCCAAGGAGCCCGGCGTTAGAGGTGGATCGTCGGTCGCGGCAGGGTTGCGGGCGCCCGAATCGGTGTAACTTTGAGAGCCGCCGTTGCAGGCCTGCGGCACGGAGGCAAGAAACCGCTCGCTGCCAGAAGGGGAGGAGGGCGAGGGCGAGCGGTAGATCTTGAAGCTCGCCGATGTCGCACTGCATGACCACGTAATTGTCGACGAACCGATCGCTGAAATCGCCACCGGTAGTTCGTCAGAAGGCAACGTCTCGCCGCCGGGGTTCTTCGCGTCGGTGAGCTGCTGTACCGCTGCGACTTTGTAATAGTAGGTCCCGGCGACGAGCGTGCCCGTGGCATTGGTGCTAACTGCGTCACTGATTACAGGCGCGTCGGCGACGCGCAGCACCTGCGCGCGTTCGACGGTGTTAACCGGTGCCCCTGACTCAAAGCCTCCGATCAGGAAGACATAGCTCGTGGTGCAGTTCGCGGACGAGCCCGGACAGGGTTCGCTCGCCTGCCGAACCACTGCGGTAGCGCCATTGCGCGGAGCGGGCGAGGTGATGATGCCCCCGCTGATACGGACGCCCACCTGCCCCTGGTGCGGGTTGGGGTTGCCGCCCGACGAGGTGCGGTCGAGCTTTTGGAAAGTGGTGGCGATCACGTCGCCAAAGAGGTTGAGGCGGGCGAGCTCCACGCTGGCAGTAGGTCCGGTCGCATTCTGTCCGCCCAGCGCCAGCAAGTAGCTATTTCCCAAGTCGTCGGAGGTTTGCACCAAAGGGAAGTTGTAGAGCGGCTCGGCGAGGCGAGTGGCGATGGGGGGTCCTTCCACCGGGTTCAGGCTCGTCAGAGTGATGATGAGTCCTGAGAAGTCTGCGAATGACGCGTCTGCGCCGTGCTGCACGCGGATAAGATAGAGGCCTGGGTTGAGCGTGACGGTGGTGCTCGACACGGTTCGGTCACCGTTGGGGGCCTCCACGTAGCAGTTGCTGGCGACGCTCGCTGGAACATCCACGTCGATCTCCGTGTCGGAGACAACGCCAGCCGGGTGGGGCGGAAGAGGGCAGAACTCGATACCGCCCGTCACCTGCGTGCCAATCAGCACGATCGGCGCGTGCGCGCCGGCCCCCGAGGAGTCGAAGAAGTGCGCGCCGTGGACCGCCAGGAAGCTCGAACCGGAGAGACCGATCGTAGTGGCCGTGCTGGGATTGATCGCCGAGATGATTGGCGGCTGATCGTGGGTGACCGAAAAGGCCGACGCGATCGAACCGATTGCTCCGCTTGGGTCCACTACCTCGAGGTCGTAGGGGCCACCGGCGACGATTCCACTGGTACAGCCCGGAAGGTTCGGGTCGCCGCTGGTGGGAGTCGCCGCGAGGCCGCTGCAAGTAGGCACCACTGCGGTGATGGTATTCGGGTCCAAGTAGGCCACGCGCCGCAGCGGGATATGCTGCAAGCCGGCGATGCCCTTCACCGGGGCATCGATAAAGACTTGCGGCGAGCCGCCGCTGAAGCCGACCGAAGTCGGCGAGCTGAAGGCGTTGCTGATGGTGATCGGCTGGTTCTTGAACTCCCAGCCTGAGCGCGGTGAAACAGCGAGGGTGCCCAGGACGTTGCAGCTTGTGAACACCTTGAAGGCTGTGACCCCAAAGCCAGTGGGGTCGCTCGCGTAGTGGGGCGCTTCGCAACCGTCGGGGTTGGTGACGCGCACCGTATAGGCGGTGCCGGTGCTGCTCGTCTGCGCCGCGGTAAAGAAGCCGCGGGGCAGCTGGATTGTGATCTGCGTCGCCGACAACGGCGTTGCGACAGGCGGCGCGCCGATGGTTCCGGAAACACCCACGAACGCCACCGTGGGTGTTTCATCGGTACGGAACCCGCTGCCGCTGATCACGATCGTCTGCGGATTGTTGGCGCATACGTTCG
>Ga0126369_10004623_pt1 | contig 10116 bp, 6 predicted proteins | sample PanSoiMetaPlot_1_FD_109646 | JGI IMG/M metagenome (GOLD analysis project Ga0126369, IMG submission 109646) | Tropical forest soil microbial communities from Panama - MetaG Plot_1 | ecosystem: Environmental > Terrestrial > Soil > Tropical forest > Bulk soil | place: Panama | collected 2016-02-17
AGCCGGGCCTGAAGGTGCGCTCGCGCACAGGCTTCTTCGGAACGCCCGACCGCCGCGATCCGCCACCGGCAACGCCCATCGAACAGATCACCCGAGCACTCACTTCTCCGTTTTCGACAGGCGATGTTCGTGTCCGTCTCACGACGCTCTACTCCCACACCGATAAGGAAGGTGCGCATGTCAGCGCGCTTTTGTATATCGATGCTCATGATCTGACTTTTTCGACAGAGGCCGACGGCTCTCATACCGCGCTGATCGATATTGCGGGTGTAACGTTCGATGTTGACGGTCATCAGGTCGACGGCGTGAACAGGACGTGGCGATTCCGGATACCGCGTGACACGTACGAGACCGTGCTGAAGACCGGCATCGTTTATTCCATGAACGTGCCCGTGAAGAAGGCCGGCGCCTATCAGATGCGTGTGGTCCTGCGAGATTCCGGAAGCCAGCGCATGGGAAGTGCGACTCAGTTCGTCGAGGTGCCCGATCTCAAAAACGGCAAGCTCGCCCTTTCGGGTATCGTCCTCGCCGCAGAACGTTCTCAGACGAGTGCTGCCGCGCCGGCAGAAGGCACGATGGACGTCGCTGATCCGAACGGAACTGCAGCCGTCCGCATCTTCAAACCCAACACGACGATTGCCTACGGCTACGAAATCATGAACGCGCGTCTGGATCGTAATAAGAAACACCAATTGAATGTTCAGACGCGGCTGTTTCGAGACGGCGAACAGGTCTTTTCTGGACCGCCCGGGCCCTTAAATGAGCCCGGTCAAACAGATCCTCTACGGGTAATCGGTTTAGGACAGATGAATCTTGCGCAAAGCCCTCCCGGCGACTATGTCCTTCAGTTGATCGTCACCGATAAACTCGCAAAATCGAGCGCCGGAATCGCCGCTCAATCCATGGATTTCGAGGTCCGTTAAAACCCAGCCCCTTGATTCTAAATGAGAAGAGAGGTGCCATTGACGACCTCGCGCCTCCACCCTAGAGTTTTCTTCCACACTCAAACAGGGAAGGATCCCGTACGTGGGTGTGCCTTGTCTCGAAGACACACAGGAAAGCTAGGGAGGGCCTATGGGAAGGACCAGTGCCATCTTTTTGCTCGTTGTAGCGACTGTTTGTTTCCCGACTCAGGTTTATGCGCACGATGGCAACTTCGATCCTAACGTGATTCATGCTTGCGTCCAGCGTGCCAGCAAGCAGGTTCGCATCGTTGGCGTAGACGGTCACTGTACCAATGCGGAGATCGCCGAGCATTGGTCGATTTTTGGCTCAGCTATCGGCTCAGGTTCGAACGGCCCAACTTCACAGGGCCTGACAGGTCCGCAAGGTCCTGCGGGTCCACAAGGGGCCACAGGTCCAACGGGTGCACAGGGTGTTCCAGGACCTGTAGGACCACAGGGTGCGACAGGTCCAGCGGGTGCTCAGGGTGTTCCAGGACCTGTAGGACCACAGGGTGCGACAGGTCCAGCGGGTGCTCAAGGTGTTCCAGGACCCGCAGGTCCTCAGGGTGCGACAGGTTCGGCGGGCGCCCAGGGTGTTCCAGGTCCTGCCGGGCCGCAAGGTCCTGAGGGGCCAGCCGGTCCTCAGGGCGCAACAGGTCCACAGGGTCCAGCCGGTACATCCGGTGCCGGAACGCCAGGGCCAGCCGGACCAGCCGGACCAGCCGGACCGGCGGGACCAGCCGGACTGGCCGGAACTGATGGGGCACCAGGAGCAGCCGGACAGACGGGACCCGCAGGACCCGCCGGTGCGCCAGGCGCTGCAGGAAATGACGGAGCGCCCGGACCCACGGGCCCGCAGGGACCGGCCGGACCGCCGGCCATGCTCGGATTCACGATCGTCTCCGCACTTCCTGACGTGCGACTGACGACGTCCAACGGAACCCTGGCCAACCAGTGGTACACGATTGGAAAGCGAGTCTTGTCCGTGACCAAGGCTTCCGACACATCGAAGCTGAGAATCACGTATCAGGACACCGTCGGTACGCGAGCCAGCGTTCACAACTCCTGTATGTGGAGAATCATGTTGGACGGGAACTCGATTGCCAGTTTTTCGGACGGAGATGTGGAAGGTACGTACGGATGGCGCATGCACAACGGAGCACACATGGCGTGGGCCTTTGATGTACCCGCCGGAACACACGATGTGCATGTCGAATTCGAGCGGTTGCCTACTGCGACAGATTGCCTTGCCGGATGGAACACCACTGGCAACTTTCTGAGCGTGGAGGAACTTCCATAACGCGAGAAAGGAAATAGCCGCGGATTGCACGGGTGGCGCGGATTTTAAGTCTCTGACTTATCGTCCCGATTCGCGTCATCTGTGTTGTCCCGGCTGTTTTCTCTATAGATCGATTTCTTCGAACTTCCTTCCGTCTTTATTATTCTTTTCATGGCATTCGACGTTTTCACGATGGGGTTTTCGAATCGCTCGTGGGATGCAACGACCGAGATCCTGCGCGCTTTCGGTATTCAGCGACTCGTGGACATTCGCACGTTGCCCGGCTCAAAACATACGCCGCAATTCAATCTCGAACACATGAAGGACGCCTTGCCAAAAGCAGGGATCGAATACATCCACCTAAAGGGCCTCGGTGGATTTCGAAAACCGGCAAAGAATTCCGATCTCAACGCTTCATGGAAGAATTCCGGATTCCGCGGTTATGCCGATTACATGCAGACGGAGGCATTTGCCCTCGAGTTGCAGCGCCTGATTGACCTTCTTAAGGAAAGAGTAACGGTTTACTGCTGCACGGAGGCCGTCTTCTGGCGTTGTCACCGCCAGCTTGTTTCAGACGCGCTGGTAGCCCGCGGATATCGCGTTGGACATATTTTCAGCCTGACGAAAGTCGAAGAGCACAAGTTGACCGAGTCGATCCGCGTCGTTGGCAACGACATTACCTATCCCAATCCCCAGGGAAACCTGCCATCCAATTGATCCGGGGATCGTCGAATGCATATGCCCTGGGGCATCGCGCTTTTTACCATTGCCGTCGTTATCTTTTCTCCATCGGGGCAGCTCTGGCAGGCGTTTCAAGCCCACGTGCACTTGAGCCCATCCGAACTATCGATCGCCGATCGAGGCGATGCGCTTTCGAAGTTGCTTCCTGCGGCCGATGCACGGGAAATGGCGGCATTCGGAATGGTGCAGGTAAATACGACGGCCGACACTCTCGCAGCCCGGTTTCGTGATATCGCAAATTTCAAAAAGAGCGAGCAGATTCTCGAAATCGGAAAATTTGCCACGCGGCCGACGGTGCAGGATCTCAAAGGCCTCACGCTGGATGAAGCCGAGCTCGCGGCCATTAAATCCTGCGAAGTAGGGCGCTGCGATCTTCGTCTGTCCGGGGAAATGATTGCGAGACTCCGTCGCGGTGCGCCGGGTGATGTCGCAGCATTGTTTCGGCAGATTCTTGTCGATTACGTGAATGCCTACGCCGCAGGCGGAAGTGCCGCTCTCATCAGGTACGAGGACAAATCTCCGAGCGTGAGCCTTGCCACCGACTTTCAGGGTTTGCTGGGAGCGTCACGATACCTGCGCGATTACGCGCCGGAATTCGCTGCGTATCTCCAGAGCTATCCTCAGAACAAACCGCAGGGCGCAGAAGATTTTTTCTACTGGTCGAAGGAAAAATTTGGAGTGAAGCCTGTTATCAGCCTGACGCATGTCTTCATGTATCGCCGTCCAGATAGCAACGATCTGCTGATCGTCTCGAAGCAGATCTTTGCCACCCATTATTTCGATTCATCGATGGGCATCACGGCCCTCGTCGCGGGGTCTGAAACCACGAAATTCTATTTGATCTATTTGAATCGTTCCCGCGTCGACGCGCTCGGCGGCATGTTCGGCGGTGTCCTTTCGAGTCTCATTCGCCGGCAAATCGAAAATGGCCTCGTCACAAACCTGAAACTGACAAAGCAGCGATTGGAAACAGGACTTCACTAGGGTTCTCACGCGCCGGCAACTCCCGTTTGGCCTGCTCGTACGACGCAGAAGGTTTTCCCTCGCGTCGTACGACCGGGGAAGTCTCGCGGAATCTGTACGTTTCACTCGACGTCGTACGGTTTCTTGTTTGCTGGAATCCGCGGCGGAGGACGATGACAATGAAACAGATCCTGACCTTTGTGTTGTTAGTCACAGCCGTTGTGCAGCCCAGCTACGGTCAACAAGGCGTTTCTTCGGCGTCAGTATCCCGTGCGAGAACCGAATCGGAGAATCCTTCCCCCACCATTTACCGAAGGGGTCTTGGGCCTGTAGCCTTGAGGCCCTCGGATGCACCGGATCCTATCGCGATCGAAGAGATCATCAACTATCACCGACACCATCTGCCGATGCCGGCCAACGGGAAGGGCATTGCGCTGGACCTCCGATGGGGCAATGGAGATGGACCGGCCGAGCCCCGGGCAGAGCGAGCCTCTATCGTTGACGATTCCGGTTTGTATCCTGGCTCTTTCGCGGATGCAGTCCCGCCCGCTGTTCTGCAGGTTGGTCTCGCCACCGCGGAGTTCCGCAGCACTCGCAAACTCCGCCCGTTGAATCTTGCTCTCGTCATCGACCACAGCGGTTCGATGCGCGACGCCGACAAGATGATCGAGGTAAAGGCTGCGCTGAGAACCCTTATTGGAAATCTGAAGCCTGCCGATATCGTGTCGATCATCGCGTTTGATGATTCGGCGCAAGTGCTACTCCCCGCCAGTCCCATCGGCTCGGGTCGCCAACATCTGAGAGTGATCGAAAGCATCCAGCCGGCTGGTTCCACAAACATCAATGCCGGCTTGATGCTGGGTTACCAGGAGGTGTTGCGGAACTTCAGCCAGGAGAAGACGAACCGCGTGATCCTGCTGACGGATGGCATTGCGAACACGGGTGAAACCAATCCCCTCCGGATTGCATCAAATTCCGCGGGTTTCAATGAGCGAGGCATCGACCTGTCCACAATCGGAGTTGGTCGAGATCTCGATAACGATCTTCTGCGGACGCTTGCCAAACGCGGCCGTGGTCTTTATCACTTCGTTGCCGACGCCAGAGACATTGAAAAGATTTTTGTCGAAGAAGTCCAAAGCCTGCTGTCGCCCGTCGCGCGGAACGTGCAGGTGGAGATCACTTCCAATCCGGCGTTGCGGCTGGAGCAGGTGTATGGGTATCAGCCTCGACGCAACGGTGATCGCGTTACCGTGGATTTAGATGACATGAATAACGGAGCAACGCAGGTCATTCTTCTTCGTTACGCTCCGTTCGCAAGCGGACAAGTCGATGTTCGACTCCGATACTTCGACATTGACAGTCAGCGCAACGTCGAAGAAGTGCAGAGAGTCCTGCTGCGATATCCGGCATCCGATAGCCTGCGGGACCCCGAGGTTCGGAAGAACTTCACCATCGCCACAATCGCGCAGGGACTTTCCGACATGCAAAAGGACTGGCAGCGCCAGAACTACCGCGGTGCTGAAAACGTCTTGCGTCAAGCCATCCGAGAAACACGCGCCCGGTACGCTGTCGTTAGCGATCCCGATATTCTCGCGCAGTTGAAAGTGGCCGAGAACTATCTCAATACCCTGCAGGGTCTCAATTATCGGTGAGTCTCATGTTCGTGCGCATTTTGAAGCAAGAGTTCAATTTCAAGGAGAGCTCCGTGAAACTAAATCTAATCTTCAGGTTCATCGTTCGATCCAGTTTGGTACTGGCAATTCTTTCCCCGGCGGCCGAAAACTGCTGGGCTCAAACTTCAGGCAACATTGGCTATGCGCAGCCCGGTACCGGTGGAAAGGCGAGAGCACAGCAGGGTGAGCTAAACAAGCGGACCTTGACGCAGCAGGACTTGCCTCCGACAAACACCAGCATGTTTGTAGATGCCAATGTATTGATGAACGTCAAGGCAGATGAATATGTCGCGGTCTTCGGCCTTTCCCAGGAGGGCGCAACAGTTGAGGAGTCCAAAGACAAGATGGACGCAGCGATCCGCGCTTTCAAGGAAGCGCTCCGGCCCCTGGCAATATCCGACAACGAGATTTTTGTAGATTTCATAACCGAACCGCGGATCTACGGTTTCGATTTCACTGGAGACGTTGCGCGCGAACGCCTGACGGGTTTTGAAATGAAGAAAACCGTCTCGATCCATTACAAAGATCGGGACTTGATCGATCAACTGGTAATCGCTGCGGCGAAGGCGAATGTAGTCGACCTCATTAAGGTCGACTACATCGTCAAGGACATCGATGCGGTCCAGGATATGGTCATGCAGGAGGCTGCCGCGATCATAAAGAAGAAGGCCGCAAATCATGAGAAGCTGCTGGACATCAAAGTCCAGCCTCCCGCCGAGATCTACGTCGAACGGACGGCAATCCACTACCCGTCGGAGATGTACGACTCTTACACGGCGGCTGAGTCCGAGTCCGTCAATCTTCCGAACAATTCGCGGTACAACATCCAGCGAGCGCGCAAAGGCCGCACCTTCTTCTTCAACGGTCTCGATGGCGCCGGTTTCGACAAGGTCGTCAATCCTGTGATCACCGAACCCGTTGTTCAATTCACGCTTTATCTGAAGGTCCGCTATGAAGTCGTCCGCTGGTAACGCGGCAGCCGAGTCTTAGTTTCGTGCGAGGCCTGGCGAGAGTTGTAGCTTTCGAAGGAGTGCAAAAGATTCGGTCAGCTGACCGACGCGTTGTTCGAAGGCGTTGTTTGAAAATGGTGCGCGTCGGTCGCTGCGCTCGGCCTCACCACGATGATCGATGACGTAGCGGCTCATTGGCGGCACGACGCCACTCGAGTAGAACTCCTCTGCGAGCCGGAACGCGTAGTGATAGAAGTTGTAATACTTGGCCCGATTGACGCCGGAGACCTCTGCCAGCTCGTCATGCGATAGCCGGATGAAGTTCGTTCTCTTGGCAAAGAGAATCAAAGCTCTTCTGTGAGGTCGAGCAAGAGTATCCGAGAGTTCTTGTCCGCGAAGTTCTTCCGGCAACATCAGCACGCCCGATGTTCGGAGGGATATCCGCGCTGCCTTCGCATCCGGCAGCCCAAGAGCTAAGGCGAGCTCTTCAAGACTTATCGCAAGACGCTTTGTGTCTTTTGAAGCGAGAAGAAAGTTTTCGTTCTGCGGTCCGCGCAGGCGATTGAAGATCGTGTCGAGTACGGATTCCCATGCTCGACGCGGGTCCGATCGAGAAAACCATAGGTCTATGCCGGTCGGAAATAGCGAATCGGGATTGTCGGCAGGAGGAAGCAAGAATCCAAGCTTGTCGATAGCTCGCGCGAGTTCCTTCTGAACATCCGGATCGGAACCTAAAGACGACAGCAGACGCTGCGGAGTGATGATGCCGCCTGGCATATTGGCCGCAACTTCGCCGAGCAACCCCAGGGGAACGCCGTGATCGTTGATGCAGCCGAGACCACGGAAATTATTTCGCCATGACGAATGCGTGAGAATCTCCACGGCTTGATCGGATATGCAAACGCCATTTCCCAAGCGTTGCAGCAGCCCGTCGACATAATCCGGAATGTCCCACCAATGAGCGTCGATGGCTGGCATATTGACGATGAGATTTCCTTGTGAAAGTCGTCCCCACAGATCGGGCCGGAAAGCGTCTGGCGTCTTGTTGGTTGCTGCAATGATGCGGACATCGAGTCTGCGTGGAGTAGTCGAGCCTACCGACCGTACTTCACCAGTCTGTAGAAAACGCAGGATCCTTGCCTGCAGCTCGGGAGCAAGCTCTCCAATTTCGTCGAGAAGGACTGTCCCGCCGTCGGCGGATTCGAGCAAACCTTTGCGATCGGCTACGGAGCCGGTGTATGCCCCGCGACTGGCTCCGGCAAGCTCGCTGTCGAAGAGGCTTTCCGTAATCGTGGCGCAGTCCACCACGAAAAAGGGTTTTCCCGCAATTCCCCGGGGACTGTTGTTATGAATTAACTGAGCCAGCAGCGATTTCCCTACGCCAGTGGGCCCCATGATCACAACGGGCTTCTTGTCGGCATTGTCGAGACACGCCTTTCGCACCACTTGCAGCGCGCGCTGCGAGTCGGCATCCGATCCAAAAAAGAACTGAGACGCAAACCAGAAAGGTTCTCCGCTGAAGTTGCGTGGCGCTCTCGAGTCGATTGTCATGTTTTGCGGCGCAGAGACCGTAGCAGTTGCGAGCGCAGCCGTCGGTTTGGAATCCGGCAACGCGACAGCGCTCTGCGATGTTCTTGAGCGAAGAAGCACGAGGGCCACAACGCCGGCAGCGAGACCCACGAAACACCATGCGAGTCGCACGCCATTGGGCTTCCACCAGGGCAGTTCCAACTGCCGCGGTGACAGATCGTATGCCGTAGCCGGTACGAGCGTGTTTTGGTTCCCGACTCGGAGAATGTAAGTAGACTGCGCCAGATCGCGCAGTGCTTCACCGGTTTTGTCGAAACCCTTCAGTCCCGTCACCAGAGAAAGAGCGGAAGTATCGATACCGGAGGCGAGGCAACCCCTCACAGTCGAGCGCTGATTCGCGATCGGCTTTGTCGTATCCAGGTGCGCCAAACACGAAGCCAGCACCGACATGGAGTCATAACCGAGAGCGAGATAGGGATCCGGATAGGATGCGTCAACATGATAGGTATTCAGAATTGTCCGAAAGTCGCGCCACATCGCGGAACTCTCGCCGACAAAGAACGGCGAAAGCAGATACGCGCCCACAACGGACTCTCCACCACGCCGATAGAAGTCCGCTGAAAACGCTCCTGATCCTGCGAACAAGATAGGTTCATCCTCACCGGAGAGGCCAAAGGCATCCTTGACCCGCTCGCGATTCTCGTTTTTGCGGATGAAGGCGACGATCTCCCTCGCGTCATCCCATAGGGTGAACAACCCCAGAGCCTTGACCGGCCGATTTGCCCGGAGCCGGCGGCCGTCACTAACGGATTTCAGTATGGTGAGGAACTGTTCCTGATTCGTGGAGGTGAGGCCGCGGGCGATGCCGATGTCTATTGGCTTCTGGGCATAGGATTGCCACGGCTCTGCATCCAAAAAATCCTGGCGCAAGCCCCATCCATAAACGTCGCGATGGGACTCGCGCGTGCTTTCATCGGAGCTGTTCTTGACGAACTCATTGCTCGTTTCGAAAACGAAGGCCACCTCGTCAGGCTTCAGCGCTCTGAATCCGGCAAGCCACTGCGCCAGCCAATGCATTTGGTAGCGGTCACTGAGAGCCGCTCGAAAGAACCAGGTGGGATTGGAATCGGAAGCGGGGACCGCTTTTGTCAGCCGGGTCGCTGTGGAAATCGCGCTGACGATTGGGATGTGCTGTTCGGCTGCAATCCTCGGGAGCTCCAGAGTACAGAGGCTATTGATCGAGCCGACGATCGCCACGACGCCGAGCTTCTCCAGGGCCACGGCACACGAGAGCGTCAGTTTAGGATCGCTTCGGTCGTCACAGGCTTCAATCCGGACTCGAAGTCCCCAACGCTTCTTCGCCTCTTCGATGGCGGCTCGGATACCAAGCTCTTGTTGTTCGGCCGCGCCAACGGTTCCTGACGCCTGTGGCGCGATGAGCCCGATGCGAATCTCCGCTGGTTCGGCGGCTCCGGCGCTCTCACCCAGTAGAAGGCCAACTGTCAGAAGGGCGAAGACAAACTTCGCCGTGTTGGTACGAAACCTCATGCCCTGCATCTCTGTTTTAAGTTCGCTCAGTGTATATCCAACGGCTTGAAATGTATGCCGTCCCTTCTTAAGCGGATTTCATCTGAACTTCGCGTCACCCGCGGTCAAATTTTTCAGTGATTAATTGTCGGGAAACCATTCCCCGAACTATACTTGCGGCGATTGTTCCGGGTTTTAAGCCCCTTGGGAGGTTCATTGGTTAGAGCGGTTTCATTTGCAATTGCCGCTGCGTGCATCGCCTTGCTGTTTCAACCGGTTCGAGCGCAGCAGAAGTCTCCGGATCCCGCTGCTGCCGCTCCGGCGAAGGTGATCGACACCTACTGCGTGACATGCCACAACGACAAGGCCCGCACCGGCGGATTCTCCCTGGAGCATGCCGACCTTGCAGACATTCCGAAGAACGCAGAGACCTGGGAAAAGGTGATCCGAAAAATTCGCGTGGGAATGATGCCTCCTGCCGGCATACCTCGTCCGGATGCCGCGTCCCT
>Ga0126369_10004624_pt1 | contig 10116 bp, 6 predicted proteins | sample PanSoiMetaPlot_1_FD_109646 | JGI IMG/M metagenome (GOLD analysis project Ga0126369, IMG submission 109646) | Tropical forest soil microbial communities from Panama - MetaG Plot_1 | ecosystem: Environmental > Terrestrial > Soil > Tropical forest > Bulk soil | place: Panama | collected 2016-02-17
AACGAATACCCGCTTTTTCCGCTGTTGGCCGGGTTGCCGTTGTTGGCCAGGACCGAGTCAATCAGGCAGCCCGTGGCCGTGCTGGGAACGCAAGCCGCACCCAGCGCTCCGCCCAGGTTGACCAGGGCAGGCGCGTAGCCCACGGTCGGATACGCCGTCTGATACGTGATTTCACCGGTGGTCACGGTGCGCACGGAAGCAACGGCGGACGACTCATTGGCCGCCATACGAGCGCGCAGCAAGTTGGGAATGGCGATCGCTGCGATGATCAGGATGATCGCTACCACGATCAGCAACTCGATTAACGAAAAACCCTTTTGCTTCCGCATCTCTATGTTCTCCACCCCGACGTTTCAGATTCTTGCCTTGGATGCTTCACGATCGCGCAGTCGTTTGGCTGTTGGACTGGTGATTCCAAACCCAGATTTGTCGTTTCGTGAGACAAATTTCTTGGTTTTGATGGGGTTCCAACGATACTGCAATTCTAAACCCTTTGCCTGACCGTGTGTCCCGGAAACGGAAATTTATTGACAATTTGTGTCAATGCCAATGCCGAAGCCGCGTTTGCTTTGATTTCTTCATGGCCATTGGGCGCGAAATCCCATCGGGATCGAGGACTTGCGGTCACGGATTCTCTCGCAAGCCCGGGGGAAACGCTGCCACCCGATGGAGAGATGGAGAGCTGGAGAGCAAACTGGAACAGCGGCCAAGACGAGCCGGTTCCTTCCAGACGGCGATTTTCGTATCCTCGAGATTTTAAACGCGTTCCAGCCGGTCGCTTGGGGACAAATGGACCCGCTCTGACAAGTTGTGTCAGCTTGCGAATGACAAGAAATGTAAGCACTGTTCAGAACGAGTCTGCTGCCCCGGCTTGCACCGAATGTGAAGGTGGCTGCAGATCTTTTCATCTCCCGCTTCGTTTTCGGGCCGAAGGACCCACGCAGCGTTCTGCATGTCTTCAGCGGGTTAGATGCACGATCGAGGGAACTCGCAAGTGTGTGGGCGTGCCGGGAAATGCGAGGGCAGGCAACAGGCGCGCGGTCCCGTTGCCGCGTGCCTAGCGCCCGAGGGCGCGCCGAGCCTCAGCGAGGTCGGGAGAAATTCTCAGCGCCAGTTCGTACGCGCTCAGCGCTTCGGTCCGGTGACCGGTGGCAGCGAGCGTGCGTCCGAGTCCCAGGTAACCCTGAACGTTGGGCTCCAATTTCAGGGAAACGGCGAAATCTCGCAGGGCAACCTCCGGCTTGTCTTGTCGTTCTGCGAGCAGCCCCATTCCCAACCAAGTGCTGAACTGGTTGGGATTCAGTCGAATGGATCTGTCGAAACTCGACTGCGAATCGCTGTAGTTGCCCAACTCGTAATAGGCCAAGCCCAGGTCGGCGTACGCGGTCGCCAGCACGCGCGCATCCGTCGTCAAAGTGACCGCAAACTTCAAGTATGGGACCGCTTCAGCCGCCCGCCCATGCTGGTAGAGGTAAAAGCCGATATTCATGTGCGAGACCGGATCGGCGGGCGCAAGACGTGCCGCTCGCACAAAATGCCGAAAGGCTTCATCGGTGCGGCCCAGTTGAACCAGAGCCGCGCCAAACTGATCCTCGGCCACAAAATTGTTCTGCGTGACTTCGAGCGTGTGGCCCCACAAATCCAGGTTGCTTCGCCAGTAGCCGGTCTGCCGGTGGGCGACAACCGCGAGCGACGTAAGCAGGAATGCCGCAGGCACGATTTTCCACGGCAGGGGCAGCTTTGTCCGCTCGAGCGCATCTGCCGCGCTCCAGACCATCATCACAAAAATGCCGATCAGCGGAATGTAAGCGTAGCGATCGGCCATGGCTTGATTTCCCACCTGCACAATTCCAATCACAGGTATCAGCGTTCCCAGGAACCATAGCCATCCCACGGCAAGGTAGCCGCGGGAACGGAATTTCACGGCCAGCGCGCTGACCGCCACCAGAAACAGCGCGGCCATCGCCACCTTCCAAGTGGCCAGGGAATAACCGGGGTGCGGGTATAGCGGGGCCAGCTTGGCCGGCCATATCGCCTTCCACCCATACAGCAAGAAGCAGTAGAGCGCGTTCTTGGCGCGGATGCCGAGAGGAAACGTGGGCGCCAGCGCACCCCCCGCGCCCTGGGTACGCATCGTGAGCAGAGCGCTGGCGGCCGAGAGTGCCAACAGGGGCAGTTTCTCGAGCAGCAGCATTCCAACGCCGTTCTGCCAGGCGGTCGCCCCGGCCTGGCTCCGGCGTTCGATCCGCCCGAGAGGCCAGTAATCGAGGAGCACGAGCACAAACGGCAAAGTGACGACCATCGGCTTCGACGCCAGGCCGCAGACAAAAAGCCCGGCCACCGCGAGATAACGTTTCCAGCCCGGCCTTTCGACGTACCAGCCGTAGGCGCCCAGGGTGAGCAGAAAGAAAAAAGTGCTGAGCACATTCTTGCGCTCAGAAACCCACACCACCGACTCCACATTGAGGGGATGCAAGGCGAACGCCGCGGCCACCAGGAAGCTTAGCCCCAACCGCCGCGTGGCGCGCCACAGCAAAAGCAATAGCAACACCGCATTCAACGTGTGCAGAACCACGCTGGTGAGGTGATGACCGGCGGGGTTGAGCCCGAACCATTGGCAATCCAGCGCGTGGGACATCCAGGTTAACGGATGCCAGTTGGCCACCGCGGTGGAAGTCAACGACCACTTGACAGTCTCCCAGGTGAGCCCGCCCTGCACGCGGGGGTTGTCGGTCACATAGCGGTCATCGTCGAAATTGACAAAAGGAAAATGGGTCGCCTGGTTGTAAATCGGCAAGACGAGTACCGCAATGAGGAGGGAGAGAACAAGCGCCCGCTTCCCGGGCGCAGCAAACATCGGTTGGGAGAATGGGCCGTTGCCCGGTTCAATTTGTGTGGATTCTGACGGTTCGGTATTTGCGGCTGCCATCGACAAGCAAGCGGTCCCTTCACCAGATCGGATTCTAAAAGGTTCAGCGGCCAGACCCGCGACCTCAAGGAAAACATAAAGGAGCAGCGAACGAAGCGTTCGCTGCTCCCTGGCTTGTACCCTCCCCCAGGTACTTCGCCAAAACGCATTACTGGTTAAGCGGGTTGAAGGTGAGGATGGTCGCTTCGTTGTTGGAGCAAGCGCCGGCCGGATCGACACGAACCACTGCATCTTCCTCAGCGCAGAAACCGCGAATACCGGTCTGGTTGATGGTCAACGGACTCGCCTGAACGCCGTAGCCAACGAAGACGCCGCCAGCCTGGGTGCCCCCAGCGGTGCTGAACGCGTATCCGCTCTTTCCGCTGCCCGCCGGATTGCCGTCCAAGGCCAATACGGAGTCAATGACGCAAGCAGTGGCGGAACTGGGAACGCAAGCTGCGCTCAAAGCGCCACCCAGGTTCGACAGGGCAGGAGCATAGCCCACGGTCGGATACGCGGTCTGGTACGTAACTTCACCGGTCGTAACCGTACGAATGGACGCGACAGCAGACGACTCGTTGGCCGCCATGCGGGCGCGCAGCAAGTTCGGAATGGCGATGGCTGCGATGATCAGGATGATCGCCACCACGATCAGCAACTCGATAAGTGAGAAACCTTTTTGCTTCCGCATCTCTATTTTCCCCTCGTTTTTTCGGTATTGAGACTATCTGGTCAATTAGACCCCAGTCGTTGTCCGATCTTGCACTTGCCCCACCAATGGCGCTAGTTACCTTGGTTCCGGTGGTTACCGCGCAAAAGCTTTATTTTCAGTAGAGCCTTCTAGGTTGGTTACCACGAGACGATCAGAGCGTGCCCCGGGAGTACCAAATTACGGCTTACCGCTGACAATCCGTGTCAGCGGGTTCCGGCGGATTTTTTTCGAGGAACGCGGGACGCTGTCTGGGCTTCGAACGGAGGTTTTGGCACCCATCTTATCGATGGATAACGGCCGGTTCAAAAACTTTACCACTGCTCGCAAGACAAACCGTGACAAAAGTACCGATCCTGCCGATTTCACTCCGGGAAGGCTGTTCGTCCTTCGTTCTATAATCCGGCGTAGGATCGCGGGGGAAACAGACGTCTTGGCTGTAGGCACTGAAGACGAAACGATGACGGCGTCGCGGAGCGCCGGTCCACTCGTTTCCGAGGGAACGCTTCGGGCGATCCTGGTACTGCTGCTCATCGCCCTCGCGTTGGTCTTCTACAATCCCGTTGTCCACAATGGATTCGTCTTCCTCGATGACTCGCCGTACATCCTGAAAAATCCCCATATTCAAAATGGGCTAAGCTGGCAGACGGTGAAGTGGGCCTTTTCAAGTTTCTACATCGCCAACTGGCATCCTCTGTCGTGGCTGTCTCATGCCCTGGATTACCAGTTGTTTGGTCTGAACCCAGCCGGGCATCACTACGTCAGTCTCCTGATTCACACCGCGAACGCCGTGCTGGTGCTTCTCATTTTGCAGGCCGCCACCGGACTCGCGTGGCCGAGCTTCATCGTGGCAGCTCTGTTTGCGCTCCACCCTCTTAACGTGGAATCGGTGGCATGGGCGGCGGAACGCAAGAATGTTCTGAGCATGTTCTTTTGCCTGCTCGCGCTCTGGCTCTACACCAAGTACGCGCGCTCCGGGAAAATTTCGACCTACTTGTGGGTGGTTGTCTCGTTTGCGTTGGGTCTGATGTCGAAGCCGCAGATCATCCCGTTGCCATTTGTGCTTTTGTTGTGGGACTACTGGCCGCTCGAACGTTTGTTCGGCGATGCGGATGGTTCGGTTGCCGTTCGATCTTGCCCCCCTCGATCCCTGGTCTTTCTGTTGCTCGAGAAGCTGCCGCTGTTTGTTTTGGCTTTGGCCAGCGCCATCGTAACCATGGTGGGGCAGCGTGCCAGCGGAGCGGTACACGGGCTGACAGATGTGTCGATGGCCGCGCGCGTGGAAAACACGCCGGTTTCCTACGCCCGCTATCTTGCCGATGTCTTCTGGCCGGCGAAGTTGGCGCCACTCTATCCCCATCCCGGGAACTCGCTTCCGGCGTGGCAGCTCGGGGTTTCGGCGACCGTCTTGTTGCTGATTACGACGTTCGTGATCCAGCGACGCCATCGGCGCTATTTGCTTGTGGGCTGGCTCTGGTTTCTGGGGACCCTAATCCCGACGATCGGATTGATTCAGGTCGGTGAGCAGGCCATGGCAGATCGGTACATGTATTTGCCCATCCTCGGAATTCTTATCGCGCTGGTGTGGGCCGCGGGGGACATCAGCGCGGCCAGGCATCTTTCGAAATCATGGTGGGTGGTGCCGGTCGTCGTGGTTCCGGTGCTGGGCGTTGCCACGCGCAGACAACTTGCCCGTTGGCATGATGGAGAAACCCTGTGGCGATACACGCTGAGCGTGACCCGCCGCAATTACATGGCGCACGATAATCTGGCCATGGTGCTGGCCGAACAGGGGCGCGCAGACGAAGCCATCACCGAATTCCGTGCCGCCGAGGCTCTGCACCACTACCCGGCACCGCAGATTCTGACCCTCGGCACGTACGAGCAGCGCAACGGTCACTGGCAGGGCGCGATCGAGCAATACACCAGGGCTTTAGAGAGCTCCGACGATCCGGCGGTTCGGGTGGCCGCATGGAATCAGATCGCCTTGGCGTGGGCTCAGGGCAAGGATTGGGATCAGGCCAGGCAAGCATACGAATCCGCGCTGGCGATCAGTCCGAACGATCCGGGCGCGCTCGTCGGAGCGGGCTTGCTGGCATGGCATGGTGGCGATGGGACACTCGCGATGGCGCAACTCTCCCACGCCATGAAAGTCGCCCCCAGCGATGTTGGATGGTTGCTTCTGGCGGGCGCGTTTCGTCAGGCGGGCAAAGCCGGAGATGCGGCCGCGGCTGATGCGCGGGCACGCACCCTGTCTCCGGATTTCGCCCAGGCGCAAAAAATCTCCGACCAGGTTGCCGCATCCTACGGAATCACCCTGCATTGAACTGCGCTGACCGTCATCAACCTCGACGCGGTCGATTGGCGTCAATGTCTCATCCCAATTGGTTGAGAAGCGCGCGCGCCTTTTACTGCTTTTCCACTAGTGGCTCTTCCGCCACGGTGGCCGAAAACCACCACTCTTGGCCGAGGTGGGCCAATTCTGCCAGGCTGGTCTTGTTGGGGAGGACCTGGGCTTTGCCTGTTGATTGAAAACAAGTCACTTCAACGACCGCTGATCCGCCTTCTTTGGCCCCAGAGTTGCGCTTAGTCAAGTCGGAGATTTTTGGAGGAATTTGCTTCGAGCTCGGGTGCAAAGGTGAGTTTATGAAAAACAGCCTTGCGGGAAAACTTGCAATTTTGGTTTTGGCCCTTTCGGGAGTTCTGTCGGTCGCGACCTTCGCGCAGACGACCGACACCGGCCCCGGCCCTTCCGAGCAGCCGAACGCGCCCATGGAGGTTGGCCAGGAACAGCCCTCTGATGCGCAGCCCACAGAAGCCCAGCCCGGAGGACCCACCGGTGAAGTTCCGGCGCGCACGGATCTGGGTGTGGCGCGCGTGAGCTTGACTCATGGTGACGTCTCGACGCAACGCGGGGACTCGGGCGACTGGTCGGCGGCGGCCTTGAACCAGCCGCTCATGTCGGGTGACAGGATTTCAACCGGGGATAACGCGCGCAGCGAATTGCAACTCGACTTCGCCAACATCGTGAGGCTTGGGCCCAACACCAAGATCAACCTGGAAACCTTAACCCACAAGAACATTCAGATTCAGCTGGCGGAAGGCATCGCGAACTATTCGGTTTCGAAAGACAGCGAAGCTGAGCCGGAAATCGATACTCCCAATGTATCCATTCATCCGGCGCATCACGATGGAGTGTTCCGCGTGGAAGTTCGCCCCGATGGCGACACCGTTGTGATCGTGCGCCAGGGCGAGGCGCAGATCGCGACGCCACAAGGCAGCACGGAGATTCACGCCGGGGATATGGCCACCGTGCGGGGCGACATCAACTCCGCCCAGTACAAGATCACCGAGGCCCCGGAGCGGGATGATTGGGATCGCTGGAACAGCGACCGCGATCACATGATCCGCGACGCCAACTCGTGGCACCACACCAATCGCTACTACACCGGAACCCAGGACCTCGACGCGTACGGCTCCTGGAAGCAGGTGCCAGATTACGGGGACGTTTGGGTTCCCAATGAGCCGGCTGGCTGGGTTCCTTATCGAGACGGAGACTGGGTTTACCAGCCCTACTACGGTTGGACGTGGGTGGGCTACGAGCCCTGGGGCTGGGCGCCTTATCACTATGGCCGATGGTTCTGGTCTGGAGCCGCATGGGCGTGGTGGCCAGGTCCGGTGTGGGCTGGCTACAACCCGTTCTGGGCGCCGGCCTACGTTTCGTTCTGGGGCTGGGGCGCCGGCTTCGGATTCGGTTTTGGCTGGGGCGGCTGGGGTGGTTTTGGCTGGCTCCCGCTCGGCCCCTGTGACTGGTTCCATCCGTGGTGGGGTGGATATCGGGGCCGCTTTGGCTGGGCAGGTGGCGGTTGGGGTTGGGGCGGCAGAGGTTGGGCAGGCCGCTACGGTGGCATGGCGCCCCTGCACAACGGACTGCGCTACTCGAATATTGCGAACCTGCGCGATCCTCACATTGGCGGAGCGATGTCCGCGGTCAACGCCGGGCGCTTCGGTGCGGGACGCGTCGGCGCAACGGCTGCGACGCACGAACAGCTGTCTGGAGCGCGAATGATGGCCGGGAATCTGCCGGTGATGCCATCGCGCGCCAGCTTGTCAGCCAGCGGGCGTCCTGCGGCTGCCTCGACCATGCGCAGCGGAGGCGCGCAGCGTTTCTTTGGCTCGAACCGCAGCAACAGCATGGGTCGACCGGCGTCGTTTCAGCAGGAGACTTCAAACCTGCGGCAGGCGATGCAGCAGAACCACGTCGGCGCGGTTCCGGCCGGTGGTCACGGCTACGCTTCTTTCGCGGCACGCGGCGCCAGCAACATGCGTCCGAGCGCCGGTATTCCTGCAACCCGGGAGAGCAGTAGTTTTGGGAATCGAACCGGAACCAATTCAGGATTCCAGAACGCCAACCGGGGCAACTTCAATTCGATGGCTTCGGGGAATCGGAGTGCCACCGCTTCCGGAACTCCGGGTTCCCGCGGATTCAGCGGTCAACCCGGGGGCTTCCGGCCGTTCACGCCGCCAGCGAGCAATCAGATGTCACGCGGGGGAGCGAACCAGTATCCGTCGCGCGGGAGCAGCGGTAGCTATTGGAACCGCACCGCGCCCAGCCCGGGTTCCAGGGGGCGCAGCTACGGTTCCTACGGCGGCGCGTACGGCGGAGGTCGTCCGCAACTCGATATGCGACAGCCCATCGCGCGCAGTCCGAACGGCGGGTATGGCCGCGGCGCAAATGGCTATGGTGGGTATCCCGCCGCGCCGAGCTACGGCGGCTCGCGTGGAATGCCCAGCTACGGCGGCTCGCGTGGAATGCCCAGCTACGGTGGGTCGCGTGGAATGCCCAGCTACGGCGGCGGACGTGCCCCGAGCGGTGGCGGACGCTCCTTCGGAGGAGGAGGTGGTGGTGGACATTCCGGTGGTGGCGGCGGAGGCGGCCATTCCGGGGGTGGGGGACACTCCGGCGGAGGCCATCGATAGGTTCGAGACGTTTGAGCGTGTCGAAGTAAGTCGCAAGTTGCTGTAAACGAAGTGAAGACAGAGGCGAGAAGGGCGTGCTCAAAGGGCACGCCCTTTTTTGGGCCGAGCCGGGTCGAAAATCATCTTGCCACCGTATTGGAGGGTTGGAACTCGCTTGCTTTCCCCGTTACTTTCCAACATGGCGCTAGACGAACTGGACCGGGAGTTAGAGCGGCGCGGTCATCGCTTCGTGCGTTTGCTGCCGACGGCCCGTAACATCCACGTCGGCAGCGAACGAGCGGGGCAACGGGTGAACGAGTGATGGAGAGCGCCACGAGCTTCATCACGCAGCCTCTCAAGCTTAAGGTCAACCAGGCGAAAAGTGCCGTCGCCCCATCACAGCTTTGCCGACCCTTCGGGTCAGTATTAAGGCATTGTTTCCAATTCGATGCCCTTGGTGCCTGGAGTGGAGGTCACTGTGGGGCGGCGCCATGCCAAAGCACGGCTCTCGGCTTGACAGTTTTTTTCAGTTTTAAGAAGGCCAGTTGGGTTGCCCCTTGTCTCGGGCCAAGCTTCTGACCACGGTAACCTGCGCAAGCGTTACTCTGCTTCTCCCGCTGATTGACGACGTGATTAAATCCAGTCATGCCGGTGGCCGAGCGTCTCGCGGTCAATATTTCCGCGGATCAGCAAAGCGGGGAAGCCAGAAGAAAAAAGCGGCTGATCCTCGCGCTTCTGCTCGTGCTTGGGACACTTGCCCTCTACAACTCCGTCAGCCGGGCTCCTTTCCTGAATTACGACGACAACGCGTATATCTACGAAAATTTCCACGTTCGCTCCGGAGTGAACTGGGACTCAATCACGTGGGCATTTACGACAAAAGAGCTGTCGAACTGGCATCCACTGACATGGCTGTCCTACTGCCTGGATGTATCGGTGTTCGGCCTCAATCCGGCCGGGCCGCATTATGTCAATGTCTTGCTGCATGCCGTAAATGCAGTGCTGCTGTTTCTGCTTCTGGAGGCCGCGACCGGCTTTGTGTGGCGCAGTGTCGTGGTGGCCGCGCTATTCGCAATTCATCCCCTCAATGTGGAGTCGGTAGCCTGGATCGCCGAACGCAAGAATGTATTGAGCATGCTTTTCTTTCTGCTCGCGCTTGCCGCCTACGGCAAATACGTCAAGAAGCCCAATATCTCGCGCTATTGCTTGGTCGCACTCTGTTTTGTTCTTGGTCTGATGGCCAAGCCGCAGATCATCACTCTTCCGTTCGTTTTGCTGCTGCTGGACCATTGGCCGCTGAATCGCGTTGCCGATTCTCGGAGCCAAGGTGTTAACGGCACCGAACCCGCCTGGGGAAATCTTGTTCTGGAGAAAGTGCCGCTGCTACTGCTCTCCGCCGGAAGCGCATGGATGACCGTGCAGGCGCAGACGACGGCGATGCACCTGGAATTCCCGCTCTCCGTGCGCCTGGAAAATGCAGCCATCTCGTATGTGAAATACATCGGGAAAACCTTCTGGCCCAGCGAACTCGCGCTGGTGT
>Ga0126369_10004626_pt1 | contig 10114 bp, 9 predicted proteins | sample PanSoiMetaPlot_1_FD_109646 | JGI IMG/M metagenome (GOLD analysis project Ga0126369, IMG submission 109646) | Tropical forest soil microbial communities from Panama - MetaG Plot_1 | ecosystem: Environmental > Terrestrial > Soil > Tropical forest > Bulk soil | place: Panama | collected 2016-02-17
CCCTCCATCGACGCCGGCTGATGCCCTACGACTACACCCTGGAGATCCGCGCCGAGGACGGGCGCCAGCTCGACCGGGTCGGGCTGGCGCCCGACTGGCAGCCCGCTCTCGAGTGGGTACGCTTCCAGGGCATCCGCGAGGGACGGCTCCCTGCCGTGACGGGAGCCGTCCCCGGGGTGATCGAGCCGATCTGGGACGGGCGCGCCGGGCCGCCGATCGTCGCCGCGTTCCGCGCCGCCGTCCGGGGCGATGGTGGGGAGGAGGTCTCGCGCGAGATCCCGAGGACGTACGTCCGCGACCTCGCGCACCGGGCGGCGGCGAAGCTGACCGAGACGGGAACGCTGCAGGTCGGCGACACGTTCCTCTACGTGGTCAACGCGCTACCCGGAGAGGCGACGGCGGAGGAGCCGCAGGCGGACGGGTTCTCCGTCGAGGAGATCGCGCAGCCGCTGCCGCTGACCGGCGGCGCGATCGAATCCCTCCGCGAGCGCTCGATCCTCTCCGGCGACGAGCCGGCTGGCCAGGTTCCCGTCTTTCTCCCGAAGCGGATCCTGGTGGAGGTCGTCGAGCAGGCGCGGCAGGCGGCGGACGTGGAGACGGGCGGCGTGCTGGTCGGAAAGCTCCGCCGCGACCTCCGCAGTCCGGAGATCTTCCTCGAGATCACCGCGCAGGTCGCCGCCCCGCACACGCGCTCGCAGTCGACCAGGCTGACCTTCACTCCCGAGACCTGGGCCGCGGTGCAGGCGGCCATCACGCTCCGCCGGCGGGACGAGATCCTTCTTGGATGGTGGCACTCGCATCCGGATTTCTGCCGCCTGCGAAACTGCCCGGTGGAGCGCCGCGCGCGCTGCTCGGCCTCCAGCGCCTTCTTCAGCACGGAGGATGTCCACCTGCACGCGACGTGCTTCCCGGCCGCCTTTCACGTCGCGCTCCTGATCAACGAGAGCACGGTCGCCGGCGGGATGACGTGGTCCCTGTTCGGCTGGTCACGGGGAATGGTCACGGCGCGCGGCTTCCACGTCCTGACCGACGCAACGAAAGGAGAATCGCATGCCACGCACGCCACAGCCGGAAGCTGAGCTGCCCTTCCTCGACGAGCTGATGGCCGTCGGAGAGGCGGCGCCGAGCATCGACCGCAAGCTCGAGCTGCTCGGTCTCCTGCGCACGAACACTCGCGACGGCGGCCGCCAGCTCGATCGTCTGTTGCTCGAGCGGCTGAAGCAGGTGACGGATGGTCTGCTGCAGGCGCAGCGGATCCAGCAGGAGCTGAGAGAGCTCGTGGAACGGCAGGTCTCGCCGCCCTGGCGGCCGGCGCTCTTCCTGCGTGCCGTGCCGACGGAGCTCGGCCCGCGCGCGATGGTGCTCTCCGCCGGCTCACGGAGCCTGGTGGGGATGGCGGACGGCATCACGCTCGAGTCCCTGCGCGTCGGCGAGGAGGTGTTCCTCGGTGTCGAGGGCACCGTGATCGCCGGCCGATCGCCGTACGGGACGCCGCAGTGCGGGGAGACGGCTTTCTTCGAGCAGCTCACGGCGGACGGCCGCTGTGTCCTCAGGTGGCGCGACGAGGAGGTGGTGGTCGACCCCGCCGGCGCGCTCGATGCCAGCGGGCTGAAACACGGCGACCAGGTACGCTGGGACCGCACGGCGTGGATCGCCTTCGAGAAGATCGGCGCCTCGACCGGCCGGCAGTACCTCCTCGAGGATGTGCCGACCGCCACCCGGAGCCAGGTGGGCGGACAGGAGACGAACCTCGAGACCCTTCTCTCGGCGCTGACCGCGGCGCTCGTCGCTCCCGGGACGGCGGCGCTGTACGGCCTGGGCGGACGCCAGACCATCCTGATGGTGGGGCCGCCCGGATGCGCGAAGACCCTCATGGCGCGCGTCGGGGCGGCCGAGGTGACGCGTCTTGGCGGCCGGCGCTGCCGCTTCGCGGTGGTCAAGCCCGCCGAGTGGGAGTCGCCCTACGTGGGCGAGACGGAGGCGAACATCAGAAACTGCTTCCGCGCCCTCCGCGAGGAGGCGGACGGATCTGTCGTCCTCTTCCTGGACGAGATCGAGTCGGTCGGCCGCACGAGGGGCGGCATGGTCAGTCATCACGCGGACCGCTTCCTCGCCGCCCTCCTCGCCGAGATCGACGGCTTCGCCGAGCACGCGAGCATCGCCATCATCGCGGCGACCAATCGAAAGGATCTCGTGGACCCGGCGCTCCTGGAACGCCTCTCCGACATCGAGATCGCGGTCGGCCGCCCCGACATGCGAGGCGCGCGCGCGATCTTCGACATCCACTTTCCGGAGACGCTGCCGGTCGACGCGACCGAGACCCGGGAGGACATCATCGAGACGGCGGTCTCCCGCCTCTACGGCCCCAATTCGGAGAACGCCCTCTCGACGCTTCGCTTCCGCGACGGCACGACGCGCACCGTGGTCGCCCGCGATCTGGCCAGCGGGCGCCTCTTCGCACAGATCTGCCGCGCCGCCTGCCGGTCCGCGCTCCGGCGCCACCTGCGCACCGGCGATCAGGGCGTGCGGGTCGCCGACATGGAGCACGCGCTCTCCGAGGCGCTCGAGCGTCTGGCGACCACTCTCACCCGGCACAACGTCCACGCCCACCTCGCCGACCTGCCCCAGGACGTCGACGTGGTCAGCGTCGAGCCCGTGGTGCGTCGGGTGGCCCGCCCCCACGTGTACCGCCATGCCGCGTGAACTCCGTAGCGACGACCCGGTGCCGAAGCTCCTGGGTGCGGACATCGAGCTCGGGAACTTCATCCTCGGGCTCGAGCGTCCCGGTGGCACCGGCTACGAGGCGTCGCGCGCGCTCCTGCACGAGATCGACGCGCCCTACGTGAACGGTCGCGGCTTCGGCGGGAGCCGGTGCGGGTACGATCTGCAGGACTGGGGGCGGAAGTACCTCAGCTCCAACGGCGGCTGCTTCTACATCGACCTGGACCACCTGGAGTGCTGCGTGCCCGAGGTCCTGAGCGCGTACGACCACGTCGCGGCGTGGCACGCGATGCTGCGCATCGCGCGGGAGGCGCTCGTCGCCGCGAATGCGAAGCTGCCGGAGGGGCAGACGATCCACGTGCTGGTCAACAACAGCGACGGGCTGGGGAACGCCTACGGGAGCCACCTGAACTTCCTGGTCACGCGCCGGGCGTGGGACAACCTCTTCGAGCGGAAGCTCCACCACCTCCTCTACCTGACGGCCTTCCAGGCCTCGAGCATCGTCTACACGGGGCAGGGGAAGGTGGGGGCGGAGAACGGCCGGCCGCGGGCGGCGTTCCAGCTCTCGCAGCGCGCCGACTTCTTCGAGACGCTGGTCGGCGAGCAGACGACGTTCCGGCGGCCGATCGTGAATGCCCGTGACGAGGCGCTGTGCGGCCCGCGGCGCGGCGCGGCGGAGGACGACCCGTCGTCCCGGCTCGCCCGGCTCCATTCGATCTTCTTCGACAGCACGCTCTGCCACGGGAGCACGGTGCTCAAGGTCGGCACCATGCAGCTGCTGCTCGCGATGCTCGAGGCCGAGCGCATCGCGCCCCACCTGATCCTCGACGACCCGGTGGCCGCGGTGGTGGCGTGGAGCCACGACCCGACGCTGATGGCGCGCGCGCGCCTGGCGTCGGGGAAGGAGCTGACTGCCGTCGAGCTGCAGCTCTGCTTCCTGGAAGAGGCGCAGCGCTTCGCGGCGACGGGAGGGTTCGACGACGTCGTGCCGCGCGCGGCCGAGATCCTCGCGCTCTGGGCGGACACGCTGGAGAAGCTCCGGGTGCAGGACGTGACCGGGCTGGCCTGCCGGCTCGACTGGATGCTCAAGTTCCGCATCCTGCAGCGCATGGTGCAGCAGCGGCCGGGCCTCACCTGGGCCTCGCCCGAGATCAAGCACCTCGATCATCTGTACGGCAGCCTCGACCCCTCGCAGGGGTTGTACTGGGCCTACGAGCGGCTCGGCGTCGCGGAGCAGCTCGTCGGCGAGCCCGAGATCGCACGCTTCGTCCAGGAGCCGCCGGACGACACGCGCGCGTGGACGCGCGCCATGTTGCTCCGCATCGCGGGGGCCGGGGCCGTGCAGGGCGTGAACTGGGACCTCATCCGCTTCCGGAAGGCCGGGCGCGGCTCCTGGCCGGTGGTGCGGACGCTCCGGCTGGACGATCCACTCGGCTTCACGCGGGCGGCGGTCGCCGACGTCATCGAGCGCGCGGCGACGCTGGACGACATCCTGGACGAGCTGCAGGCGCCGTCCGAGACCGAGAGCGCCCCGACCTTCTACGAGTGGCAGGGCGCCCGGTACCCGATGGTCGCGAGCGGCGCAACGCGGACCCATCGGCGCAGCAACGGCAGGGCAGACGACCACGACTGAAGAGGACGAAAGGAGAATGACGATGAACCTTCGCGAACACCACCACGAGCCCAGCTCCCAGCTACCGGCGGTGCCCGTCGCGCAGACGGACTACCGGATGCCGGCCGAGCGGCTGCTCGCAGCAGCCGGACCCACGATCGAGCAGGCGCTCTCGTTGGATGCCCGGAAGTTTCTGGAGGCCAACCGGCAACAATCGGCACAGTAGCGATGGGCGAGCGCCTGTTCGGCATCGAGACCGAGTACGCGCTCACGGCGCTCGACGCCCAGGGCGCCCGCCTGCAACAGAACGGGGTCCTCGGAGGGCTGATGCGGAACGCGCGCCGGCTGTTTCCGCATCTGCCCGACGAGGTCTCCCACGGTGTCTTCCTCGGCAACGCCTCGCGCCTGTACGTCGACGCGGGAGGCCACCCCGAGCTGAGCACGCCGGAGTGCGACAATCCCTGGGACGTGGTGCGCTACGTGCGCGCGGGCGACGCGACGCTGCTCCAGGTCGCGGACGGGATCGGCACGAGACGGCCGGCCCGGACGACGGCGGTCTTTCGCGGCAACGTGGACTACTCCGGCTCGGGCTCCACGTGGGGATCGCACGAGTCGTACCTGCTGCACGTTCCACCGGCCTCGGTGGCGAAGCCGCTCATCCCGCACCTGGTCTCGCGTCTCGTCTACGCCGGCGCGGGCGGCTTCAAGAACCTCTCCCCCGGGATCGAGTTCACGCTGTCGCCGCGCACGGCCCACCTCGCCAGGGTGGTGTCGAGCGACTCCACCTCGAATCGCGGCATCTTCCACGAGAAGGACGAGGACCTCTGCGGCGGCCGGCACCACCGCCTCCACCTCATCTGCGGGGAGAGCCTCTGCTCCGAGCTGGCACTCTGGCTCCGCGTGGGCGTCACCGCGCTGGTCGTCGCCCTGTGCGAAGCCGGCCTCGCGCACGGGGAAGCCGTCGAGCTCCGCTCTCCCCTCGAGGCGATGCAGCGCTTCGCGGGCGACCCGACCTGCACGGCCACGGCCGAGAGTGTGACCGGCGTCCGCCTGACGGCCATCGCGATCCAGCGTCACTACCTCGCGCGGGTCGAGGCGCACGTCGGTGACGCCTTCATGCCGCCGTGGGCCGGGGAGGTGTGCCGGCGCTGGCGCGCCGTCCTGGATGGGCTCGAGCAGGGCTGGGAGACGGCGGCGACGACGCTCGACTGGGCGATCAAGCTCGCGCTCTTCCGCGACCGCGTCCGCCGCCGGGGTCTCACCTGGGAGTCGCTCGGACCGTGGACCGATGTGGCGAGGCGGCTATCCCTGGCCTGGGCGCGGGCCCGGCAGGGCGACCGGCCGATGACGGCCGAGATCGTGCTCGCGCGCGACGGCCCCATCGCCGCCGAGGTGAGGGCGATGACTGTGACCCTCGAACGGACGGGGCTCACCTGGAGCGGCCTCCGTCCGTTTCTCGAGGCTCGTGCCGAGCTGTTCGAGATCGACACGCGCTTCGGCCAGGTGGGCGAGGAGGGCATCTTCGCCGCCCTCGACGCGGCCGGGGTCCTCACGCATCACGTGGAGGGCGTCGAGGGCATCCGGCAGGCGATGGATTGTCCGCCCCGCGTGCCGCGCGCGCAGGTTCGCGGCCAGCTCGTCCGGGAGCTCACCGGGCAGGGTCACCGGTACTGCTGCGCCTGGAATGGCGTGTGGGACACCGAGGGGCGGCGGTGTGTCGATCTCCGCGACCCGTTCGCGGCCACGCCCGAGTGGAAGAAGTGGCGGGCGGACGGTCCCCTGCTGCCCGGAGAGTTCTGGGAAGAGCCGGTGGAACTTTGGGAAGAGCCGGTGCAACTTCCGAGGCCGGTCCGGCAATGGCGGCGTCCCGTCCGCTCCAACAGGCCCGATCCGCCCGACCCGCCCGATCCGCTCGACCTGAATGAGGCCGCACTCATGTGTCGTCGGGGCGGTCAGCTCACCGAGGCCGAGCGCCTGCTCCGCCTGGCGATCGAGATCGAGGACGGGGTGGTCGCGCCCGAGTCCCCGAAACGCCCCCACCGGCGGAACAACCTGGCCGTCGTCCTGATGCGCGCCGGGAAGCTCGACGAGGCGCAGCAGATGAACGCCGCCGCGTGGGAGCTCAAGGGGATCGGGCTGCACGACCTCACCAGCGGTCGCATCCTCCTCGTCCGCATCGCGCTCCGCCTGCTGGCGGGAGACCGTGACGTCGGGCTCTACCTGGGCCAGCTGCGCACGCTGATGAGCCGAGACGACCTCGACTATTTCGGCAACGTCGCCCCGATCTGGAACATTCCCGACGTGCTCACGATGTTCCGTCAGCGGATTCCCGGCGAGGCCGCGCTGCTCCTGGGTATCGTCCGGATCCTGAACGAGCGCAGCCAGCTCCCCGCGCTCGACGCGTTCGACGCCTGGCGAAGCGCGCAACCGGTGCCGCTCGACGTCCCGTGGCCGTCCGTCTGAGCGTCACTTGACAGCCGGCGAATCCCGGGGAGACTGGCGCCCGTCGTTTCCGATCCGAGAGGAGGAAGGCATGGTGCGTGTGAAGGTGGTCGTCCCGGTGGTGCTCGCGGGGCTCTCGCTCGTCGCTCCCGCGCGGCGCGGTCCGGTCGCGTGGGCGGCGGAGGGTGGACCCTCGGTCAAGCAGACCCTGGTCGCGCGCGAGAAAGAGGTGTTCGAGGCCTTCAAGCAGCGGAAGGCTTCGACGTTCAACGAGTACCTCTCCGACGACTTCATCGGTGTCGATGGCGCGGGGTGGACGCACAAGTCGGACCAGGCGGACGCGATGACGGAGACGGAGCTGAAGGACTACAGCCTCGACGACATCAAGCTAGTGAAGGCGACCAAGAACGTCGCCATTCTCACCTACAAGCTCACCCAGCACGGGACCTACAAGGGAGAGCCGATTCCCACCAAGGTGTTCGCCACCTCGGTGTGGGCCAAGAGCGGCGACAAGTGGATCGCCGTGCTCCATCAGGAGACCCCGGTGCAGGGCGCCAGCCCGCATTAGAAGGCCTCCCGCCCTCATCCGAAGGATGAGGGCGAGCTGCGTTCCGATTGTTCTTGACAGGTGCGCGCCGTCGGGAGGACCCTCACAGCCAGTGAAGCTCCGGGTCCTGCTGGTCGACGATCACACCGTGGTCCGCCAGGGGCTGCGTCGCATCCTGGAAGCGGACGACGGCATCCAGGTGGTGGGCGAGGCGAGCGACGGCCGGAGTGCTGCCGAGATGGCAGAGCGCCTGCGGCCGCACGTCGCGGTGATGGACGTCTCGCTGCCCGAGCTCAACGGCATCGAAGCGACGCGCCAGATCGTGAAGCGGAGCGAGGGCACCAAGGTCCTCATCCTGAGCATGCATCTCGACGAGGTGTGCGTGCGCGAGAGCCTGAAGGCCGGCGCGCGTGGCTACCTGCTGAAGGACTCGGAGGACCTCGACCTCGTGAGGGCCGTCAAGACGCTGGGGCAGGGGCGCTCGTACTTCAGCCCCCCGATCTCGCAGCTGCTGCTCGAGGGCTACGTGAGCGATCCGGTGACGCCGCGGGCGGAGGACGGCCTCGGGCTCCTCACCGATCGGGAGCGCGAGGTCCTGCAGCTCGTCGCCGAGGGCAAGACGAACAAGGAGATCGCCGTCCGGCTCGACGTGAGCGTCAACACCGTGGAGACGCACCGCAAGCACACCATGGAGAAGCTCGACCTGCACAACACCGCCGAGGTCGTGCGCTTCGCGCTGCGGAAGAAGATCGTCGAATAGGCGCGCCCGCCGAGGTGGTCGCTAGGACAGTAACCTGTCAGACTAGGAATTTGACAGGCGGGATCACTAAGTCTACAGTGATTCCTGTTGTCCCGGTTGACCCGGCGACCTCGACTTCTCGAGCCTCTCAATCCGAGACCGCCTCGCGCCTACGGGCCTCCGCGCGGTTGGCGTCCATTCAGGCCGACCAGCGAGGTGCCATGCGATGACGGCCCCGGACGAGAAGGTGATGACCGAGCGCGAGCGGGCTGAAGAGAAGGTGAGGGCCATCGTGGAGGAGCTCGATCGCCCCACCCTGGCCCTGCTCTACAAGACCCTCCACGACGCACTGGGATTTCGCATCGAGACGACGGCCATCGCGATCGGGAAGCTGGGTCGGTGACGGTTTGACGCGGGTACTGGCCTCCGCGCGGCCGGGGCCTTGCTCGAAGCGACGACGCAGGAGGTGAGATGGCATATCCGCGAGGTACGCGTTTCCCGGTTTTCCCCGCCGCTCCGCCGCCGTCCGATTCGAAGACCCAACGGGTCCTCGGGGTGGGCTGGCGGGTGATCGTCAGGAGTCATGGCGGCGAGCAGCGGGTGACGCTCACCGACGAGACCGGGACGAACGCGCTCGCAACCGTCGCGGACGGGGCCGAGGTCGAGATTCTCGCCTGGCGACCCCATCGGGGAGGGGACACCCGCTATCGCGTGGTCTCGACCGGCGGCGGGGTCGAGGGCTGGCTCGGCGGTGCGAGTCTCCGAACCCGGCCGGCCGCGCCGCCCCTCATTGTCGCGGCACCCGTGGCGCCGCCGAAGACGGTCACCGCTTCCCCCAAGCGCACGAGGAAGAGGGCGCGATGAGTGAGGGACGCCGTTCGCAACCTGTCCCAAACGCGGATAGGAGTATCCCATGGCAACAGCGTGGTTCGGCCCCTGTCCGCACTGCAACGCGTCGCTCTCCTACCTCGAAGGCATAACCGGCAGCAGCATGACGCCGCAGTGTCCGCGTTGTAAGACGGTCGTGAGCGTTGCGCGCGCCACCTTTCTGATGGTGGATCGCTCGCGTCCCACGGCGAAGCCGCCCACGCCCATCAAAGCCAACGTCGTGAAGGGATCAACTCCCGCCTAGGTTTGCGGACGATGTGGCGAGGGACTTCGGCGTAGCGCTCGCCTCGTATACTATCCGAGCGGAGCCTGGCTAGGATTCGCTCATGTCTGACGCTGCGCGCCACGAGTCGCCCCCGCGACGGAGCTGGAGGTGGGGCGTCGCGACGCTCGGCCTCCTGGCGCTGACGACGATCGGGGGCTTCCTCGTCCACGCGCATGCGCGGCGCCGCGAGGAACCGGCGCCGATGGGGCTCGCGGTCTTTGCCACCGACGACACGGCGATCCCCGACGATACCGTCCTCTTGCAGGAGCTGCAGAAGGCCATAGACCTCCGCCGGCGCGAGACCTTCGACCGGGTGCTCGATGCGCGTGATCCGGGGGAGCTCATCGAGCACGCGACGCTCACCGAGAAGGCCCTCGACCGCCACCTCCTGGGCATCGACGCCCTCTTCGTCGTGGGCGACGAGATGTTCGGCTATCTCTTCCGCCCCGAGAACGGGTGGGGCAGCGGAGGGGCGGCGGACCGGAGGGCGACCGACTACACGCCGCGGCTGCGTCGCATCCATCAGGGAGCGGCGGGCGGTCCCGATGCCTTCGGTTGCTTCAGCTGCCATTCGAAGGGCGGGGTCGACGGCGCCGGCACGCAGACTCAGAACGCATTCCTGCGCGGCGACGGCGAGCGGACCGGCGCCGCGGATCAGCGGAACGCTCCGCATCTCCTGGGTCTCGGTCCGATCGCCTGCCTGGCGCGGGAGATGAGCGCCGAGCTCCAGAAGCAGGCGGCGGAGGCGCGCGTGCGGGCCAAGGCAGACGGACGCCCGGTGGAGCAGGCCCTCACCACCAAGGGGGTCTCTTTCGGTCACGTCACGGCCGACCCGGACGGCAACCTCGACACCAGCGCGGTGGACGGCGTCGACCCCGATCTGACCATCCGCCCCTTCGG
>Ga0126369_10004627_pt1 | contig 10112 bp, 7 predicted proteins | sample PanSoiMetaPlot_1_FD_109646 | JGI IMG/M metagenome (GOLD analysis project Ga0126369, IMG submission 109646) | Tropical forest soil microbial communities from Panama - MetaG Plot_1 | ecosystem: Environmental > Terrestrial > Soil > Tropical forest > Bulk soil | place: Panama | collected 2016-02-17
ACCGCGCGTTGGGGAATGGCCACTGCGTTGGGCCGCATGGCGCCCTTGAGCCGGACACGGACATACTGGTTCGGTCGCAGCAGGCCCGATGGGTTATCCACGGTGGCGCGAATCTGGAACGTGCCGGTCTGCGCGTTGTAGGACGGGTTGGCGAACGTGATGCGGCCCGTATAGGGAAAGAGAGCGCCTGTTACGAGCTCGATCTCGACGGTGAACTCTCCGCCGTTGGGCAGCCTCAGCAATCCTCGCTGGACTTCATCGCGAATTCGTCCCATCTGGTTCTCGGACACGCTGAAGTTGATCCACATGGGCGTCAGAACTGAGACTGTTGTTAGCTGGCTGTTCGTGGCGTTGAGATAGGTTCCGTCCGCGACCGCGGCAAAGCTCGAAACGCCGGTGACCGGCGATGTGATCGTCGTGTAGGAGAGGTTTAGCTCGGCCTCCTGTACCTGCGCCTTGCCCTGTTCAACCGCCGCGGCCGCCGAGTCATACTGGCCCTGCGCGTCGTCCAGGTCCTTCTGTGACAGCGCGTTCTGCTGAGCGAGCGGCTTGGTGCGAGCGAGGTTCGCCTTGGCTACTTCGAGCGATGCCTGACTGCGGGCGAGCGCCGCCTTTTGCGCATCGACTTGAGCCTGGAACGGCTTCTGGTCCATCTGGAAGAGCACCTGGCCCGCCTTCACGAGAGAGCCCTCGACGTAGACGCGCTTGTCGAGAAACCCGGAGACCCGAGCCTGGATGTTGACTGCCTGCGAGCTCTGCGTCTGCGCGACATAGGTGCCGGTCACCGGCGTGTCTTTGCGCGCGATGGTGACGACCGTGACGTCGACCGGCGCTTTCTCGGCGGGCTTGTTCTCGCTCTTGCCGCAGGCAGCAAGGCTCAGTATCAGCGACAGCGCACAGGCATGCGCTAGCACGCGCAGCGGCGGACGCACGACGATCAGCGAGCGCATCGGCGAACCTCCAGCAAAGGCAGACAACGGGGTCGCGCCGCGGGGGCAGGACGACGACTTTTACTCCAGGCGCACCGATTTGTCGACGGCACCGGCCCGCATTTGATCTTTGTTGCGAGTTGCTTCAACGAACTGCAGCGGACGCGTCGCTCGTTTTCGCGGGTGCGATGCCGGCGGTTTCGAAACTTCCGCCGAGCGCAAGATGCAGGTTGACCCGCTGCACGAGGCGCTCCGATTGCACGCGCAAGAGCGCGACCTGCGCGGAGTAAAGCGCGAGCTGCTGCTGCTGGACGGCGCTCAAATCGATCGTGCCCACGCGGTAGCGTATGTTCGCGAGGGCTAGAGCTCGCTCATTCTCTCGCACGGCGCGCACGAGGATCTCCTCGCGCTGAGCGGCGGTAAAGCCGGCTGAAAGAGCGCTCTCCACCTCCCCGAAAACGCGCACGCCGACCTTCCCGTAGTCGGCGATTGCAGCCTGCTGCTCGGCGGTGCGCGCATCGACCTGCGCCTGCAGGAGGCCGCCGAGGAAGATAGGCTGCAATAAGCTTGCACCTGCGCTGAACAACGGGTTGTCGCGGTTCTTCAGAAAGAAGAGCTCGGAAGAAACCGTGGAGTAGTTCGCGACGAGCGTGATGCGCGGCAGCCGCGCCGCCTTCGACTCTTCGGTGCGATAGAACGCCTGCGCGACCCGCCGCTCCGCCGCCACAACGTCTGGGCGCCGCTCGAGCAATTCCGAGGGGAGGCCGACGGGAACCTCTCCGGGCCAAGCCGGAAGGCGCTCCGCGACCGCGACCGATGCCGCGGGATAGCGTCCGAGTAGTGCCTCGAGCGCGCGCAGCGCGTTCTGGTATGCGAGATCCAGGCTGCGGACGGCGTCGTTGAACGCTTCGACATTGGCCTGAGCCAGTGCGACCGCATATTCATCCCCGCTTCCTACTCGGAGACGATCGCGGGTTAGAGAGGCGAGATCTTCGGCTGCTTTCAGAGAGGCTTCCGCCTGTGCTTTCTGCAGCCGCGATTCGACGGCGAGGATCCAGGCTTTTACGACCAGCGCGGCGAGCGATTGTCGCGCGTATTCAGCGTCCAGCTTCGCCGATTCGTACTGAAACGAGCTCGCGCGGGCCTCGGCACGCACGCGGCCCCAGAGGTCGAGCTCCCAGGACGCGAACAAACCAACGCCTTGCAGGCCGGTCGAGTCGCCGCTCATCTTGCCGCCGCCGCGTGCGAGCAGGTTCACCTGCGGCCATGCCGGGGATTGCGCAGCAGCGAGCGAAGCAGCCGCAACATCGACGCGCGCCGCGGCGATGCGCAGGTCCGCGTTGTACGCGATCGCTTCCTTGACCAGCTCGTTGAGCCACGGATCGTTGAACTCGGCGAGCCAGTCGTCCGCCACTTGCCCCGTGGCTCCGCCTGCAGCGGCCCACTGCGGCGGGGGCGACAAGTTCAGCATCGCCTGGTTCGCGACCTCTTCGCGCGGAGGCATGTCCTTGAGTGCGCAGCCGGCCAGCGCAAGCGCGGTCAGCGCGAAGAGTGTTCCTCGACCTTGGCCCATTCGTCAGTGCAGCTTCAGTACAAGGTAATTCATGTACGAGCCGACGCGGATGATGACTTTGCGGAGAATGTGCAGAAACTGCGCGTGCTCAGTGTAGATCGCGGCATCTCCGGCCGCGCCCGCCGCGAGAAAGAGACTCTTGTCTTTGTCATCGACGTCGAACTTGACGGCGAAGCGCTGCGACGGTGCGGTGAGCACGCCAGCCATCGGTATTGTTCCGCTTGTCTGGATTTGTCCTGCACCCGAAGCCCACACGATCGAGTTGACCTTGGCTTTGATGATTCGCCCGGGATAGGTCTCGAGCGCGAACTCTGCCTCGTTTCCCGGTTCGACTTGGTGAAGCTCGTTCTGCCGATACAGCGCGACGACGGTGCCGGTCGTCTCTACCAGCGTCATGACCGGCGCAACCGGAAGCCCCGCGACGAACCCTCCCGGCCGGAGCGCCAGATTGACGACGTAGCAGTCGCATGGGGAGCGCGTCGTGGTCTGATCGAGATCCCATTTCGCGCTCTCGAGCTGGGCCCTGATCTGGGCCACCTGGGCATACTCACCATTCGATTTCGCGCCGAGCCGCTGCTGCACCTGTTCGCGGCTTGCGATGGCCTGCTGCTCGCCGGCACGCGCCTGGGCTTCGGCGCTGCGCGCGGAATTGAGCTGCCCGGTTAGCTCGGCGAGGGTGGCTTCTGCCTGCTCGAGATCGAACTTTGTGCCGGCTCCGGTGGCGACCAGCTCGCGGTATTGCGCGACGCGCTTACGGGCGAGGTCGAGCTTCGCGCTTACCTCGGCCGTCCTTGACGTTGCCTGCTCGATGGCGCCCCTGCTCTCGGTGATCTTTGCCTGCGCGCCCTTCAACGACTCCTGGATTTCCTTTTCCTGGGCTACGGCATTTGCGAGCTGCGCGGTGAGCGTGTTGACCTGAAGCTGGTAAGGCGTCGGGTCGATTTTGAACAGCACATCACCCTTCTTGACCGGCACGTTGCCTTCCTCGATCGGGACCTCGATCACACGTCCACGAACCTGCGACACGATCGGGACCGTGAAACGGAACACGCGAAGGTCGTCGGACGAGGGCGCCACCACATTGAGCGAGAGGATCATTACCGTCAGCGCGATGACGGGAATGAGGACCACGGTGACCTGCGAATAGATGTTCCACGGCAGCCATTTGAACTTGATGAAGATCAGCCAGACGAAGAACGAGTAGATTCCGAGGAGGAGGATGTCCATTACGCGGCCCCTCCTGCGATCGGCGGCACCGGCGCCTTGGGTTGGATCGCTTGGAGGTCAGCGCGGAGCTGCCTCAGGTTCGGTGGCAACGCTCCTCTGGCCGCCATCGCATCGAGCTCGTGGCGCAGGTGCTCGAGCTCGTCGTGCAGCAGCTCTCCGGCCTTGGCCTTCTCGCCCATCTCCTCGTGCCATTCCTCGGCCTTGTCTGTGCCGTAGGCCACGCGGTATGCGACAGGCTTGGTGAACGCCCACAGCCAGGCGATCGGCCAGAGTAAGCCACCGAACACGAGGGACAGAAGACACAGGGTCTGGATCGCGGCAGCCTGAGGGTGATGACGCTTCTCCGCGAATCGCTCCGGGAGCACGTGAACCATCCAGAACACGACGATCACCACAATCGGCACCACGATCAGTACGACGATGGCAATCACATCCGCGGCCTTGTCGAGTGCCTCGCCCGACAGGAATGACGCGCCGGCGGGCCCTGCGGCAAAAGCCGCGAGCGCGGCCGAGAGGAGCGCGGCCTTGCGAGAGAACGACTTGGAACGGAGCATGGTTTGCTAGGCAGAACCGGACACAAGACCGGGCATTCTAGCGCAAGGTGCCACGGAGTTCCGCCAGTGTCAGCTTCGCCGACCGTGGTCGGGAAGCTTTAAAAGATGGCATCGGCACGGCGGTGCCGAACCTGACTCAAACGTCCGACGGCGCCGTTTGGGTTGCTTTGGAGGACACCAGTCTCGCGCGCAGGTCGTGCTCGCTCGCTCCCGTGATCTCGACGCGAACGAACGAGCCGATGGCGAGATGGGATCCAGCCGCGATACGCACGATGCCGTCGATCTCCGGCGCGTCGCTCGCACTGCGGGCGAGCGCGCAGTTGCCTTCGGAACGATCTATGAGCACCGTCATGCGACTGCCTATTTTTTCACGCAACCGCCGGCCGCTGATCTTCGCTTGAGCCGCCATGAAACGGGCGCGCCGTTCCTCCTTGATCGCTTCGGGCACGTGATCGGGCAGCGCGTTGGCGGCCGCGCCGTCGACGGGCGAATACGCGAAGCACCCGACGCGGTCGAGTTGCGCTTCGCCAATGAACGCCAGCAATTCTTCGAATTCCGACTCAGTCTCGCCCGGAAAGCCAACGATGAAAGTGCTGCGGATCGTCAGCTTTGGTCGGACCGAGCGCCAGGCTTTGATGCGGTCGAGCACCTTCTCGGGCGCAGCGGGACGCTTCATGAGCTTGAGGATGCGCGGGCTTGCATGCTGAAAGGGAACGTCGAGGTACGGCAGGACTCCGAATGCATCTCCGTTCGATGCCATGAGCGGAATCACTTCGTCGACGTGCGGGTACGGATAGACATAGTGAAGCCGTACCCATCCGGCGTACTCGGAGGCCAGTTCGGAGAGCGCGCGCACGAGCTCGGTCATCCGCGTCTTGAGTGGCCGGCCGCGCCAGAAGCCGGTTTGGTACTTCACGTCGACCCCGTAAGCGCTCGTGTCCTGTGACACCACGAGGAGTTCCTTCACGCCCGCCTTCATCAAGTTCTCTGCTTCGCTCATGACCTCTCCGAGCGGACGGCTGTCGAGATCGCCACGCAGCGAGGGGATCACGCAGAACGTGCAACGGTGATTGCACCCTTCGCTGATCTTGAGATACGCATAGTGCGTCGGCGTGAGCTTGACCCCCTGTGCGGGGACGAGATCGACGAACGGATCATGTGGCCTGGGCAGCTGCGTGTGAACCGCGGACATCACTTCGGGAGCGGCGTGCGGACCCGTCACGGCGAGCACCTTCGGGTGGGCCGCTCTGACGAACTCCCCGCCATCCTTGGCGCCCAGGCAGCCGGTGACGATCACCTTGCCGTTCTCGGAGATCGCCTCGCCGATCGCAGCCAGCGATTCCTCCACCGCCGCGTCGATGAAACCGCAAGTATTCACGACGACGAGGTCTGCATCCTCGTACGTCGGCGCGATGATGTAACCCTCGGCGCGCAACTGCGTCAGGATGCGCTCGGAGTCGACGAGAGCCTTGGGACAACCTAGCGAAACGAAGCCGACCCGGGGTGCAGTCGCGGTACGTTGTTTCATGTAAAGGACAACATTGCGCGCTGCGGGAATTGCGGACGCTGCAATGCAGCGAGTGCGCTGCTATCAGCGAATGGCGTCGTCGCTCAGCGCTTCTTGTCCTCATCCGGCGCGCTCGAACCCGCGCCGAAGTTGGGAAACGGGAAGCTCGTGAACAGGCCGCGCGTCTGGTCCTGCATGCGCTGTTGCATGTCCATGAAGAGCTTAGCGCTCTGCTCGAGGTAGTTGCCCAGCATGCCCTGCATGGCGGGCGCCTGCATCTGCAGGAATTGCTTCCAGAGATCGGGCGTGAGCATCATCTTGTCACCGTAGATCTGCTTCGCCTGGTCCTGCAGCTTCTGCTGGATGGTCAGGAAAGCTTTCACGTTCTGCTCCATGTAATTGCCCATGATGCCCTGCAGCGCGTTGCCGTAGAAGCGGATCATCTGCGACAGCATTTCGCTCGAGAACATCGGCATCCCGGCCGACTCTTCTTCGAGGATGATCTGAAGCAGGATGCTGCGCGTGAGATCCTCTCCCGACTTGGCGTCCACGACCTGAAAGTCGACGTGATCGAGCACCATCTGCTTGACGTCGGCGAGCGTGATGTACCCGCTGTTGGCGGTGTCGTAGAGACGGCGGTTCGGATACTTCTTGATCACGCGAGACGACTTGTTCATGCCTGGCTCCGGTACGGCGGTCGACTATTATAACTGACTGATTTATTTGAGCGTTTGTTTTGTGCCGGGCCAAAACTTGGCTGCCTGCCGCAGCGCACAAAAAATCCTTGACATGGGGGGTTCCTCCCCATAGAATGCAAATTGTGCGGTGCAGCAAACGGGGTTGAGAGAAGGTTTGAACCCCAGGGCCGAAGGCGGGAGCCGCGGCCAGCAAACCCTCTGCTGCGGACGCTATTTTGGATGCAGTCAACCTCATCGGAAAGGAAAGACATGTACAACGCAACGGAACAATTCGCCGAGATCAACAAGGCCGGCTACGACAACGCGATCAAGCTCGCTTCGCTGTCGCTCGAGAAGGCCGAACGTCTGACCAAGCTGAACCTGCAAGCTGCGAAGGCGGCGCTCGAGCAGGGTGTCCACGGCGCGAATGCGGTCGCCGGCGTGAAGGACGTGCAGGAATTCCTGACGATCCGTGCCAGACTCACTGAAGCCCAAGTGCAAAGCGCGCTCGGGTACTCGCGTGGCGTCTATGAGATCGCCTCGGAAGCGCAAGCCGATTTCTCGGCGCTCGCGGAAGAAGCCTGGGCTTCGTACACCAAGGGTGTCGCGGCGTGGGTCGAGAAGGCCACCAAGAACGCTCCGGCCGGCTCGGACGTTGCCGTAACGGCGCTCAAGTCGACGGTTGCGGCTACGACCGCTGCTTTCGATCAGCTGTCGAAGGCGACCAAGCAAGTCGTGAATTTTGCTGACGCGTCGGTTCGCGCGGCGACTGCCAACGCGGCGAATGCCGGCAAGGCGACGACGAAGGGCCGCAGGGCTGCGTAAGGTAACGAATCAGACTGCCGACTGAAGGTCGGTGGCCCGGTAGGGAACTTGAAAAAGGAGCAACGGTCCCTATATCGGTAATGACTCCTTCTGTATCATTTTCCTCCTCCTAAATGATACAGCCTCGCCCCGCAGGGCAACCTGCGGGGTTTTTCTTTTTATTGTTGCGCGCGAGAGCAGATGACGTTCATCTCCGAGCACACGCGCAAGACGGCGTCCGAGACAAGTTTGGCCGCATCGGGTTGCGAACCGTTGTGGGCTGAAGAGACGAGCAGATGCGACACGCCGTCGCCGAGCGCGCTTACTTTGATGCCGGCGATCTGCTGCCCGTTGGTGAATTGAATGAGTTGCTCGGCGGCATCTTCCTTGGTGACCGTGATTCCTTGCGCGTTCTTCACGCCGCGCACCACGGCGGCATAGACCTTGTCGGGAGGTGCTTCGAGCAACACCACCGCGGTGTCGTAGCCCGGACCGTTTGGTTGCGTCTGCGACATCTGTTCGACGCGACCAACGGCTCGCCTGGCCAGCAGAACCCACTGCGCTTCGGCAAGACTCGAGAAACAGAGCAAGCCAAGGGCCATGCCAACGACGCAAGTTCGAATCAACGAACGGATCATGACGTTCTCCTGCACTGGTGGGGCGCCGTGGCGGCGAAAAATGACCGGACGCGCTAGCGCCTGCCTCCTCCGCCAAAACTGCGCCCACTAAAACCGCCGCGCTGCATCGCTCCAAACTGCCGCTGCTGCTCCATGCCGCTGAACCTTGCTTGCTGGTCGCGATCGAGCTGCTGGAATCCCTCGGCTGACGAGCGGCCTTGTCCGCGGAATCCGGCGCCGCGCTCGGTTTGTCCGGACAAATTGCCGCTTCCCTGATCTTGGCGCATCGCGGCGTTGCCCTCCGTCTGTCCTGAAAGATTGCCGCTCGAAGTGGTGCGCTGCGCCTGGCGAGAAGCATTCTGCTGCGAGCTTCCTTGCGATGGAGTCGTGGTGGGCTTCTGCACCGGGTTCCACGACCCGTTGTTGTACTTCTCCCAGCCGTTATCGGTTTTCTTGTAGACGTTGCCGTCGGCACCCGCGTAGACCTGCCCGCTGGCGGTCTTCACCGCGCCCGCATTGTTGCCTCCTGCGCCGTGCGCGCCCGCGCCTTCAGCGCCAGTGCTCGAAGAGAACGAGCCAGCTGAGCCGCGCGCGTTGCTCTGGCTCTGCGTGTGGATCGTTTGCGTCGGCGTGGTGATCGTGCTCGAACCCCAGCGGCTGTACGCGTTGGCGTTCTGCTGCGTCGTGACCGAGCGTCCGGTGTTCGCGTTGTACCAGCTCGCGTTTGCGGACGCACCGTCCGGCCCCCAGACTGCGCTGCCGTGGGCATAGCTGCCGGTCGTCGGGTTGTAGGCAGAGAATGCGCCCGCGCCGCCGTTGGGCCCGTAGATGGCCCCGCCTTCCGCCCACGCACCGGTGCTCGGGTTGTAGTAAGTGCCGCCGCGGGCGACGCCGCCATACGGACCGTAGACCACACCGCGGTAACCCCACGCTCCCGTGGTGGGGTTGTAATAGCTGGCTGCGGCGTAGGTATACGGATAGGGGTAGTAGATCGGAATCGGAGCCGGGTAGATGTACGGTGGATAGTAGTATCCGGTGCCATAGACGATCACGCCCGCGCTGACGTAGCTCATCGTATAGCCTGCGGTATAACCAAACGTGACAGTCGTCGGCGTCGATGCGTAGACCTTGACGTAGGTGCACGGATAGACGGGACTCGTCGGCGGAATCGAATAAACCACCACCGGTACGCTCGTCGCGAGCACCCACGGCCCGTTCGGCGCGGGCGCGGCAAACCACGCGCCCTGATAGCAGGAGTAAAAGCCCTCGGTGCTCTGGATGACGACAAACGAAGTGTTTGTAGCGTAAGCGAGCGAAGTACCGGGGATGGGTGTGAACACCGGGCTGCCCGCATAGACAACGTTGAGCTTCGCGGTATCGCGATTCAATGTCGCCTGCTGTGGTACCTGCGCTTCCAGCAGCGCTTCCTGTGCTTGCGGCGTGCCCGGGACCGACGGCAGGACGAAAGAGACCGGACTGCTCGGCGGAATGCGCGCGAAGTCCGCAGGAAGAATCGCCGTCGCGAAGGTCCACGGCCCGGCGAGCGTGGCGGCCGAGAACCAACGCCCCGACAGGAGGTAATAGATGCGATCCGTCGCCTTGTCACGGAACAGTGCGGCATCGCTGTTCGACGCGTACTGCAGCGAGGTGCCAGGGATCGCGGTCCAGCGCGGAGGACCGTTGGTAACGATGATCGCGGCGGGCGCCGTCGAAACGAAGACCGTAGGTGCATCGCGCGCGGTTAAGCTGCGGCCGGGCAACTGCTTCTTGACCTCGGCAAAATTGGCATCCGCGGGCAACGCGGCGAACGACGGCGGCAGCGTCCCCGCGGGCTGCCACGGCCCTTTCACGTCGGGCGCGGCGAGCCACGCACCATTGACCAGCAGGAACCAGCGTTGGGTGGCGCTGTCCCTGAAAACGTCCCAATTGGTATTGACCGCGTACGAGAGCGTCGTGCCCGCGATCGGCGTGAGCACGGGCTCCCCGTCGAATACCACGAGGCTCGCTGGTCGCGTGCTGGTAAAGATCTGCGGCGGAGTGTTGTCGAGTGGCACTTCCCCAGGTTTGTCGGACTGCGAGCGCAGGCTTGCCAACACCATCGCAATGGGCACGCGCTTTACGCCCATCTCGGCGAGCGCAGCGCGGATCTTCTCATCGAGCGCGCTTGCACGAGCCGGATCGAAAGTCGGGAAGTTCGACGAAACGAGCTTCGGGTTCGAGAGCA
>Ga0126369_10004630_pt1 | contig 10109 bp, 5 predicted proteins | sample PanSoiMetaPlot_1_FD_109646 | JGI IMG/M metagenome (GOLD analysis project Ga0126369, IMG submission 109646) | Tropical forest soil microbial communities from Panama - MetaG Plot_1 | ecosystem: Environmental > Terrestrial > Soil > Tropical forest > Bulk soil | place: Panama | collected 2016-02-17
AGCCCGACGGCTCCGAGCACCAGTTCCTGATGATCGATCCGCGCCAGGCCTCGAACCCGCGCGACCCGACGAGCATCGGTGCCGACCAGGATCCGGCCAAGCGCGCGCGCTACATGAACTACCTGCGCGCCGCCTACCAGGCGGCCAACGGCGCGGTCGAGCGCATCATCCAAGCGGTCGGCACCGATGGCAGTGGCCGGCCGCGCTCGAACATCATCGTGGTCTCCGACCACGGCTTCGCGCCGTTCCACACCGCGGTGAACATGAACGCCTTCCTCGCCTCCAGGGGCTTCGATGCGGCGAAGGTGCGCGCGATCACCTCGGGCCCGGCGGCGAACATCTATATCAGCCTCAAGGGACGGGAGCCGAACGGCGTCGTCGAGCCAAGCGAGTATCTCGTGCTGCAGCAGCAGCTCGTGGCCGTGCTGCGCGAATTCCGGGACGTCAACCTGAACTACGTTGGCCGCCGTCCCGATCCCGTGTTTGACCAGGTGTTTGCGCGGCCGACTCCCAAAGACCTGACGGACCCGACCTTCGGGCTAGGCACGAGCCGCGTCATCGGCCAGGATTCCGGCGACGTGTACGCCACGCTCAGCCTCGGATACAACTTCGACGGCGCGCAGACGCCGGTGGTCCGCCGGCTCGGCGACCCCGACGCCGCGGCCGACCCCAACCCAGTCCTGTCGGTGCCCAATTTCTACGGCGCGCACGGCTACGATCCGCGCCTCAAGGAGATGAGCGCGATCTTCTTCGCGGCAGGCCCCGCGGTGTGCGGCCGCGACGAGATCGAGCGCGTGCGGAACATCGACATCGCACCGACCGTCCTTCGACTCCTCGACGTCGAACCGGCTGCGACGGTGCAGGGTCGCGCGATCGATCTCTGCCGCCGCGGGCATGAGGACGACCACCACCGCCACCACAACGACGACGATTGACGGCGAGGTGGATCGCGGGTCTCCGTCGCAGCTCGTCGGCGAGGCCGCGCGCTAGGCGTCGCGCGCCTTCCGCCGCGACGCGCTCGCGCGCTTCGCGCCGAGCGCGCTTCGCACCCACTCGGCGAAGCGGTGGCAGTCGAACTCCTGCGGCACGAAGTGCCCGTGGCGGAACTCGCGCGAGCGGATGCCACGCTGCTGCCACTCGCAGTTGCGCGCATCCTGCTTGTTGGTGATGTCCCAGAGCGCGATGTAGTGGTCGAGGTCGAAGCCCGGCCCCGCGATCGCCTCGGGCTCGAACAGCCAGTCGTACACGATGCGCACGCTCTCCGGGCCGGTGGGGAACATCATGTGCGCGTTGACGTAGTCCGGCTGCACGTTGAGGAACAGGTTCGGCAGAACCATCGCGGGCACGTAAAGCGTGCGGCGTTCTACCGCGGTGAGCCCGCGGAACGGCGCGATCTTCGCCGAGCCGTCGAGCGTCAGCGTTTGCGCGCCCGCGGCGTATTCGGGCCTGGTCTCCGCGATCGCGCGGCCGTCGACGTCGCGCTGCAATCCCCATGCGCCCGCGTCGCGGTAGGCCGTGACGATGCGGCAGAGCTCCGGATGCACCGGCGGGCAGTGGAAGCACTCGGAGAAGTTCTCGCAGAGGAGCTTCCAGTTGGCGTGCACGTCGGCCACGATCCGCTTGCCGATGCGTAGGCTCGCGAAGGCGTAGCGCTCGAACCGCGCGGGCATCGTGCCGAGCGTCTGCGCGAGTGGTGGGGCCTTGCGCCCGGCGAGGTGAACGAAGAGGAAACCGCCCCACGTCGCGACCGCAACACCGTACAGTGGGAACTTTCCCGGATCGAAGTCCGGCGTCGGCATGCGGCGTGGCGTGGCGATCAGTCGGCCGTCGAGGTCGTAGGTCCACGCGTGATAGGGGCAGACGATGCGGTGCCGCGCGAACGACCCTTGCGGCGCAATGCAGAGAATCGAGCCGCGGTGCCGGCAGGTGTTGTGAAAGGCGCGCAGCGCACCGTCCTCGCCGCGGACGATGACGATCGACTGGGTGCCGACCTCGGCGACGCGGTAGTCGCCGGCATCAGGGATTTCCTCCTCGCGCGCGACGGCGATCCATCGGTCGTACCAGAGGACGTCGAGTTCGCGCTCGTAATGCGCGGGATCGCGGAACCAGCCCGCCGGGAGGCCGGCTTCGAGCCGCTTCAGCGGCTCGCGCGTTGGCGTGGGCTTGCGACCGGCGCGCTTCATGAAGGCGAGTCTAGCGGATGACCCAAGGGCGCCGCCGGGCTTGCCAAAAGCAAAACGGCGCGGGCGCCTGAGGCGCTCGCGCCGATCTTCGTGTCGCCAGGGCTATCGCCCCGGCGAAAACGGGTTGGTCTTACGGGTTAAACGAGTAGATGCCTTCCTGCTCCATCCCGCCGCGGGCGTCAGCCTGGTAGGTGGTCGCTTCCGGCGCGCTCTTCCACACGTGCATCGACTCTTCCCCGGTGAACGAGAAGATGGTCGGCTCGGCGAAGACGGCGTTGGAAAGCCCAAGGGCGGCGAGGGTCACGGCGATAAGCGTGCGCTTCATGGTCAACATCCTTTCAAGTTGGGGTTAGAGAGCTTTTATTGTTGCGATTTCGGTCGATCGGCAGCGATCGATCCGGGGCGAAGCATAGGGCGGGGGCGGAGCGCGCTGGCCACGGGTATTGCCATCGAAACTGTGATGAATTCACCTGCGCGCCAGCGGCGCATGCAGGACTTCACCCGGGCGAGCGCCGGGCCATGCACTCCGTCGCGAGGGAACTGCGGTGCCGAGCGGCGTCAGCCGCCCCGGGTGCCGAAGGAAGGACGCGGGCTCCCTAGTCGCAAACTATCCATACTCTCCGCCCGGCCGGTTTATTCCCGCGGGAATACCGGGACACGAATCGCGGTTTTGCCCGGGGTGCGTCCGGTCCGGACGCCGCTGCCAAGGAGGTCATGCTCATGAAAGGACGCGCATTGATGGGCGCGCTCGCCGCGCTCGCCATCACCGCCGCCGAAGCGGCCGGCCCGAAGGTCTACGTCGGGAACTTCAAGGACAACACGGTGAGCGTCATCGACACCGGCACCGCCGCGGTCGTCGCGACAGTCCCCGTCGCGGCGGGCCCCCACGGCATGGGGATCACGCCCGACGGCCGCGCGGTGTACGTGAGCGGCGACGCGGCGTCGACCGTCAGCGTGATCGACACCGCGACCGACCGCGTGACGCGCGAAATCGAGGTCGGCAAGGCGCCGCACGGGCTCGCGCTGACGCCGGACGGGAAGCTGGCGGTGGTCACCGTCTACGGAGGCGACGCGCTCGCGCTGATCGACACCGCGAAGAACGAAGTCATCGGCAGCGTCCCGGTCGCGAAGCCGCACAACGTCGCGATTCATCCCGATGGCAAGACCGCCTACGTCGCCTCCCAGGAGCCCGGCAAGTTCGCGCTCGTCGTCGTGGACCTGCAGCGCCGGACCGTGCTGCGCTCGGTTCCACTGGACAAGACCCCGCGCGCGCTCGAGTTCGGCCCCGAGGGCCGGTTCCTCTATTTCACGCAGGCCGGCCTGAACGCGATCGTGGTGCTCGACCCGGCGCGCGACCAGGTCGTGGCGCAGATCCCCGTCGGCGCCTCGCCGCACTACGCGCACTTCACCCGCACCGGCCAGTCGGGCCTCGCGGTGAGCCAGGGTCCGAACGAGCTCGCGGTGTTCAGTCCCGCGAGCAACACGGTCGGCAAGGTGATCGGCGTCGGCAAGCTGCCGCACTGGGTCACCGCGAGCAGCGACGGGCGGTTCGCCTACGTCTCGAACGAAGGCTCAAACGACGTGTCGATCGTTGATCTCGCGAGCGGAGCAGTCAGCACGGTCGCGGTCGGCAACGCGCCCCGCAAGATCGTGGTCCAGCCGAACGCGCCGCCGGCGCGCAGCGTCGGCATCGCGAACTTCGCGTTCCTCCCCGCGGCGCTGACCATTGCTGCTGGCGAGACGGTCACGTGGGTGAACCAGGATGCTGCACCGCACTCGGTGCAGGCGAAGGACGGACAGGCCTCCGATGTGCTCGCGCCCGGCGCGCGCTACAGCCGCCGCTTCGACAAGGCCGGCGAGTTCGACTACGCGTGTTCGGTTCATCCGTACATGACGGGAAAGGTGGTTGTGCAGGACGCCCGCTCGGCGGCCAACTAGCCGTCACGGGTCAGCAAGTCTGACGATCTGCCGACAGGGCAGCTCCGAGGGTCGGCGGGCGGCGGCGCATACAACGCCTGTAATGAGCGCGCCCTAGCCTGGCGTGCCGTCCAACCACCCCTGAATGGAGCCTCCATGCAGCTACCGAAGAGGAGCGTCTTGATCGCTTCGCTCGTCGCCGTCCCGCTCTCGTTCGGCGCCGCCGCCGACGCGTTGGCGCAGCACCTGACGAACGTCCCAAGCGCCAATCCGAAGATCCTCGGCGTCACCTCCGCCACGGTCCTCTCGCCCGAGCTCACGCAGATCGTGCGCGCGCAGGGTTCCATGCTGGTGGAGAACGCAACGGGCGCGTTCAAGTATTACGGCTATGTCGAAGACCATACGAACCTCCTGCCGCCTCTGGGCAGCAACGTCGAAGCGACCAAGACCGAGCCGGACAAGAACACCTATCTCGTGCTGCGCGGGCTGAAAGGCGCGGATCCACACTACGACTACGGCAAGCACTTCCTCTTCCAGGGGCACGAGGGGCCTTTCGGGGGCACGCTTGGGGGGATGGGTTACATCACGCGGATCAACCTGGATGCCGACGCCGCGCACCGCGTCACTCTGCTCGCGACTCAAGACAAGAACGGCGCCCCGCTGCCGCTCTTCGACGGATCCACGTGGGATCCGTTCGCTGAGCGGCTGCTGTTCACCTCCGAAGGGAACGGCACCAGCACCGGTGGCGTGTGGCAGTCGACTCCAGACCTCCCACCGGTGGTCGAGAACCTGCTGGGCGTGATCGGACGCGGCGGCTTCGAGGGCATCCAGAACGACTCGGCTGGCAACGTCTGGATCGTCGAGGATATCGGCGGCAGCACGGTCGCCGGCGCACGGCTGCCCAACAGCTTCATCTACCGGTTCGTTCCCAAGAACGTGCACGATCTGACACAGGGCGGCAAGCTGCAGGCGCTGCAGTTGATGTCCATCGCGAACCCCGGCCAGCCGATCGTGTTCCAAACCGGGAGCGCGCTGACCCAGGACGTGAAAGACTTGCACACTTACGGCAAGGTCTTCGATACCAACTGGGTGACGGTCCACGACACCGACGTGGACGGCACCGCCCCGTTCAATGCCAACGCGCTCGCCAAGACTAAGCTGGCGACGCCGTTCAAGCGGCCGGAGAACGGCGTGTTCCGTCCAGGCAGCTATTTCCGCGAGTTCTTCTTCACCGAGACCGGCGATACCAGCAAGACTTCGACTGCGAACCCCGAACACGGCGGGTGGGGCGGGATCATGAAGCTGACGCAATCGAGCCCGTCCGCCAACAGCGGCAAGCTGACGCTGTTCTTCAAGGGCGACCTCGAGCACACGTCGTTCGACAACATCGCGTTCTGGGGCGAGCACCGCGTCGTTGCCGTCGAAGACCGTGGCGACCAGCTGCATACGGACGGCAACGCCCTCGACTCGGGTTGGTTGTTCGACACCCGAAAAAACTACTCGGACTCGGCGAATCAACCCGTCCGCATCATCGCGCAGGGCCGCGATCCTTCGGCGACGATCGATTCAGCGCTGCTGGGCAGCACGGGCTTTGTCAACGACGGCGACAACGAGATCACCGGCATCCACGTCTCCGACGGCGACCCGCACGGCACCGGCGTCCTCGGCGCGAAGATCCCTCGCCCGTTCAAGGACGGCTGGCGTGTCTTCTACACCCAGCAGCACGGCGACAACGTGACTTACGAGATCATCCGCGCCCTCCGCGCCGAGGGCGACGATGACGATGACCGCGGCCACCGCCGCTGAGCGGACCGGTCCGGCGGTCCACTAGGCGGACTTCGCGGCGTTCCCGGGCCCGGCGGTTGCCGGGCTCTTTTCTTTTCACCTCGACCGGCGCGGGAAGGTCCCCCGGCAGGAGCCTTTCACTTTTCTTCCTCAATCCCTACAAACTTCCTCGGCCGGCCGCACCTAAACTGTGGCTGCCCATGGACCGTCCCACGGAACGTTCGCTCGACCTCTCGTCCCAGGCGCCGTTGGCCGGCCGCCCGCACGGAAAGTTGCGCCGGTGGCTTTGGCTTGGCGCCGGGCTGGTCGTGCTCGCGGCCGTCGGCGGGTACTTCGTCTACCGATCTCTCGCCCCCGCGCCACCTTCGGAGTCTCAGAGCGCCTCCGGCCGACCCGGTGGCCCGCCGGGTCCCAAACAGCCCACGCCAATCGTCGCGGTCCCGGCGCGCACCGGTGAGATCGACGTCTATCTCACCGGCCTGGGCACGGCGACGCCGCTTCGCACCGTCGCGGTGAAGGCGCGTGTCACCGGGCAACTCATGCGCGTGCTGTTCCAGGAAGGCCAGATCGTCAAGGAGGGGCAGCTCCTCGCCGAGATCGACCCGCGGCCGTTCCAGGTGATGCTCGTGCAGGCCGAGGGCCAGATGGCGCGCGACCAGGCCCTGCTCGAGAACGCCCGCCTCGACCTCGAGCGCTACAAGACGCTCTTCAAGCAGGACTCCGTCCCGAAGCAGCAGCTCGACACGCAAGACGCGCTCGTGCGTCAGTACGAGGGCGCGGTGAAAATGGACCAGAGCCAAATCGACAACGCCCGCCTGCAGCTCGTATATGCGCGCATCACCGCGCCGATCAGCGGCCGCGTGGGGCTGCGTCAGGTCGATCCGGGCAACATGGTGACGGGCACCGAGCCGAACGGGCTCGTCGTCATCACCCAGCTGCAGCCGATTTCGGTGGTCTTCAGCATCCCGCAGGACAGCGTGTCGGCGGTGATGAAGCGCATGCAATCCGCCGACCAGCTGCCGGTGGACGCGTGGGACCGCGAGCAGAAGACGAAGCTCGCGAGCGGCGTGCTCGCGTCAGTCGACAACCTCGTCGACCCGACGACCGGCACGGTCAAGCTCAAGGCCGAGTTCGCCAACGCCGACAACGCGCTCTTCCCGAACCAGTTCGTCAACGTGCGCATGAAGCTCGACACGTTGCGCGACGCGATCGTGATCCCGTCGGCGGCGATCCAGCGCGGCGCACAGGGGATGTTCGTCTACGCGGTGAAGTCCGACCAGACGGTGACGGTGCGCCCGGTGAAGCTCGGCCCGGTGGATGGGCAGCGGGTGGCGGTGTCCGAAGGCCTCGCGCCAGGCGAAGTCGTGGTGATCGACGGCATGGACCGCCTGCGCGAGGGCGCTCTGGTCGAGGTGACGACGCGGCCCGAATTCAAGCCGCCGCCCGACGGACAGGGCGCAGGCAAGGGCATGCGGCGCGGCAAGGGCGACGGGTCGGGAAAGCGACCGCAGTAGACCGATGAACCCGTCGCGGCTCTTCATCATTCGCCCGGTGGCGACCACGCTGCTCATGGTCGCGCTCCTCCTCTCGGGCGTCGTCGCCTACCGGCAGCTGCCGATTTCCGCCCTCCCGCAGGTGGACTACCCGACGATCCAAGTGTTCACCTTCTATCCGGGCGCGAGCCCGGACGTGATGGCCTCGTCGGTCACGGCACCGCTCGAGCGCCAGTTCGGGCAGATGCCGGGCCTCAAGCAGATGTCGTCGACGAGCTCGGGCGGAGCCTCGGTGATTACGCTGCAGTTCGATCTCTCGCTGCCGCTCGACGTCGCGGAGCAGAGCGTGCAGGCGGCGATCAACGCGGCCTCGAACCTGATCCCGACCGACCTGCCCGCCCCGCCCGTCTACAGCAAGGTGAACCCCGCCGATGCGCCTATCCTGACGCTCGGGCTCTCGTCGAAGACGATGCCGTTGCCCGAGATCCAGAACCTCGCGGACACGCGCCTCGCGCAGAAGCTCTCGCAGGTCTCCGGCGTCGGCCTCGTGACGCTTTCCGGAGGACAGCGTCCGGCGGTACGGGTGCAGGCGAATCCGACGGCGCTCGCGGCGAATGGCCTCGGGAGCGAGGACCTCCGAACCGCGATCGCCGCCGCCAACGTCAAGAAGGCGAAAGGGAGCTTCGACGGTCCGAGCCGCTCCTACACCATCGACGCGAACGATCAGCTTCGCTCGGCCGACGACTACCGCAAGATCGTGGTCGCCTACCGCAACGGCGCGCCGGTCTATCTCTCGGACGTCGCCGACGTGCGCGACGACGCGGAGAACATCCGGCTCGCGGCGTGGATGAACGAGGTGCCGGCGATCATCCTCAACATCCAGCGCCAGCCCGGCGCGAATGTCATCGAGGTGGTCGACCGGATCAAGCGCCAGCTGCCGCAGCTCCAGGCCTCGCTCCCGGCGGCGGTTGACGTCGCGCTGCTGACCGACCGCACGGTGACGATCCGCGCGTCGGTGCACGACGTGCAGGTCGAGCTCATGTTCGCGGTCGCGCTGGTGGTGCTGGTGATCTTCCTCTTCCTGCGCAGCCTGCCGGCGACGGTCATCCCGAGCGTGGCGGTGCCGCTGTCACTCGTCGGGACGTTCGGCTTCATGTATCTCGCGGGGTTCTCGATCAACAACCTGACGTTGATGGCGCTCGTGGTCGCGACCGGCTTCGTGGTCGACGACGCGATCGTCGTGATCGAGAACATCGCGCGCTACATCGAGGCGGGCGAGCCGCCGCTGCAGGCGGCGCTGAAAGGTTCGCAGCAGATCGGCTTCACGATCATCTCGCTCACCTTCTCGCTGGTCGCGGTACTGATCCCGCTGCTCTTCATGGGCGAGGTCGTCGGGCGGCTGTTCCGCGAGTTCGCGGTGACGCTCGCGGTCGCGATCCTCATCTCCGCGGTCATCTCGCTCACGCTGACACCGATGATGTGCGCGAAGTTGCTGCGCCACGCGCCGGAAGGCGAGCAGGGCAAGTTCTATCGCGCGAGCGGACGCCTCTTCGACGCGGTCATCACCCGCTACGGCCGGATGCTCGAGTGGGTGCTCGACCGGCAGGGCCCGACGCTCGCCGTCGCCGCCGCCACCCTCGCGCTGACGGTCGTCCTCTATCTCGTCGTGCCGAAGGGCTTCTTCCCGGTGCAGGACACCGGCGTGATCCAGGGGATCTCGGAGGCCCCGCAGAGCGTCTCGTTCGCGGCGATGGCCGACCGCCAGCAGGCGCTCGCGAAGGTCATCCTGCAGGATCCGGCGGTCGAGAGCCTCTCGTCGTTCATCGGCGTGGACGGCACCAACGTCACGATGAACAGCGGCCGGATGCTGATCAACCTCAAGCCGCTCGCGGTCCGCAAGACGCACGCCTCCGACGTCATCCGCCGGCTTCAAGCCGAGCTCGCGAAGGTGGACGGCATCACGCTCTACATGCAGCCGGTGCAGGACCTGACGGTCGAAGACCGCGTGAGCCGCACCCAGTACCAGTTCACGCTCGAGGCCGCCGACGCGAGGCTCTTGAGCGAATGGGTGCCCAAGATGATGGAGCGCTTGAGCCGGTTGCCGCAGCTCACCGACGTGGCGAGCGACCTGCAGGACCAGGGGCTGCAGGCCTACGTCGAGATCGACCGCGACACCGCCGGCCGGCTCGGCATCACGCCGGCGGCGATCGACGCCGCGCTCTACAACGCGTTCGGCCAGCGCCTCGTGTCGACGATCTTCACCCAGGCGAGCCAATACCGCGTGGTGCTCGAGGTGAAGCCCGAGTTCCGCATCGGCCCGGATGCGCTGAAGGACATCTACGTTGCCTCGTCGACCGGGGCGCAGACGCCGCTCTCGGCGATCACGCGGCTCACCGTCGGCACCGCGCCGCTCGCGCTCAACAACCTCGGTCAGTTTCCCGCGGCGACGATCTCGTTCAACCTCGCCCCCGGCGCCTCGCTTGGCGAGGCGGTCGACGCGATCCAGGCGGTCGAGCGCGAGATTGCATTGCCGGCGAGCGTGCAGACCAGCTTCCAGGGTGCGGCCGCCTCGTTCCGCGAATCGCTCAGCGGCACGCTGCTGCTGATCCTCGCCGCGCTCGTCACGGTCTACATCGTGCTCGGCGTGCTGTACGAGAGCTACATCCATCCGGTGACGATCCTCTCGACGCTGCCCTCCGCCGCGATCGGCGCGTTTGCCGCGCTGCTCCTC
>Ga0126369_10004631_pt1 | contig 10108 bp, 7 predicted proteins | sample PanSoiMetaPlot_1_FD_109646 | JGI IMG/M metagenome (GOLD analysis project Ga0126369, IMG submission 109646) | Tropical forest soil microbial communities from Panama - MetaG Plot_1 | ecosystem: Environmental > Terrestrial > Soil > Tropical forest > Bulk soil | place: Panama | collected 2016-02-17
GTTTCCTCATCACTACCTCCCTCGACTGACGCTAGAGGCACCTCGGACGAAGCGCAGACGACCCCGTCGGCCATCTGCATGGTGGGAGCGGGCATGGAAGAGTTGTCCGGGGCCACCACCGAGCCAGGGGCATCCCTGTCTCCCTCGGGGCCGGACGATAGGATCGAGCCAGCGCCGGCGCGAATCGTTTTCTCGCCGTGGCGCGGCGTCGATTGCGCGGCTTGTAGCACGCTTAAGGAAGTTGGATCAACTTAAGAATGATTCAGGCGACGACTTCCGTTTAGATCAGCGAAACAGCCCACGACATGGGTGAGTTGGGCTCTTAAGGTCGATGAGACTCCACTTTGCTCCCGGGACGCGTCGGGTACTTCGCGGCAGACCTGTCTGGGGGCGACCCACGCCGCGCCGCCCGCGGACCTCTTCAACCCAGAAGCTTGAAGGCACCACCTGGAGGTCGCAGCCGAGCTGCTACGTTGGCGCTAACAAGTCCCCAGTACGTCGGCGCCAACAAGTCCCCATGCTCTCCAACCCAGCCTCGTGATCGACGTAATCAGCAGGGCAGCAAACGCTGGCATATCGTCGCAGCGCCAATAAAACGGACCCCGGCAGGCGATTAGGCTATGCCGATTGCACGGGCGCGTGTTTCGTTCCTGCGGAGACTCAGACACCCCTCTTGCATAGTCATTTCTTTGTGAGCAACGGATTCGCTCCCGCAGGCATCCCGGTAAATCTACGACTTCCAGCGCGACCGTATCATCCCGCCGTGGCGCGGCGTGCTAAGTGCTACGAGTGTGGACAGGATGCCCCGATCACTCGACCGCTCTATGCGAAACAGTCCTTGCTGGAGAATGGCGATCTATGGCTGGCCATTGCGACCTACGAGGCCCATCCGCGCAGACCAACGGACACCCGCTCGTGCTCCGCCGTTAGCAAATCGGTTCCGTAATATCAGATGCGACAGGCCCACTCCACGACACTTCGAGTTCCGATCGGACCCCGCGCACCGTCGATCAAAGGCACATCGCCGTTGCCCTTACGTGATCGACGACCTCTTACCGATCAGCCGGCTCGATGCTCAGGATTTGCTTGTGGCTTCGGCTCTGTTCGAAGCGTACCCGCAATCTCATCCCATTGGTTAGCCAATCGAGCTGGCGAACGTCAGAAGCCCACAAGAGAGTTCCGTCGGTCAACTCGAGCCGGCCTTGGGTACGATCGACCAGAAGTACCTGCCCAGTCGCTACCCCGACGGGGTCCCCCCCGGGGCCCCTTGCCCATATCGGTCTGACGCACACACTGATCGCGACAACGACAACGAAGAGCCCGACGATGAATCGCGCCATGTCTCCAAACCTCCCCCGTCCATGTTCCGATCTGTTCGAAGCGGGGTCATCCATGCGCCACTCGCGCCCGGAATCAGGTGTATGAACTGAGGATCCGCAACGGAGCCTTTCCGCACAGTTTCCGCTGCATTATCATTTGCAATGTTCCCACCGGCGTAATGGTTATCGTGCGTTCCGTGATGACACTGATTCGAGCCTGGAAGGCGGGTTGATGAGCCCGCGCGAAGCTGTCGAAGGTCATGGCGACTTCCGTTTGTAGATCGCGGTGTCGTTGCTGCCTCCGGCGACGAGGTCCTGCTTGTCTTCGATGCGCCCAGCGAGGAGGTCTTCCGCAGGCGCCTCGCGCCGATCCGTGGAGCGGATCAGATCTGCTGGAAAGAAAGAGCGCCGAGCATGCCGGGTCGACTGTGCATTGTCGGTACGGCTCCGGCTCACTCCAGTCTCCTCCAGCCCTGTGTTATATGGTCACCGACGCAAGCCTCCTGTTGCGACCAGGGATTCAGCGTGCTCGCGCGGCATATCGTCGTTTCGCCGGTCCGCGGGTTCAGCATTACCGCGTCTCGAGCGCAGCCCGTGCAGACGCAGGCCGCCACGATCAGCATCAGATATCTCGAGGGCATCTCTTCTTACCGTTTGCGCTCCGACGGCTCTGCGCTCGTGCCAGCGTTGTCGACCCGCGCACCGTGCCACCAGCCTCCTCCCAGCGCCTGGAACAGGACCACCGTATCCGACAAGCGGGCCGCCTGTGCCTGGACACGAGTCAGCAGTGCCTGCCGGTACGCCTGCTGGGCACTCAGCACCGCAAGATAGTTAGCGGCACCCAGTCGCTGGGCCTCCGTTGTGATGTCGAGCGTCGTCTTGGTCGCCTGTTCGGCGGCGACGGCCGCCTTCAGCGTCTCGGCATCGGCCACGAGCGCATGCAGGGCGTCAGCGACGTTCTGGAATGCGCCGATCACGGTGGCTCGGTATTGCGCCGCCGATTGCTCGTACGCCGCCTCCGCTGCGCGTTGCTGGTGCAGCCGCGTTCCGCCGTCGAAGAGCGTCTGCGCCACGGTGGCCGCGACTGCCCAATACGGATTGCCGCTGGCGAACATCTGCGTGAAGACGGTGGACGTCCCACCGGCGGTGGCGGTGATCGCGAACTGCGGCAGCCGAGCCGCGAGGGCGACGCCGATCTGGGCACTCGCGGCGTGGAGCTGGGCCTCGGCGGCACGCACGTCCAGACGGCGCGCCACCAGCGTGGACGGCAGGCTCACGGGCAGGTCATGCGGCAGGCGCAGCGAGGCGAGCTCGAACGTCTCCTCCGGCTCGTCGCTGGGGAACCGGCCGGCCAGTGCCGCCATGAGGTTGCGTATCTGATCGAGCTGCTTCTGGAGCGGGGGCAGGGTCTGCTGAACCTGCGCGAGTGCCGCTTCCTGCGCCGCCACGTCGAGCCGGGTCACCGCGCCCAGCTCGAACTGGCGTCGAAACAACGCGAGCGACCGCGCACTGATATCGACGATCTCGTTCGTCGCCGTGATCTGGGCGCGCGACAGCGCTTCCTGGATGGCGGCCGACACCAGACTCGAGGTAAGCGTCAGGTACGCCGCCTCGAGCAGAAATTGCTGCCCCTCGGCCGTGGCCCTCAGCGACTCGACCTGGCGCCGGGTGCCGCCCAAGACGTCGAGGGCGTAGCTCAGCGTCCCCTGCGTCGTGTGAAGGTCGAAGCTCAGATCCGGCGTACTCAATGGGGGGGACAGCGTCGCGGAGGCTTTCTGACGGCTCGGTGAGTAACTGGCCTGGACGGTTGGATAGAATGCGCCCTGCCCCGCGAAATACAGCTCCCGTGCCTGGCGCACCGAGGCCTCGACTGCGGTCAGCGTCGGACTGGCCCCCAGCGCCTTCACGATGAGCGCGTTCAGCGATGGCGAGCCGAACAGCGTCCACCAGTCGGCGGGCAAGTCCTGGCCCGGTACCAGTCGTTGCTCCTCGCCGCCCGCGATATCGGCCGACGTCGTCTTCTCCGAGATCGGCGTTCGGGTGTAGCTGCTGAGCGCCGGCGCGGCGGGGCGGCGAAAACTGGGCCCGACCGCGCAACCCGACACCAGCACGACTGTAAGGAACGCGGCGCCTGCACCCGAAAGCCGTCTCCTCCACGCGATCAAGGTGTCGAGCCCACCGTCTGGGATTCTCCACCGGCAGCGTCCCGCGGCGGGAAGACCACGCAGAGTGCCGGGAAGACGACGAGCAGCAGGAGTGGACCAACCAGGAGGCCGCCGACCACGACTGTCGCCAGGGGGCGCTGCACCTGGCTGCCGATGCCCGTCGAGATGGCGGCCGGGACCAGACCGATGCATGCCGACAGCGCCGTCATCAGCATTGGCCGCATACGCTGGGCGCTCGCGTGAAACATCCCCTCGAGGCGCGTCATGCCGCCGCGCCGCATGATCTGGTTGAAATAGGTGAGCATCAGGATGCCGTTCATCACCGAAATCCCCAGGAGTGAGACGAACCCGATCGCCGCGGAGATACTGAAATCGAGCCCGGTGACCCAGAGGGCGAGCACGCCGCCGGCGACCGCGAATGGAATGCCGGCGAGGGCGAGCACACTATGACGTGCCGATCCGAACAAAGCGTACAGGAGCACCATGATCAGTCCGAGACTTAAGGGCACGATTAGCTCGAGCCGGCTCTTGGCCTGCTTGAGCGACTCGAATTCACCGGCCCATTCGATCCGGTACCCAGACGGCAACTTCACCTTCCGCGCAATCTGCTGTTGGGCGTCGGCGACGGTGCCGGCGAGATCGCGCCCGCGCACGCTGAATTTGATGGGGACGAAGCGCTCGTTGCGTTCGTGATAGATATACGAGGCGCCGGTATCCAGCGTGATCATGGCGATCTCGCTCAGCGGAATGTAGGCGTTGACACCGCCCGGAGTCTGAAGACCGACTTTGATAATGCGGACCCGGTCCACGCTGTCGCGGTACTGAGGCGCGACACGGGCGATCAAGGCGAATTGGCGCTCGCCTTCGAACACGGTCGTCGCCTGGGTCCCGCCTAACGCCGCCTGGACGACGCTGTTGATGTCACCGGAATTGAGACCGTATCGAGCCGCTTTCTCGCGATCCACCGTGATGTTCAAGTTCGGCTGTCCGAGCAGGCGGAAGATTCCGAGATCAGCGATGCCCTTGACCTCGGCCACGATTGGCAGGATCTGGGCGGCAATCTGTTCCAGTGTCGCCAGATCGCGGCCGATGATCTTGACTGAGTTGGCGCCCTTGACGCCCGACAGTTGCTCTTCGATGTTGTCCTGGATGTACTGCGAGAAGTTGAACCCGACCCCTGGGAATTCCGCGGCAAACGTCTTCTGCAACTCTGTGATCAGTTTCTCTTTCGTCATCCCCCGGGGCCACTCATCGTTGGGTTTTAGTGGTGCGAAGAACTCCGCATTATAGAAGCCCGCCGCATCGCTGCCGTCATCGGGCCGACCGTGCTGCGACACGACGGTGATGACTTCCGGGCGTGACCTCAAGATCCCGCGGATGCGGTCCACTACCGGCATGCCGGCTTCGAGCGAAATTGTCTGCGGCATGGTGGCACGAATCCACAGGTTACCCTCCTCCAGGACAGGCAAGAACTCACCGCCGAGTCGGGGAATCAGCATGCCCACGCCCACCAGAAACGCGACACCGATCGCGACCACGAGGGCGCGGCGGGACAGCGCCCAGTGGAGGACCGGCTCGTACAGGCGTCGTAGGGCCCGCACGACGACCGTCTCGACGTGGTGAATATGCTCCGGGAGCAGCAGCGTGGTCAGCACGGGGGTGACGGTGAACGTCCCGATCAGCGCGCCCGCCAACGCGTATGCATACGTCCGCGCCATCGGCCTGAAGATCTGACCTTCGACGCCTTGCATGGTGAACAGCGGCAGAAACGCTGCCAGCGTGATTGCAGTGGAGAAGAGGATGGCCCTGTCCACCTGAAGACCACTCGCGAAGACCATCCGAAACCGCTCGGTCCATCCCGACGCCGCTGCGGAGGGCGGGTAGTCGTTCAGGAGCTGTTGCTGCTCGCTCTCGCTCGTCTGGAGATTCCGAATGAGGTTCTCAACGAAGATAACGCATGAGTCGACGATGATCCCGAAGTCGACGGCGCCGATCGACAACAGATTGGCCGATTCCCTCATCAGATACAGAATCGTGATGCTGAATAACAGCGCAAACGGAATGTTGGCGCCGACGATAATCGCGCTTCGCAGGTTGCCCAGAAAGATCCATTGGATGAAGAACACGAGCACGCAGCCGAAGATTAGATTGTGCAAGACCGTGTGAGTCGTGACGGCGCCGAGCGAGCCACGGTCGTAGAAGGGGACGAGGCGGACCCCGGTGGGCAGGCTGCCGTCGCTGTTCATCTTCTCGACTTCCGCCTTGATGCGCGGCAACACCTCATTGGTGTGCATGGTCCGGTTCATGATCACAATGCCGTTGACCACGTCGTCATCGCCGTCCCGGCCCGCCCTGCCGAGCCTCGGGAGATAGCCCACGTACGCTTTGGCGACATCCTTGACCAGGACGGGGACCCCGCCCGATTGACTGCTGAGGACGACGTTCTCGATGTCAGACACTTTGCCGATCAGGCCGACACCCCGAACGTTGACCGACTGTTGGCCCACGTTGATCGTGCGGCCTCCGACGTTGACGTTGGCGTTGCCGAGAGCGGTCAGGAGTTGTGGCAGGGTGACGCCGTAGGCGTCGAGCTTGGGGAGATCGACTTCGACTTCGTAGGTCTTGGTCGTGCCGCCCCAGGTTACCACCTGGACCACCCCGGGAACCGTCAGCAACCGGCGTTGCACGACCCAGTCCTGAAGCGTCCGAAGATTGGTCAGGCCGAAGTGGGGAGGCCCGATCAGCTCATAGCGGTAGATTTCGCCGACCAGGCTCGAGCCCTGAATGTTGGCTGACACCCCATTCGGCAGATTGACGTTCTGCTGGAGCGCGATAGCGGCCTGTGTCCTGGCGAAGTAGTAGTCAACGCCGTACTCGAACATCACGCGGACGAAGGACAGTCCGTAAAACGAGGTCGAGCGAATCATCTCGACCCCAGGCGTGACGGCGAGACCGATCTCGATTGGAATCGTGTAGTAACGCTCCATCTCTTCGGCGGATAGGCCGGGCGACTGGGCCGTGATTTCGAGGATGACCGGCGCGGGGTTCGGATACGCCTCGATGTTGATCTTGGAGAACGCCCAGAGACCGCCGCCGATGAGCACGAGCAGGCCGAGCATCACGAGCGCGCGGCAGGATAGCGCGAACGTGAGGAGCGGTCCTAACATGATGATCCCGTCCGAATAGAGGCCGTCACCAGCACCGCCCGAGGCTCACGAAGCCGACATGAGCATGTTGCCGAGAAATAGCGCCGACTCTGTGGCGACTAGTTCTCCAGCCTGGAGTCCTTCGACGATCTGAAGGAACCCGTCTTGCTGGAGGCCAACTATGACCGTCCGCTTGACGAGGCGCTTGCGATCGGTCGTGACCCACACCGTCATGGTGCCGTCGCCCTCACGTACGATCGCGCTGATCGGCACACCGGGGGATTGGGTCGGGGCACCCGTCAGAATGCGGAAGCTCGCGAACATGTCCGGCTTGAGCTTGCCCTCAGAATTCGGGATCTCGGCGCGCACTGTGAGCCGGCGCACCGCGGAGTCGACCGAGGCGCCGACGTAGGTAATGCGCGCCCGAAATACTTCACTCGGGTATGCCATCACTTGGACTGCAACCTCCTGTCCGACTTTGACGAGCGGAATATCGATCTCCGCGACGTTAGCGATCAGCCACATCGATGACAGGTCCCCGACAGAGAACATCGGGTCAGTGTTGTCCGCTCGAACGAACTGGCCGGGGCTGACCTTGCGCGCCGTCACCGTACCGCGGATCGGGGAGAGAATTTCCGCGACACGATCCACTTGATGCGTCGCCTCGATCTTGCCGATCTCGGCATCGCTCTTGCCGAACGGAGCGCGCAGGCGATTGCGAGCCGCTGTGAGTTGTCCCTCCGCCGTCTTCAGGTCGTTCCGGGCATTCAGAAAATCGGACGCGGTTTGCTCGAGATCCTTGAATGCGCCCGCGCCGGCCTCGTACAGCAGCTTTTGTCGCCGGGCCACGCGCTCGGCCAGGCTCACCTGGTTCTGAGCCTTCTTCACGGCCACACTGGCCGAGATGAGGTCGGCATTTGCCTGGACCAGATCCGGCGAGTCGATGATCACGAGCGGACTTCCGGGATACACCACCTCACCCGGCTTGGCGATGAGACGGAGCACCCGGCCCTGAAAGGGTGCGAAGATGAAGGTCGTCCGCTCGTCGTTAAACGCGATTCGACCGACAGCCGTTCGCTCGTCACGGAATTCGCGCAGCCGGGCCTGCTCGATCTTCAGGCGCTGCGCTTGCGCACCGTCGACCATGATGACGTTCGGATCCTGGCGCGGCGCGGGCGGCGCCTGCGACTTGTCACTCGGAGCGAACTCACGCGATCGCGCGAGAAACGGACCCAGGACTCCGCCGACTCCGAAGCCGAGCACGCTGCCGATTACAATGCCAACTGCGAGGAAGAGATGGATGTGCTGGCGTCCGCCGATCATAGGGCCCTCGTTAGCGCGAGGTTAGTCGGCGGTGTCTGTCCGTATCGTTGCCATGCCATTAGCATTTGGCAATGATCGAGCGCGCCGGGTGCCGGCGCGAGAGGGCTCCTCGTCCCGAGCGCGTCAGGCGGCCGCGCGGGGCAGGACGATGCGAGCGATGAGGCCTGGCGCGGAGTCCTCGAGAGAGAGCTTGCCGCCGTGCAGGTGACTGATGGCCGTCACGATGGTCAGGCCGAGGCCGTTACCGGGAAGGCTGCGGCTCCGATCCAGACGGTAGAAGCGCGTGACGACCTTGGCTTTCTCCTCGGGTGGGATACCGGGGCCCCCGTCCTGAACCACGATCGACACGGTCTCTCGGTCTTCTCGCGCCCCGACGCGCACGGTGGTCGCGTTGCGGCCGCCGTACTTGAGCGCATTGTCGACCAGATTGGCCGCCGCGCTCGCGAGGAGGTCCTTGTCGCCGAGCGCCGTCGGCTCGCCGACCACATCGGTAACGAGCGTCACACCGTATGCTTCGGCCGCGGCATCATAGAGGTCCACGATGTCCTCGATGATGGTCTTGAGCGCGACGGGCTGGAAGCACTGACGGCGTGTCGCCGATTCCGCTTCGGCGATCTGCAAGAGCTTGTCGAAGATGACGATCAGCTCATCAACGCCGTGAATACTGATCCCGGCCGCTTCACGAAGCTGCTCTGTGGAGGCGTCCTCTCGAAGGGCCTCGTCGAGTCGGTTTCGAATCCGACTCAGCGGCGTTCGAAGATCGTGAGCGATCGCATTTGACACATCACGGACGCCCTCCATCAAGTGCTGGATCCGATCGAGCATCCGATTGATATCGCGATTCAGGCGGGTAAACTCGTCGTCCGCATTCGGCACGGGGATGCGACGGCTCAAATCGCCGGCCTCGATTTCCAGGGAGGTGTGGCGGATGGCGGCGATGCGATGCTCGAGCTGCCGTCGAACCAGCGCCGCGCCTCCGACCGCCAGCAGAAGCGCAACGAGGCCGCCCACGAGAAGCGCGCGCACGACAAGCGCCTCGATCTCGTGCAGATCGTGAAGATCCCGGCCCACCACAAGGACGTCGCCGTTCGATAGTTGGTGCAGGAGGAGCCGGCTCGTTGATGGCCGACCATCACGGGCAATGGTCTGAACCGTCATGCGATCGAATGGCGCTCCATGGCGCAACCCCGACACGTTGCCTACGATGGTTCGTCCATTCGGATCGAGAAGAGCATAGACCTCGGTGTCCTGGTCGATACCGTCGGTCAGGAGCTGCTTGATCCGGCCCTGGAGCGCGTCCGCATCGCCGGTCTCGGATCGCTCGATCAGCAGCGTGGAGATCCTCGAGAGTTTGGCATCGATTCCCCGGTCGATGACGCCGACGGTCCCGAAGTAGAGGGCTGCCGATACCACCGTCATCGTGGCGACGACCAACACCCCGTAGCCGAGCGCCAGACGAAAGGTGACACTGCCCAGCAGCCTAGTCATCGATGCCAACCATGTAGCCGACGCCACGGACCGTGTGCAGCAACGGCGGCGAGAAGTCCTTGTCGATCTTTTGACGCAATCGGCTGATCTGCACGTCGATCACGTTGGTTTGCGGATCGAAGTGATAGTCCCAGACCGCTTCGAGGAGCATGGTGCGCGTCACGACCTGCCCCTGGTGACGAACCAGATACTCGAGCAGCCGAAACTCTCGAGGTTGCAAGGCGATCGGCTTGTTGGCGCGCTCGGCCCTACGTCGGCGCAGATCGAGCTTCAGATCGGCGACGCGCAGCTGCGAGATGTCTTCCTTCATGCCTGAACGGCGCAGGAGCGCATGCACGCGCGCGAGGAGCTCGGAGAATGCGAACGGCTTCGTCAGATAATCGTCGCCGCCTGCACGAAGTCCGCGCAGGCGCTCGTCCAAGGTCGCGAGAGCGCTCAGAACCAGGACGGGTGTCGTCTTACCAAGCGCTCGAATCGCCTCGATGATCGAAAGGCCCTCGACTTCGCCCGGCAGCATCCGGTCGAGGATCACGACATCCCAGCGCTCGCTCGTCGCGAGGTGCAAACCATCCACGCCATCGCGACACCGGGTGACCACGAACCCGGCCTCACTAAGGCCGGAGCTGATGTAACGGGCGGTATCGGCGTCGTCCTCGATTAACAGACA
>Ga0126369_10004632_pt1 | contig 10108 bp, 14 predicted proteins | sample PanSoiMetaPlot_1_FD_109646 | JGI IMG/M metagenome (GOLD analysis project Ga0126369, IMG submission 109646) | Tropical forest soil microbial communities from Panama - MetaG Plot_1 | ecosystem: Environmental > Terrestrial > Soil > Tropical forest > Bulk soil | place: Panama | collected 2016-02-17
CTCGACGATCAATTCTCGGATTTTTTCAAAAAGCGAGTCGGCTTTTCGGACTAGAAAAGGGAAGCGGCCCGTTGCGTGATAACGGACCGCTTCAAGCAGCAATGAACTACTCTCGCCTTAACCAGCGCAATCAATAGCATGAAAAGCGCAAGCTTCAATATTTACGAGATCAAACATTTCGGCGACGAGATGGACGCCGTGAGCGAACTCAAACGGATCGGATGCGCCGGGATCCGGGTGATCGCCCGGGATGGCACCGCTCGCCGGATCGCTTGCCAGATGCCGGACGAAATGACGCTCGCGGATCTCTACAAGGCGACAAGCCTCGTCTTTAATGACTAGGCGGTGACGTGGATGAACGCCATTTGATAATTGAAGCCGGTATTGTTGGCGTTGTTATAGTCGAAAGTGTCGGCCAAAGGTTGACACGTCGGAGTCGATCCGCCGTTCTTCGGATATTCGACATAAGATCCGCCTTGAGCGGAGATGTCCTTTCCGTTCCCGGCGGGAAAAGATTTGTAGCCCGCCGGATTAAATGTCGCGATGCTATTCGCCGACACCCAAAAGCCGATATCGCACCATTGGAAATAGATCGAGCCGCCGCGGAAGGTGCCGCCGTTGGTCGCCTCAATCGCCCATAGACAATGAGAGATGATGACCAGCGTGTGATCCATGTTTCCGATTTGCGTGCCGATGTTGAAGCCCGACGCACTCGGAAAGATCCCGGCGTTGCATCCGTTGATATACGCCACGAATGGGAGAAGCGGCGAGCCCACTTCGAAGCCGCTCAATGGGCCAATGGAAATGATGCCGAAGTCGCATTGCGTCACCACGATCTCACCCCAAAGTCCGACGTAACCAGCGCCGCCGGTGATTCCGCGTCGTGCCCGCATCACCATCACGTCTTGGATCGATCCGCTCTCGAGCGAGATACAATATGCGCCATTGGTCCCGGGCGATGCTTGCTTGGAATCAATGCAAAGATTTTGGATCAACTTGATCCCATATGGACAACTGATGAAGATCGGATCCGTGAAGTTATTGTGGACGAGGACCGTCGGATAATAACTCAAAGCACAAGCGGCGTTCCACGGTGACGTGTAGTTGGCTTGGGTGTCGCGCTTCTCGATCGAGACCGTCGCTTGAGTTCCCGTTTTCGCGGTGACAAAACATCCGCCATCCCACGGCGCCGCGGCGCCCGCGATGTATACTCGTTGGCCCACGACGAGATCGGTCGTGTTAGCGAGGCCGTTGATCGCTTTGGTGAGGCCCGGCGTGACCGATGAGATCGATGTCCCGTTCTTGGTTACTCGAGGGCGGCCGATCAACGAAATTTGTTTCGAGTTGGGATGAGAAAAATTGATCGAGTTGTTGTAGACGAAACCGGTCGCCAGATTCGGCGCCGCGTCGACGTAGATGGTCGCGAACTTATCGGTCGGGATCACGAATTGAAGCAAGTAATCGTGAGCCGCTTGGATGTCGGGAAAAAATTGCTCCGGTTTGGTGCCCGGCGGCGGATTGGCGTAAGTCGCCGGAACATAGAGATCCAGATTTTGAGCGAGCGTCTTGACCGAGATGATCACGCGATCGGGAAAACTTTCGTCATCAAGATCGATGCTCGCACCGGCCACCGCTTTCTTGAATTGGAAGACGTTTCCTTCGCGTTGAGCGTACCAACCGGGACCGACATCTTCCGCGGGAATATTTTCGCAATCGACCACGGTGGCGTCGCCGATGACGATCGTCACATTGGTCGCGCGATCGATGACGATCGTGATGTCGAACGCGTGTTGACTCGTGCCGCCCGGTGTGACCGTGTCCGGCGTATCGGTGAACACGTTCGACGCGCAATAGAGTTGGCCGCCAGCAACGAAGGGCGCCGGTGACGGCGGTTGGATGACCGGCGTCGAGATCGGCTTACTCAACCCGGGCGTTTGACTGGCGCCGGATCCGCCGGGTGCGCTTGGCAAATGGTCGCCGACACTGGTTGTTGTGCCGCCGCCGGTCCCGATTTGAGCCATGACGCCAAGCTCGCGGAGCGAAAACGGCGGACCGGCCGCGAGATCCGCTTCGTTGAGGATCCCGCTCACGATCATCTTTCCACCGCCGAGATCTTTCTTCCGGGTGATGGCGACGTCGACCTTCTTATTGATCAACGCGGTCAAAGGATAAATGTCGTCGGGATCCGTGGCGCTACCGTCACCGACGACGATCCCGGTGATGGTGAGAAGTTGTCCGGCGTTGGCGTGGCCGAGCATGGTGATCCCGGCATCGGTGAAATATTGTTGGTTGAGACTCATGTTGGACGTGGGATGTAGTTGGTTGGAGCTTTCGAAATTCTTGTGATGAAAATCATGGCGTAAGCGGTGGCGTAAACCGTGGTCCCGCTCGGCCGCGGTCGAAGATTGGGCTCCGGCCAGCGCGAGACCGGCTTATATCGATCGATCAAGGTGACGACTTGCGCTTCGACTTCGGGATCCACGACGTCGTCTTGGATCACAACTCGGAACCGATACCGATCATGCCAACCGGGATGTGGATAATTTGGCGGAAGCCCGGTCCCGGGAACTTTCACGCCGATCTTATTGTTGCCGACGCCCGAGTCCGTGATGTCGATCGGCGTACCGCCAACCGTGGCCGCGACTTGGAAACTCGTGGACGTGACGTTGACCGTGTAATACCAGTCCGTCAAAGTAAACGGCGCCGGGAGCGCGGTCCCGGTGTCGAGTTCGAACCAAATTTGTTGCGACTCGAGCAACGTGTGACCGGTGAGATTAAATTTATCCTGTGTCGGATTGACGTCTTGCGGCCGAAAAGCTTGGTATTGAGCGCCCCAACTGGCGTATTCAAACCACTCTTGAAGGTAGGCCGTCCCGGGCCAATAAGTGTCGATGACTTCTTGGACAAGCGCCATCGTGCCCTTGGTCTTGTGCCAGACAATCGACATCTGGACCAATCGTTTTCGAAATTCGAGATCTCGCGTCGGATCGTAAAAATCAACGTGGAATTGCCAAGCGAGAATATCGACCAACTTCGCGTCGGTGAGTCCCATGATGTTCGGGATCATGATGACTTGAGGCGTGTCATCGTTGATCTCGTAACATTGCCGGTCGATCGCTTTGCAAGCCGCTTGGACTTGCGCGTCGTACGAGATCGACGGCGTGCAATTCTCGATGAGCTTGAACTCTTTGAGGACGGCGCTCACGCTTCTTCTAATCCGGCGAAGTTGATGATCGGATCCACGTCCGGATCGTGGACCGCGAGTTGGTTGTATTGCATCACTTGAAAAGATGGTGAGGGCGAGTTAATCACGATCCGTTTCGCTCCGGCTTCCAAGCAACGCCGGACAAGCTCGTTCCCGATAATGTCGCGCGAAACGTAACTCCGCTCCCACTGGATCCAGTCCGCGACCGCTTTCTGGACGTTGGCTTGGATCGTCTCCAAAAGAACTTCGTTATCTTCCAAGATGTAATAATCCATGTTGAGCGTGTAAACGAACTCGCTCGGCGCGAAAACTTTCACGAAATCGGTCACCGGCCGGACCGTGTCGGCCGAACATTTCGCGAGGACCAGATCAAGGATCGGTTGTGTCGGGATCTGGCCGTCACGAAGAAGCGGATAGATCCAGACTTCACCGGCGATCGCTGGCGCCGAGTGGACCACCGCTTGGATGATGTCCGGGTGAGCGGAGAGCGCCCAAAATTCGTACGCGTCCCGCGGGCCACAAGTGGAATACGATTCGATCGCGAGCCAAATCCGATATCGATATTGCTCGTCGGTTTCCGCGTCACTCCCGCCCGCGCTTACGATCGTATTCTCGACCGTGATGTCGTAAGGTTGATTCCAGTTAATCACGCCGCGGATTTGCCCGGGCGCGAAACCGTTGCCGACCACTCCTTCGATCATCGCTTGTCCCGGGACGTCGACGCTCAAGTCGGTGGAAGTTGCCGGGATGACGGCGTCGACCAACGTTTGAAAGACGACGGCGTTGGGCGCTTGGCAATAAGTTCCTTTCGGGATCGTGGCGGTGAAAGAAAGCGGCGCCGCCAGCGAGAAGCGGAGAGTCGTGAGCGCGGCCGAAGCTTGTTGGCGTAAGGCTCTTTGACCGTGAAGCGCGGCCAAGTTGTCCAAATATTCGTCGTGAGCGTACTTCAACAAATTTTGTTTCCCGGTGAAATCGATGATCACCCGTTGTTGAGAAAGCCAATGGCAAACCACCAAGAGATGGAGACGGACCGGATCCCCGGGCGCGAGCGTCTTGGCGATCCCGGTGAGAAGGAGAAACGCGGCTTGATAATCGGCGATGACTTCGGTCGCGATGATCGCGGGATCCTTGACCGCGAAATCCATTTCCGGCACCCACGGAAGTCCGTATTGAGGCGCCCCGGGATCCTCGGCCAACTGGCCGCCGGTTGATAGATTTTCGAAGACTGGTGGAATTGGTCCGATGATTGCCATGATGTTTTATCCCGCTGGTTCGAGTTTGTATTTTTTGCCGTCCACGACCGCGGCTTTTCCCGGCCATAACTCATAAAAGTAAATGAGCCGATCGTCGCCATTGTTGGCGGAAACTTTTGGATTGATAAGCCGCGCCAAACAATACGCCGCTTCTCCGGTCTTATCGTCCGGTCCGATCTCGCCGGTCACGGCCGGACTGGTTGCCATGCTATCGAGCCGCGTCATCTTGGCTTGGCAACCCATCACTACCGGCGCCACCATCGAGCGAACTTGAGGCGGGATGACGATGTATTTGTCGACGTCCGCGTTCAAGAATTTTCCGCCGTTGTAATACGCCGTCTCATCTTGCGGCGACGTGTCGCCATGATGTGGGCCGGTCCCGTCCGTGCAAACGTCCAAGTTGCTCACGAAACAAATATATTTTCCGTTGGGCGTGGAATAGATCGTCACGCCGCCGATCTCGATCAGCGGATGGAGATTGTGAGCCTTGATGTGTTTCTTTCCTCGTTCTTTCATTCTTTCTCGTTTCCTTTCTTGATTTGCTCCCACGTTTTTAATCCGGCAAGACCGAAAACCAAGATCGTAATGTTCCTCATGTATTCGCGGAGATACTCGAGGCGCTCGGGATGCAATGCACCGGCCAGAAAAAGGATCGGCAACGCGAAGAACGTGAGCACCGATCCCCAATTGAGAATCACTTTCCACAAAGGATCTCCAGTCGTGGAGCGGAATTCGCGAATAAAATCGTCGATCTTCATGGGCTCGGTGGTGGCGTTGGTTGTTCGATCAATTTGGTCGGCGCATTTATATCCGGCTCCAAGTAATGGATCTTTGGCGCGGGCGTGCCGTGCGGATGCGCCTTGTGATGTTTGCCGTAATGATGGACAACCTTCACTTTCGGCTTGGGCTTCGCGATCGGTTCGACCTTGATCGTGCAACCGACAACCGCGATCGCTAATAGAAAAGGCCACATCATTTTCACTTGTTGGGATCCGATTTCATCGGTGGTTCCGGTACGCGCATCGTTGGATTTTCTCTTTGGAGTCTGGTCGCCCAACGAAACATATCGCCGTCGGTCCAAGTCTCCTTGGTTGGTCGCGCCTCGAGCGCGGTGATTCGTGATTCGATTGCCGTCCGCGCCGCGACGAAGTCCGCTTTCATGGTGGCATTTTGCGACATGATATCGGTCTTGGTCGTCGAGATCTTGCTCGCAAGCACCCACGTCCCGGCAACCACGGACAACACGACACCGACGAGGCTGATCAACGTGTTAGCATTAAGCCGCCCGCCGCCATTGCGCTCGTGATATTCTTCGTCGTGGTGAGTGGTCATCTTCGGATCTTGATCGGCTTTGCTGGCTCGCTTTCTCCGTTCTCTTTCGCGCTCTCTTGTAACATCAATTCCAACTCGGCAATCGCTCCGCTGATTTGTTGATACCGGGCTTGGCTCAATGTGAGATTGGCTTGGAAAATCTTTTCGTTGCGATCGTGCTCGGCGACCATCGCGTCGTGGTGGCGCGTGTGATCGTGCAATTCCGCTTTTAGTTTTTGGATCCGTTGTTCGATGTTCATATTTCGAGGATTGTCATGACGACACCGTAAACGTTGAAGGTGCCCGCGCTTCCAAGTGCTTGTTGCATTAGATCGAACCAATAAGTCGTCCCTTTGGTTAGGCCGGTGATGATTGCGGTGAGACAAAAATTAGTGATGCCAGCCGCGGCGCTTGCGTTGTAATGGAATTGTCCGAGACCGGCGACCGTGCCGGTAAGTGCCGCTCCGTTGGCTGGCGCGGCCCCGGTGCCATACCGGAGAGTCACGCCGCCGTAACCGTTGGCCGCGCTATTGCCATGACGCCCTTGGATGATAAGCAAAACCCGACCGCTATATTGCATCGCGAGCGTTTGCGCCAAGCCAAGCATGACGCCCGTCGTGTTCGTCGTGCCCGCCTTATCCGACGGAGTGCCGTTCAAAAAGTTCGTCGGGAAACTGTCGAAGCTGGTCGTCCCGATGGATCGAAGTTGTTCACCGTTGGCCGCGGGCGCGGATATGGCTTGGGCCACGCCGCCGTTGGCAAGTGAAAGCGGAAGAAGATTAGTTCCGGCGATCTTGTAACCGGCGCTCACGTCCATAAAGCCAGCGCCGGGATCGGTCGTTCGATTGAGGCCGACCGCTTTACTCGGGAAAAGCGTCAACACCGCGGTCCCGAAAAGCCCGTTGCCTTGCTGACAATATAACTCCATGATCGCGGCTCGAGTCGCATCCGTCGGGACGCTCCACTTGGACGCGACCATACATTGAGGACGGCTTGCGGTGGTGTCGCTACTGGCTCCGAGCACGAGTCGAGAACCAAAACCAGCGGCCGCGGTCCCGGTCGAGTTGCGATAGATGCCAAAGACGTCTTGCTGATCGGCGGTCGCGGCCGTTGAAAGCTTGATCGTTTGAAGCGCCGTCATCGCCAGATCGGCGGCGTTGTTGATCTCGTTCGAGCCGACAACGCCCGCGGCGATTTGTGTGGCGATACTACTGGTCCCGCTCCCGGTTATGTCGCCGGTCAACGTGATCGTCCCAATGGTGCCGGGCGGTCCTTGCGGCCCGGTCAAGTTGCCGCGGAGCGTCCACGTCGAGACCGCGGTCTTCTCGTAATAATCGCCATTGGCCGAGTTGAGATACCAGTCGCCGACGACCGAGCCCAAGAGCGTCCCGCTCGGTGCGCCGGATCCGGTAAACCATTTTTCGCCCGGCGCTCCATCGTTGCCGGTGAGTCCGGTCGGACCTTTCAAATTGCCGCGGAGCGTCCACGTTGCCGACGCCGTCTTCTCGTAAAAATCCCCGGTCGCCGTGTTGATATACCAATCACCGACGACGCCGGTCGTTCCGCTCGGCGCCCCGGATCCGCTATACCAGACTTCGCCCGGCGTGCCCGCTGGACCTTGCGATCCGGTGGCGCCTTGAATTCCTTGGATACCTTGCGGACCTTGCGATCCAGTCGCGCCGGGATCGCCTTGCGGACCTTGTGCCCCGGTATCGCCTTTCGGCCCTTTGATGTTTGCTACTGGTGACCAAGCCATTTTGTTTTTACGCTAGTTGATAGATGTCGCCGTTGGCGGTGTTGAGATACATATCCCCGACAAGTTGCCCGGAGATCGTGCCCGGTGCGCCGGTGCCCGTGTACCATTGACTTCCACGCGTGCCGGTCGCGCCGGTGGATCCAGTCGCGCCGGTCGGGCCGGGATCACCTTGCGGACCTTGCGGCCCGGTGGATCCAGTCGGTCCCGCTGGCCCTTGTGATCCGGTTGCGCCCGCTGGTCCTTGTGGACCGGTCGGGCCCATGATGTTTCCTTTAGGTGTCCAAGCCATATTATTTTAACATTCTCCAAGAGTTGCCGTCGTACTGCCAGACGGATCCGGTTGTCGTGTTGAGATACATATCTTGCGATTGAGCCCCGGCGATCGGTCCGCTGATCCCGGGATTTCCCGCGCCGGTAAACCATAGGCTCCCGCGCGTGCCCGCGGGCCCGGTGGATCCGGCCGGTCCTTGCGGCCCTTGCGGGCCCGGTGGTCCTTCTATAATCACTGGTGGTCCTTCCGTTGGTGGTAGTTGTTGAACGATCTTCGATGGCGTCGCGAAAATGTTGTTGCGATCGTATGGCGTCTCCGTCCCATAGATCACGTTCCGGATTTTGAGTTGGAGCTTACAAACCAGATGCCCGGCGAGAATGTCCGGCTCGAATTGGATGTCGACCGGCTCACAACGCGGCTCCCAAAAATAAAGCGCGTCCAGAATCGCCACCGTCGCGTCTTGCGCTTGATCGATCGGAAGATCCACGATCGTTTGATCGATGCCGAGTAATCGCTCGAGCGCCGCGCTAAAAAGCGGCGTCGCGAGGATCGTCTTCACATTCTGAAAAATTTCCTTGTAAGCGATCGCGCCAAAATCGATTTGCTCGAAGGAAAGCATATTGAGCGGGATCCCGTCCGCGTCCGCGAACTTGATCCGCCAATTGGTCCCGAGATCGGTGAGTTGACCGTAACCCGGGAAAGCTGGTTTCGGCGCGATGTCCGGCGGCGGCGTGCCGCTGATGGGCGTCGTTCCTGTCGAGCCGGGCGGTGGATCTGTCGCGGCCATAACTCACAAGCCCCCCGAACCAAGGAAACTTCCACCAAAGCCCGGGATCCCGAGCGATGAAAGGAGTCCTTCACTAAATGGAATGTATTCTTGAAAGGACACGGTAAGCTCGACCGCTAAAAGTTGGCCGTGAGTCAACCAATGTTTATGCGTCTCGCTTAATTCCGTGATCACAAAAAGCGACAAGCCCGGGCCCATCGGTTTCGTCCCGATCACAAGTGGAGACGCCAACGCGTTTTCGTGGAAAAGATGCCATTGAGCGAGAAGCGGATTTGGATCGCCGCACCACGCCGCATTGAGCCCGATCTTCATCTCGATCTTGACCAGATCATTCCCGGCCCACTCGAGAAGCGGCTTTCGCAAGTGCGGCATATGAGCGGTAAAGCGCCCGGAATATTTCCGCTCGACTTCGTTGAACGTCATGATTCGGCCGCGGCAACGGCCGAACGCGATCGGTCCGTAAATTCCTTCCGTCATGATTGCGTCTCCGTAAGTTGTGACACGAGTCGCTCGAGCCGCGCCACGCGCTTCTCGAGTTCTTCGATCCGCTCCATCCCGGTCGTGTGAAATCCATTGGGATCATGGTGAACGCCGCCGGACTGGTCCATCGCGCCGACGATCACAACGTGGCCGGTCAATTTGATCGTGGTCGCCGTCAACTCGATCGTTTGCTGTTCGATCTTCACCGTGCCGGTCGGGCTCGAGATATCGATGTTCCCGGTGGCGGACTTCACAAGGACATCACCGTCGGCTTCGATGTTGAACTTCGCGCCGTCGGTTGTCTTGAGGCTCACGTCTTTCTTGATGGTGGCGTCCCAACCGCCCTTGAATTCTTGCTTCAAGAAAACGTCGGCGTCTTCATTGGCGTCGAATGTTTGCTTGTGTCCGCCTTCCCATTCGGTGTAGTCGAGCAATGGATCGGTGACCGGTGGCGGCTTCTTGCTGGTATAGAAGGATCCGACCACGGAGTAATTGCTGGTCCCGTTGGGAAGCTTGATCACCAACACGTCATCATCGATCCGCGGCACGGCGAAACTTTTCTTCGCTTTGCTGGCGATTTGCATCACCGGGATCGGCTTACTGATCAACGGTTGATCATTGTGATCGAGTCGGTCCGGCATCATCACCCGGACGTTGGCGCCTTTCTCGTTCACTTCGATCTTACACACTCGAGCGACGACCGCGGTGACGCCGTAACGGTTGTCCCAAGGCTTGGTGAAATCGGTATCGGAAAGGATGTTCTTCATCTCAATAGCCTTTCAAACAACGCCGGATCGAGAGTTCGGTTTTATACTCCGGACCAACCGAGTGATGAGCGGATTCGACGAACCATTTCCCGTCAAACTGGCCGCATCCCTTCACGTTGATCGTCATCCCGGCGGCAATAAGTGGATTCCCCAATGAAAGCTCGATCTTCGCCGTGTTCTTGTCTTTGTTCTTGTCGCGGACGTGCGCCTTCGCATTGAGCGAACTCCCGGCGCTGGTCTGGTCCTTGTTATAGTCGCGGACGCTCCCGGGCTCATCC
>Ga0126369_10004633_pt1 | contig 10107 bp, 6 predicted proteins | sample PanSoiMetaPlot_1_FD_109646 | JGI IMG/M metagenome (GOLD analysis project Ga0126369, IMG submission 109646) | Tropical forest soil microbial communities from Panama - MetaG Plot_1 | ecosystem: Environmental > Terrestrial > Soil > Tropical forest > Bulk soil | place: Panama | collected 2016-02-17
AATAAAGCCGTCGTCGCCGCTGTCGCATTGCCGGACGTGCAGGAGCGCTTTCGGCGCGACGGTTTCCTGGCGCAACTCATGAATCCCGGGGAATTCACAAATTTCATCGCTGCGGAAAATGCAAAGTGGAAAACCGTGATTGGCCGGGCCGGGCTGGCGCCTAATGCCCAGTGACGGCGGAGCCCATGCGGTGACGAGATCTGCGGGTGAATCCCAGGTTCATCGCTGCAGAACGCCAAGCGCGCGGTTGGCGAAGTTGAGGCGCTCGGCCAGCACCGCGACGATATAGCCAAGCAGAGCCTGACTGAGCTCCGGATGATCGGTTTTCATGCGTTCGTAAGAGATCGCCGTCAACTCATAGAGCACGCTTGTGGCCTCGGCTTGAATGGTCGCGCTGCGCAGCCGATGGGTGATCAGGCCCATCTCTCCAATCGTCGTGTGTCGGCCGAGGCTACGCACGCGCATCGTGCGTCCTTCGCCCAGTTCGACGATAATCCCAATTCTTCCCTCAAGTATAAAATGCATCGCGTTGGCCACTTCGCCCTGCCGCGCGATGATTTCTCCAAGCTGAATTTCGCGCCGCTCACAATATCCCGCTAAATGTTCGGCATGTTGTGGGTTGCCCAGAGCCTCCGACAACCATGTCCGGAAGGATCTGATGTCGTCGCCGGCGTCCTGATGCGCTTCGATAACGGCCTGCTCGCAGGATTCCAAAGCGCGGTCGAGATCGGCGGCGCTGACGATGTTATCGGATGCGAACCGGACGGCGCGAAACGCCTTCTCCAATTCCGGCACCAGATTAGCCAGCACGATTCTGGCGCCGCTGGCTGCCGCCGCTTCCTTGATCTGCAAGAAGCTGTGAGTGGCCGAAGAATCGATGCCCGTCACCAGGCGGAAGTCGAAAATCAGGAAGCGGCAGTTGGGATGTCGTTCGAGCAACGCCTTGACATGCTGATAAAGCCGATTTGCCGATCCGAAAAATAAATAACTTTGCAAAGCCATGCCTTGAATCTCGGTCCCGTGATCGGTCAGAAGCGACAACTCACGCGGACTGCGGTCCAGGGAGGAATGATATTCCGAACCGTCGAAGCTGAACTTGATGACGTTAACGCGACTCGCGCTCAGCGCAAAAGTAGCGCATCCAATCATCACCCCGATCAACACGCCGGCGACGAAGCCCCAATTTACGATCAGCAGGGCGATACCGATCAGGGATAGGTATTCGATGAGCAGCAATCGCTGTGATGACTGGATCAGCCACTGATAGACCAGCCCGGCGCCGAGAAAAAACAAGAGGCCGCTGAGAACGTATTTAGGCACATAGCCGAGGAAGCCGGGACCGATTATTAGAAGCGTCACATAAATCGCGGCGACGGTTAGTCCAGACAGCCGGCCGGTTGCGCCAGCAAGATGAGCAAGCGTGCTGCGACTCAAAGAGGTGCAGCTCACATATCCGCCAGCCGCCGCTGTCAAAAGATTGGCAACGCCGAGCGATCTGAGGTCGCGTTCGATATTCGCTTCCTTGCGAGTCGCGATCTCGATGCCCGTCGTATTGAGCAACAGCGTGATGGCTGTGACGAACATGATGGCGACAATGTCGCCGGCGAGCGAGGGCAGTGAACTCCATGGAAAGCTGGAGACGATTCCGAGCTTCCAGGGCAACGTAAGGCTCGCCGCCGATTGAGCGCGAAACATCCAACCCGCCGCCTGTGCCGCGCCGACCGATGAACCGACCGCCAATAACACAATGTGTGCAAACGCGATTGTTGCGAGCAACATGCCGGGCAGAATGAAGGCGCTTTTTGAGCGGCGAAGTAAAAAATGCAGCAACACGGCCACGGTAAGGGCGGCCGCCAGCTTTTCTGCGATCGATATGTTCAGAAAGGCATCGACATTGGAGAGAGTGGGCGGTTGATCGGTGACGACCCGAATGGCGCCCGTGACCATCAGCCATCCGGTCGCACCGAGAAATCCGCCGATTACGGGATAAGGCACGAAGCGAATCGCGCGTCCCGCGCGCGTGAACCCTAGAACGCAAAGCAGCGCGCCGGTCAAAGCCGTCGCCAAGGACATGGCGATGACGACCGGCTCCAGCAGTTCATGGCTACCTTGGGCGAGGAGGCGCCCGACGAGAGTCGTCGCCATTGCCGCAAAGATCACCACGGCCGAGCTGTCCGGGCCGGCAACTGCGAAAGGAAGCGAGCTGCGTAGCGCCACAATCGCTCCGCCGACGGCGGCGGATAGGAACGTCACCGCGACGCCGTAGGAAAGCTGATGTTCGAGCGGGCCGGAAAAAATCAACGCGGCGTAAGAGAGGGAATAGGCGATCGACAAGGTACTGCAGATCGCACCAGCAAATACGTCAATCATCCGCGCGTGTAATAGCTGGGCGTTCAAACTGTTGCTCCACTGCGCCAACCAGGTGCGGCATTTTTTTACTGCCAGGTGCGAGTTTCGTTTCGTCTGGCGGTCCCAAAACTCATCCGACCTTGATGTTGGCCGCTTGGATGACTTTCCTCCATTTTTCGGTGTCGGCGGCAACGAAATCACCAAATTCGGCGGGCGCCATCGATTTTGGAACGCTCCCGACAGTGGCGAATTGTGTTTTCACCTTGGCATCGGCGAGACTCGCACCGATTGCGTCGTTGAGCCGGTCGATGATGCCGACAGGGGTATTCCTTGGGGCGACCATTCCGTTCCACACGATCGCCTCGTAACCCGGGACAAATTCGCCGATGGTCGGAATATCCGGCAGCGCCGGAGAGCGCGCACCGCCGGTCACCGCGACGGCTTGCAACTTGCCTGCCCTGATCTGCTCGATGATTGTCGGTATGGGGCTGATGACCACCTGTACCCGTCCCGCGAGCATGTCGGGCAGGTAACTCTCGCGGAAATGCACGACAGTCAATTTGACGCCGGTCATGCTCATGAAAAGCTCGCCGGCAAGATGGACCGTGCTTCCCTTGCCGGATGTCGCGATATTAATCTCGCCAGGGTGGGCGGTCGCATAGGCGACGAACTCCGGGACGGTCCTGGCCGGAAACGACGGATTGACGGTCATCACCAGCGGAGTCCGCGCGACGCTTGCAACCGGCGCCGTGTCCCGAAGGAAATCAAAATTGAGATGATCGTAAAGCGTTGCGTTGATGGCATTCGAGGATGTAGCCATCAGCAACATATAACCGTCCGGAGGTGCTCTCACGACCCTCTCGGTCGCGATGTTTGTGCCGGCCCCGGCTTGATTCTCGACGATGAATTGCTGTCCAAAATGCCCCAGCAGCCATTCCGCCAGGATCCGCGAGAGAATGTCGGTCAAGCCGCCTGCGAAGAAGCCCACGATCAAATGCACTGGCCGCGTCGGATAATTCTCGGCCCGGACAAAGCGGGAAGTCACCGGAAGCGTGGCGGCGCCCGCCGCCAAGTTTAGAAATTGTCTACGGCGAAGCTTCATTGCGATCTCCTTACAGTTGAGCGGTTTGCGCAAATGCAGAAGATGTCTGTCGGCGATTATTTTCGGCCCGCACGCCGATCAGATCAGCGACTTTTTTCTCACATCGCAAGGCCTCTACAGCAAGAGTATCTGAATTTCCCGGCAGCGTGTAGAGTTATGTCGCGTTATGGGCTCGCGGGACGTTTTTCAAAGTCCGCTACGCGCTCGCTGTCGCGTCGCGGGTGCTTGACGCCTTTCGGGGGCCGGCAGATGCTGTAGGCAAAGTCGAAAGGAGCATCGCATGGCTGCACGACTTCGCCATATCGCTCTGTCCGTTCCCGATCCGGATAAGGCGGCGAAATTTTTCGAGGACGCCTTCGGCATGAAGCGCGTCGGCAAGGCCGGCATCGGCTGCTATGTGTCCGATGGCACCATCAGTGTCGCGCTCTTGAAATATGAGGACGAGGTCCCGGGTTTCGGCAAGGGCTATCACGGCCTCGTTCATTTCGGCATGTGGGTCGACAATCTCGAACAAGCGGCCAAGAAAGTCGCGGACGCGGGCGCAACGTATTTTGGCGGCCGCCCGGACAATAATCCCGACACCTTCTATGAGGTCAAATACACGAGCCCGGATGGCGTCATTTTTGATTTGACGCACAAGGGCTGGCGCGGCGCCGTGAAGGAAGTTGTCGCGGCCGAGAGCGAAAAAGTCGCTGCGGAATAGTCGAGCACGCAGGCGCGTCTTCTACAAACGCGTCCCAACGCCGCGCCGGTTTGCGCGAAGTGACACCCCCGAGGGATGGGGGAAAGCGATCTCGCGGATTTGAATCGAAATTGCTGCGATTGCAGGTTCCGCTCTTCACAGCCCGGCAAGCGCCCGCGGTGTTTATAGGACTCACCGGGGCTTACGGCGCCTGATACGGAGAGAGCGCACACGTGAACATTCTGGTGTTGGCGTCGCAAAAGGGCGGAACCGGAAAGACCACGCTGTCCGGCCATCTGGCAGTGGAAGCGCACAATGCCGGCGTGGGTCCAGTTGCCCTGATCGACACGGATCCGCAGGGCAGCCTGTCGCAATGGTGGAATGCCCGCAAGGCGCCCGAACCATTGTTCGTCAAGGTCGGTCCGTTCGAGCTTGCAAAGGTACTGGAAGATCTCACCCGTTCCGACATCAAGCTCGCGGTGATCGACACGCCGCCCGCAATCACGGAATCCATCTCGTACGTGATCGGCCACGCCGATCTTGTGATCCTGCCGACGCGTCCGGGTCCGCACGATCTGCGCGCCGTCGGCCCCACGGTGGATATCGCCGGCCGCTACGACAAAAATCGGCGCGGCCGGAATGACGCTATCGTTCCGCCCGCGCCAGTACGCGATCCACCATGGCGCCGGCTTCGCCGAGATAATTCGCCGGGTCGCACAGCTTCGCGAGCGCAGGGCGATCGAGGTGCTTGGCGATCTCGGCGTTTTCGGCAAGCAGATCGACCAGCGGTCGGCCGCTGGCGACCACCTTGCGGCAGATGTCATAAACCAGATCGTGCGCATATTGCCGGCCGAGATAGGGGCCAAGCCCCATCATCACGGCCTCCGAGACGATCAGGCCCTTGGTCAGATCGAGATTGGCGCGCATCTTTTTGTCGTCGACCTGAAGTCCCTTTAGCACGAATTCGGTCTGCGCCAGCGCGCTGGCGGTAAGACAAAAAATTTCCGGTATGACGATCCATTCGATCTCCCATGGTCCGGTGGCGCGTTCGTGATCCTCGACCATGGCGTCGAGCAAGGCGGCAACTTGTTGGCGCACGACGGAAACGAGCGCAGTGATGTAGACCGACGAAATCGGGTTGCGCTTCTGCGGCATGGTCGAAGACGAGCCGCGGCCTTCATGGAAGGGCTCGTAAACTTCCTCGACTTCGGTTTGCATCAAAAGTTTCACGTCGAGCGCGATCTTGCCGCAAGTTCCGGTGACGAGCCCGAGAAAACAGCCGGTCTCGGCGATGCAGTCGCGCACCGTGTGCCAGGCGATTGTCGGCACGCCGAGTTTGAGCTCCTTCATCAGTTCGGCCTGGGTGGCAAGGCCGCGCCCGCCGAGCGAGGACAAAGTGCCGGCGGCTCCGCCGAATTCGCCGACCAAAACGCGGGCGCGCAATTCGCTCAAGCGCTCGCGGTGCCGCGCGAAAGCGGCGAGCAAGGTCGCCATCTTGTAACCGAAGGTGATCGGCACCGCCTGTTGCAGATTGCTGCGGCCGGCCATCGGCGTGTCTCGGTATTTGCGCGCGAGCGCGGCGAGCGCGCCAGTAATGCCGTCGAGGTGCCGCTCGATCAGATCGAGCGCCTCGCGAATCTGCATCACGGTTGCGGTATCGGTGATGTCTTGCGTGGTGGCGCCCCAGTGGCACCATTCGCCGAGCCCATCGCGGCACAGGCCGACCAGCTGTTGCACGACCGGCAGCACCGGATAACCGATGCGCTCGGTCTGAGTCTTGAGCTTGGCAAAATCGATTTCGGCCGCAAGGCAATGCCGGCAGATTTCCTCGGCGGCTTCCTTGGGGATTATGCCGAGGTGGGCCTGGGCGCGCGCCAATGCCGCCTCGAAATCGAGATATTTCTGCACCCGGTTCTCATCGGAAAAGACGCTGCGCATGGCTTCCGTCGAGAAGATGTCGCGGAATACCGCCGAATCGATCAGGGATGCGGGCATGGAAATCTCCGAAAGCCGTTCGTTTGCCGGCGCGGCAACATCCGTGCGCCGACCGTTACCGGCTTAACAAAATGGATTTGACAAGCCCATCCCCTTAATGTCCTGGCATGGCTACTGACTTGGCTACCGACTTGGCTGCTGAAATGACTGCCGATGTAATGGCAAAGTGGGAGCCCGTGGGGCGGACACCGGATTTGGCGTTGCCGCCGCATCTGCGCGCCATCCTCGACGCTGAATATCCACGCTTTAGCGAGCCCGAAATGGCGCGGCGCCGCACTGCCGTGGAAAATCTCCTGGCCGAGTCGGAGCTCGATCACCTGGTCTATTGCGGCGCCAATCGGTTCGGCTCGGCGGTGCAGTGGCTGAGCGGTTGGCCGGTGACCGCCGAGGCAGTCGGGGTGATGACGGCGAAACTCGCCGACGCGCTGTTCATTCAGCACATCAATCATGTCCCGCTGGCGCGGCGGCTGGCTGCACCTGCGGAAGTGACCTGGGGCGGCGGCTCCTCGATCGCGGCTGCGGTTGCGGCGCTCGAACGCCGCGGCGCGCGCGCCGGCCGCGTCGGTGTGATCGGACCGATGACCTTCGAGCAGCACGCCATCCTTGCGGCGCGCTTCGGCACGATCGCCAATCTCAACCGCCGCTATGTGGGTTTGCGCCAAATCAAATCGCCCGAGGAGATCGACTGGATGCGCATCGGGGCCGCCTTGACCGACCGCGGCATGGCGGCCTTGCGCGACGGGTTGCGACCGGGCCTGATCGAGCGCGAGCTCGCCGATCTCGTCGAACGCGCCTATATCGCGCTCGGCGGCACCAACGTGATTCACTTTTTCGGTGTCACGCCGATGAACGATCCTGCGCTCGGCGTACCGACGCAATTCGTCGCCAACCGCCAAGTCAAAGCCGGCGATGCTGTCGTTGCCGAAATCAGCGCGGCGTTCTGGGAGCATCCCGGACAGGTTCTGCGCAGTTTCGCTATCGGCGTCGCGCCGTCGCCGCTCTATCGCGATCTGCACGCCGCCGCCGATGCGGCTTTCGATGCGATTGCCGCCGTGCTGAAAGACGGCACGACGCCGCGCGAGATCATCGATGCCGCGAGCGTGATCGAACAAGCCGGCTTCACTATCATCGACGATCTCCTGCACGGCTATGGCGGCGGTTATCTGCCGCCGGTGCTCGGCTCGCGCAGCCGTCCCGGCGCGCACATGATCGACGAACCGCTGCGCGCCGGAATGACAGTCGTGATCCAGCCCAATGTCGTCACCCCCGACGGCAAAGCCGGCGTCCAGACCGGCGAACTGGTGCTGATCACCGCGACGGGCATCGAGCCGCTGCACACGATGCCGCGAGGCTTCGTGCAGGTGTGAAGCGTCACGCCGTTGCAAGCAGCGTGAAGCGATCTCAAGAATCAGGATCGTTACGCAATCGGGCTATTCAAGATTCTTGCTCGGAGGAAAGTCGCGCGAAAATACCGGCTGCTCGACGAACTGCTTTGGATCATATTTCCAAAACTGGCTCACCTGTGGATAGGTCTTGACTATCGTGTTGGTGAGCTTGCCGTTCACGCGCGCTACTTTGCGAATGTGGATGTCGAGGACTGGCGTTCCGTATGCGTCCAGTCGTACCGGGCCGATCGGGCCATGGGTAAGCCGGACCTCGTGCATGGCCTTGAGAAACGCCGCGGCGTCATCCGTCTTTCCGCTGGTGGTCTTGAGGGCTTCCTCGATGATCAGAAGTGCGGTGTAAGGACCCGCCGTGTAGAACCCGGGATCGTGTTTGTAGGCGGCATTGATGCCGGCGACAAATTTGTTGTTGTCCGGCGTGTCGAGGCCCGCCGCATACCAGCCGCCGGTATAGACGCCGACCGCTTCATCGCCCATCACGCGGAGAATGCCCTCGTCGGTGCTTGTGGTATTGCCGAGCACGGCGACTTTGCCCTTTAGCCCGAAATCGTTGAATTGCTTAAGAAAGCGCACCGGATTACTACCGGCAAATCCCATATAAATGGCGTCAACGTCTGGTTTGATCTGAGCCAGATAAGGTGCGTATTCAGGTGTGTTGAGCGGCGGCCAAAGTTTCTGCACGATCTTGCCGCCCGCCGCCTCGAAGGCGAGATGGAAGCCGCCGGCTCCCTCGTGGCCATAGGTAAAATCTTCGGCGACGATGGCAACCTTTTTAAAACCCAGCGTCCTAGCCGCGTAATCGCCCAGCGGATAGGTCACCTGAGGCGCTGTCCCGAACGCGTGCAGCACCCACGGGTTCACGGCGTGGCTTTTGAGATCGACCGTGGCCGCGGACGTGGTGGTAATCAGCGGTACTTTTGTTTCACGAATATAGCTGTCCATCGCGATCGCTTCGTTGGTCGCCAGCGGCCCGATCATGACCGGGACGTTGTAACGCTCGACTAGTTCCTGTGTTTTGGTCTTGGCCAGCGCGGGATTGCCGCCGGTATCTTGGGTGATCAGCTCGACCTTTCGGCCAGCGATCATCCCATTTCGCTCATTGAGGAAGAGCCCGGCGCCCTCTTGCTGTTGCTGCCCGCCGGCGGCAAGCGGCCCGGTCAAAACCGTGAGGAACCCGATTTTCAGTGGCTCTCGCGTTTGTGCGAAGACCTGGGGAGCGGGATACGCGCTCATTAAGGCGCCGGCCTGGAGCAACATGCGCCGTGAGATTCCTGATCTGCGCTTCCTCGCTGACATGCGTCGTTCTCCCCTTCTCCCATTCAAGCGAAATCGGGCGATTGTGCTTTCGGCTGTGACAGGCCACAAGCCACTTTATCGCTTAACCGAAGTCGCCATGAAAGCTAAAGGCGCGGGATCATTCCCGCCAGCGCAACAATGATCGGGCTGCACGGGTTGCCCGTGGCCTGATTTGCCCGGTCGAAACTTTTCGCCGTCAGCCGGGTTGCGCAGGATTTAGCTGCCCTTGTAGTTTGTAATTGCCGTCGACGCGGATGAATTCGCCCGGAGCCAGATTGAAGTCGAGCCGATGACCTGAAAGCTACCTCTCCGACCTGTGAACTCCCTGAGTCCGAGATACGGGCCATAGGATGAAAATCACTGCGTGCGCAGTCGCCGCACATGGGCGGCATTGCGACCATTCAGAAAGATGCGGTTGTTTTTCAATTTTTTGCTTACCAGTTACCGCTTCATCCAGCGGGTGCCGTAGTCGCTGCCGAGCTGCAGCTCGATGGCCGTCATCGCCCATTGAAATTCACGACAATCGCCTGGTGCGGTGGCGAGGTGGCGCCAAGCCGGACGTTAGTCCTCGAACGGCAAGCCGGCATACTGCTCGGCGAGCGACGCCTGGGCGTGCTCCGAGGCGTGCAGATAATCGAACTGATTGAGCCGCATCTGCTCCTCGAACGGCGTCTCGGTGGGGAAGCGGTGCAGCAGCATTGTCAGCCACCACGACACCCGCGCCGAGCTCCACACCCGGCGCAGCGCCATCTCGGAATAGCAATCGAGATAATCGGTTCGTCCGGTGCGATAGACTTCGGTTAGCGCGCGCGACAGATAAAACACGTCGGAGACCGCGAGGTTTAATCCCTTCGCGCCCGTGGGCGGCACGATATGCGCGGCGTCGCCGGCCAAGAACAATTGTCCGTAGCGCATCGGCTCGGCGACGAAGCTCCGGAGCGGCGCAATGGATTTTTCGATCGATGGTCCGGTGACGATTCGCTCGGCCATGTCGGCGGGGCAGCGCGCCTTGAATTCGTGCCAGAACCGGTCGTCGGGCCAATCCTCCAATTTGGAGTCGAGCTCGCACTGGATGTAGTAGCGACTCAGCATCGGCTTTCGCATCGATGCCAGAGCGAAACCGCGGTGATGGTAGCAGTAGACCATGTCCGGAAACGGCGGGGTCTCCGACATGATGCCGAGCCAGCCGAATGGGTAACCTTTCTCGTAGGTCTTAATCACGGCGGCCGGGATCGAAGACCGGCTCACGCCGTGGAAGCCGTCGCATCCGGCGACGTAGT
>Ga0126369_10004635_pt1 | contig 10106 bp, 10 predicted proteins | sample PanSoiMetaPlot_1_FD_109646 | JGI IMG/M metagenome (GOLD analysis project Ga0126369, IMG submission 109646) | Tropical forest soil microbial communities from Panama - MetaG Plot_1 | ecosystem: Environmental > Terrestrial > Soil > Tropical forest > Bulk soil | place: Panama | collected 2016-02-17
ACTTCGCCCATCTGATGCAGGTCGCCCCGCTACTCCTGCCCCCGGCGCTGCTCCTCTGGCGCATCATGGTGGATACGGCCAGGCTGCCGCGTCGGGCGGCGACGGCGCTGGTTCTCGGGCTCCCGCTGCTCGCGGCGGGGTTCCGCTTCGCGCCCACCGTCGAGCTCCTGGCGCGGCTCGTGAGCGGCCGCCTCGAAGAGATCCAAGTCGGGCCGGTGCGGCTGGTGGTTGCTCCGGAGGGTGCTACCCCGCTGCACGCCTTGGCCGCCGTGGTCGATGGGCTCGCGGCCCGGACGTCGGTCGACGAGCGGGTTCTCAGCTTTCCCGCCTGCGGTGTCGTGCCCTTCTTCGCCGGGCGGCTTCCCGCCGGGCGGCACGACTACTTCTATCCGGGGCGACCGGATCGTGCCGAGATGGACGCCTTCCTCGCCGCGCTCGGCCCGGTGCTGCCGCATCTGGCGGTGACGTGTGTGCCGACGAGCCCCGAGCTTGGCAACGCCTGGAGCTACTACCCGGCCATGGTCGACGTCCTCTCCGCGCGCTACCGGGTGCTCGTCGTCCGCCCGCCATTCGATCTGCGCGAACGCCGGGACTAGCAGTCAATTGACGGCCTCCGCGCCCGGCGAGAGCTGGGTGAGGAGCTCGAGGAGGCGATCGAAGTTGAGTGGCTTGGCGAGCACGTCCGCGCCCTGGAGATTCCCGCCGCGCCGGGGGTCGGGATGCGCGGTGAGGACGATCACCGGGATGCGCGAAAAACGATCGTCGCGCATCTGCTCGCGGCGGAAGCTCCAGCCGTCCATGCCTGGCATCATGAGGTCGAGGAGGATCACGCAGGGCTGTAGACCGCTGCGCAGGACGCTGAGCGCCTGCGCGCCGTTGGCTACGCCGATCGCCCCCCGGCCAAATCCCCGTAGCAGCTCCAGCATCGCGTCGCGAAGGTCTCCGTCGTCCTCGACGACGAGGATGGGTCGGCTCTCTGCTTCCCGCCGCATGGGCGCAGGGTCCCGGGGCGTCTGGCCGTTAGGGGCCACCTCCAGTTTCGTGGGCAAAAAGCATGCCGTCAGCTCGGCGAATCATGCACGGGCTCGTCAGGTCACATCGCTGAAGCGATCGGGCACATCTCCGTTGCCCCCGTGTCGTCTCCGACGGCACTGTGGAGGAGGGGACCGGCAGGCTGATCCGTGGATGCTGGGTGGGCTCGCACTCTTCCAGCCTTGACAGGCGTCGTGAGCGGTGGCTAGCGTTCACCGTGGCGCGTTCAGCGGTCGTGTCGCTTCTCGGCGAGCTGTGGGCCTTCATGCGCGTCCGCAAGAAGTGGTGGCTCGGCCCGATCGTGCTGGTCCTGGTGCTCTTCGGGGCCCTGATCGTGCTCAGTCAGGGATCGGCGCTCGCCCCGTTCGTCTACACGCTTTTCTAGCTTTCCCATTTCGCGAGGGCCACCCCTGCGCTCCGCCAGTTGGGTCTGCTGGCGCTCGTGGTCCCGGCGGTGGTCGCCCCCGTGGAGCTGCTTCATGAGCACCCAGATGGATCATCTCGTGATGGGGAGCTTCCTGCTCGACAAGGCACGCCAGCCCGCGCTGACGGCCGATGGCGACTGGCGCCGCGAGTTCGCGCTCGACTGAGCGGCACCGGGCGGGGGCCTCTCGGGTTGACGGGACAGCGGGTCGCGCCCTAAGACGCCCCCGGGGTGGTGGCGACGGAGCAGCTGGAGGCCCCGAGCGGGCTCGGGCGCGGGGCCGCCTGGGGGCTCGCCGGCGTCGGCCTCGAGAAGCTCGTCGCCCTCGGCATCGCGCTCTACCTCCCCCGGCACCTCTCGCTTGCCGACTACGGACGGTACGCCTTCCTCGTCTCGTATCTCGGCTTCTTCCAGGCGTTGCCGGATGCCAGCCTCGAGGCAGTGACGGTCGCACGGCTTGCCCGCCTGGAGAGCGGGGCGCGGGCCCTCGCGGGTGGAGCGGCCTTCGTGCGCCTCATGGCGTCGCTCGCCGGCGGTAGCCTCGGCCTTGCCGTCGTGTGGCTCGCGACGGGTGACGAACAGCTCGTCCGGGCCGGCATGGTCGCGGCCGGTGGACTGGTGGCGCTGGCGGCTAATCCCTACCGGCCGCTCCTGCGTGCCCATGCGCGCATGGCGCGCTACGTCGTGCTGGCGGGCGGACAGGCACTGCTGGCCGTCGCGCTCCTCGCCGCCGTCGTGCGAGCCGGAGGTGGCCTCCTCGCCGTATTCGGCGCGACGAGTGCAGCAGCCGTCGGAGGGCTCGCGCTCGGCCGCGCGCTCGTCGGGCGAGGCGCGGGGCTGTCGGCCGACCTCGGCCTCGTGCGGAGCCTCGCCGGGGAAGGTTGGCCGCTCGCCGGCACCACCCTGGTGTTGCTCGGCGGCCAGCAGCTCGTCCAGCTGATGCTCCTCCGCGTGCACGGCGCGGAGGAGGTGGCCCTCCTCGGCGCGGCGCAGCGCCTCGTCGAGGCCCTCGGGCTCCTCCCCCGGGCCTTCATGCTGACGGTGCTGCCCGCGCTATCGCGTGCGGCGCGCGAGCCTGCCCGTGCCGCCGAGGCCGCCAGCGTGTCGATGCGCCTCCTGGTCGTCCTGCTCGTGCCGCCGACCGTCCTCCTCATGGTGTGGGGCGAGCCCGTGCTGGGGCTCGCCTTCGGAACACGCCTGGCCGCAGCTGCCCCGGTCCTGGGTGTGCTCGCGCCGGCGGGACTGCTCGGGGCGAGTGGTGTCGTGCTGACGAACCTGCTCCTCGTGCTGGGGCTCCAGCGGGCGCTCCTCGGCGCCACCACGGCGGCGACGCTCGTGATGACGGCCCTCGGGGTCGCCCTGGTGCGCCCCGCCGGTGCCGTGGGTGTCGCCACGGCAGTGATCGCGGCGCTCCTCGCCGGTCAGGTGATCCTCCTCGTCCTGCCTGGCACGCGCGCGCCGATCCGCGCCGTGCTCCGGGGAGTCGTCGGCCCGCTCGCCCTCGGTGTGCTCGCCGGCGTTGGCGCCACCTCGCTCCGGATGTCGCTGGTCGCTGGGGTCGGAGCGCTCCTCCTCGTCTATCCGGTGGCCCTCCTCCTCACCCGTATCGTCACGCCGGCCGATCTCGCCCGCTGGCGAAGGTAGCGGCTCGCGGTATCATCGGCGCCGTGGAGCCCGACGAGTACGATCGCGTCTTCCGTCTCGAGCTGCGACACTTCTGGTATCGCGGCCTCCACGCCCTCCTGCGGCGCTCGCTCGAGCGCTACACGCCACCAGGTGTCGGCCTCCGCATTCTGGACGCCGGCTGCGGCACGGGCGGGCTCATGCGCCGGCTCGGCCGGCGCGGTGTGGTGACGGGGATCGATCTCAGCCCCCGGGCGCTGTCGTACGCGGCGGCGCGCGGCGAGCGGCGTCTGGTGCGCGGGAGCATCGGACGGCTACCCTTCCGGGAGGCCGCGTTCGACCTCGTCGTGTCTGCCGACGTCCTCTATCACCGGGCCGTCGCCGACGACGGCGGTGCGCTGGCCGAGCTGCGTCGGGTCTGCCGTCCAGGTGGCCTCGTCCTGCTGAACCTTCCCGCGCACGCCTGGCTCGCGGCGGATCACGATCGCGCCATCCACACGGCCCGACGCTATGCGCGACGTGACCTGCGTCGCCTCGTCACGGCCGCCGGGCTGGATGTGGTCCGGCTCTCGTACTTCAACTGCCTCCTCTTCCCTCTGGCGGCGGCGGTGCGGCTCGCCACCCGTCGCGGGCGCCCCCGATCCGACGTCCGGCCCCTCCCGTGGGGAATCGACGCGCTCCTCGCGCGCGTGCTCGAGGCGGAGGGGTGGCTGCTCCTCCGCATGCCGCTTCCCTGGGGGCTCTCCCTGTTCGCCGTCCTCCGCCGACCCCTCGCCGCTGCCGACTCGGTTGCCGGCGCGAGGGCCTTCGGCTAGGAGGCTCTGCCCGGTCTGGCGAAAATTTTGGGCGACATGCGAGGTGAGCCACGCGCCCGGGGGTGTCGATCTTCTTTCCCGCGTACAACGACTGGGGCACCATCGCGAGCCTGGTCGTGTTGGCTGCCGCGGTGGCCCGCGAGCTGACCGACGACTGGGAGATCATCGTGGTCAACGACGCCAGTCCGGATCACACGCCGATGATCCTGGACGAGCTCCGGCGTTACGTGCCTCGGCTGCGCGTCGTCGCGCACGAGCGAAATCGCGGCTATGGCGGGGCGCTTCGCTCCGGCTTCGCCGCCGCCAGCAAGGAGTACGTCTTCTACACCGACGGTGATGCGCAGTACGACGTGCGCGAGCTCCGGGCGCTGTGGGAGAATCGCGCCGACGCCGACCTGGTGAACGGCTACAAGATCGCACGCTCGGATCCGCTGCACCGGATCATCATCGGGCGCATCTACCACCACATCGTGCGGCTCGCGTTCCGCCTCCACGTGGCGGACGTCGACTGCGACTTCCGCCTCCTGCGGCGCTCGATCTTCGACCGCATCGAGCTGACGCGCGACTCGGGCGTCATCTGCGTCGAGCTGATGACCAAGATCGAGAAGAACGGCTTCCGCATCGCGGAGGTGCCCGTGCACCACTACCACCGGCTGCACGGGCGCTCGCAGTTCTTCAACTTCCGGCGCGTGTTCCAGGTGGTGCGCGAGCTCGGCGTGCTGTGGTGGGAGCTCATCGTGCAGCGGAAGGTGACGCGGACGGCATGAACGTCGCGGAGCGCTTCGCGGGCAGCCGGGTCCTGGTGACGGGTGGCCTCGGCTTCATCGGCAGTAACCTCGCGCGCCGGCTGGTGGGGGCGGGGGCCGAGGTGACGGTGATGGACGCGATGATCCCGGACTACGGCGGCAACCTGTTCAACGTGCACGACATCCGGGATCGGGTCACCGTCAACATCGCCGACGTGCGCGACCGCGCGGCGATGGACCACCTGATCGCGGGCAAGGACTACCTCTTCAACCTGGCCGGCCAGGTGAGCCACCTCGACAGCATGCAGGACCCGTTCACCGACCTCGACATCAACTGCCGCTCGCAGCTCGCCATCCTCGAATCGTGCCGGCACCGGAACCCGCAGGTGAAGGTCGTGTTCGCGGGCTCGCGCCAGCAGTACGGCCGGCCGCGCTACCTCCCGGTCGACGAGCAGCACCCGCTCCGCCCCGTCGACGTGAACGGCATCAACAAGCTGGCCGGCGAGTGGTACCACATCCTCTACAACGAGACGTATGGCGTGCGCGCGGTCTCGCTCCGCCTCACGAACACCTACGGTCCCGGGCAGCTCGTGAAGCACAGCCGGCAGGGCTTCATCGCCTGGTTCCTGCGCCGGGCGCTGGAGGGCGGTGAGATCGAGCTCTTCGGCGACGGCACGCAGCTGCGCGACCTGACCTTCGTCGAGGACGTGGTCGACGCCTTCCTGCTCGCCGCCTCCGCGGAGCGGGCGAACGGCCAGGTGTACAACCTCGCCGGCGAGACGCCGATCAGCCTCGCCGATGTCGCCCGCCTGATGATCGAGATCACCGGGCAGGGCAGTGTCCGTACCGTTCCGTTCCCTTCCGACCGGCGGCGGATCGACATCGGTAGCTACTACGGGTCGGCCGCCAAGATCGGGGCCGAGCTCGGCTGGCGGCCGCGCACGCCGCTGCGGGAGGGCCTGGAGCGAACGATCTGCTACTACCGGGACCACCTGCGGCACTACCTGTGACGGTGCGCCGGCGGGTGTTCCACGACGTCCGCGCCGGCTATCGCGGGCAGGCGGCGGGCATCCTCGCCTCCGTCCGTCGCGTCCTCGAGAGTGGCCGCTACATCCTCGACCGCGAGGTCGAGCGCTTCGAGCGGGAATTCGCCCGCTACCTGGGAGTGCCGCACGTGGTCGGCACCAGCTCGGGCACCGCCGCGCTCGAGCTGGCGCTGCGGGCGCTCGACGTGGGGGCGGGGCACGAGGTGGTCGTGCCGGCGCTCACCGCCCCGGCGACCGCCATGGCCGTCCTCGCCGTCGGGGCGCGTCCCGTCTTCGCAGACATCGACCCGGCGACCTACACCCTGGAGCCCGCCGCGCTCGAGCGGGCGCTCTCCCGGCGGACGCGCGCCGTGATCCCGGTCCATCTCTACGGGCAGTGCGCCGACATGGCCGCGATCGGGCGCCACGCGGCGGCGGCTGGCGTTCCCGTGATCGAGGATGCGGCCCAGGCGCAGGGCGCGCGCCACCGGGGCCGGCGCGCCGGGACCCTCGGGCGACTCGCCTGCTTCAGCTTCTACCCGACGAAGAACCTCGGGGCGTACGGAGACGCCGGCGCGGTGGCGACGCGCGACGGTGCGCTCGCGGCGCGTCTCCGCCGGCTCCGGGTCTACGGGCAGAGCGGTGCCTTCGCCTTCGACGAGCCGGGGCTCAACGCTCGCCTGGACGAGCTCCAGGCCGCCATCCTCCGGCAGAAGCTCCGCACGCTGGAGCGGGGCAACGCGCGACGCCGTGCCCACGCGGCACGCTACCGCCGTGGCATCCGCGCGGCGGGGGTCGTGCTGCCCGTCGAAGCTCCCGGCTGCCACCACGTCTACCATCAGTTCGTCGTGCGCACCGGTGCGCGCGATCGGCTGCGCGCGCACCTGGCGGCACGTGGCATCGAGTCGCTGGTCCACTACCCGCGGGCGTTGCATCAGCTCGCGGCGCTCCAGGGACGTGGCCGGGTCGTCGGGCCGCCTCGCGAGGCGGCCCGGGCGGCCGCCGAGGTCCTGTCGCTGCCGATCTATCCCGAGCTGCCGCCCTCCGTGCTCCGCGCCGTCATCGCCGCCGTGAACGCCTTCGGGTGAGCTTGGACGTCAGGAGGCCGGGAACAGACGGCGGTAGAGGTCCGTTGCCAGCAACCCCTCCGGGTCGCAGGCGTGCTTGAGCGCGCGGAAGCGCTCGAGGCGTTCGCGGCCGAGCGAGGAGGCGAGGGTCTCCGGGGCGAGCGTGCTGTCCTTGGCGAGGTAGAAGCGACCGCCGGCGTCGATCACGAGCGCGTCGAGCTCCGCGGTGAGCGCCCGGAGGTGGGCGCGATTGCCGCGCGTCACCTTGAACTCGAGCGCCAGCGAGTAGCCGTCGACCGCGTGGGTCATGAGGAAGGCGTCGCTCCGGTGCCGCTTCAGGACGCCAAGGTAGGGCCGTAGCCCGTGCCGCTGGGCGAGGCGGAGCTCCGCGATGAAGACCTCGCGGGCGCGGTCGGCGGGCACGAAGCTCTGGTGCTGGATGAGACCTCCCGGTCCGAGGGCACGCTGCCAGTCGGGCACGCGGTCGAAGAGGAAGGCGAAGCCGGTGTGCGACTCGCGATAGCCGTCGCGGTGGCGGCGGGCGAGGTGGTAGTGCGCCGTGTTCACGAGTCGCAACCCGAGGGCGTTGGTGAAGGGCCGCATGAGCCGCCAGGCGACCGACGCCGGCAGCACTCCGAAGAGCCTCGTCGACAGCTCCTGGGCGTCGACCTGGAGCGAGCGCCCCGGTTCGGGGTCCTCACCCGGGCCGAGATAGCGGGCGGCGTGCACGAGGCCCCGCCCGAGGTGGGCGCCGGTGGCGAAGCCGTCCACCCAGCCGACCAGGTAGTCCGCGCGCGCGAGACGCTCCTCGAACGCGGCGAGCATCGCCTCCAGGCTCCGGACGACGATCGGCTCGACGGCGAGAAGCCCCGAGTGCACCCTCTTCAGCTGGAGGCTGAGGCTGGTGAAGCAGCCGAGCATGCCGAAGCCGCCGATGGCGCCGTGGAAGAGCTCCGGTTGCTCGGTGCGACTGCACCGCTCGAGGCGTCCCGTCGGCAGGAGGAGCTCGAGGTCGCGGATGTGCTCGCCGAGGGGCCCGGCCTTCCAGTTGTTCTTCCCGTGCACGTTCATGGCCGCCGAGCCGCCGGCGGTCGTGAACATGGTGCCGGGCACGACGGCGGGCCACCATCCGTCGGGGATCGCGTGGCGCCAGATCTGGCGGATCGTCACCCCGGGCTGCACGCGCATCACGCCCTCCTCGGGGTCCCAGCCGAGGATGCGGTTCATCAGCGAGAGGTCGAGACAGACGTTGTCCGTGTTGAGGGCCGCGTCGCCGTAGCTCCGGCCGGCTCCGCGGAGGCCCACCGTGAGCCCGTGCGTCCGCGCCAGATCGAAGACCGCCCGGACGTCATCGACCGTCGTCGGCCGGTACACGTAGCTGACGGCGCTGCTGGCACCCCCCCAGCCCGCAATGCGCTCGCGACGGACGGGCGGCGCGGTGGGCAGCACGCTCGAGGGCGACGCCATGCTCAGAGGTCCAGGCGGGCGAAGAGGGCGTGCGGCAGGCTCCGCACGGCGAACATGATCGGACGCCAGAGGCGGGGGACGTACGCCACCGGGGTGCGGCGGGCGGCCGCGGCGAGGATCTCCTGCGCCGCACGATCCGCCGAGATGAGAAAGGGCCGGCGGCGAACGTGCGCGCTCATGCGCGTGTCGACCGGCCCCGGCTTGGCCGTGACGACGGTGACTCCGACCCTCGCGAGACGGTGACGTAGCGCTTCCAGGTAGGCGTCGAGCGCCGCCTTGGACGCGCCGTAGACGGGGTATCCGCGCCGGCCGCGGTCCCCCGCCACCGACGACACGCCCACGATCGTGCCCGTCCGCGTGCGCGCGAAGAGCCTGGCCGCCTGGTTCAGCCAGGCGATCGCTCCGACCAGGTTCACCTCCACCGTCTGCCGGTCCTTCTCGAGGCTGTACTCCGCCTCGCCAATGGGCGGCATCACGCCGGCCGCGTAGACCACCAGGTCGAGGCCCCCCAGGTCGTTCACGATGCGCGCAAAGAGCGGCTCGACCTCCACGGGGCAGGTGACGTCGTGCACGTAGGGTCGCGCGAGAGGGGCCCGGGAGGAAGCCCCTGCCGCGGCATTGATCGCGTCGGCGACGGCGGTGAGCTCGGCCTCGCGTCGGGCGAGGAGGGCGACGTGACAGCCCGCTCCGGCCAGGCGCTGCGCGAGGGCGGCGCCGATACCGGAGGATGCGCCGAGGACGATCGCGCGCGCCCAGGCTGGTCGTGACCGCGACATGCGGCTCGACTCAAGCGGGCCGGGGCGCGGGTTGTCAAACCCACGCCCCGGCCCGGTGGCTCAGGTGCCGGCGTTCAGCAGAAGATCGGACTGATCTGGCAGAGCGTGCTGCACATCCCGAGGGTCGAGCAGAGCAGGCTCTGGAGGTTCAGGAGGAACTGGTTGCTGACGGTGATCGTCCCCGTCTCGCTGATCGCGGCGGGCCCCGGGAGATCACCTCCGGTGTCGAACGTGCCATTGCCCGTCGGCGGGATGCACGTCACGGCACCGATCGAGGTGGTGAACGCACCGATCCCCGCCGGCGTGAGGCCCGACGCCGTCTCCGTGATCGTGTGGGCCGACAGGACGCCGAAGGCACCGGCGCTCCGCTGCGCGGGACAGAACGCGCCATTCGGCGCCACCAGCGTGGCGGTCCCGCTGCTCACCACGAGGTTCACGTGGATGTTGCCGATGAACGCGTTGGCCCGCGGCGGACAGTCGATCGTGGTCCCCAGCGAGCCCACGCCGGTGCACGGCAGCCCTTGCCGTTCGCCCGCGCTACAGGTCCCGCTCTGGCAAACCGGGCACGGAGACGCCGCGTCTCCGGTGAGGTAGACGCGCGCGAAGGTGTCGATGTTGAGGGACTCGGCGCCGTTGTTGCTCAGGTCTACCTGGCCGCAGACGTCCTTCAGCACCTCATTGATGGAGCAGACCGCGAGCGAGGGGACCGGGCCCGGGACGGGTGTGGGGGGGCCGAAGAAGCAGTTCGCATCGAGCGCGCAGGCGTTGACCGTACCCCCGCAGTCGGCATCCGAGGTGCAGGCTGGCGCAGCCGCATTGTTGACGCAGTGTCGACCTGGACCGGCTCCCTTGGTGCAATCGGCGGGACCCGTGCCGTTCGACGGACCGACCGTGAGCACGGTTCCCGTCGTCCCGGTGACGGCGACGTACGTGGAGAAGCCGTCCGGAAGCGCATTCCCTCCCACCAGGGAGGCCTTTCCGCCCCCCTCGTAGAGGCAGCCGAGGCCGAGGTCGGCGAGCTTGTTCCCGTGGATGTCGTCGAGCTCGCCGGAGAACGGCGGAGAGGCGGGGGTCTTGAAGCCGCCGCTGCCGCAGTTTGTGGAGCCGGTCCCGGAGGTGAACTTGATCTCG
>Ga0126369_10004636_pt1 | contig 10105 bp, 10 predicted proteins | sample PanSoiMetaPlot_1_FD_109646 | JGI IMG/M metagenome (GOLD analysis project Ga0126369, IMG submission 109646) | Tropical forest soil microbial communities from Panama - MetaG Plot_1 | ecosystem: Environmental > Terrestrial > Soil > Tropical forest > Bulk soil | place: Panama | collected 2016-02-17
CGAGGTGAACGCTTTCTCATTCAAGCCGCTGTCCCTGTGTGCGCGTTGAAGGCAAACGGAACGATCCTGTTCTTCCTGAGGAGATATCGCAGTGCTCGCCGCCTGCTGATTTGCCGTCTGCTGATTTGCAGCACAGCCGCTAAGCACAACCGCACTTGCCATTACCACAAGGAATGACCGCACAGCCGCGCTTTGCAGGAATCCCCTAAACTGTCCGAAATTGGTCATGGACACCCCCCCTGTCCCCAGCACGATCATCAGAACCTGGAGTCAGGCGGAATTGTGTGGACCAAACGATTTTATGATGGTCATGCACCTCGCAATCTTCGCTTGCCCGCCAAATGGAAAAAAGAACGGCATCAGGCCGGTCCTACGTGAGCAGTGGCCAACTTGCAACAGCTCAAGAATTTCAATCGGCCATATCTGATCGGCCCTTGTACGCACATAATTCGGGATGACAATTTGATGCTCCCGCGATGGGGTGCTCGGGGCCGGCATTCATCCAAAGGTTGCCCAAGAACGGCTGGGCCACTCTAGCATCGCCATTACGCTCGACACTTATTCTCACTGTATGCCGAATATGCAGGCCGACGCCGCCGCTACCATTGATGCGGCATTTCAGGTGGCCCTGAACAAACGCGAACAAAAGTGCTAGCAAACCGCTAGCAAATCCAGAAATCATAGTGTAGGAACCCCCGTTTTACGGAGGTTCTTGCACTATGTTCGCGGTCTTTAAAACGGGCGGCAAGCAATACCGGGTGGCCGCCGAGGATGTGATCAAAGTCGGTAAAGTGAAGGGCGAGCCCGGCGAGATCGTCGAGTTTGGCGAGGTCTTGGTCGTGGGCGGCGATAATCTGTCGCTTGGCGCGCCGATGGTGGCGGGCGCCACCGTGGCGGCCGAGGTCCTTGAGCAGGCGCGCGGGCCGAAGATCATCGCGTTTAAAAAGCGTCGCCGCAAAAACTCGCGCCGCAAGATCGGCCATCGGCAGGAGTTCACGCTTCTGCGCATCACCGAGATTTTGACCGACGGCAAGAAGCCAAGCAAACAGGCGCAGCCGAGAGTCAAGCGCGCCAGCGCGGCGTCCGGAGCGGCCGCCGGGACTGAGGCGGCCGACACTACGGAAACCGCCGCCCCGGCGCGTAGAGCGTCGGCGCAGAAGCCTGGCAAGCCGCGAGCCAAAGGAGCGGCGAAAGAGAAGAAGCCCGCGGCTAAAGGACCATCAAAGGGCAAGAAAAGGTGAAGATAAAGACATTGTCAGGTGATGCTTTTGTCACGAATGCGGTATACATAGCCAAGCAGTGAGTTTCGGAGGTCGGTAATGGCACACAAAAAAGCAGGCGGGTCGTCGCGTAACGGCCGCGATTCGGCTGGACAGCGCCTCGGGCTGAAGATTTTCGGCGGCGAACAGGTGCTAGCCGGCAACATCATCGCACGTCAGCGCGGCACCAAATGGCATGCCGGCCGCAATGTGGGCGTTGGCAAAGATCACACGCTCTTCGCCCTGATCAACGGCAAACTCGAGTTTCGTACCAAAACCAAAGGCCGCGTGTTTGTTTCTGTACGTCCGATGAGTGAGGCCGCGGCCCAGTAACACGGTGGATCATATGAGGTCCGCCGGCATGCAGTCGAACCGGCGGGCCCAAATGGGCTCCAAAAGGGGAGACCGGCATGCCGGTCTCCCCTTTTGGTTTCTTGTCGGCCTTTTTGCAGGAGCCCAGGCGATGACATTCGCGAGCGAAGTCTCAACGTCTGATTTGACAGCGATCCTGACGCGAGAAGTGAACTCGCGCCGGCTGCCGGTGCTCAAAACCGCGCGGCTGTTGCTGCGCGCACCTTCCCACGGCGACGCGGCAGCGATGGTGGCTTTGGCCGGCGACCGCCGCGTTGCCGAGAACACCGCGCGTATTCCGCATCCCTATGCGGTAGCAGACGCCGTGGGACACCTTGCCGCAATCAACCAGGACGGCGGCGAGACGGTATTTGCAATCGAGCGTGACGGCGCGTTGGTTGGAATGTGCGGCCTCGACCCGCGTCAGGACGGTGTCGAGCTCGGCTATTGGCTGGGCGTCCCGTTTTGGGGTCGCGGCTACGCGACCGAGGCGGCGCGGGCGCTGATCGATTACGCCTTCGCCGAACTCGGCCACGAGGTGCTGCAATCGGGTGCCCGCGTCAGCAATCCGGCGTCGCGTCGCGTGCTCGAGAAGTGCGGCTTTCAGTGGACCGGCGTCCAGCTTTTCCGTATCCGCGCCATCAATTCGGCGGCGCCGATCGATCGCTTTCGTCTTGATCGCGGCCTGTGGGCTTCGCTCAAATCCTGGGGCCAGGCGCGTCAGGTCGCTTAAGTAGCATGATCGGAAAAGCTCACCCTCGGACGCGATCCGAGGGTGAAGCCGGCTTTCCGAAAAGATCATGCTCCAGAAAAGATCTAGAGCGATGATGCTGTCGCTCTCATACGACCTGACCGCCGCTCACGCTCACGGCCGCGGATTGGTGGCGAAGAACGGCGCCAGTTTTTCCACCAGTGCGCGGCCGAACGAGCCTTGCGGATTTGACGGTGTGGCGCGGTCCATCATTTCCCAGCCATGGATCAGGACGCGGGCGTGGTCGAAGGCGTTTTCGAAATCCGCGCCGGGATGCAGGCTTTGATGGAAGAAGGCGTCGCCGAAGTAGGTCCAGTCGCGTTCCGGCGCGCAGCCGAACGACGTGTGCTTGGCGTCCGCAGCGGTGATGACGATGGTGTTGTCGTTCGCCAATGGCGGCACGAAGATTCCGGCAAAGCAGGCCGAAACGATCACGACGCGATTTTTGATGCCCTCGCCATCGAGCGCCGCTGCGACTTGCTGCGGCGTCAATTCCGCCGTCCCGCCGGGCAGCTGCAAGGCGAAGCCGGTCTGCTCGCCATGTGAGGTCATGACCAGGACGAAGACATCGTTGTCCTTATTCATGACGTCGCCGATGGCGTGCACCGCCGCCGTAAAATTCGGAAAACTGGCGAGCGGAATCGTGTTGACCATGTCGCCGCGGTTGACGAGGCGCACGGTGCGGCCCGTGATCGGCAAAACGCTGCCGATCGCTTGCAAGGCGCCGTCGAGCTCCTTGATGAAGACATCTTGATCCGCCCATCCGGCAATTGCGAGCGTGTAAATTTCGGTTTCGCCTGTGCGCGATGGCGTCAAGCGTGTGAGCTGGTCCTGCAGAAGGCGCGGTTGGGCCTTTTCGATCTGCGCGATTTGTCCGTTGCTGAGCCCCGTGCGCGGCTTGCCTTCGGCGCGATGGGCCGCATACACGGTTTCCCACCAATTGGCGTTGCGCGGATCGAAATCGGGCGGCACGAATACCGGCGTGTGCGGCATCGCTACATTGGCGGCGAATAAAGCAAGCCACAGGCCCGCAATCCGGCCGACGAGCCGCCAACCCGATTGTTGTTCGAGCGAGCCGACGATGCAGGTCATCGCGCCGACCCACCACACGAAAAGAAGCGTGTAGGTTGCGCCGGCGAAGATCGTATTATTGAGCAAGCCAGGCTGTCCCGCCGCCTGGGCCACGAGCGGCGCGCCGACACTGATTGCGGTCATGACAATGTCGGCGATCACGGAGAGAACAAACATCGCCGCCAATGCAGTGGTGCGTGCGGCCGGACGCACGAACAGGGCGGCGATCGCGAGCTCAAGCGCGATCCAGGCAATCACCGCATTGAGGCCGTACGGATTGAAGGCTTGCCAGGCGCCGGCCTCGATAAGTTGCAGGGCGGTGCGGACCGCCACGACCAGGGCCGCGAACGCGAGCAGCGATCCCAATCCGACGAGCGGCGGATTGGGCATCCTACGCCAGACCGCAGCTCGCATTGCGAGCTTTACAACGCCCAACACGCTTGTTGTTCTCCGCACCAGTTCCGATTGAGCAATGGCAGGCCGGCCTCCGCCGGTGTGAAGCCCGACCTTATATCAGGCAGGCGTCATCGGCCACCGCAGCACTGTTGACGGCATGCATGACGGTTGTGCCGCGGCCTTTCGCGCTTTACCAGTGAAGCAAATGAAGTTTCTCGACCAGGCCAAGATTTACCTTCGCTCCGGCGATGGCGGCAATGGCTGCGTGTCGTTCCGGCGCGAGAAGTTCATCGAATTCGGCGGTCCGAACGGCGGCGACGGCGGCAAGGGCGGCGACGTCATCGCCGAAGCCGTCGACGGCCTCAACACGCTTATTGATTACCGTTACCAGCAGCATTTCACCGCGGCCAACGGCCGTGCCGGCATGGGCAAGGATCGACACGGCGCCAATGGCGACGATATCGTTCTCAAAGTCCCAATCGGCACGCAGATTTACGACGAGGACGACGCAACGCCGCTGGCCGACCTGACGGAAATCGGACAGCGCGTCGTGCTGGCGCGCGGCGGCAATGGCGGGTTCGGCAATGCTCATTTCAAAACCTCGACCAATCGCGCCCCGCGTCACGCCAATCCCGGCCAAGCAGGCGTCGAGCTCACGGTGCGGCTACGGCTCAAGCTCATCGCCGATGCCGGGATCATCGGTCTTCCCAATGCCGGCAAATCGACCTTTCTGGCGGCGGTGAGCGCGGCCAAGCCCAAGATTGCCGATTATCCGTTCACCACGCTGCATCCGCAGCTCGGTGTGGTCGAGGTCGATGGCCGCGAATTCGTGCTGGCTGATATCCCGGGCTTGATCGAAGGCGCGCATGAAGGCGTCGGACTCGGCGACCGCTTTCTCGCGCATGTCGAACGCTGCCGCGTGCTGTTGCATCTGGTCGACGGCACCAGCGAAGACGCGGGCGCCGCCTACAAAACCGTCCGCGCTGAACTGAAAGCATATGGCCACGATCTGGCCGAGAAGCCCGAAATCGTGGCGCTCAATAAGGCCGATGCGCTCGGCGCTCAAGACATCGACCGGCAAGCGGTGAGCTTGAAACGCGCGGCGAAGACGGCACCATTCGTCATTTCGGCGGTGAGCGGACAGGGTATTGACGCGGCGTTGCGGGCGCTGTTGCAATTCATCGACGAGGCGCGCCAGGACACGGCGACGACGCGTTCCGCCGGGGTTGCCTGGCAGCCCTAGAAAAGATCATGTTCAATCAAAAATTCTAGAGTGCGGGCGGGGCACGGGCGCGGGGCAGGGGGGAATTGATGGCGCACACATTTGTGCTGGTGCACGGCGCCTGGCACGGCGGCTGGTGCTGGCGTCGCGTCGCCGACCGACTTCACCGCGACGGCCACGCGGTCTTCACGCCGACATTGACCGGTCTCGGCGAGCGCTCGCATCTGCCGCTGCGGCAAGGAATCGACGTCGCCACTCATGTCGCCGATATCGTGAACGTGATGCGTTGGGAGCGGCTGAGCGACGTAGTCCTCTGTGGTCACTCCTACGGCGGATTCGTTATTTCCGGTGTCGCCGAAGAGATGCCCGCGCTGATTCGCTCGATCGTCTTCCTCGACGCCTTTCTTCCCGAGAACGGCGACACGATCCAAAAACTCACCGGACCGGCGGTTCAGGACGCCATTCGCGCGGCTGTGCAGCGCGGCGATCTCGGCGTGCCGCCGCGGCCGGCGCAAGCGTTTGGTGTCAACAAAGCCGATCGCGAGTGGGTCGACAATCTCTGCGTGCCGCAACCGATCGGGACCTTCACGTCCCCGATCGCGCTCAGTGGCGCGCGCGAGCACATCGCGCGAAAAACCTACATTCGGGCCAAAGGATACGACAATCCCGCTTTCGATCGCGCCTTGGCGAGCGTCCAGGCGGATTCATCTTGGCGGTGACATGAAGTGGCTTGCGGGCATGACATGATGGTCGATTTGCCGGACCGCCTCAGCGAGCTTCTGCTGCAAGCCGCGGCCTGAAGCGTTCGAAGCGCAGCGAGCCGTCGCGTTTGATACGCGGCAGAAGATCGACTTCCCACGTCAGGTATTCTTGCATCGCCGCCTTGGTGTCGCCGGAGCGCTCGTAGGGCTTGCGCCATTGATCGACCGGCTCGTCGGCCATTTTTGCTTCGGTCGACAGCGGCTGCCCAGCCGCGCGCCAGGCCGCGTTGCCGCCTTCGAGAAAGCGCACCGGCCGGTCGATCAGTTCAGCGGCTTCGGCGACCGCAAGCGCGGCAAGCGCGCCATCCTCGGACGTGAGCACGAGCGTATTTTCGAGCGCAATTTTTTTCAGCCCCCGGGCCAGTCGCGTCCTGATCGCAAACCAAGCGCCCGGAATGTGCCCGGTCTGATAATTTCGGCTTAGCGAAAGATCGAGGATCGTTGCGGCATTGCGTGAGACGAGGTCGGTAAGCGCCTTGGCCGCGATTGCGGCGTCGCGGCGTGTTTCGCCTTCAAGCACCGGGATGGCTGGCCAGCCCGATTCATTGCCGGCTTCCACCAAGACATAGACGTCGGCAAACCCCATCTGCCGCAGCCACGATCCGGTCATCGCGGCGCGCACTTCTAGATCGTCGATCAGCACGACGCGGGCGCCGAGTGTGCCGATATATTGGTCCGTGGCCTGGACCAGCTGGCCACCGGGCGCCGAAATCGCGCCGGCAATGTGACCAGCTTCGTATTCACCGGGATCGCGAACGTCGAACAAATAAAGCGAGCGGTCCTCCTCGCGGCGCAGAGTGCCGAGCTGCTGCGCATCGATGCTCACGACGCCGCAGGCCCGCGCCACCCGCCGCGCCGCGCTTTTGGCCCATGCCAGTTGTGCGTCTGAGACGCGCGGCGCCCGCCGGTTTTTTCCACTGTCACAGGTCAAACCGGCTAGGCTCCAGCCCATTGTGCCGTTGCGCAGCGCCACGACTTTGTTGGGAAGGCCGGCATTGATCAGCGATTGCGCGCCGATAATGCTGCGGGTTCGACCGGCGCAATTGACGACCACCATCGTGTCCGGCGACGGGGCGAGCTCGCGCGCGCGCAGCACCAGTTCCGCGCCAGGTACGTTAGTGGCGCTCGGGATCGAAACCCGCGCATATTCATCGAACGGCCGGCTGTCCACAATCACGAGATCGGCACCGTTCCCGAGCAGCCGTGCGAGCTCATCGGCCGCGATACCGGGCGTGGCCTCTTGATGTTCGATGAATTCGCCGAACGCCTTGCTCGGCACATTGACGCCGCTGAACAGCTCGAAGCCCGCCGCCGCCCACGCCTCGACGCCACCGGCAAGGATGCGCATATCGCGGTAGCCGTTGCGTGAAAGAACCGCAGCGGCGCGCTCGGCAAGCCCGTCGTTGCCGTCGCACAGCACGATACGGGTCGCGCGCCGCGGCACCAGGTGACCGAATCCCAGTTCCAGCCGGCTCAGTGGCGCCGAACGCGCCAGCAACAGATGGCCTTGCGAATAGATCAGCTCTTCGCGGACGTCGACGAGCGCGATTTCGCCGCCGTCATCCAACATGCCCCGCAGCGCGGCGGGGCTGACCGCGGCCGTCACGTCGCCTGCTGCGGCGTCATCTGTTTGACTTCGCCGGTATTGAGATCGAAACGCACGCGCTGGATGCGGTCGAGATTCGTTCCGGTCACGCGAACGAAGCGGGCGTAATCGGGATAGTCGATCGAATGGATCTTGCCATCCTGGTAAATACCGGCTTGTCCGGGCATCAGCCGATATTTCTTCACCGGTTTGAGCTTGGCGTGCTGCGGATCGTGGCCGTCGTCCTCGCGCTCCCACTCGGTCATGTCGGTGTAATGGGTCGCCTGGCCGTAAATGGCCCATGAAGCGCCGTGGTCATGCGGCGGCGAAACACGCGCCTTGTCGTTGATGTGAGCGAGCACCTGGAAACCAAGCTCGGGGTCCTCATAGAGGACATGCAGCCCGCGCGGCGCCTGTTCGCAATGCTGGCGCACAAAGTCGGGATTTTGCAACAGGCGTTCGAGCTGGGAACGAACCTGCTCGCGGCCCTTTGAGCCTGGATCGCGCGCCAGGATGGACCGGCAATCGGAAATGAACTGGTCGAGTTGGTAAACCATCGCACCACTCCTGATGGAGCTTCGAGCCCCTAATCTCGCGCATCCGTGCATTAAGCGCCAGTGGTTCAAACGCAGCACCGGCCAGTTTGGCGCGACTCAGCGAGATCGCTACATTAGCTGCATGTTTGGTCTGCCCCGGACCCATGAACGGCCCCGCAATGTGCGGCTGGACACGCTGATCCGGCTGCGCTGGCTCGCGGTGTGCGGCCAGCTCTCCGCCGTTCTGGTGGTGCATTTCGGCCTGGAATTTGAAGTTCCGATTTGGGCGTGCCTTGCGGTTATCGCGCTGGCTGCGCTCTTGAACGTGGCGCTGCGGGTCAGCTTCCGTCAGACCCAATGGCTCGAGCCGGACCGTGCGGCCTGGCTCCTGACATTCGATATCGCTGAACTCGCCGCACTTTTGTACCTCACCGGCGGCCTGGAAAATCCCTTTGCTTTCCTGCTGCTTGGGCCGGTCCTGATCTCAGCGACTGCACTGCCGCCGCGGATGACCTTGCTGATCGGCACCTTCGCGATGTTCTGCGCGACGATGTTGGTGTTTCTGCATTACGACTTGCCGTGGGATACCGAGAACCCGCTTGAGCTTCCCGAAATCTACATGGTGGGTGTCTGGCTCTCGATCCTGCTCGCGATCGGCTATATCGGCGTTTACACTTGGCAAGTTGCCGAGGAAGCGCGGCAGCTTTCTGACGCACTGGCCGCCACCGAACTGGTGTTGGCGCGCGAGCAACATCTGTCCCAGCTCGACGGTTTGGCCGCCGCCGCGGCACATGAGCTCGGCACGCCGTTGGCGACCATCACCGTCGTGATCCGGGAGCTCGAACGGGCGCTCGAGCCCGGCTCGCCCTATACCGACGACGTCAAGCTCTTGCGCGAGCAGGCCCAGCGCTGCCGTGAGATTTTGGCCAAGATCACCGAATTGCCGGCTGGCGAGCCGTTCGACCGCATACCGATGTCGGCCCTGATCGAGGAAGCGGTGGCGCCGCACCGCAATTTCGGCGTTTCAATCGCGGTCACTTACCCGCCAAACCGTGCCGGCGAACCGGCTGGAGCGCGCAATCCCGCGATCCGCTACGGTCTCGGCAATTTGATCGAAAACGCGGTGGACTTCGCCCATAACCGGGTCGAGGTCGCCCCCCGTTGGACGGCGGAGGAAGTCAGCGTCACCATCAGTGACGACGGGCCGGGATTTGCGCCCGAAGTGGTCGATCGCCTCGGCGCGCCCTATGTCACCCATCGCCGGCCGGGACCGCGCGGTTCGGAAGCCGACGAAACTGCGCTGTTTGGGCTTGGGCTCGGCTTCTTTATCGCCAAGACGCTTCTGGAGCGTTCTGGGGCCAAGCTCTCGCTGATCAATCAAGCGCCGCCGCTGCACGGCGCCACCATCACCGTGACCTGGAACCGGGAGGATTTTGAAACCCCGCTCGTGCCGCCCCCACTTGAGGCGGAAGCCGTCGCTTCTTAAGTGTAAGTCGCTGCGCCGGAACGGCGCCAAGAAGAAGCTTCACGAAGGAGACCACGGTTGCAAAACAGTTTGCAAATGGGTTTGCAAGGCGGTCTCCAAGTTCTAGGGTTCGAAAACGCGATGAACGATGCCGGATCAAGGTCGATGCCGACCGAGCGTTCGCTACTTATCGTTGAGGACGACAAGTCCTTCCTGCAGCGCCTTGCCCGCGCCATGGAAGGTCGTGGCTTTACGGTAACGACCGCTGAATCGGTCAGCGACGGTCTTCTCCAGGTCGAAAAGGCCGCGCCCGCATTTGCGGTCGTCGACATGCGCCTAGGCGATGGCAACGGTCTTGATGTTATTTCGGCGATGAAGAAGCGCCGTCCCGAAGCACGCGCCATCATTCTCACCGGTTACGGCAATATCGCCACGGCGGTGAATGCGGTGAAGATGGGTGCGGTCGACTATCTGGCGAAGCCGGTCGACGCCGACGATGTCGCCGCGGCCCTGCTCGCACTCGATAACAGAAAGATCGATCCGCCGGAAAATCCGATGTCGGCGGACCGGGTCCGCTGGGAGCACATCCAGCGCATTTATGAACTTTGCGGCCGCAACGTTTCGGAAACGGCGCGGCGCCTCAACATGCATCGTCGCACGCTCCAGCGCATCCTGGCGAAGCGCGCTCCCAAATAATTCGGCTTCTGC
>Ga0126369_10004637_pt1 | contig 10105 bp, 10 predicted proteins | sample PanSoiMetaPlot_1_FD_109646 | JGI IMG/M metagenome (GOLD analysis project Ga0126369, IMG submission 109646) | Tropical forest soil microbial communities from Panama - MetaG Plot_1 | ecosystem: Environmental > Terrestrial > Soil > Tropical forest > Bulk soil | place: Panama | collected 2016-02-17
AGGGCTTGCCCGTCTGCACCTCCACTCTCCAGCTCGCTGAAGAACGCTGGCTCGGAATCCAGTTGACACCCGCCGGCAAGCGACGGGATCTCGAATCGCCTATTTTCGGTTGACAGGATGTTTACTTTACGGCCCTGACTCGTTTATACTTTCGCGCTGGCCCGGGGGACCGCGCGAGAGAGGAGAGCGCCGGTACGGGTGACACCATACGTGCCCAGGAGGTACCGGTGACTACCTTCGTCGACAAGACCCTGACCTGCCGCGACTGCGGCATCGAGTTCACCTTCACGGCCGGCGAGCAGGAGTTCTACCAGGCCAAGGGACTCGTGAACGAGCCGGGGCGCTGCCCCGAGTGCCGGTCCCTCAGGCGGGAGGGCCGCGGCGTGACCAGGGCCCGGACCATGCACGACGTGACCTGCGCCGTCTGCGGCCAGACCACCCAGGTGCCGTTCCTGCCCACGCAGGGCCGTCCGGTCTACTGCCAGGACTGCTTCCAGCAGATCCGCTCCCGCAACTGACCCCGGGACGCCGGCCGTTCGCCGGAACCTGGTAAGAAGCAGGAATGTTCACTGGCATCGTCGGCGCAGTCGGTGAGGTCGTGGAGTGGCGGACCGGCCACCTGGCCGTCCGGTCGGACATCGCTCCGACGCTCCAGGTGGGGGGAAGCATCGCCGTCAACGGCGTGTGCCTGACCGTGGTCGAGGTCGAGGACGGCGTGTTCTTCGCGGACGTCGTGCCCGAGAGCCGCCGGCGGACCAACCTCGGACTGCTGGACGCGGGCGCGCGCGTGAACCTGGAGCGGCCGCTCCGGGCGGACCAGGGCCTCGACGGCCACGTGCTCCAGGGCCACGTCGACGGCACCGGCCGCGTCCTCGCGATCGCCGAGGTCGAGGTGGGCCGGGAGGTCCGCTTCGAGCTGCCGGCGGACCTGCTGCCCTATGTGGCCGAGAAGGGCTCGATCGCCATCGACGGCATCAGCCTGACCGTGATGGACGTGGACGACGACTCGTCCTCGTGCGGCGTCGCCCTCATCCCGCACACCCTGGCGGCTACCATCGCCGGTCAGTACGTTCCAGGTACGCTGGTGAACGTGGAGGTTGATGTCGTGGCCCGATACGTGGCGCGCCTGATCGGCCGGACCGCCCCAGCGGGGGCCCACTGATGTCGCTGGCGACGATCCCCGAGGCCCTCGCCGACCTCGAGGACGGCCGGTTCATCATCATCGTCGACGACGAGGACCGGGAGAACGAGGGCGACCTCTGCGTCGCGGCTCAGCTGGTCACGCCGGAGCAGATCACGTTCATGTCCCGCCACGCCGGCGGCCTGATCTGCACGCCGATGGTCGCCGGCCGGCTCGACGAGCTCGAGATCGAGCCAATGGTGAATCACAACACCAGCCGGTACGGTACGGCGTTCAGCGTGTCCGTCGAGGCCCGCGACCTGGTCACGACCGGCATCTCCGCGTACGACCGCGTGGCCACGATCCGCCACCTGGTGGAGCCGGACGCGAGGCCGCGCGACTTCGCCAAGCCCGGCCACACGTTCCCGCTGCGCGCGGCCGAGGGCGGGGTGCTCCGCCGTGCCGGCCAGACCGAGGCCTCGGTCGACCTGGCCCGGCTGGCCGGACTCTACCCGGCCGCCGTCATCTGCGAGGTGATGAACGACGACGGGACCATGGCCCGCATGCCGGACCTGCAGGCGTTCTCGTCGAAGCACGAGATCAAGATCGTGACGATCAAGGACCTGATCGCGTACCGGCGCCGCAACGAGAAGCTGGTCGAGTGCCGCGTCGTCACGCCCAACATCCCGATCGGCGACAGCGCCTGGACCGCGTACGCGTACGAGGACCTCGTCTCGCACGACATCCACCTGGCCATGGTGCTGGGCACCGTCGATCCTGCCAGGCCCACGCTGGTCCGGTCGCACTCGGTCTGCCTCACCGGCGACGTGTTCGGCAGCCTGCGATGCGACTGCGGCCCGCAGCTGCGCTCGGCCATGGAGCGCATCGCGGAGGAGGGCAGCGGCGTCGTCCTCTACATCGGCAACCACGAGGGCCGCGGCATCGGCCTGATCGACAAGCTGCGGGCGTACAACCTGCAGGACCAGGGCATGGACACCGTCGAGGCCAACGAGGCGCTCGACCAGCCGGCGGACTCCCGCGACTACGGTCCCGGCAACCAGATCCTCTATGACCTGGGCGTGCGCAAGATGCGGCTCATGACCAACAACCCGCGCAAGCTGATCGGTCTCGAGGGCTATGGGCTGGAGGTCGTCGAGACGGTGCCGATCAAGATCGCGCCCAACCCCTACAACGAGCGCTACCTGCTGACCAAGAAGGAGAAGCTCGGCCACAACCTCTAGGCGGCGGGTCGAGTACCATCACGCGCTCAGAGATGGGTGAGCGAAGCCACGAGCAGCCCCTGGCCGAGGATCTCGACGCGGCCGACCTCCGCGTCGCGCTCGTCGCGTCACGCTACAACCTGGACATCACGAAACGCCTGGTGCGCGGCGCCCTGCAGGCGCTGGAGGAGCACGGCGCACAGGACCCGGAGGTCGTGTGGGTGCCGGGCGCCGTCGAGATCCCGCTGGCGGCTCTGACGCTCGCCGAGTCCGGCTCGGTGGACGCGGTCGTCGCGCTCGGCTGCGTCATCAACGGCGAGACGGCCCACTTCCAGTACGTCTGCGAGCAGGTCTCGGCGGGCGTCCAGCACGTGAACCTCGACACCGGCGTGCCCTGCGCGTTCGGCGTGCTGACGACCCTGGACCGCGAGCAGGCGCTGGCCCGCTCCGGCCCCAGGAACAACAAGGGCGCGGAGGCCGCGGAGACCGCCATCGAGATGGCCAACCTGATCCGCCGCCTGCAGGACCGCGAGGAGTAGGGGACCGGCTCAGACCGCCAGGGGACCCTCCACGCCGTACTGGGCCGCCAGCCGATCGAGCCGGTCGCGGGCGATCTGGCGGGCCGCGTCGCGGGGTCCGATCCGCGCCTGCTCCGCGCGGTCCAGCACCGCACCGACGGCGCCACCGATCGCCTCGTCGATCCGGGCGAACGCGTCCGCCGGCTCCGGCCCGATCTGGCCGAGCGCCAGCCACCACGCCCAGCCGTTCGTCGCCGCGTTGGCGACGAAGTCCGGCACGACCGTCACCCCGCGCCCCAGCAGCCGCGCATCGGCCGCGCTGCTCGTCGGAAGGTTCGCCGCCTCCACCACGAGCGGGGCCAGGATGCGCTCGCAGTTCGCCGGGTTGATCGCGTCCGCCAGCGCGGCGGGCACCAGCAGGTCGCACTCAAGCGCGACCCACTCCTCGCGCGGCAGTTCGCGGTCGTCGTCCGCGAGGGCCGAGCGGTCGATCACGCCGAACTCGTCGCGCGTGGCCAGCAGGCGCTCAACGTCCAGACCGTCCTGGTTCACCACCAGACCGTGTACGTCCGCCACCCCGATCACCACGGCGCCGCGCCGGGCCAGGTACCGAGCCGCGGACCCGCCCATCGAGCCGAACCCCTGGAGCACGACCCGGGCGCCGCGGACGTCCAGGCCCAGCCGCTCGAGCGCGGCGGCCGCCGCGACCGCCACGCCGTAGCCGCCCACCAGGTCGACCAGCGGTGTTCCTTCGTGGGTGACCGACAGAGCGTGCCGCATCCGCTCCAGCGCCCCGTCGAAGTCCGGGCGCGCGCGCAGGGCGGCGCGCATCGAGCTGCCGAGCCCGAGGTCCGAGAAGATCTCGTTGAGGGTGGACTGCTGGACGCCCATGTCCTCACCCGTCGCCACATAGCTGTTCCAGAACGGGTGCATCGCGCGCACGAACCGAGTCAGCAGCGGCAGCGTCTCGGGGTCGCGCGGGTCGGCGTCGACGCCGCACTTGGCGCCGCCGGCAGGGATGCCCAGCGCGCCGTTCTTGAGCGACATCGCGGCGGCCAGGCGCGACACCTCCTCCAGGCTGCAGCCCGCCCGCACCCGCGTGCCGCCGCCGGCCAGGCCGCGCACGAGCCGGTCGACGACCAGGAAGCCCTGCCGGCCGGTGACCGGATCGGACCACGTGAGGCGGAGGTACTGCGTGTCGGCCACGGCCACCCAAGGCTACTGGGAGGCCAGGAGTCGCGTCAGCCCGACACCTGGACGCGGACCGCCACCAGGCGCCGGTTCAGCGCCGCGTAGACCCGGTCGCCTGACACCGCGGGCGTGACGAAGTGCGCGGCCGCGCCTCCCTCATGGGAAAACAGCCGCCTTCCGTCCTCGGGGTTCAGCGCCAGCAGGCGGCCGGTCCCGGTCTCGACGACCCAGACCGCGCCGTCCGCGACCACTGGCGCGCCCGGGCTGTCATAGGACTGCTTCCAGCGCACGGAGAAGCTGCGACCCGAGGCGTCGGCGCGGACGGCGAGCACCTCGCCGCTGCAGGCGATGTAGAGGGTCGGGGGCGCGTACGCGGTCCCCCCGAAGCTGGAGCACGCGGCAGCGGCCGCCGCCTGGCCGCCGATGTGCCCCAGGTGATCCTGCCGCAGCAGGTAGCCCGTCGCGCCCTTGCCCGAGATCCAGACGAGCCCGTTCTCGAGCAGGACGGGCGAGATCGAGCCCAGGTCCTGGTCCGACCGGTTGAGGGACGCCCAGTCGGTGGGCGCGAACCAGTCACGCAGCTTCAGGTCGGGCGAGAGCCGGAGCACGGCGTTGCCGTAGTCGAAGCTGGTGGTGCTGTCGCCGTTGCCGCTCGCCACCCACAGGTCGCCGGTGGCGTCGACCGTAGGGCCGCCGGGCGCCCACAGTCCGCACTCGCGGTGGCAGGGCACCTGGTAGGCGATCGTCGCGCCGCCGGAGACCGGCGCGCCTACCACCCAGCCGTGGTACTGGCCGCAGTCGCCGAGCAGTCCGCCGTACGGCACGTAGACGATGCCGCCGGACAGCGTCAGGGCGCCCCGCTGCTGCTCGGTCAGCGGCGAGTCGCCGGGCGGGTCGACGCGGCCGCTGCTCCGCACGTTGCCTGCCAGGTCGACCGTGTACAGGAGGTGCTGCGCCGGCCGGACGAACGCGACGACGTACACGAGCCCGCGGGTCACATCCGCGACCGGCGTGCTCGTGATCCCGCTGACCGGACGGATCCCGCCGCACGGCAGGGTGGAGGCATCCACCGGCTCGGCCAGGTGGCGCGACCAGCGCAGGGTACCGCGCACGGCGTCGAACGCGTACAGCGTGTCGTTCTCGGTCGCGACGAGCACCAGCCCGCCGGTCACGATCGGCGAGGCGTACACGTCGCCGTCCAGCGCTGCGGTCGTCCAGTCGTGGGTCGCCGACTGGTACGTGGCCGCGGGGCCGGGGGCCACGCCTGTCCGGGCCAGGTCGCCGTGGTACGTCGGCCAGTCGGGGACCGCCGCGAGCGAGGGGAGCGGCGACGAGGGCGCATGCGACGCCGGGGACGCCGGCGAGCCCGGTCCGGAGCTGGTGGCGCAGGCGCTGAGCAGGATCGCCGCGAGGATCGCGGCTGCCCGGCCCGCCGTCATGCGGGCGCGCGCGCCTCGATCAGGAAATTGAGCGCGTTGACATAGGCGTGGATCCCGGCCTCGATCGCGTTCGTCGAGGCGCCCGAGCCGACAGCCCGTCGCCCCTCCAGCACGAGCTGGATGACTGACTCGGCCATCGCGTCCCGGCCCGGCGTGGCCGCGACGACCGAGAAGTTCTCGACCATCGGCTCGAGCTGGGTGAGGCGCTGGATCGCCTTGAAGGCCGCGTCGAGCGGGCCGTCGCCGTGCTCTCGGCGCATGGCCGGGCCCTGGCCGAGCTCGAGCGTGACCTCGGCGGTCGCGGGCAGCCCCGTGCTCGAGGTGACGGTGACCGCCAGCAGCCGCAGCCGCTGCGGCGCCTCGGCGATCAGCTCCTGGGCCACCACTCGCAGGTCCGGCTCGTAGACGTGCTCCTTGTCTTCGCAGAGCCGGAGGACGGCAGAGTAGATCCGGCTGAGCAGGTCCTCATCCCGGACCGGCACGTTCAGCCGGGTGAGCTCGCCGGCCAGGTACTCGCGTCCGGCGGGCGAGCCGATCGCGCCGGAGGCGGGGTCGAACCCGAGCAGCGCCTTGTCCAGGTGGGGCGGGTCGGGCAGCGGCAGCTGCGGCGTGAGCGGCCGGCCCGCGGCCTCCGCGAAGGACTCCCTGACCTCGTGCACCCACTCCTCCCACCGGGGCAGGTCCGCGAGCACGGCCTGGGCCTGGGGCGCGCCGAGCGGCGCGAGCACGGCGATCGGGGCACCCCTCCTCACCACGACCACGGACTCCTCGCCGGCGGCCACGGCGTCGATCAGCACGGTGGCCTTGCCGGCGAACTCGTCGAGCTCCACCGTCCGGGGCACGACTCCACTATAGGTCACGTCCGGTTGAGCCAGCGGTCGAGCAGACCCACCCGTTCCTCGAACCGCGCCTGCGTCGCGGGCGACACGGCGTCGCGCAGTCCCCGGACCGCGCCGCTCAGCAGCGCCTCCAGGTCGGCCGTCGCCAGCCCGGAGGCGCGCAGCTGCCGGCGCAGCGCCGCGGCGCGCTCGGCGCCAGCCAGCAGGGCTACCTGGCCCGTCTCGAGCCGGCGCAGCGACCGCGCCTCGGCGGCGAGCCGCATCGCCGCCTCCCTGGACGCCACCGCCGAGGCCCGGAGCGCCACCGCGCCGGCGATCCGGGCCTCCAGCAGCCCGCCGTCGCAGCCCGGTCCGGCGGCGGATGCCGGGCACAGCCCGACGAGCTCCGGGACGCCCGCCGAGCCCGCCAGCTCGCACGCCCGGGCGTACGCGGCTGGCACCCCGGTCTCCCCTGGCCGGGTGAGGTTCATGCTGACCTGCGTGCGGCCGCCCGGCAGCGCGAACGCCAGCGCCTGGACGCCGGCCAGCTCTCGCATCCCGGCCGCCACCCGGCGCCCGGCCGCCAGCGGCATGCCCGCGAACACGACGTTGTAGGCCACCAGCGGCCGGCGCGCGCCCACGCAGACCGCCCCGGCGGTGGGGTGGGGTGCGCCGCCGAGGTCCGGCGAGACGCGACCGGCCCGGATGTCGGCGAGCCGGCGGCCGGCCGCGGCCTCCGCGTAGAAGAACACCGGGACGCGGAGCTCCCGCCAGATGCGGTCACCAAGCCGGCGGGCAGCGGCCACCGCCGCGCCCATCGGCGCGCCCCCCAGCGGCACCAGCGGCACCACGTCCGCCGCCCCGACCCGCGGGTGCACGCCCGCCTGCCGGCGCAGGTCGATCCCGTCCACGGCCAGCGCCACCCGGTGCAGGACGGCGGTCGCGAGCCGGTCGAGGCGTGTCTCGACCAGAGTGACCACGCAGCGGTCGTGGTCGGTGTCGGCGTGCGTGTCCAGGACGCGGGGGCCGGCGCCGAGCCGGTCGATCAATGCCGAGTCAGTGCCGGTCGAGAAGTTGGGCACCGCCTCCCAGATCACCGGCGGCGCCAGACCTCTACGTTGCCAGCCTGCCCTGGCAGACGGTCCGGTCGACCAGGTTGACGCCCAGGCGGTACGGCAGCTCCAGGTAGCTCTCCGCGTCGAGCAGCAGCAGGTCGCAGCGCTTGCCGAGGCGGATCGAGCCGCACTGGCGCTGCAAGCGCAGCGCCCGCGCGCCGCCCAGCGTCGCGCCTCGCACGGCCTCCTCCGGCGACAGCCCCAGCTCCTGGCAGGCGAGCCCGATCATCAGGCACATGTTCTCCGAGCAGCAGGTGCCGGGGTTGTAGTCCGTCGCGATGGCGAGCTGGCAGCCGGCGGCGGCCAGCGCCCGGGCCGATCCCTCGCCGGCGAGCTTGAGGTTCGTCGTGGTGCCCGGGCACACCACGCAGACGACCGACGACTCGGCGAGCATCCGGGCATCGCCGTCCCGCAGGTAGTCGAGGTGGTCGACCGAGGTCGCGCCGAGGTCGACCGCCAGCCGGGGACCGTCGCCCGGCGCGAGCTGGGAGGCGTGCAGCTTGAGCTGGTAGCCGAGGCCGTGCGCCTTGTTCAGGATGCGCCGGCACTGCGCCCCGTTGAAGGCGCCGGGGTCGCACCAGGCGTCGCAGAAGGCGGCCAGCGGCCGGAAGCGCGGGATCATCACGTCCAGGACCTCGCGCAGGTACTCTTCGGCCGCGACGCCGTCGGGCACGACGTTGGCGCCGTAGAACGTCGTCACGATGCGCTGGGACGTCTCTTCCGCCAGCGTGGTGCCGGCCCGCAGCAGGCGCTCCTCCGTGGCTGTGTCGAGCCCGTAGCCGGACTTGGCCTCCAGCGCCGTGATGCCGTGGCGCAGGCAGCTGCGCAGCCGGCGCCGGCCGATCCTGAGCAGCTCGTCGAGCGGCGCCGCCCGCGTCATCCGGACGGTGCGCATGATGCCGCCGCCCCAGTACGGCTGGCCGCGGACGCGGGCGGCGTACTCGTCCGCGCGCGAGCCGGCCCAGAGCAGGTGCGAGTGCGCGTCCACGAACCCGGGCAGGACGCAGCAGCCCTGCGCGTCCACGATGGTCGCGTGGTCCGGGAGCTCCAGGCGCCCGTGCCACCGGGAGGTGGGCCCGACCCACACGATCTGCCCCTGCCGGGCCGCCACCGCGGCGTTCTCGAGCAGCCCGAGCGGGCCCTCGCCCTGGGTCGGCTCGCAGGTCACCAGCTGCCCGATTCCGTGAACGACCAGGTCTGCCTCGATCACCGCGATTCCGCCGCTCGATAGAGTAGATGGCCAGTGTCCGGCACCGTCAGCCTCATCTGGGGGGACGCCCTGATGGCGTACCGTCTCAGTGAGGATCATCCGCTCCAGCCGCTGCGGGTCAAGCTCACGGTGGACCTCATCCGCGAGCTGGGCCTCGACGCCGGCGTCGAAGTCGTGGAGCCTCGCCTGGCGACCGACGCCGAGATCGCCCTCTGCCACTCGCCCCGGTACGTCGCGCTGGTCCGCCTCCTGAGCCAGGGCGCGCCCGTCGACCAGGGCGCGGCGGAGGCCGGGTTCGGCTCGCTCGACAACCCGGTCGCGCCCGGCATGCACGAGGCCTGCGCTGCCGTGGTCGGGGCCAGCCTGGTGGCGGCGGAGGCCGTCCACTCGGGCGCGAGCCTGCACGCCTTCACGCCCGCGGGCGGCCTCCACCACGCGATGCGCGCGCGGGCGTCGGGCTTCTGCGTCTACAACGACGTCGCGGTCGCGGTGGCCTGGCTGCGCGCGCGGGGCCACCGCGTCGCGTACGTGGACGTCGACGTCCACCACGGCGACGGCACGCAGGCGCTGTTCTACGGCGACCCGGACGTGCTGACGATCAGCCTGCACGAGAGCGGCCGCTACCTCTTCCCGGGCACCGGCTTCCCCGACGAGACCGGCGTGGGCGCGGCCCGCGGGACGTCGGCCAACCTGCCCCTGGCGCCCTACACGTGGGACGAGCCGTGGCTGGCTGCGTTCGAGGCCACGGTGCCACCGCTCCTGCGCGCGTTCCGGCCGACGGTCCTGGTCACGCAGGACGGGTGCGACACCCACGCGCTCGACCCGCTCGCCCACCTGCTCGGGTCCACGGCGATCTGGCCGCGGGTCGGCCGCCGGTTCCACGAGCTGGCGCACGAGCTCTGCGAGGGCCGGTGGCTGGCGACCGGCGGGGGCGGCTACGCGGTGCGCGAGGTCGTGCCGCGCGCGTGGACGCTGCTGTTCGCCGAGATGGTCGAGCGCCCGGAGGCGGCGGCCAGCCTGATCGACAGCGAGCGCTACGCGCCGGAGGCGGCGGCCCAGGAGCGCGTCTGGACGCTCCTGGAGCGCGACCTGGGCAGCCTCGCGCGCGAACTGGAGACGGAGATCAGCCTGGCCCGATCCTAGCGAGGGGCCAGCGTCACGATGGCGATGTGGCGCAGCTGCGCCGCCGGCCCGCCCGACTCGTCCAGCACCAGCACGTCCAGGTCAACGAAGTGGTGGCCGCGGCGCTCCCACGCGCCGGCGACGAGCGCCCGGACCTCGACCGGCTCCCCGTCCCGGACGTCCGCCACGTGCCGGGTGCGCGTCTCCACGTGGATCCACGGCGGGAGCGCCACGCTGGCCGCCAGCACCTCGTTGCCCAGCCGCGCCGGCCAGGCCGGCTCCAGCCGCAGCGCCGTCCGGAGCACGCCCAGCGCTTCGCCCTCGGCCACCTCGAGCGGCGGCCGGCGCTCCG
>Ga0126369_10004638_pt1 | contig 10104 bp, 11 predicted proteins | sample PanSoiMetaPlot_1_FD_109646 | JGI IMG/M metagenome (GOLD analysis project Ga0126369, IMG submission 109646) | Tropical forest soil microbial communities from Panama - MetaG Plot_1 | ecosystem: Environmental > Terrestrial > Soil > Tropical forest > Bulk soil | place: Panama | collected 2016-02-17
CAGGACGCGATCGCGGCGGCCCGTCACGTTGTGGAAATCGCGCCGGGCCACGCACGCGCGCAAAGCCTGCTCGGCGCGGCGTGCGCCGCCATCGGCCAGCGCGATTGCGCGCGGACGGCGTTCGAGGCGGCCGTCACCGGCAACCCCCGCGAGCCGGCTGGATACGTCAACGCTGGCGTTTTCAACCTGGAGGCAGGCAACGCGTCGGCGGCAGCAGAGTACTTCGCGAGCGCGCTGACGATCGATCCGACCTCCAAACCGGCGAGCGACGGCCTCGCGCAGGCTCGATCGCTGCTCACAAATCCACGCTGACGTTTTCCGCATCCAACAATCCGAAGACGATCGAGTCCAGACGGCGGGTCGAACGGCGCCCGAACTCGCGAGCGAATCGAATCCGACTCGATCGCGATCCGCAAACTATTCAATGTTCGTCGCAAACTACTCAATGTTCGTCTGTACTCCGTGGGGCGTTGGTGCCGATATGTATAACAGACGCGCGCGCAGTGACGCGAGCGGACCGCTGAACATTCGGCGGCACATATATTGCTCTGCACATCTCGGAGGACGTCAATGAGTCTCGTTCGGCTTCTGGGGTTCACCACGCTGGGCTGCGGGTGCGTGGTGGGCCGCTATCGCGAGGTGGCGACCAGCCGGGAAGTCACCTACGTAGAGGAAAAGGGCAAGTCCTGCGGCAGCCACACGCATCGGCGCAACCATACGGTCGTCACTGAGCGTCTCGCCGTCGCCTCACCGATCGGTCTCGCCGCGCTGGCCACCAAGGCATCCTGACAGCGGCTGTGTGACCTCGCGGCCACAGCCCTGTCCTGTTGCTGCCTTAAATTCCCCCGATTCCCCCTAACGTACGAGTACCGCGACGCCGAAAGTAGGGCGTGTCAGTCATCCTGAAACCCCACGCGATCGTGGACGCGGGAACGACGCGCAGCCGCTTCTATCTCGCAGACTGCCTCGAGTTCTTCCGGCAGCTCGAACCGCATAGCGTCGACGTGATCGTCACGTCGCCTCCTTACAACCTCGGAATCGCATACAACCGCTATCAGGACACGCTGTCGCGTGCCGACTACCTGGCCTGGACCGGCACGTGGATCGCCGCCGCGGCGAACGTGCTCGGTCCGGACGGATCGCTGTTTCTGAACGTCGGCGCCAAGCCGAGCGATCCCTGGACTCCGCTGGATGTCGTCCAGGCGGCGCGGCCGCACCTGCGGCTGCAGAACATCATTCACTGGATCAAGTCGATCGCCATCGAGCGCGAGCTGGCCGGCGCCGCGGCGGGGCTGACCCGCGACCTCGCGATCGGCCACTACAAGCCGATCAACAGCGACCGCTTTCTCAACGACTGCCACGAGTTCGTCTTTCACCTGACCCGCGGCGGCGCGACGAGCCTGGATCGGCTTGCGCTCGGCGTGCCGTATCAGGATCAATCGAACATCGCCCGCTGGCGCGGCGCCGCCGACGGCGTCCGGTGCCGCGGCAACGCCTGGTTCATTCCGTACGAAACGATCCAGCGGCGCGACCGGGACCGCCCGCATCCGGCGACGTTTCCGCCGAAGCTGCCGGAGCAGTGCCTGAAGCTGCACGGGCTGACACGCGTTCGGCGCGTGATGGATCCGTTCAACGGCCTGGGCAGCACCGCGGTCGCCTGCACGCGCCTCGGGGTGCCCGAGTTCATCGGCGTCGACATCGACGAAACGTATCTGGCTGAAGCGGCCGCGAGAGTGACTGCGCTGAAAAAGCCGCGGATGGCGAAGGCTGGGCTGCGAGCGGGACGGGAACAAGAGCCCGGAAGGGCTGGAAAGGCAGGATAGCTCCTGCCTTACTTCTTCGTCGATGACACCGGCGCGGGAAGCGGCTTGAGCACGTATTCCTTGCGGAACCACGCGTTCGCGTTCTTGCGCATGACCTTCACCTGAATCTGCCGGCGACGCTTCGTGATGTCGGGGTTCTTGGAGTAGTACCCCAGCACGTAGTAGTCGCTCGTCTCGGCGTCGATGCGCTTCAGCGCCCGGCTGAAATCGTTCTGGTTGACGACCGCGAGGCCGCCGGTTTCCTCCGCGATCACCCGGAGGCTGTCCTGCGACTTCCGCACGAATTCGTTCCACTGCTGCGGATCGACCTGCTCGTCGATGTCGCCCATCCCCACCAGCCCGCGCGGATCGATCGTGTACATCGTCACGTTCGAGCGGTTGGCCTGGCGCGTCAGCTCGCCCAGCTCGCGCGCCAGATCTGCGTCGGCGAACACCTCGCTCTGCTTCTGCTGGTTGGCGAACGGATCGGTCTGCTGGCTCGAGTTGCCGGTGCCGTCGTTGTTCGCGTTGGCCATCTGGTTCTGCGAGCGCGCGAACTCGTTCTGTGCGAACGGCGAATTCGGATCCATCAGGCCGAGCCGCGCGTCCTGGAACGGATTGAAGTCGTACCCATCGCTCACGTAGATCAGCGCCTTGCGGCGGTTCGTGACCGAATTCAGGTTGTTCAGCAGATCGTTGACCGTCGAGAACGCGACGTGCGCGCGGTACCGCACCTCGCTCGGACCCTCGGCGCCCGACGGCCCGTTGATGATGTCGGTCGGCTTCAGCTCGTTGCCCGCGATCTTCTTGATGGCCTCGTCGAGCCGCGTCTTGTCGTACGTCATGTCGACGGCGATCGACGAGGGACCGCTCGAGACAATGCCGAACATGTCGCCGTCGTGCACGAGCTCCTTCGAGATCCGCTTGAACAGATCGCGCACCCGGCCGGTGTTGTGGAACTGCAAGTGCAAATCGTCGACGAAGAACAGGAAGATGCGCCCCGACACGTCGGTGCGCGGCCGGCTCGGCGGCAGGATGATGCCCTCGGGCGGCGGCGGCGGCGGCGGCGCGAGCACGTTGGTCACGCGTCCGCCGGTCACGACGGTCATCGACGAGATGTCCTGCTTCACGCCGTCTTCGTAGATCTCGAACTCGTCCTTCTTCAGGTCGGGGATGAAGTTTCCCTTCTCGTCGCGGACGATGATGTCCTGCGTGACGAGATCGACCTGGACCTTGAAGGTTGGTCTCTCCTGCGGCGCGTTCGCGGGCGGCTGCGCGGGAGCGGGGGCGGGCGTCTGCGCGGACAACCCGGCCGTCAGGGCCACCAGAAGTGCGGTGGACCAGAAACCGTTCATTTTCAAAGCCATGGGACTGAAATTATACATCGCGAAGCGCCCGCCGCGCGGTTCGCGTGACGAGCAGCGTGGCCGCGACAGTCGCCGCCAGCCCGCCCAGCAATACCGCGTAATATGACGCGTTTTTCGGCAGCTCGGCCTGCTCCGCAAGCGTCAGCGCCTCGCCCGTCACGCGCCCCGCGTAGGCCCAGACGAACTCGCTCGGCAGCGATCCCAGCCCGGCCACGACGAAATCCCAAATTGAGATCGTCGTCAGCCCCAGCGCGTAGTTGAGCACGTTGAACGGAACGATTGGCGAGAGGCGCAGGAGAAACACGATGCGCCGTCCGCGCGCGCTCACCGCGCGATCGACGGCCGCTACGCGCGGCGCGGTGCGCAGCCAGCGCTCGACGATCGGGCGCGCGGCATGACGTCCGAGAAGAAACGCAGCGGACGTGCCGATCGTGCCGCCGATGAAGGCGTACACAACGCCGCGCCCCACGCCGAACGCGGCGCCGGCAATCACAGTGAGAATCGTCGCCGGCACCAGCGCGACCACCGCGAGCGCATAGATCCCGATGAAGGCGAGCGGGGCCGCGCTGCCGAACCTGTCGATGTCCTGAACGAACGCGATCAGCCGCGGGGCCAGCGAGCGGCCGCCCCACCAGACGACGCCTGCGATGACGGCGAGCGTCGCCAGAAGGCGGATGACATGCGGCGAGCGCGTTTCGATGCCGTCACTCTCCCGAGGGCTCGACGGGGTTCGGCGGAACCTGTGACGTCTCGGTCGCAGGCGCGGTCGCGGTTTCAGGCGCAGGCGCGGTTACAGACGCAGACGGGGATGGCGGCACCGTCGCCGGGGCATTCGGGCGACGGCCGCGGCGACGCCGGCGGCGACGGCGGCGGCGGGTCGCGTCAGGATCCGCCACGCGCGCGCCGGCCGCTTCGCCGGGCGCCGATGCCTCACCGGGAGTCGGCACGGCGTCCGAGGCCAGCATCGCTTCAGCCGTCTCGAGCGCGGCGTCGATCGACCCATCGTCGGTGACGGACATCTCGTCGGCGACGGACATCTCCTCGGCGGAGCGGATCTCGTCCACCTCTGATTCAGCGGCGGCAGCCGATTCGACGTTCGCGGCGGGCTCGGCGATCTCAGCGCCGCCCGGCGCAGCGGCCGAGGCCCGCCGCGCCGCCTTCTCCGCGCGCTCGACGCGGCGACGCTCGCGCCACTTCTCCACGTCGGCTGATGGGATTGGGGCGTCGACGATCTTCCGCCAGTCGAAGATGACCGTCGGGTTCTGCGCTTCGAGCGCGCGCTGAACCTCTTCATCGAACGGCACGCGTCCGACTCTGATGTTCGGCGGGGTGCGGTACCAGTAGAGCACGCGCGGTCGGGACTTGCCGCGCCGGGTCGTGATCGGTTCGACGAGGTAGAAGTGCTCGTAGCCCCGCTTGTCCCGGTTGAAGCGGAAAAAAGCCATTCAGTGTTTCTTTTTCTTCGCCGCTTTCCGGGGCTTGGGCTTCATCGCCGCGGGCTTCATCGCCGCGGGCTTCTTCACCGGAGTCTTCGCAGCAGCCGCCGGCTTCGATGCGGCGGCGGCGGCGGGCTTTGGACGCGGCGGCGCGGGCGGCGCCTCGCGGTTGCGGTGCACGAGCGTGAAGCGCGGCTGATCGCCGACGACGTGGTAGCTCCAGATCTCGGCAACGTGAATCTGGTTGTCTTCACACAAGCGGCGCGCGACATCGACCATTCCGGCAGGCACATAAAGATGAAACGGCGCGCGCGTCCGCGCGTAGTGCGCCCACTGCGCCAGCGCCTCGAGATGATTGACCGATTCGCCCGTCTCCACCTCGACGACGACCTGCAGCTTGTGGCCGCGGTCGAGTGACATGAGGAGCAAATCCGGGTAAAGCGCGGTGTTGCCAGCGCCAACCGCGGCGTTTTGCTCCGTTCCCGGGTTCATGGCGGCTTCGTAACGACGGCGAAACTTGGCGTGAAGCAGTCGGATGATGCGGTCGTGCTCGAGTTGCTCGCGGACTGGCCGCACCAGAATCGGACTCAACGAGCGCCTCCAAACGGTTGGATAAGCACGAGAATTAAACCCCCAAGTTTAGCACGGATTTGTCAAGCTCTGCCGTAACTCGGTGGATGCCGTCGAGCCTCCGTCGGGTACAATAAGCGTCTGTGTCAGCGGTTGCAGCCGATCGTTCATCCAGAATCCTGATCGTCGACGACGACGAAGGCGTCACGCAGACGTTCGCGCGCATGCTGCGGCTCGAAGGCTATCAGGTTCGGACCGCCGTGAGCGCCGAGAAGGGCCTGCAGGAGGCCGAGCAGAGCCATCCTGACGCCATCATTCTCGACTTGCGAATGCCGCTCGTCGACGGGCTCGGATTCCTCCGGGAGCTGCGCGCGCGCGGCGCGCACACGGCGACGCCCGTCGCGATCGTGACGGGCGACTATTTCCTGGACGATTCGGTCTCGACCGAGCTGCGCGAGCTGGGCGCCGAGCTCCGCTTCAAGCCGCTGTGGCTCGAGGACCTCGTGGGTCTCGCCCGCAACCTGCTGAAGGTGACCCACTGAACGAGTCGGGCAGTCGATTCCTCAAAGCCTGCCGACGGCAACCGGTCGACGTCACGCCAGTCTGGTTCATGCGACAAGCAGGGCGATACATGAGCGAGTATCGCAGCCTGCGCGAGCGCCATTCTCTCCTCGATCTTTGTCGAACGCCCGACTTGGCGACCGAGGTCACGCTGCAGCCCGTGCGCCGCATCGAGGTGGACGCCGCGATTCTGTTCTCCGATCTGCTGCTGCCGCTCGAGCCGCTCGGCATCCCGTTCGATTTCGTGCGCGGCGAAGGTCCGGCAATCGAGAATCCACTCAGGAGCGAGGCCGACCTGGCACGCGTCCGCCGCTTCGAGCCGCGCGACGAGCTGGCGTACGTGCTCGACGCGGTTCGCCAAATCAAGCGCGGGCTCGGCGGGCGCGTGCCGCTCATCGGCTTCGCCGGCGCGCCCTTCACGCTGGCGTCGTACGCGATCGAAGGCGGCCACTCGAACACGTTCGCGCACACGAAGGCGGTCATGTACGGCCACCCGAAGGCGTGGCACGCCTTCTGCGACGTGCTCGCTGACGTCGCGGGCGAGTACCTCGCCGCGCAAATCGAGGCAGGTGTCGACGCGGTGCAGCTGTTCGACTCGTGGGTCGGCGCGCTCAACGCGGCCGACTACTGCGAGTTCATCCTCCCGCACACGAAGAAGATCTTCGATCGTCTGGACGGCGCCGGAGCGCCGACGATTCATTTCGGCGTCGGGACGGGAGCGATTCTGGGCGAGCTGCGCGCGGCGGGCGGCGACGTGATCGGCGCCGACTGGCGCACGCCGCTCGACGAGGCGTGGGCGCGCATCGGACCTGATCGCGCCATCCAGGGAAACCTCGACCCGACACTCCTGCTCGGTCCGCTCGACCGCGTGTTCGCCGCGACCGACGAGATCCTGGAGCGCGCCGGCCGGCGCCCGGGGCACATCTTCAACCTGGGCCACGGCATTCTTCCGACGACGCCGGTCGAGCACGTCCAGGCGCTCGCTCGCTACGTGCACCAGAAGACCCGCTCATGAAGCTCGCCTCGCCCCCGCATTGGAGAAGCGCGCGGTGAGCGTCGGCGTTCTGTTGATGGCTCACGGCACGCCGTCGTCGCTGGACGAGATGCCGCAATACCTGACGCTGGTGCGCGGCGGGCGGCCTCCCTCAGACGAGCTGATCCGCGAGATGTGCGAGAACTACGCCGCCATCGGCGGCCGGTCGCCGCTGACCGCGATCACCGAGGCGCAGGGCGCCGCGCTCAGCCGGCGGCTCGGCCCGAACGTGCCCGTCGCCGTGGGCATGCGCAACTGGAAGCCCTTCATCAAGGAGGCGATCGCGGGGCTCGCCGAGCGGGGCGTCACGCGCGTGATCGGCGTGCCGATGGCGCCGCAGTTCTCGACGCTGAGCGTCCAGAAGTACATCGACGCCGCGACCGTCGCGCTGCCCGCCGGCGTCCAGTTCGACGCGGTCGAATCGTTTCACACCCATCCCCTGCTGCTCGACGCATTCGCCGAGCGCGTCTTCTCGGCGCAGCCGGAGCCCGACGAGCTCGTCATCTTCACGGCCCACAGTCTTCCCGCGCGCGCCGTCGCCGGCGGCGATCGCTATCCTGACGAAGTGGCGGCGACCGCCCGCGGCGTCGCCGATCGCGTCGGCATCAAGAAGTACGAGCGCGCGTATCAGAGCGCCGGCCGCACGCCGGAGCCGTGGATCGGACCGACGCTCGACCAGGTGCTCGACGACAAGTCGGCGACCATGCGCAAGTTCCTGGTCGTGCCGATCGGCTTCGTCTGCGATCACACGGAGATCCTGTTCGACATCGACATCCAGGCGGCGCGGACCGCCCGCGAGCTGGCGACGACACTCCGGCGGACCGAGTCGCTGAACACTTCCCCCACCTTCGTCGCGATGCTCGAAGACCTCGTCCGCGCCCGTCTATGATCGACGTCGCCATCGTCGGCGGCGGCATCGCGGGGCTCGCGGCGGCCTACGAGCTCTCGCGCCGCCGGCTGTCGTTGGTGGTGCTCGAGCGCGCCACGCGGGCGGGCGGCGTCATCCTCAGCGAAGAGATCGACGGCTTCACCATCGACGGCGGACCCGACGCGCTGCTGATTCAGAAACCCGAGGGCATCGCGCTGTGCGAGGAGCTCGGGCTCGGCGGACGGCTCGTGCCGACCAGGCTGCCGCGCGTGGCGTACATCCAGCGCGGCGGGCGCCTGCACGCGCTGCCGGCCGCGTCGGTGCTGGGCATTCCCACGCGCCCGGGCCCGTTCGTCCGCTCGTCGCTCTTCACCTGGGCCGGCAAGCTGCGGATGGGCGCGGAGCTCTTCGTCCCGCCGCGCCGAACCGATGCCGACGAATCGATCGGCTCGTTCATGACGCGCCGCTTCGGCCGCGAGGCGACGACGTTTCTGGCCGAGCCGCTGCTTGCCGGCATTCATGCCGGCGACGTCGACCGTCTGTCGATGAAGGCGCTCTTCCCACGCCTGCTCCAGGCTGAACAGAAGCACGGCAGCCTGCTCCGCGCCTTTCGTGCGAATCTCAAATCCCAAATCCCAAATCCCGACGGGGCTTTTAAATCCCTTCCGGGCGGCCTGAGCGAGCTCGTTCGCGCGCTGGTAAGCGCGCTGGGCGAGCAGCACGTGTGGACGCGCAGGACGGTGACCTCGGTGTCGGGCCGCGGACCGTTCACCGTGCGGACGGCGAACGAGAATGTGGACGCGCGCGCGGTCATCCTCGCCGTTCCGGCGTTCGTGACGAGCGCGATCTTCCGCGATCGCGACGACGCCCTCGCGCGTCTGTGCGGAGAGATTCCGTACTCGTCGGCCACCACGGTGGCGCTCGCGTTTCGACGCGAGTCCATTTCGAATCCGCTGGCCGGCTCGGGCTTCGTCGTCCCGCGCGTCGAAGGCGCCGGCATTCTCGCGGGCTCGTGGCTGTCGTCGAAATGGCCGCATCGCGCCCCCGACGACAATCACGTGCTGCTGCGAACGTTCCTCGGCGGAGCGCGCGATCCCAGGGCGATTGAGTTGTCCGACGCGGAGCTGGTCTCGACCTCGCTCGCGGCGCTCTCGCCGCTCGTCGGCATTCGCGGCGAGCCGCTGTTCACTCGGATCTATCGATGGGAGCGCGCCAACGCGCAGCACGAGGTCGGCCACCTCGACCGCATCGCGGCCATCGACCGCGCCCTCGCCAGTCACCCGGGCCTGTTCGTGACGGGCAGCGGTTTCCGCGGCGTCGGGATTCCGGATTGCGTCGCCGATGGCCGCGCGACCGCCAGGGCGGCCGCCAGCTGGCTGACCCAAGTTCGGTCGTGAGGATCAGATGAAGACGGTCCACATCATCGGCGTGCCGCTGGATCTCGGCGGCGGGCGGCGCGGCGTCGACATGGGACCGTCGGCGTTCCGCATCGCCGGCATCGGCGAACGGATCGCCTCGCTCGGTTATACCGTTGCCGACAGGGGCGACCTGCCGGCGCCGATTCCCGAGACGCAGGAGCAGCGCGACGAGCACAAGAAATACATCCGCGACATCGCGAAAGTCTGCCAGAAGGTGTACCAGACGAGCCTGGCGTCGCTCGAGGAAGGCGCGATGCCGATCGTGCTCGGCGGCGACCACAGCCTCGGTGCCGGCTCGGTAGCGGCGGCCGCCGAGTGGGCGAGGAAGGCGAAACAGCTGCCGATCGGCCTGCTCTGGATCGACGCGCACGGCGACATGAACACGCCGGCGACGTCGTTGTCGGGCAACGTGCACGGGATGCCGCTCGCGGCGCTGCTCGGCCCCGAGCCTGCCGAGCTGGCCAGGATCGGCACCTTCTCGCCGAAGGTGCTGCCGGCGCACACGGTCCTCGTCGGCATACGCAACCTCGACGATCGCGAGAAGATCGCCGTCCGCGACTCGAACGTCCACGTGTTCACGATGAAAGACATCGACCGACAGGGCATCGCATCGGTCGTCGAGCAGGCGGTGAATCTGGCGGGCAACGGAACGGCGGGCATCCACGTGTCGTTCGACATGGACGTCTGCGATCCGACGATCGCGCCCGGCGTCGGCACGCCGGTCAAGGGCGGCCTCGACTACCGCGAGGCGCACATGGTGATGGAGATCGTCGCCGACTCGGGGCTGCTCACCTCGCTCGATCTCGTGGAAGTGAACCCGACGCTCGACGAGCGCAACGCGACCGCGCAGCTCGGCACCGAGCTCGCGCTGTCGGCGCTGGGAATGAAAATCCTGTAGCGTCCGCCTTCAGGCGGACCGTGTCTAGTGCAGGTTCTGTGAGCCCGGGCCGGACTCGGCGAGCATCTCTTCGAGCGTTTCGACCAGCAGCACGAGCGAATACGGCTTCTCGATGAGGCGCGTGCGCGGGCGCAGGCGCTCGAGCTCGGCC
>Ga0126369_10004639_pt1 | contig 10104 bp, 6 predicted proteins | sample PanSoiMetaPlot_1_FD_109646 | JGI IMG/M metagenome (GOLD analysis project Ga0126369, IMG submission 109646) | Tropical forest soil microbial communities from Panama - MetaG Plot_1 | ecosystem: Environmental > Terrestrial > Soil > Tropical forest > Bulk soil | place: Panama | collected 2016-02-17
GCGACATCGATGACGCCGAGCCCGAACTGGGAATATATGCGGTAGCGGACTGCCCCTCCCGAGATCGCGGTGGCGCCGATATTGTGGCCGATGGCGTAGCTCGTGAAGCTCGCCAGGGCGGCGATGCGGTACGGTACTTGGTTCGCTCCGATCGTGCGCACGGCAAAGAAGTCGTAGCACGTCAACGTTGCGTAGGCGCCGGCGACATACAGCACGGCCCAGGCGACCTGCCAAGACGGCATGGCGCGTACATTGCTTGCGACGCGGCTGAAATCTACGTCCTTGAGTATATCGGCGAGCACGTAGACGGAAATGCCCACGATGGTCGCGCTGAGTGCAAATCCAATCCAACTCCATGAATTTCGCGTACGCGGCTTGACGGCGACTTTATCAGGCAGAGCGGACAATTAGCCTCCTTGCGACTCGTGCGGTTCGACAAGGAGTTCTAGGAGGAAGGCAAGGTTGCATGATTTGCGGCATGTCGTCACGGCGCGCGTTCGAATCGTCCATTAATTTTGGATGACACAAGCGACAATAATGCGACAAGGCCGATGAACCGTCACGGAGATGACGCATGAATCGGGGAAACTGACGGTCGCTGAGAACATACCCAATTCGAGCGACCTAAATGCGGATTCTGATCGCAACCGACGCGTGGCGGCCCCAGGTCAATGGCGTCGTCCACACCCTGGAGGCGACCGCCCTCGCTGCCAAATCTCTGGGGGCCGAGGTATCCTTCCTCACGGCAGAAGGATTTCCGACGGTGGAACTGCCGAGCTATCCTGGGATTCGGATTGCGCTGCCGCGTGCGCGCGAAATCGAGCGGCGCACCTCGGCGGTCCGTCCGGACGCAGTCCACATCGCAACGGAGGGCCCGATCGGCTATTTCGTTCGCCGCTTTTGCCTTGCTAACCGGCTCGCGTTCACCACAAGCCTGCACACCCGCTTCGCCGACTACCTTGCGGCGCGCTGGCCAATCCCGCCGAGTTGGACTTGGCGATGGATGCGCTGGTTTCACAATGCGGGGCGCGGCACGATGGTCTCGACGGCTTCACTTGCCAGCGAATTGCGTAGCCACGGCTTTAGCAACGTCCTGCGGTGGCCCCGTGGCGTTGATTCGGTGCTGTTTCACCTCGACCGGGGCCGCGATCTCGGATTGAAACGCCCGATATTTCTCACGGTCGGCCGGCTCGCCGTAGAAAAGAACCTGGACGCATTTCTGGCTCTGGAGCTGCCGGGAACCAAGGTCGTGGTCGGCGACGGACCGGCGCGGCCGACGCTGGAATCGCGCTATCGTGACGCGGTTTTCCTCGGCACCAAACATGGCGCGGAACTCGCCGCTGTTTATGCGAGCGCTGATGTTTTCGTGTTTCCAAGCCGCACCGATACGTTCGGTCTTGTACTGCTGGAAGCACTCGCATGTGGACTGCCGATAGCAGGATTCCCGGTGGCGGCGACGCAAGATGTCGTCGGTACGGCGCCGGTTGCGGTTCTCGACAACGATCTCCGCTCTGCGTGCCTGGCTGCGCTCGCGATACCACGTCACGCATGCCGGCAATATGCCGAGACGTTGACGTGGGAGGCGAGTGCACGATCGTTCCTCGGCAATCTTGTCGATATCCGCAATTCGGCGCCTGCGGCACTCTCGTGTCCCTCTCAGATTCCGGGAAGGACAGGCTTTGGGTCGCAGGCGTCAGGTTTGTGGAAACAGACGCCGCCCTGAAGCGGATTTCGATCACATTGAGCTATGGGTTCGCGTGGTCGCCGGACGTGTTCCCGGCGACATCTCTCCCGGCTCTCCCCCTACCAATATCTAGCAGGCGCTGGCCGGTAAGCATCTGCTCCCCGTGTTGCGGCGGTTCTGGCCGATGCTCCTCGGCATCTGTATCGGTTCCGCGCCCGGGGCTGGCTTTCTCGCAAGCGATTCCTCTGGCCGGGCCACCGCGGGCGCTCGGCGTCACGCCTTGTCTTTGGGCATCATTTTCGGTTGCTCTCGTTCGCGTTGCGCGTTCCGCCTCGTGCGGAATGGTGGCTTGCGCTGCTCGCCGGCGTCCTCACCAGGTTCCTTTCGACCGTCACCGGCGTGTTCGTGATTCCGCTCGTGCCCGATCTCAACGCGCTGTCCCTTCAGCGTGACGAGTTGATCCAGGCGCTCGGGCTGTCCCTAGTCACGTCGTTCGCGGTGCTTGCGGTGGCGTTGACGCGGGTGTCGCTCTTGGGCGCCTCGCTTTTTGCGCTCGCCCCAGCCGGGGTCGGTGTGTTATTCGGTCAATGGTTGAGGCCGCGGAACTGATCCGGCGATGTTCGTGCGGGTTTTGCGGTGGGATTGCTCCTGATCGGCCTCTACCTGGCGCTCAGAAATCTGACAGGAAAAACTGATACGAGATCGAAACCGACGTGTGGCAATGGCGCTCCTTCCGTGTTCTTGTCGGGAGAAGTGCACACAAGCATTGCGGGCTCACGTTGCGCTGGTCTCCCGGGAATTCAACCTTGACGGTGTTTCGGATGACGGTCTGGTTTCGTTGCGCCGTTGCAGCGGCGGGTTTTGTGCTCGTCATTTGTGCCGGTTCTCTGGGTTGGGCGCAGGCGACTACACCTGCCCCCGTCAACCCGCCGGTCGAGCCAGCCCTGCCGGAGCCCGGCGCCTCAGTCGAACCGGCGACCGGCGTCGCCATTACGTGGTCCGTCGTTAATCGGTTCCGGCTGTTCCGCGATGAGCGCGATTTCCGCCGCCAAGCGGAGGCGGCGCAGGGGCGAACCGTGCTGGAGGCAGAGCAGGCACTCGCAGCCGCAACCGACGGCAACGGCTGGGCGAGCGACATCATCGAGCGGCTCTGTCTCGACCGTATCGGCCAGATTGCGGATCAATGCGTGCGCGACGAGGTGCGGGAAGATTACCTCAACCCGGCTGACCATGGCGTCGAGGTGCGGCTCGCCGGCATGGTTCCTGCCGGGGCGACCTGCACCTGGAGCTTCGGCCTCGAGGGTAATTCAGCCTCCAGCACTGCGAGCGCCGAATGCAGTGCCCCGGTAAGGGCCCGTGTGCTCTACGGCAAGCCGACCAAGGTGACGGTCGACGTCGCAGCACCCGGTGAGACCGCGCGCCGCGCGACCGCCGACATTGCGGTGCGCGATGTCCTCATTGCCGGCCTCGGCGACTCGATCGCTTCGGGTGACGGCAACCCTGATCGCCCGGTTGCACTCTCGGACGAGGGCTTCTGCTTTCGCCGCTTTTCGCCGACCGGCCGTGCCGAATATTTTCGTCCCGGCCGCATCGGATTTTCCGGCGACAAGGCTTGCGACGGCGATCATGGTGCTGGCGGCGACCTGGCCGAATGGGCGCGGCTGTCGGCGCGCTGGATGAACGGGGCATGCCATCGCTCCCTTTACGGCTACCAACTGCGGGCCGCGCTGGCGCTTGCGATCGACAGCCCGCATCTCGCCGTTACCTTCCTGCCGCTTGGCTGCACCGGAGCCACGATCACGGACGGCCTCTTCAATGGCCAGCGCTCCCGCGAACTCGATTGCGCGCCGGAGGGCACTCTATGTCCGACCACGACGCCGGCGCAGATAACGCAACTTCGCGCCATCGTGGCGCGTTCCCAACGCGGGCAACCCGCCCGCGCCCTCGATCTCGTGTTCCTCACTATCGGAGCCAATGACATCAACTTTTCCGGATTGATCGCCGATATCATTATCGATGCGAGAGGCGAGCGGGCGCTGCTTTCTCGCGCCGGCGTCCTGACCTCGGTCGAAGCCGCGCAGGCAACGCTGGAGAAAAAGCTGCCCGCCGATTTCACCCGGTTGCGCGCCGCGCTCAAGCCGCTGGTAGGCAACGCACTGGAGCGTGTGGTATTCGTGTCATACGGCAACCCGGCCCTGGCAGGAGGCGCGCCCTGCCCGGGCGGCCGCGGCGGCTTCGATATCCACCCCGCCTTCGGCGTCGATGGCGAGCGACTCCGCCACGCTGCGACGTTCGTGCAGGACAGATTCCTGCCGGCCTTAAAAGAGATTGTCACCTGCTCTGCCAAGGGCGCCTGCGCGACCTCGTCCGATGCCATGACCTTCGTGGACGACCACCAAGCTTTATTCGCAGAGCACGGCTTCTGCGCTCGCGCCGATACGGACCCGCCGTTCGATCGCGAATGCTTCTCGCCCGACGGCCAGAGCTTCAATGACAGCCTCATCGGCGGTGCGACCGAGCCCTTGGTGTGCGGCGCCTCTGTCAGCGAATTCCACGCCTATGCGCCGCGCGCCCGCTGGATCAGGACGCCGAACGATGCCTACTTCGCCGCCATGACGTTTCCCGAGGGGGTTTCCGCTGGCCTGCGCCCGAGCAGTCTGCATGACGCCACGTGGGGCGTGCTGTCTGCCGTGTATGGCGGCGCCATCCACCCGACCGCCGAAGGCCACGCCGCAATGGCCGATGCGGCGCTTGCAGGAGCAAAGAGTGTCCTGCAACTCTCCGGGGCCAACGATCCAATCATTGCGGCGCCGCTGCCCCTGCTGCCCGGTGACGCGAAGTGACAGTGCGAACAAGCCTTGCGCTTTGTTGCGGAGCAAGCTCAGACTTGGAGCAGTTCGCACGTCATCGCAGGCACCTCCCCCTCATGGGCTACAAAACCGTAGGGCGGCCTTGTGATCATCGAGGGACTCGAACCGGTGCGACGGCGGCCGGGCATCTACGTCGGCCCAGAAACGGCTGACCAAATCCCTGCGCGCGCGATCGGTGGAGGCGGTCCTCAGTAACGTCACGGACGAACGGCCACTGGAGGATTCGCGTTCTCTTGTGGCGAGAAGGCGTAATCACCGCCGCCTACGATGGCACCCCTGCCAATCGAACCGTCCGGTGCCGCCTCCGATGGCGTCTCTCATCCGGCAATATACCGGTCGTTCATGTATCTGCCGCCCCGGATGCCAGTCTTCGCGCTCCTCAACGCGCTCTCGGAGCGGCTCGTCGTTTCGACCATGCACGACGGCCACCGCACCGGGTAGTGTTCTCGAAAGGCGTGCTTGTCACACTGCTCAAACGTGCACCTTGCAACCGGACTCCCGGGATCACGTGGCTCACATTCTGCCTGGACAACGATCATCCCCGGCGGGGTTGCTCGGACGTTGAGCGGATTGCCAAACGTGTGGGGAAAAACGCTGAAGGCGTGCGGATTCGCGTTGAGGATCGCACGACCGAGGGCGCTGACTGGTACTGAACTACGCCGTCGGAAACTGGTAATCCTTAAAGTGCGCGCGCAGGGCGGTTTTCTGTATCTTGCCGGTCGCCGTGTGGGGGATTTCGTCAACGAAGACCACGTCGTCGGGCATCCACCAATTGGCGACCTTGCCGCGCATATGGCCGAGAATGTCGTTCTTACTGATGGATTCACCTTTTTTCATCACAACCACCAGCAGCGGGCGCTCGTCCCATTTGGGATGGCGGATGCCGATCACGGCAGCTTCCGCGACCTTCGGGTGGCCGACCGCAAGATTTTCGAGATCGATCGAGGAGATCCATTCCCCGCCGGACTTGATCACATCCTTCGAGCGGTCAGTGATCTGCATGTATCCGTGGGGGTCCATGGTGGCGACGTCGCCCGTATCGAAGAAGCCCTCGTGATCGAGAATATCGCCGCCGTCGTCCTTGTAGTAGGCGCGCGCCACCGCGGGCCCGCGCACCATCAGGCGGCCGAACGACTTGCCGTCCCACGGCACCACCCTGCCTGCGTCGTCCTCGATCTTCATCTCGACCATGAACGGCGGGTGGCCCTGCTTCTGCAGAATGTCAAGCTTTGCGTCGCCGGTGAGAGACGCGTATTCGGGCTTCAGCGTGCACAGGCAGCCGAGCGGCGACATCTCGGTCATGCCCCAGGCATGGATCACCTGGACGCCGTAGACATCCTCGAATTTCTGCGCGATGGCGCGCGGGCACGCCGAGCCGCCGATCACCACCCGATTGAGATAGGGCAACTCGCCGCCATTGGCTTCGAGATGCTGCAGCAGCATAAGCCAGATGGTCGGGACCGCCGCGGTGCAGGTTACCTTGTAGGCTGTCAATATTTCGTGGATCGACGCGCCGTCGAGCTTCATGCCCGGCATTGCAAGGCTCGCTCCCGCCATCGGGGCCGAAAGGGCGATCGACCAGCCATTGGCATGAAACAGCGGCACAACCGGCATTACAACATCGCGACAGGACAGCCCGAACGCATCGGGCTCATTCGCAGTTAATGCCAGGAGAACATTGGAGCGGTGCGAGTAGACGACGCCCTTAGGATTTCCTGTGGTGCCGGAGGTGTAACACATCCCGGCGGCGGTGTTTTCGTCGAATGATTTCCAGGCAAAATCGCCGTCCGCTTCGGCGAGCCACGTCTCGTAGGCGACGGCGTCGCGCAGCGCTGTCGCCGGCATATGGGCGGCGTCGGTCAAGACGATGTAGCGCTCGACGGTCGGCAGCTTTGCGGCGAGTTTTTCCAGGAGCGGCACGAAGGTGAGGTCCACAAAGACGACGCGGTCCTCGGCGTGATTGATGATCCATACGATCTGCTCGGCGAACAACCGCGGATTGACCGTGTGATAGATGGCACCGATCCCCATGATGCCGTACCAGGCTTCGAGGTGCCGCCACGTGTTCCAGGCGAGTGTGGCGACGCGATCGCCGAGCTTGACGCCGTCGCGCTCGAGCCTTTGGGCGACCTTGAGGGCGCGCGCGCGAATCTCGGCGTAGTTCGTGGTATGAAAAGGTCCCTCGACTGAGCGCGACACCACCGTCCGGGCACCGTGGTAGGTCGCTGCGTGGTCGATCACTCGATGGCACAGCAGCGGCCAATCCTGCATCAATCCAAGCATGTCGTTTCCCCACTGCGTCGGTCCTGCTTGCCATCTCGGCGGACCACTTGCCGGACGCTTGACGGTTAGCCTAGCAATGCCGGCGCGACATGCAACCGTCAATCGCCGAGCGCTCCAGACAAGTGGTCGCTGGGTTGTATGAGGGTAGTCGTGCATAGGGACGGGCGAGCAACCCATCCGCGGATGGGGCAACTGGCGACCCTGTCTACACGGGAATGCCCGGCTTGAGAGCGAGCGGGCCTGCCGGGGGCTCCGGGGCGCGCGGCAACGACCGCACGAGGAGGCGGTAATCTTTGCCGGGAAACCGCTAAAGTGGAGGCCGGATCAAGAAGACGTAAGTGACGATGGCGAATACCGGCAGCAAGACCGCGCCCGACCACATCATGTAGCCGAAGAAGCTCGGCATTTTCACGCCGCGCTCAGCGGCGATGGCATGGATCATGAAATTCGGCGCATTGCCAATATAGGTAAGGGCGCCCATGTAGACCGCTCCCATAGAAATTGCCGTAAGCGTGGGAGCAAGCTCGCCCATTAGCGTTGCTGCATCGCCGCCTGCCAGTTCGAAGAACACGAGATAGGTCGGAGCGTTGTCAAGGATCGCCGACAAGGCTCCGCTGAGCCAGAAATAGGCGGCGTTGTGCGGCTCGCCGGACTCGCCGGTCGTCAGCGCTAAAACCCAGGAAAAGGGCCCTGCGCCACCCATGCGCAGCATCGCCGTCACCGGGACGATGCAAACGAAAATGCCCGCGAACAGCTTGGCGACTTCGAAGATCGGTTCCCAGGTGAAGCCGTTGCGTTCCCGGTGTTCGTCCGGCGTGAATACCAGCGACGCGACAGCGATCGCCACAAGCGCGACATCGCGACCGATATCCTGCAGCTCGAGGCGGGTGTCGTAAATGTCGAAAGCAATGCCTGATTTCCATACCGCAGAAAGCAGGATCGCCAAAACGATGAGGACAATGAGCACCAGGTTTACGAGGCCATTCACCTTTATCGGTTGCTTAGTAGGTTTTTCGCCCACCACGGCGACGCGTCGATCCTGGCGGTAGTACCAGACATCGATCGCGACGAACGCAGCGAGCACGAGCGCAGCCGTCAAAGCAGTCTGCTGCCACAGGTGCGTGGCGGTCCAAAGGAAATCGACGCCGTGCAAAAAGCCGACGAAGAGCGGCGGGTTGCCGAGCGGCGACAGAGTACCGCCGATATTAGCCGCGAGAAAAATGAAGAATACGACCACGTGCATGTTGTGGAGGCGGGCTGAATTGGCCCGCAGCAGTGGCCTGATCAGAATCATGGCCGCGCCAGTGGTGCCGACAATGCTGGCAATCACCGTACCGAACGCCAGGATTGCGGTGTTGACGAGCGGCGTGCCGAGCAGACCGCCGGTCACAAGTATGCCGCCCGCCACCACATAGAGCGTTGTCACCATGATGATGAAGCTCAAATATTCGCCGAACGTCGCGTGGGCTAATGCGCTCAACGCCGCGGGGATGCCGTGGAGCGCTGCCAGCGGCGCCACTGTGAGCGCGCTCCACATGAACGCGATCTTGCCGTGGTGGAGGCGCCAAAGCTCCGGCGCCAGGAGCGGGCCGATGGCGATCGACAGCAATAGACCGATGAACGGCAACGCCCACGGCCACTGAACGGCAGTTTGCACCCTATTCTCCCCCACTTGCGGGGGACGATAGGGTGCGGATGTCGCACGAGATGTTTGGCAGTTTGGACATCAGGCAAAGGTCCTGCGGGATCGTCTCATCGCCGCCGCGACGGCCGCGACGTGGCTGATCGCTTCGGCTCGGGCGGTCCTCCGCCTGTGAGGCCGAGCTTTTTCAGGACTGCTTCGGCTGCGCGCTCGCCCGACGCCCAGGCGCCGCCAACCGTTCCCCAAAGGGTTTCGTGCGTTGCTTCGCCGGCAAAGAAAATGCGATCGTGCACCGGTTCGGCAAGCGCTGACCGCGCCCATTGGCCGCCCGGGGCAGCAGCCGAGAAAGCGCCCAGCGTCCACGGTTCGAGGTTCCATCGCGTCGCACTTGTCCTCTTGATGGCTTTGCGGACGTCGGGGCCGTAGAGGCCCGCGAGCCAATCCAGCGCAAATTCGACCATCGCCGGCTCGCCCGAAGCCGCAAGGTCGGCGCCGAATTTTCCAGCCACCTCGACCGTGCAGAGCGTGGTACCCGAAACATTAGCCAGAATGGCGGCAGTGCGGGGTGAGTCGGCCTTCTCGAAGACAAGCTCATCGCGCCCCAGCCCCAGCGGATTGCCGGGCAATTCGAGCGCGATGTGATCGTAGCTGCCGAGCGAGAGCTTCTCGATGGCGTCGAGATAGCGCCGGGGCAGTTCCGGCTCAAACCTCAGCTTGTCGCTTAGCAGGACGCCGGTCGACACTGTCACGATAACCGTGCGGGCAACCAAGAGACCTTTCGCGGTGCTGATTTCGATGCGATGGCGTTCGCTCCAATCGATCCGCGAGGCGGGCCGGGAGAGCTGTAGCGGCAGGCCGTCGGCGAGTTTGGCGATCAGCGAGCCTAAGCCCTCTCGGCAGAACATGTCGCTGTTGCGCTCAAGCGACCGGGAGAAGTCCAGAGCTGATACTTCGGCGAGATCCTTGGCGCAGCCGAAGGGGCCGACCGCGAATTCGATTGTCGGTTGCCAGTCACCGAGATCCTTGGGCAGCGCCTGGGCGCAGGAAACGTCCTGCCTGCCACGACTCGCCTCACCGATGGCGCGGTTGGCCCGCACGGTGGCGGTAAGATAGTCTTCCATTTCGCTGGCGCGGGCGTATCTGCGGCCGATGCGCACGCGCTGCTCTGGCGGGGCCGGATAGATATCGAAACCGAATTTCATGGCGAGCGGTGTGACCGGATTGAGTTCCGGCACATGAACCCAGTGGGCCCCACGGTCAAACGGTACCCCGAACGTCTCCGTATCGGTGAAGCAGCGTCCCCCGAGCCGGTTGGAGGCTTCGATGATCGCGATTCTGGCGCTGGCGGCCACGAGGCGGCGAGCCGCCGCAATCCCGGCGGCGCCCGCGCCGATGACAGCCACATCAAAATCGCCCGGGGTCTGGGCGGCGATCGCGGACGTTCCAGCGGACGCCGCCGAGGCGGCGGACGCGGCAAGAAACCGACGGCGGCTGAGCATTGTCATGTGACTCGTTGGCTGGTCGACCCGCACCATGCCCCAATCGGTTGCGGTTCGCAAATTGCGTTTGTCGGCGCATGCGTCGGCAAGCGGACAAATGTCAGCGCAACCTGCGCCGGGCGACTA
>Ga0126369_10004640_pt1 | contig 10103 bp, 13 predicted proteins | sample PanSoiMetaPlot_1_FD_109646 | JGI IMG/M metagenome (GOLD analysis project Ga0126369, IMG submission 109646) | Tropical forest soil microbial communities from Panama - MetaG Plot_1 | ecosystem: Environmental > Terrestrial > Soil > Tropical forest > Bulk soil | place: Panama | collected 2016-02-17
CCACGACGATCGTCAGCTCCTGCTCGGTCTCGAACACGTCGACCGGCGGCTCCCAATTCACCGCTGGCGCGGGCGCGAGGCCGGGCTGGAAAAAGCGGCGGTGCAGTTGCTCCGCCCGCTCGATCATTGCGCAGGCTTCCTCCCACATCCAGCTTCTCGGATCGGCAGCGGTCATTGCGCCTGCCCTTTCTCGCAATCGAATTCTCTTGTTCAAGTCTTAGATATTCCAACGCATTGTATCAAGCTCGCCGGTCGCGAGCCGGTCGGCGCGATGAGCGCACGTTGTCGTGAAGACACGTGTCGCGATTGCGACGAGGGGCGGTTTGCGCGCGCTGGCGAAAGCGTGTACCGCATACCGGCCCGTTGATCGGAGCGCGCCCCACGATGCCTCGGTACTATTTCCACATCACCAACCGGCGAGAAAGTCTGGACAATCCAAAAGGGATGGACTTGCCGGGCAACGCCGCGGCGCGTGAGGAGGCGGTGGTGCTGGCGAACGAACTCAGACACGGCCAGGTAGTGCCGGGCCGAAATTGGCAGGGATGGTTCGTCACGGTTGTCGACCAGCACGGCCACCAGGTGGATTCGGTGCCGATCGCCGACATGCCGGACCAATAACGGAATTTAGCGTGAGCGGCCGCGCATCGCGTGAAAATACGCTGCACACGCCGTATTGGCCGTGGGGACCTTTTCGAATCTCACTCTTGCCGCCGCTCTTTGCGCAGAACACCGATGCCGGGTTCGCGAGCGCCCAGACCCTTTCTGGGGCGACGAGCAACACGGCAAATAAGAGCAACGCCACAGTTCGCACCATAATTTTCTCCCGGTCGCAACTGTTGCCGTTGAGGTGATTCTATCCGATCGCCGGTCATCGCGGCGTTGACCATCAGATGACGGTCTTCACGCATCAATGGGCGGCGCTGGCAAAGTTTCACACTCCGGCCGGGCCGCGTTGGAGTCGTGCCCGGCGCGGCACTCCCAGCCGGAGCTATTGACGACCGCAGGCTAGCAATCGCGACAGATGCGCAGTTTCCTGTCGATCGCCTGGTCCTCGGGAGATCTCACTCAGGCGCCTCCCTACCGCTCCTTGCTTGCCCGGTCGCGGGATCGGCTTGGCCCGTCGTTTGCGCATCGCCGCTGGAGCGGGGCGAGGATCGATCATTTTGCGCCACGGCAGCGCTGCACGCCAGGACTGTGGCAGCGAACGCATAAGTCACCGCGAGTAGACGCATGGCACACCTTTTGATCTGACTTCGGCTTCAACTATTCTCCGGAGCGAGCGGTTCCGCTCCCGCAGCCGCAATGCGCACCTGTTTGACCCCTATTGGTAGGTGCACGCGCCACCTCCGGCTCAGTGGCGCTTGAAATATTGCACAGCGCGCTCGTGCTTCTCGGCCGCCCCGCGCGTCTTGAAGGTGCCGAGATTCCGGCGGCGGAGGTCTTTGGGTTGACTTTGCGTGAGTAGAGCCGGTAACCGCCCGATTTGAGCTTGCGGATCATCGTCACCTCCCGTGCGGCAGCGGTTCGCAGCCGGAACGCCGCTGCGCAGCGGCAATCGCTATGCCCACCAACCGTCAGCTGGGCAACAAAGTTCCGTCTCGGCTATGGCGCTAGCGACGAATCACAATGGGGAAAGCTTGTCGCTCCTCCCAACCCTTTCGCGTCAAATCGGGGACGTCATCTTCCGACTGCGGAAATCCAAGACAAAGGTAAGCGATGAACTTCCAATCCGGAGGGACCTCGAGGATTATTCCAACGGCGGCGGGATCAAGGATCGATACCCATCCCACGCCGATGCCGTCGGAGCGCGCCGCGAGCCAAATCGTGTGGACGGCTGTCACCGCCGAATACTCGATCATCTCGGGCATGGTGTGACGTCCGAGCCCGTGCCCTTGGAGGGTGGAGCGATCGGCGAATACCGCGAGCTGAGCGGGTGCTTCATCCAAGCCGGCAAGCTTGAGCCGGGCATAAGATGCCGCTCGTTTCTCACTTTGCGCCGCGAGTGCGTCGGCGTTGCAACGCTCGAAATTTGTCCGAATGGCTGCGCGACGGACCGGATCATCGACGATGACGAAACGCCAGGGTTCGCTCAATCCAACCGAGGGCGCTAGACACGCGAGATGAATCAGGCGCTCCAGGTTGCCCGCCGGCAGTGGATCGCGGCGAAAGCGTCGAACATCCCGCCGCCAGACGAGCAGATCGCGCAACCGCGCGCGAAAGCCATCATCGAAGGCCATTGCCTTGCCGCTGTCCGCAATAGAGCCTTGCGCCCTCATGCCGGATTCCTCGCAAGCGCGCCGCCGTCAGTCTCAAACGCCCGCCGCCGCTACGAGCAGGATAACGATCTCCCCAATTTGCTCCAGGGCACCCAAGACATCGCCGGTCTGCCCACCGATCTGCCTCATGCACAACCACCGCAGTAACGCGAACACGGCTGCCATGAGCGTGATCGCGCAAGCGCCCGCTGCCGGCCCGAGTCCGACGCCGAGCGCTGCGATGCCGATAGCCATCGCGGCAATTGCACTGCCGGCTGGCGGCGTGCCAACGCCAACGGAAAGGCCATCCTGTCTCGCGGGAGGGACCAAGCGCATGAACATCGCCATGTTGGATCGGGCACCCATATGCGCTGCAATTAGAACGAGAGCAGCGAGCCCCGGGTCGGCGATGCTTGCCAGCGCAGCGGATCGCAATAGCAGCGATGTGAACAACGCGCACACGCCGTATGTCCCAACCCGGCTGTCGCGCATGATCTCGAGCTTGCGCTCGCGCGTGCGCCCTCCGAACGAATCGGCGACGTCGGCCAGTCCGTCCTCGTGCAAGCATCCGGTTGCGGCGAGGCTTGCTGCGATCGCCAAGCCGCCGGCGGGCAATGGCGGCAGTCCGCTCACCCGCGCGAGCCAGTAGACCAAGGCGGAAATGACGCCAACGATGGCTCCCGCCACCGGCAAAGCCCAGCCTGCGCGGGCAATATCGGCGCCGATGATCGCGAATGTCCCGGGAAGGGGAAGCCGCGTAGAGAAAAGCAAGGCGGCTGCCACATCCGCCGCGAGTTGCCTCGGCGAAATGACCGCGGACGTCGCGCGCTCCTGCATGAGGCCTCCTCCGGCAACAGCACTCTATTGCGACTTGAGAAAACTCAGCGCAACCTTACCGGCGCGTCCCCGATCACAACAAGAGTCTCGCCTGCTCCAGCGAACGGCGAGCATGACCATGCGCCCACCGCTCGCCCACGAGTCTGAAGACCTGTTCTCGTCGCTCGATAAGCTGCGTGCGGGGTGCCTGGCTCTGCCGCCTCCAGACGTTGATGCCGCAGCGCTCGCGGCCAAACGGCAAAGCCAACTCACCAAGCCGCCGGGCAGCTTGGGGCGGCTCGAAGATATCGTTCTTTGGCTCGCCCGTTGGCAGGGGCGAAGCGTGCCGCGCCTCGATCGCGTCGACATTCTTGTGTTCGTGGGCAATCACGGGGTCACGAAGCAGGGCGTGTCGGCTTATCCCGCCGAAGTGACTGCCCAGATGGTGGCGAATTTTTCCGCCGGCGGCGCGGCCATCAACCAGATTGCTCGCACCGTCGGCGCAAACCTCCATGTTGTCCCGCTCGCGCTCGAACAAGCTACGGCGGACTTTACACAAGCGCCGGCCATGCCCGAGGAGGCATTTCTCGCGGCGGTGGCCACCGGCTACAAGGCCGTTTCGGCTGGAACGGACCTCCTCTGCCTGGGCGAGATGGGAATCGGCAACACCACGGCTGCGGCGGCGCTCGCGGCGGCGCTGTTCGGCGGCGGGGGCTCGCGCTGGGCCGGTCGCGGCACCGGGGTCGATGACGCGGGGCTGGCGCGAAAACGGGCCGCAATCGACTTGGGCCTCGCCCGACATGCGGCGCTGCTGCACGATCCGCTGGCGAGCGCGGCCGCGCTCGGCGGCCACGAGCTTGCCGCCATCCTGGGCGCCGCGCTGGCGGCGCGGCACCGCCCCATCCCGGTGCTGCTCGATGGGTTCGTATGCGCGGCCGCGGTCGCTCCTTTGGCAAAGTTACGTGCAGACGCGCTCGAGCACGCGCTGACGGCGCACATCTCGGCGGAGGCGGCGCATCGGATGCTGTTGAGCGAGCTTCGTCTCGATCCTCTGCTCAATCTCGGAATGCGACTGGGCGAGGCAACCGGCGCGGCGCTGGCCGTATCGGTGCTGCGCGCCGCGCTCGCCTGTCATGCCGGAATGGCCACCTTCACCGAGGCGGGCGTTGCCAACAAGTCGAGCTAGAGTTTCGTGGCGGTCGCCTCGATCAGTCGATCCCTTTGCGCGCGATGGCGTGAAAGAACGTGCCGGTGACCCAACCGCGGCGGCCGCCATCGTTGCCGATCGCCCGCCCCTGCGCATCGGCAAGCTCGACCAGCGGCTCGTCATCTCCCGCCGCCAATAGCGTGGCGTAATGAAATTCGTGGCCGCGAACGATGGCCCCTGCCGGCCCGATCGGGCTTTGGGCGCGAAGGCGCGCCTCACGGTATCCGAGATGTAGCTTGCGTTTGGCGAAGCTTGTGCAATGTCCCAGCAGACCGGCCATCCGGTGGCGCGTGCCGCTCGCGTCCTTTATTCCCTCACCAAGCACCATGTAACCGCCGCACTCGCCGTGGACTGGCCGCGTCTGCGCGAAGCGCGTGAGCCCCGCCTGAAATTTCTGCGCAGCAGCGAGCACGCCGCCATGGAGCTCCGGATAACCGCCGGGCAGCCAACAAACGTCGCAGCCCTCGGGCGGCGGCTCATCGGCGAGCGGTGAAAAGGGCACGATTTCCGCCCCCGCTTTGCGCCAAGACGCGAGCAGATGGGGGTAGACGAAGGTAAAGGCTGCATCGGCCGCGAGCGCAATGCGCTGGCCCGGTGGCGGGAATGCGAAAATAGGGCCGCCCGCCGCGAATTCGATAGGCCGAGCAATGGCGACAGCACCGTCCAGATCGATGTGGCGTTCGGTCAAGTCTGCAAGCGCCTCGAGCCGCTCACGCAGGTCTCCGTGCTCCCTCGCCTGGACAAGCCCCAGATGCCGTTGCGGCAGAAGGGCTACGTCGCGGGGGAACGCGCCGAGGACGCGAACGCCACGCTCTTCTATTGCATCGCTCACCAAGCTGCGGTGTCGCGCGCTAGCGACGCGGTTGAGGACCACGCCGTCAATGTGGACGTCAGCGTCATGCGACCCGAACCCCCGCACCACGGCCGCGGCGGATTGTGCCTGCGCGGCCACGTCAAGCACTAGTACAACCGGCACCGCGTACCGCGCGGCGAGGTCGGCTGCTGCGCCGGTGCGGCCGCGGGGCCCAGCCGCCCCGTCGAACAAACCCATGACGCCTTCGATCACTAGCAGGTCGCAATCGCGTGCGGTTTCGCTCAGCAGGGCGTCAAGGAGCGAGGGCGGCATAGCCCAAGTGTCGAGATTGAACGTTTCCTCTCCCGTCGCCGCAGCGTGAAACGCGGGGTCGATGTAGTCGGGGCCTGCTTTCGCCGCCCGCACAGCGATGCCCTTTCGCTTGAGCGCCGAAAGCAGGCCGAGGGTGACGATTGTCTTGCCGGCGCCGGAATTTGGCGCCGCGATGATGAGAGCGCGTGCGGTCATGATGCGATCTCGGCCACCGTATCGAGGAGCTGCTCGCGGAGCTTGACGATGCTGCCGATTACGATGACCGAAGGCGTACCTAACTGTTGGTCTTGCGCGTCGGCGGCCACGCGAGCGAGGCTCGATACGACGACACGCTCCTCGATGGTGGTGGCGCTGACGATGACCGCGGCCGGTGTGCTTGGCGGCAAACCGCCACGCATCAACTCTTCCGCGATCTTTGCGAGATTGCGCATCGCCATGTAGAGCACGATCGGCTGGCCGGTTCGCGCGAGCGCGGCCCAATCGAGGCAGCCATCGTCCAAGCCATAGCCGGCGGCAAGGATCACCGCTCTGTTCATCCCTCTGAACGTCGCGGGAATGGCGGCCGTGGTCAGTCCCGCGAGCCCCGCCGTCACGCCTGGGATGATCCGGAACGGCACGCCCGCGCGCATAAGCGCGACGGCCTCTTCGCCCCCTCGCCCAAACACGCAAGGGTCTCCGCCCTTGAGCCGCAACACCCGGTGTCCAGCCCGTGCGAGTTCGACCAGACGGTTCGTGATGTCGCGCTGCTCAGCCGATGGCCGTCCGCCGCGCTTGCCTGCGAATTCGAGTCGCGCCTGCGGCCCCGCGAGCGCCAACACGCGATGATCCACGAGCGCGTCGTGGACAACCACATCGGCCTGTGAGAGGCCGGCGAATGCATCAAGCGTCAGCAAACCGGGGTCCCCGGGGCCGGCCCCAGCCAGCCAGACATGCCCCGGTTCTAGGACTGGGCCATCCACGCGAACCGGACCGGCTGCGCGTCCCTCGTTCATTGGACCATTTTCGATTTGGGAAAATCGTCGCCGAAGCTGCGTGGCGGACGGCGGCACGCGTGCTCAAGCGCACTGAACTGGCACTCGAAGTCGTCCTCTTGGACCGTGCCGGACAGCTGATCGGGTGTAAACCTTTCGCACCACCTCACGGCGTCTCTTCCTGTCGAAACCGTCGACGATAAGCCGGACTGTAAAGCGCACTTTCCCTGAAATCTTCGGCTGCCAGTGCGCGCCCAATCAGGACAATAGCGGTACGCTCGATGCGCTCAGTCGCGAGCTTTGCACCGATGTCCGCAAGCGTGCCGCGCAGAATACGCTCATCCGGCCAAGTAGCGTGCCTCACGACAGCGATGGGACAGTCTTCCCCGCAGACCGGTATCAGTGTGGCGACGACACTATTGATGGCTTGAATTGCCAGGTGCAACACGAGCGTCGCGCCGGTCGCGGCGAAATCCTGCAGCCGCTCGGCAGCCGGCATTTGCGAGGCCCGTCCCGGGACCCTGGTCAGAACGACACTTTGGGCGACCTCAGGCACAGTCAGCTCGCGGCCGAGCACGGCTGCGGCCGCCGCGAACGCCGGTACGCCTGGCGTAAGGGTATAAGCAATTCCACGCCGTTCGAGCCTGCGGATTTGCTCAGCGACAGCGCTGAATAAAGATAGATCGCCTGAATGCAACCGCGCCACGTCCTGCCCAGCCGCCTGCGCCGACACGAACTCGCCTTCGATCTCGTCAAGCGTCAGTGGCGCTGTGTCGACCAAGCGAGCGCCGGTCGAGCAATATGCCAACAGCTCTGCCGGCACGATCGAGCCGGCATACAGGCAAACTGGACATCGCCCAAGCAGGTCACGTCCACGGACCGTAATAAGGTCGGCGGCTCCCGGACCAGCACCGATGAAATGCACGGTCATGCTCACTCCTCGCTCACTGCGAGGGCGCAGGTCGCGGCCCCGAAGGTGATCCGTGGCACGAGAAGCCGAGCTGCTGGGCCGCCGGCCGCCAGCGCCGCCGCTTCGGCGACGGACGGAACGCCAGCCAAAGAAAGCACGTGCTCGGAGCGGGTCTTCGTTCGCGCTCCTGCCTGCTCGAGCTCAGCCTTTGCGATGAGAACGAGCGGCACCCCTCGCACGACGGCAGCTACAGCGAGGCCGTGCTCGCCGGCTTTGAATTCAGGCGCCGCGATGAGATCGAGCCCTTGCACGGCCAATCCCGCGCGAGTGAGCGCATCGTCGATTGCGGCGCTGATGTCCGCCGCGGAAGCGCCTTTGCGACAGCCGATGCCAGCGACGATCATGGCTTGACCCAGACCCATTGGGTTACGGGTAGCGCTGGGCGCCATGTCTCCCTTCCGCCCACGGGCTCTACGCGCGCAATAGCGATACGACGAAGTTCCCCGCCGATCGTCACCTGGCGACGCAAAAGCAGGGCCTCAGTTTCAGTCGTCACGGCGTTCACGACCAACCGTCCTCCAACCCGAAGCGCACGCGTTGCGGGGTCGAGGACAATTCTTGCGCCGCCGCCGATGAATATTGCATCCGCTTGAGCGAGCCCCTCGAAAACCTCTGGCGCCGTGCCTTCGATCACATGGAGTCCTGGCACTCCGAACGCAGCTGCATTACGGCGGATACGGGCGGCGCGTTCGTTACGCGCCTCGATGGCTATGGCACGCATCGAGGGATCAGCTAGCAACCATTCGATCGCGACCGAACCGGCGCCGGCACCCACATCCCAGAGCAATTCACCGCGCCGGGGTGAAAGTGCGGCGAGCGTCACCGCACGGATCTCGCGCTTGGTGATCTGCCCGTCGTGTTCAAAAAACGCATCGGGCAAACCGGGCGCCCGCGCCAGCACACGCGCGCCAGGCAAAGCTTCAACCTCGATAGCCACGGCGTTGAGCGGACCGACCTCGCCGAGGTCGAACCCGGCCGCCGTCGTGGCGCGTAAGCGTTCACGCGGGCCGCCCAAGGCCTCGAGCACGGTTATCCGCGAGCTGCCGAAACCGGAGTTGGTCAAGACCCGGGCAAGAGCGGCGGGTCCCTCACCGTCCGAGGTCAGCGCAAGGACTCGCGCGCCAGGCTGAAGATGCGGACGAACAAGATCGAGCGAGCGGCCATGCAACGAGAGCTGAGTCGTCTCAGGCAAAGACCAGCCGAGCCGCGCAGCGGCAAGCGTGAACGTCGAAGGCGCCGGCACGGCAAGGGTTTCGCGAGGATCGACGTGTCGCAGCAGGAGCGAGCCGACGCCGTAAACGAATGGGTCGCCGGACGCGAGCACACACACCTCGCGGCCGCGCTGTGCCAACACGTCCTCGACGGCGCCCTCGAAGGGACTGCGCCATGGGCGCGCGACACCACGGATAAGCGGCGCGGCGAGAGCAAGATGCCGTTGCCCGCCGAACACGATCTCTGCGGTTTGAACAAGACTTCGGGCGATTGGTGTCAGTCCCTCGATCCCGTCCTCGCCGATCCCTACGATAGACAGCCAGCGGGCCGGTGCGGCAATCTCGCGCGCGCGGGAGTCAGCGAACGGCATGCGACGCATCCTCATTCTCGGCGGCACCACGGAGGCGCGGCGCTTGGCAGAACGCCTCGACGGACGTACCGACTTGACGGTCACGGTCTCGCTGGCGGGCCGCACCACGGCGCCTGCCGCGCAAGCCGCATCGGTGCGGGTTGGCGGATTCGGCGGCGCCGAGGGCCTTGCTCACTATCTCGCAAGGGAGCGCATCGAGGTCCTTATCGACGCCACGCACCCTTACGCGGCGATCATCTCGGCCAATGCCGCCGAAGCGGCGGCAGCCACACGAGTTCCCCTGCTCGCGCTGCGGCGCCCGCCATGGGCGCCGGTTCCTGGCGACCGTTGGATTGAGGCTGCCAACACTGACACGGCCGTAGACGCGCTCGGCGAAGGGCCGCGCCGTGTTTTTCTCACGCTTGGCAAGACCGGGATCGAAACCTTCGCGCGGGCGCCGCAGCACCACTATCTCGTGCGCAGTGTCGAGCCGGTCGATCCGCCGCTGCCTGTCCCACATGCATCCTATGTCATCGGCCGAGGTCCGTTCACTGAGACCACCGACCGTAAGTTGATGGCCGCTCATAGCATCGACATTGTTGTTGCCAAGAACAGCGGTGGGACTGCGACCTACGGCAAGATCGCAGCAGCACGCGCGCTGGGGCTTCCGATCATCTTGCTGCGTCGCCCGGCTTTGCCCGAGGTGCCGACCGTCGGGACCATTGAGGAAGCAATGACGTGGCTTAATCATGCGGTTGCACTACGCGGCGTGTAGACGAGCGGGGCTTGGCCTGGGCGCGACACCAGCCGTGTCTGCGCTGTTCCGACGATAATCAGGCTCGCCATGTCTGCAGCGGACGGATCTGCGGTTCGCAAGGTCATGACTGCGATCTTCTCGTCCGCTCTTCCGACCGCGCGGCCGTATACGACAGGCGTGGTCGCCGGAAGGTAACGTCGCAAGCGGTCGAAAGCCGCGGCGAGCTGCCACTGCCGAGCGTTCGAGATCGGATTGTAGAGCGCGATGACGAATCCTGCTTGCGCCGCCGCATCCAGCCGGCGCTCGATCACGGGCCAGGGCTTCAAGTTGTCCGACAGCGAAAGCGCACAAAAATCGTGACCGAGCGGCGCACCAACGCGCGCCGCGACCGCCAGCATCGCGGTGATGCCGGGCAGAATTTCTAACTCGAGAGCGCGCCA
>Ga0126369_10004642_pt1 | contig 10102 bp, 8 predicted proteins | sample PanSoiMetaPlot_1_FD_109646 | JGI IMG/M metagenome (GOLD analysis project Ga0126369, IMG submission 109646) | Tropical forest soil microbial communities from Panama - MetaG Plot_1 | ecosystem: Environmental > Terrestrial > Soil > Tropical forest > Bulk soil | place: Panama | collected 2016-02-17
TGAGTTCTGCGTATATTGGCAACGACAAAATCCTGTTGGCATATGTTTTGGTAATCGGAAAGTCGTTGCGTTTGTAGCCTAGGTCTTGGTAGGCGGGTTGAAGGTGAATCGGAACCGGATAGTGAATGCTCGCGCTGATATTTTTGTTGATGAGGTGCTCTTTCAGGGCGTCGCGTTGTTCCGCTCGGATCACATAAAGATGCCATACGGCTTCCGCGCCGCCGGCTTCGCCCGGCACAACCACTCCGCTGCCCTCCAAATGCTTTTGATAAAGCTTCGCGTCCCAGCGGCGCGCCGCGTTCCACTTCTCCAGGTATTTCAATTTGACCCGCAGAATTGCGGCCTGCATGGTGTCGAGCCGGCGGTTGTAGCCGCGGAAGAGATGCTTGTATTTTTCCGCTTGTCCATAATTCCGGAGCATCTCGAGGCGGTTAGCAATCTTGCGATCTTTGGTCACTACCATGCCGCCATCGCCGTAGGCTCCCAGATTTTTCCCCGGGTAGAAGCTAAAAGCGGCTGCATGCCCCAAGGATCCAACGCGCTTACCTTTATAGCGCGCGCCGTGCGCCTGACAAGCGTCTTCGATCACCACCAGCGCTTGTTTATCGGCAACTTCGCGGATGGGCCCCAGGTGTGCGGGATGCCCATACAGATGAACCGGAATGATGGCTTTTGTGCGGCGGGTGATGGCTCTTTCCAGAGCCATCACGTCCAGGGTGTAAGTGAGGGGATCGACGTCCACCAACACCGGTTTGGCGCCGGCATGCGAAATGCCCAATGCGGAGGCGATGAAACTGTTTGCCGCGGTGATGACCTCGTCTCCCGGGCCGATGTCGAAAGCCCGCAGAGCGAGTTCCAGTGCGGACGTGCCGGAGTCCACTCCGACGGCGTAGGACGATTCACAGAACTCCGCAAACTCTTCCTCGAAAAGGCGCACTTCGCGCCCGAGGATAAAGTCAGCATCCTGGATTACCTTCGATATTGCGTCATCAATCTCAGTGGAAATGGCTCGATATTGGGCTCCTAAATCAACGAAGGGAACATTCGGGTGCTTCGGACGCATCAACGTTTGGGTGGACATAGTCCGCCTTATCCTCCACTGGTACCTGTAATCCTCTACTTTCGATGGAACGGTTTATGGCTTCGAGCACTCGCACGACGTCCCGTCCGTGCATTCCGTTGCTCACGGGGCGCTTCCCGGTCTCGATGCAATCGAGGAAGTGCCGGCACTGATTTTTCAGAGGTTCAACAGGCTCAATCCACGGGCTGATAATGTCACCGTCCCGGATTTCAAAACGCGACTCGCCATAGTTGAGCGGCTCTTCTTCCACAGGACTCACACCCTTCTCGAACACACGCACCTGCTCCGGCCCATTGAGGTCGTTAAAAACAATTCGGCGGTCGCTCTTGACCACCACGACCTCACGAGCCTTGTCGGGATCGGCCCAACTGACATGCACGTGCGCGAGAATATTGTTGGGATAGCCGAGTGAAATGAATCCTACGTCGTCGCGGCAGTTTCCCAGGACTTTTCCGCCGATTGCGCTGACCCACTCCGGCGAAGAGTCCAGCAGATAATTGAAGATGGCGATGTCATGCGGGGCGAGATCCCAAAGAGCGTTCACGTCGTGGCGAATGGGACCTAGATTGGTCCTCCGTGCGTACAAGTAGTAGACTCGGCCAGTTTGTTGCTGAACGTACTCTTTCACCTTGCGCACGCCGGCGTTGAAGATAAAAGTATGACCCACCATCAACGTGGTGGAATGCTGGTGTGCTAGTTCAATCAGTTTTTCAGCGTGCGCTGAGGTTGTAGTGAGCGGCTTTTCTACCAGCACATGCTTCCCAGCCTGCAAAAGGCGGCTCGTGACGTTGAAGTGCGAGGTGGCTTCGGTGCAGACAATCACTCCTTGCACGTCAGGCTGGGACAGAACATCGTCGACCTGCGTGGTCAGATATGTGTTGGGAAACCGACGGGCGACTTCCTTCGAACGGTCCGAACTCTGCTCGCAAACGGCGACGACGCGCGATTCCGTTAGTTCGTTGAAGATTCGAACGTAGTTCATTCCCCAATAACCGCATCCGATCACGGCAATGCCCATGGGCTTTGTGCTGGAGGGATTTTCCTGCACTCCAATTGGAAGAGTGGACTTGCTCATTCAGCACCTCTTCTAAAAAGGACGGCCGGGATGGTAAGAAATAGAATCTTTAGATCGAACCACAGGGACGCCTGGCGGATGTAATCCACGTCCATGCGAATCATTTCCTCGAACGAAACCTGGCAGCGTCCTTTGACTTGCCACCAGCCGGTAATGCCCGGCAAAGCCGCGAACCGGTTGTGATGGCGGGCGCTGTAGCCGGCTACCTCATAGGTCGGGACGGGCCGCGGTCCCACCAAACTCATGTCGCCCTTGAGCACATTGAAGAGTTGTGGAAGCTCGTCCAGGCTGAACATCCGGAGAAAACGGCCTACCGTCGTCACGCGAGGATCGTTGATGAGCTTGTATTTGCCGCCACTCTCGGGAGAAGGCTGGGTACGGCCTTCGACAAAGTCCTTGATGTAGGCCTCGTGTAAAGAGGAATCCGCGTCGCGCACCATCGAACGAAACTTATAGAACGGGAAATTCTGGACGACCCAGACGCGCTGCCGCCCAAGGCGTTGGCGCTTGGCGCCCGCGCGCTCCTGAGTGAAGATCACCGGCCCAGGCGAATCCAGTTTGATGAGCAGTGCAATCACCAAGAGCAGAGGAAAGAGAAGAATGATCAACGCGGTGGACAAACAAATATCCATAAAGCGCTTCAACACGCCGTAGAAAATGCTCTCGGACTCGTGCGCCAACACCGCCGTCCGACTGGACCATTGCCACGTCTGTTGTTCAGCCATTTTCGTTCGTTCCTGACGTTTTGGATATGAGGGATGTGGGCCATTGGGCGAGATTCCGAAGACTTCTTCGGCCGCTGGGATTCCCGCGCGTCGGGGCTGGGGCTGGTCGTGAAACCTTTTTACAACCTGCTGTAGAGCGTTTCTGGGATGGGATAGGTGCGGTTGTTGAGTACAATGCCCAGCACGCGCGCATTGGCTGCCGCAAGACTTCCCTTAAGGCGACGGGCCGTGTCGCGCCGCGTGGAATTCGCCTCCAAAATCAGCACAACGCCATCCGCCCACTTGTTGATGAGCATGGCGTCGGCGTTCAGCCACAAAGACCCGGAGTGAACGACAACATATTGAAATACCTTGCGGAGCTCCTTCATGCGAGCCCGCAGGCGGTCTGCGACTTTGGCGAAATTCAACCGGGACGCGCCGTAGCCGGCGGGTATCACCCAGAGATTGCCGGGGGAAAGCTGCTGCGCAAACTCTTGAATGGGGCCGGATTCCGCTATTGCCTCAGCGAGCCCTCTATCATTTTGGACCCCACAATATTCGTGTAGCGAGGGTACTCGGAACCCCATGTCAACTAGGCAAACCGACCCTTCTGCCTGCGCCGCGAGTGCTTCGCCAGTGCGAATGCAGATGGAAGCGCAGCCGGTGTCGCCCTCAAACCCAGAAAACAGCACCATCCGCGGCGAATTTTCTTCTGCAAGAAAGATGCGCTGCACCAACTTGAGTTCTTCCTCGTGTGCAATCGCTTCCCGCTTTGGGTCTTTGTAAACGCTTCGTGTCCGGCCGCTTCTCGCGCGGCTCTTGCCAACCGACTTTTCTCCGTCAACTCCAAAGCTTCGGAAAGCCTGTCGACGCGGCGGTTCAAGGTCCGTCTTTTCTTCTTTGGCTGGTCTCAGCTCTTGAACCTCCGTGACGCTGGAGCTGGCAGCCGTTTCCGGAGCCTGCTGCGATTCTGGAATAGCTGCGCTTGGGAGCGTTTCCGGCTCGAATTCGAGTTCAACTGCCAGCAGACTCTGTTGCTGAGTTCTTGCGCGCGCCTCTCCGTCAATATCCGCTTCCGGCCCGGTTTTGACGGAAGCCTCATCACTACCTTCCCAGGCGTCCAACGTCTGAAAAAGTTCCTTTTCGTTGCTGATGATGTGAAGGAGCTCGAAATTTTTGCTCATGAGTGCCCTGTGGCCGGATTATTGGATTTCACCAGCGTGCTTCTTAACCCCGCTCTTCATTTGGTTTTTTGAAGGGGCCATCGGCAGGCGAATCTCTTGCCCAGCCTTGAGACGCGACGGATCCTTCAAGCTGGGGTTTAACTCACGAATCTCCTTCTTGAGCGATTCGTCGTACCGCCCAACCAGAGACATGCACAGCGCTCGGAGCGTATCGTCCGGCTGTACCACATAGGTGAAAACTCTCGACGAATCTTGCCGCCCGTCCGACTGCCGCGAGTCCGGAAGTTGAAGTTCGTCGTAGGCCGTTGTAACGGGCTCTTCGGAGGTATATTTCTGACCCGCGCCGGCCGGGGCAGAGGGCGATGAAACTTCGTGTGGATACTCCTTCTGAAATATCCCTGTTCCTTTACGTGTCCCAAGATAAATCGCCAAGCTCAACAACATCAGGACAAGAAAAGAGGTTTGAAAAACTCTTCGCTGGGAAAAGGACGCCTTCGTCGAGGAGGAAAGCGACGTGGTTGTAAATGTTGGAGCGAGCGAATGCGTAACCTGTCGTTGGTTTGGCGGGCTCGCCACTCGCGCGCTAGTGGCCTCCGGTTTGGCGGACCGAGAATCCAACGACAAGTCTCCGGCTGCCTCACGAATGATTTCCGGGCCAATTTGTTTGCTTCGCAGGGCGCATCCCAGGGACAGCGCATTGAAGCAAAGGTGATTGATGACGCGGGGGATTCCACGGCTGCGCTCTGCAATCGCCGCTGCCGCTTCGGGAGTAAACAGCTCCATTCCTTGGTAACCTGCCACCCGCAGCCGATGATTCATGTAGTGAAGGGCCTCGGCACGAGACAGTGGCTCGAGCCGCGCGCGCACGGCAATGCGTTGCTCTAATTGCGTCAACCCCGGACGCGCCAGCCGCTGTTCCAGCTCCGGCTGACCCGCCAAAACAATTTGCAAAAGCTTCCTGTCCGGAGCCTCGAAGTCGGAAAGGAGCCGAACCGTCTCCAATACTGAATCGGCAAGATTCTGGGCCTCGTCAATGAAAAGCACGACGCGCTTGCCGGCCTTTGTTTCGCGAAACAGGAAATCGTTCAGGTCCGCGTGCATGCGCACAACGTCACGATCCTGGCTATCCAGGCCAAGGTCCTCCATCAAGAAGCGGAGCAGTTCACGCGAATCGCACTGCGTTTGGAACAGGAAAGCGCAGTGCACGTAGCCTTTCCAGCGTTTCAGCAACTGGAAGAGAAGCGTGGTCTTCCCCATCCCGGGCTCTGCCACGAGCGACAGAAATCCTCGCCCCGTTTCGATTCCATAGAAAAGTGAAGCCAACGCTTCCCGGTGACCTGGGCTGAAATACAGGAAGCGCGGGTCCGGAGTCACGCCGAACGGCTGTTCTCGCAGTCCGTAGAAGTCCAGAAACATCGCTCAGTCGCCATCCCTTGGAATCGCGGCAACTACCGGGCTTCCCAGGAACGATTCCACTTCTTCGGGCGTCCGGAACGACGGATCCCAATAATCCACGGCAAACGCCAGCAGCACGCTCGACACCAGCGCCAGCAGTCCGCCCAGCAGTACCGCAAACAACAAGCGGGATTGCGCTGTGAAAGGCACAGAGGCCGGTTCCGCCACCACTACGTTCTAAATGCGCTGCCGGTCCAGTGCGTCGGAGATGCGCGCCTCTTCCTGCTTCCTCAAATAGAGCATGTAATTGTCTTCGTCCGCTTTGGCCGCGCGCAGCATGTCTTTGTGAAGAACGTCCTTGTTGTCGAGCTCCTGACCCTCCGCCTTGTATGCGCGCACAAGGGAAGTGGTCGCACCCTCGCGCGCTCTTAGAGCCGCCAAGTCCGTTTGCGACTTGGCCAGCTCCGCTCGCAGCGATTCATAAGTCGGGTCGCGGTCGGTTGTTTCATCCCGCAGCGGGGCCTTTTCCGCTGCTTCAATGGCCGCCCGCGTCTGGGCAATCTGCTGCTCCACTTCCTGCACAGGCCGGTAGGTCGGTTCGAACTTCGTCAGGAGATCCGTTCGTTTCAGTTCCAGTTCCAGCAACGTGGACTTCATGCGCTCCATGAGTTGCGGATTGTCTGCGGTGCGAACTTGCGTCGTCTGGCGTTTCGGAAGCGTGTCTAGCTGCGCTTGCAGCTTGTTGATTCGCTCGCGGGTCTCTGCGATGCTCGCTTTCGTCGTCTTCAAATCCGCTTCCACGTCCGCCAGCTTTCGGACACTAATCTCTTTCTCCAACGACGGATTGACGACACCCTGTTCGCGGCTAAAATTAGTTAGTTTGTTCTCCGCATTCATGAGAGCCGTGCGATATTGCTCGGCCTGCTGATGGAAGAAATCGAACTCGCCGGGGGCGCGGTGAATCGCCAGATGCTTCTCAAGGTATAGGCTCGCCAGCGTGTTCAAAACGCGCGCGGCGAGTTGCGGATCTTTCGAAGCGTATTTCACGCTGATCAGATTTGTCAGCTTGATGGGCTGCACCGTCAGGTCCTTTTCTAATTTCACCGCCGCTCGCGAAGTCTGCTCGTCGTCCTTGTGGCCGAGCATGTTCCAAACCGAATGGTCCCCGGTCCTCTGTAAATCGCAGGCCAGGACCACTTTGGTCAGCAAGTCCTTCGATTTCAGCAGCTCGGCCTCCGACTGCAGCTCTTCCTCGCTCACTTCCGTCCGCATTTGCATTGGCTGTTCGCGGTCGGGTGTGACCATGTTGTCGGCGCGTTCGTGCCGCACCAGAATTTTCATTTCAGACTGGTATTTCTTCGGCAAAATAAACGCCGCCACAACTGCAAGAGAAAAAACTCCCAGGAAAGTATTCACAATCAGCCGCTTCTGCCGAAAACCAACACTCAGCAAGTCCCGCAAAGTCACGGAGTGGCCTTCGTCGCCCTGTTTTCCATTCAGATTCTTTTCGAACATGGCCGTTTACCTCAGCAGTCCAGGATTCGTGTATACACCCAGAGATGAAGTCGGAATAAACCTCTCGATTTTGGACATCGTGTTCTTCGGCACGTAAAGAAAATCACCCGGCTGCAAATAGGCGTCCTCGTCCAAATTCCCTTCCTTCATCATTTTCTTCATGTTGAGTTTCTTGACCTGGGCCCAGCCACCCTGAACTCGGTGGAATAGCAAGACTTGCGAATGTTTCGCGGACTCTCTCAGACCGCCGGCAATCGCCACCGCTTCTGTGGCGGTGGTGTCTTCGCGGAGTTCGAATTTGCCAGGGTGTCCTACTTCTCCGCCCACAATAAAAAAGGGCTTCTCAAAATCCTTCAGCTCCACGTTGATAACGGGATCGTGCAATATTCTGGTGTAAGCAGTTCGCAGCGCGGTCGTCACCTCGGGCAAGGTTTGCCCTTCTACGCGCATGTTGTCTATTCCGCGTAGCGTGATGTACCCGTCCGGTTGGACGGTCACAGTCTGGTTGAATTCCGGTGTAAAGGGAAATTCCAGCGACAAGACATCCGCCGAATGCAATTGATAGCGCCGATTCCGGTGCTGCAGGATTTCGGTTTTGCCGTGATTGTCTGCTGCCCCGCTGGCTGCCGGCGGAACTTGATCGCGGGGGCCTTGCGCTTCCGCTATCGTCCACGCGCAGACCAGAAGGGTTATCACCAGGAGTTGACGGATGCGCTTCAAAAGTTGAAATGTTTTCTGACTGTTGTGGACCACCGACGCCTCCCTTCTTCGCACGATTACTTTTTCGCGCTGCTTAATCCGCCTGAATAATCTTGTCGCCAACCCCGTTCACGGCATTCATGGGGACAGCATCCCTAAGCAGAGGGGACTGACGGCGATGGATTGCACTGCTCTCTGCGGGTTTTCCCACTGCAACTTCACCTACCCAATTTCGGTCGACTTCCACGGCCACCGAGCGCTGAAGCAGGCTGACAGAAAGCACCAATTTCATTCCCGATTTGATCTTGACGATGATGCCCGTCAAGCCGCGCAGAGGGCCGTCCAGAATTTGTGCTGCATTCCCAATTTGCACATACCGCCAGGGCATTGCTGCAAGCGCGCTCTTTTGCACGCGCTGGATGGCCTCGACCTCTTCCTCTTCCACAGGGACAGGAGTCTTGCCTACCCCAACGATCTGGATCACTCCCGGCGTCATCAGAACCGTCAGACGGTTGTGCGGATTCATCCGGCAAAACAGATAACCCGGAAACAGCGGGACATCGGTCACTTTCGTGCGGTCTGACCAACGGCGCGTGCTCTTGCTCACCGGTAAGAAACACTCGTACCCTGCATTTTCCAAAAGCAAGTTCGCGGTCTTTTCTCTTCCCGTTCGGACAAGGATCGCGAACCAAGGCCACTGTTGAAATCGAGTTCCCATCCTCTTTCTCTCGAACACGCTACCGCCGTAAGAGTCACATTTGTTGCTTGTGACCCTCTGGGTCGGCATTCGTCCGCATTCCCTTGTTGTGCTCGTCGCCCGTATGCGCGGACTAACAATGCAATCGGGAAAACCCGGCCCTGCAATCACGCTACCTTCGAGGTAAGCACGTCACAATCCGGTCTAAACCTCAAAAATAATGCGAAGGAAGTACTCATTTGCAGAACTCGTTTGTTGCGTCGTGCGCGGTCAATCAATGAACTCTAAAAGGGAGAGGTCTTCCGCCAAAAATATAGGGGATATTTCCTCTATCGTTATTCCTACTCTTATGGGATTGCCCGCAAAACGTTGCCTCAATATTCTGAAAGCGACCCGGCACGTGCCCGATCCGTTTAGCGAGACTGAATATTGATGAAGACTGGTCCTGTTTAGTGCCATGCTTTTTGACTCTCCTGCGTTCTTTCTTTTCCTGATTCCCGTCGTTTTTTTCTATTGGCGGCTGAACCATCGCGCCCAGAATGTTTTTCTTCTTCTGGCCAGTTACCTTTTTTATGGCTGGTGGGACTGGCGTTTTCTCGCTCTCATGATCGGCAGCACCACCGTTGATTTTTTAGTCGCTCAAAAAATTGCTCCGGCCTCGCAAAATCCTCATCGCCGGAAATGGTTCCTCTTTTCCCTGGTTTTGAACTTCACCATTCTCGGGATTTTTAAATATTTTGACTTCTTTGCCGGGTCGTTCGTCGGCATGTTGAATAACCTCGGTGTTCACAATATTCCGCTTCCCCTGATTCGCATCATCCTTCCACCGGGAATTTCGTTTTATACATTTCAGGAAGTCGCTTATATCGTGGATGTCTACAAAGGCCGGATTGAAGCTTCCCGATCTTTCCTCGATTACGGACTGTTCATCAGCTTGTTCGCGCACCTGATTGCCGGTCCCATCCAGCGCCCCGCCCACCTGCTGCCACAAGCTCAAAAGGAACGCACTTTCGATCCGGACCGTTTCTTTGACGGCTTGATGCTGATTTTTTCGGGGCTGATTCGAAAGTGCGTCGTCGCGGATAACTGCGCGCTTTTGGTCAACGCCGCGTTCGGCGGCCAACTCGGTCCGCCGAGCTTCTGGGTCGTGTTGCTTGGGACTTATGGATTTGCCTGGCAGGTCTATGGAGACTTTAGCGGCTACAGCGACATCGCCCGCGGCTGCGCCCAACTTCTCGGTTTTCACTTCATGGTCAATTTCCGACAGCCGTTTCTCGCGCATCGCTTGCAGGACTTCTGGCGCCGTTGGCACATCAGCTTGAGCACCTGGCTTCGCGACTATCTCTACATCCCCGTGGGCGGCAGTCGGTTTGGCGAATGGAAAACCGCTCGAAACCTTTTCGTGACCATGGTCCTCGCCGGCCTATGGCACGGCGCGAATTGGACCTTCGTCATCTTCGGTGCGATTCACGGTGTTGTTTTGCCTGTGGAGCGCTTCTTCTTCCCCGCAAAAAGCAATTCCGCAGCGAATGGTACTCCCGCGCCGACTACCGGCTTTTTCGCTTTATGGGCACAGTGTATTCTCACCTTCAACATTCTTTGCCTAAGCCTGGCTTTTTTCCGTGCCACTTCCCTTCACGCAGCAGTGGAGTTTCTTGCCGGCCTCTCCCATTTCGCCTGGCGGCCTGAGTACGTTTCGGCAATTTCTATGCTGTGCTTCTATTCGCTGCCGCTCTTCGTTATGGACCTGCA
>Ga0126369_10004643_pt1 | contig 10101 bp, 10 predicted proteins | sample PanSoiMetaPlot_1_FD_109646 | JGI IMG/M metagenome (GOLD analysis project Ga0126369, IMG submission 109646) | Tropical forest soil microbial communities from Panama - MetaG Plot_1 | ecosystem: Environmental > Terrestrial > Soil > Tropical forest > Bulk soil | place: Panama | collected 2016-02-17
GCATAATAAAGCGCTAACATGCAAAACCTCCCTGTATTGCGCGCGTGGCCTTATCACATGTTCATCTTTGATCCTAATCAAAGGTGCGCTGCGGTTTAAGCGTTACCTTGCGAAACCGGACGGGACCGACTCGGCCGTCCTTCCGATATGAACGTGAGGCCGCAATGCGCTGGGTTTATTTGACAATGATCGTCCTATTTGTGACCGCCACGATAATTTTCATCTTTCAGAATGTCGAAGTGGTCACAATGTCGTTTATGGGTCTTAGCATTCGAGCGCCGCTCGCGCTTTTGGCCGCGGTCGCATACATCCTTGGCGCGATAAGCGGCGGCAGCTTGTTCGCATTGCTGCGCAAGTCGGTCCAGGGGTCGCGCGCGACGCGCCCATGACGCCTCGCCGACGCAAGTCCACCGGTTTGAAGACGGATAAACTGTTGTGATCTGGCTTCTGATCTTTTTCCCGATCACGATCGGCGTGGAAATATTTGCTCCGGAGCGTCATTTACTGCTGTTCGTGGCGTCGTCGCTCGCGATCTTGCCCTTTGCCCGTTGGATGGGGGATGCCACCGAACACCTCGCCGCTCATTTCGGCGAAGGCATCGGCGGGCTTCTCAATGCCACTTTTGGCAATGCGGCCGAGCTGATCATTGCGCTCGCCGCCTTGCGCGCTGGCCTGTACGACATCGTCAAGGCGTCGATTGCCGGCTCGATTATCGGCAACGTCCTGCTCGTGCTCGGCGCCGCCATGCTGGCGGGCGGGATACGCTATCAGGAACAGCACTTCAATGCAGTCGCGGCACGATCGCAGGCAACGATGCTGTTGCTCGCGGCAATCGCGCTGATACTGCCCGCTTGCTACCAACCGGCGGCGAATGGGACCGGAGACCTCGAGCGTCTCAGCGTCGCGATTTCCATCGTGCTGTTGCTCGCTTACCTGGCCAGTCTCGCCTTTGCGCTGATAACCCATCGCGCGCTGTTTGTGGGCTCACACCAACCCGATGAACAGAAAGGGCAACCGTCCAAGGGCCGGGCCATGGCGGTGCTGGCCGGAGCGACGGTGGGGATCGCCTGGATGAGCGAAATCATGGTCGGCACCATCGAGCCGGCGACGCACGAGCTTGGTCTCAGCCAGGTTTTCATCGGTGTCTTTGTCGTCGCGGTTTTGGGGAATGCGGTGGAGCACGCAACCGCGATCCTGGTTGCCCTGAAAGGCCGCATGGATCTCTCACTCTCCATCGCGATCGGTTCAAGCGTGCAAATTGCGCTATTCGTGGCACCAGTTCTGGTGCTCGCCAGTCTCGTCCTCGGCCCCGCGCCGATGGATCTGGCTTTTTCCGCCGGTCTCGTCCTTTTGGTTCTGGTGTCGGTGCTGATCACCACTCAGGTGGCGAACGACGGCCGGTCCGACTGGCTCGAAGGCGTCCAGCTTCTCACGATTTACGTGATCCTCGGTCTGACGTTTTTCTTCCTGCCGGCAAGCACGGCCGGTTCGCACTAGCCGAGCGCGGCCGCAAATCGAGCGAGGGCGCGGCGGCCAACGCAACGCGCGCACTTCCTTTAATGGGATTTCACTTCACCTGGATTTTTTCGAGCACCGGCAGCCAGGTCGCTTGTTCTGCTCGACGAATGCCAGCGCCTCATTGGCGTTCATCGCATGCGAATAACTGCCAACATTGGCGAGCAGCTTCTGGAAATCGGGATCACTGACGACCTTGGCGAGATCGGCGTCGACCTTCTTGATTATTGGTTCAGGCGTGCCAAGCGGCGCGACCAGAACCTGCCAGCCGGTCGCGGAAAAGCCGGGGATCGTTTCGGCAACTGTCGGCAGATCGGGAAACTGCGGTAATCGTTGCGTCGCAGCGACGGCGATCAGTTTGACCTGTCCCGCCTTCACCGCGCCGACGATTCCGGAATAGCCTTCGATAATCATCGAGACGCGACCGGCGGCGACGTCGGACAGCGCTGCCGCCGGCCCGGCATTGTAGGGTACGGGAAGGAGTTCGATTCCGGCGCGTTCTTGCAGCAACAGCCCGGTGAGATGGGTGAGCCTGCCGACGCCGGTCACGGCGATCGAAATGGTCCCCGGCTTTTTCTTGGCGAGTGCGATCAGTTCCGGCAGCGAGCTCACCCCGAGACCCGGGTTCACGGCGACGAACATCGGATTTTCCGCGGTAAAGCCAATCGGCACAAAATCACGCGGCAGCCGAATCGGTATGTTGGGCGCAACCGATTGCGGCGCGACGAACGTGGAGAGCGCCGGCATGAACAAGGTATAGCCGTCGGGTGTCGCATCGGTGGCGTTGCGCGCGGCAATGCTGCCGTTGGCGCCGGCATGATTGATGATGACGGCCTGCTGGCCCCAGAGCTTGCTCAGCCCGGCGGCGATGAAGCGCGCATCCACATCCGGCGTGGAGCCGGGTGGCGCATCGGAAATGATGGTGACCGGCTTTTCCGGGTATTTGACCGCTTGCGTCTGCGCCGTTGTCGACCCTGCCAGCAGGCACAAAGCGGCAAGGCCGAACCAATACCGACGTGCGGTCATGTCGCTCTCCCAGATTTTAGCGCCGCAAGAATAGGGCGCTCATGGCGCGGTTTCTACCGGCATTCCGCAGCTGCGCCAAACCGACACGCCTCGCATGGCAAAGCGCGGCTCCGTTTTGCGCTGCGCTAATCCGCGATCCGGTCCAGGTTCGCGGTCATGTGCGTGATCACGCGGCGGAACGTGTCGATGTCGCGCGGCCCGATGCCCGCTTCCGCCGCGACGGTGATGTCGCGCGCCAAAGTCAGGAGCTGATTGCGCAGCCGCTTCGCTTTGGCGGTCAGAAACACCCGCACTTTGCGGCGGTCGTCGTCGGCGCGCAGCCGCCGAATGAGCTGCGATCGCTCCATGCTGCGAAGCGCGATCGCGGTGGTCGGCTCCATCATGCCGACGCGTGCCGACAGTTCACGCTGCGACAGTCCGTCGGCGATCCATAACACGCGCAGAAAGTACCATTGCCCGCGCGTGACGCCGTAAGCCGCGATCCGCCGCTCCAGAAGCCGCTGAAACGCACGGTGCGCGTCGCGCACCAGATAGCCGCTGGACTGCCGTGGCGGAAATGAAACCGCGCGGCCCGGCGGCTTTCGACGCAGCCCGGCTTTCGGCGAATGCCTGGATTTGCGCAAACGGTCTGACGGCATCGGCGTTAGGTGGCGTTGACAGGTCAAAGGCGCGGCGCCGATAATACTTAGCATTCTATGCAATAGGGAAGTCGGTCATGCAGCAAACAGCGCGCAGCAAAGACGATCGCAGCAAAGACGATCGCAACAAAGATTCGCGCGGCGATCCGCAATCGGGAGCGTTGCCGAACCAAGCCTTCGATCTGCGCAGCACGCTGGAATGGCTGCGTGCGTCCGGCGAGCTGATCGAAACCGACAAGGAAGTCGATCCCGATCTGCAGGTCACCGGCCTGCAAAAACACATGGATGGCGGTTGCCCGGTTTTGTTCAACACCGTCAAAGGCAAGCCGAACCATCGCGTCATCACCAATCTGTTCGGCGACATGGCGATCATCAATCGCATGTTCGGGTGGAAGGACGACGCCGAGCGAGTGCGCAAGCTCGCTTACGCGCTGTCGCATCCGATTCCGCCGGCCGAGATTTCGCAGAGCGAAGCGCCGTGCCAGGAGCACGTGATCGAGAATCCGCGCGACGTCAACGAATGGATGGTGCCGATCCGCCACACCACCTACGAGCCCGAACTCACCGTCGGCTCCGGCATTCGCTGCGTCACCGGTCCGCAATTCGAGGGCGGTTCCGACCTCGGCTACAACCGCATGAATTTCCGCTGGGGCAATGTCGGTACGTTTCAGATTTCGCCCGGCTCGCACATGTGGCAGGTCGTGAACAAATACTACAAAGAAGATCAGCCGGTGCCGATCACGGTGTGCTTCGGCGTGCCGCCGGCCTGCACGCTTCTCGCCGGCGCCGGCTTCGATTACGCGATTCTGCCGATGGGCTGCGACGAGATCGGCATTGCCTCCGCCGTGCAGGGCGCGCCGGTGCGCCTCGTCAAGGCGCGCACCGTCAACGCCATGGCGCTCGCCGACTGCGAAATAGTGCTTGAAGGCTATGTCAATCCCCGCGACCGCCGCTTCGAAACCAAGGAAGCCGAGGAAGCCGGCGTGCAGGGCCGCTATCATTTCCACCCGGAATGGGCCGGCTATATGGGCAAGTCCTACAAGGCGCCGACCTTCCACGTCACCGCCATCACCATGCGCAAACCGGCGACCAAGCCGATCATCTTCGCGCTCGGCGTGCACATGCTGGACGACCACAACATCGACACTACGGTGCGCGAGGCGGCGATCTACGAGCTTTGCAACCGCTTGCAGCCCGGGATCGTGCAGAACGTGGTGATCCCGTATTGCATGACCGATTGGGGCGGCTGCGTCATCCAGGTGAAGAAACGCCATCAGATCGACGAGGGCTGGCAACGCAATTTCCTCGCCGCGGCTTTGTCATGCTCGCAGGGCATGCGTCTTGCGATCGCAGTCAGCGAAGACGTCGATCCCTATTCGATGGACGACGTGATGTGGTGCCTGACCACCCGCGTCAATCCCCGCACCGACATTCTCAATCCGATTCCTGGCGGTCGCGGCCAGACCTTCATGCCGGCCGAGCGCATGACGGCGGGTGAGAAGCAATGGACAGCGTCGAACACCCAATTCGAAGGCGGCATGGGCATCGATGCCACCGTGCCGTTCGGCTACGAGAGCGATTTCCTCCGCCCGGTCTACCCGGTCGACAAGGTGCGGCCGGAGGATTTCTTCTCCAAGGACGACATCGCCAACGCCAAGAAGCGCATGCAGGGCTGGGTGCATTCGCTGGCAAGAAGCGGGCGGTAGAGTTCGCCCCGGCCGCCTATTGCTCCCCCCCTGAGGGGGAGGGATGGGGTTGAAAGGGAATGTGACCCCACTCCCGGCTCGCAGAGCTTGCCGCCGGTTTCATTTTTATTCCACCTTTCCGCCCAGCGCCTTGCGGTCGAGCTTGCCGCGCTCGGTTTTCGGCAGCTCCGTTGCGAGCACAATCCGCTTCGGCGCTTTGAAAGCGGGGAGAGCCGCGGCGCAGTGTTGCAACAGCGCCGCGGTGTCGAGCGCCGCGCCGGGGCGGGCCACCACGTAGCTCACGACTTCCTCGCCATAGATCGGGTCGGGGACGCCGACCGTGGCCGCTTCGATGACGTCGCTGCATTGCATCAAACAGGCGTCGATCTCGAGCGGCGAGATCTTGGCGCCGCCGCGATTGATCAATTCCTTTTCCCGTCCGGTGAGCATCAAAAAGCCGTCGGCATCGAGGCAGCCGATATCGCCGGTGCGGATGCGGCCGCGGGCGTGGACTCTGATCGCGCCGTCTTCGGCGAGGTAGCGGAAGGGATGGTCGGGCCAGCCGCCGATTTCGACATAGCCGATCTCGCCGGCCGGCAGGCGGCGCCCTTCGCCATCGACGATGGCGAAGTCATGGTAGGCGAACGGCCGGCCAACGGTACCGAGGCGGCGCTCTTCGCCGGAAATGGCGGCGATCCAATTGGCCTCGCTGGCGCCATAGCCTTGGGCGACGTGAATGCGGAATTTGCGTTCGAACCGCTTCCATTCGTCGAGCAGCAGCGGCGCAGAACTCGAGGTGACGAAGCGCAGCTTTGGCAGCACGTCGCGTTCGATTTTAGTTTCGCCGTTGAGCAGAATATTGAGCGTGGTGGGATTGCCGGTCGCGATCGTCACGCCATGCTCGCGCAAATGGCTGAAAAATCGGCTCGCGGAAAATTTCTCGGCAAGCACCAGAGTGGCGCCGCGATTGACCGGCGCGAGCGCGCCTAAAAGCTGCGCCGAGGCCCAGCTGAACGGGCGGAAATCGTAAAGCCGATCGTCGGCGGTGATACCGAAGCCGGCGGCCAGGGGATCGATATTGGAGAGAAATTCGCGGAAACTCAGAACGACGCCTTTCGGTTTGGCGCTGGTGCCGGAGGTGAACAGGATCACGGCGTCGTCTTCGGGCTTGGTGACGCTTGGCGGCTCGCTCAGCGGGCAACGCGCAACGTCGCCAAACAGCGGGACGGCGCCGCGCGTGTCGTGACGTCCGATAGCAAGCCGCGGCGCGTCCGCCGCCGCCAAGGCCTCGTCCAATCGCAGGTCGGCTTGAAAGAGAATGAGTTTTGGCTTGAGCCGATCGAGAATGCCGCCGAGCTGGTTGCGGTTCATCTCGACATGAACGGTGCAGACCGTCGCACCCGCCGCCATCGCGCCAAGGTAACAAAGCAATTGCTCGATCGAATTGTCCGCAAGCAGCGCAACACGATCGTTCGGCCCGATGCCGCGGCGCTGCAGAAAGGTCGCAAAACGGCCGACGAAATCGCGCAACTGAGCATAATCGACTGTGCGGCCATCGTCGGCGGCGATGACCCAGGGTTTACGCGGTGAACGCGCGGCGGCTCCCGCAATCCAGCTTTGTAAAAGGTTTGAGCCCGGACTTTCACTCATGACGGTCAACACAATTCCTTAGCATTACAAGCATTCAAATGGGATAAAAAATCGGCATGATAGGTGCCGTCACACGCGCACGGGTCGGTCGTGCCAATTTGAGGCTCGGCGCAATCCTTTTTTGTTGAGAAGTTGCGATGCGGCGACGCGCGTTCCTGTCGTTACTCGGCGGCGTAGCAACCACCTGGCCGCTCAGCGTCCGCGCCGCGACCGGCTGCCGGCAATTTACGGCGCGCGGAACTATGGCGAGATCGGCGGCCTGATGTGCTATGGACCCGATATTCCCGGACTATTTCGTCGCGCTGCCGATTTCATCGACAAGATTCTTCGTGGCGCGAAACCGGCCGACATCCCGGTCGAGGAACCGACCAGACTTTTGCTATTTGTTAATCTGACCACCGCCAAGGCGCTTGGGCTTGCCGTACCGCAGTCGATTTTGCTGCGCGCCGACGAGGTGATTGAATGAGAGGGTGAAAAGACGGCGCCCGTACTGTCAGCTGTGCCAAAAAGGAGACAGCCGCCGTGACTTCCGACGCAAACCCGGCTTCCGACGCAAACCCCCAATGGCCCGATCTGCCGTTTGCAGCTTGGCGCGAGACCTGCGAAACGCTGATTCTATGGATGCAGGTCGTCGGCAAGGTGCGGATCGCCTGCACACCGCTCGTCAATCATTGGTGGAATGCCACATTCGAGGTCACCTCGCGCGGACTCGTCGCGCCGGCCATGCCCTATCGCGGACGAACTTTCGACGTCGCGTTTGATTTCGCCGAACATCGGCTGCGCATCGAGGCCAGCGATGGCAGCGCCGAAGTGCTGGCGCTCGAACCGATGACGGTTGCCGATTTCTACGCTGCCTTCACACGGGCGCTGGACCGGCTCGATATCGACGTGCCGATCTGGACCACGCCGAGCGAAATCGAGAACGCCATTCCGTTCGAGCAAGATCGCACGCATCGGCAATACGATCGCGTCTATATCGAAAAGTTCTGGCAGGCTTTGGTGCAGGCGAATCGCGTTTTCGCCGATTTCCGCGCCCGGTTCATCGGCAAGGCAAGTCCGGTGCATTTTTTCTGGGGCGGTCTCGATCTGGCGGTCACGCGGTTTTCCGGGCGCACCGCGCCGCCGCTCAAAGGCGAGACGCCGAATGTCGCGAAGTGGGTGATGGACGAAGCCTATTCGCACGAAGTATCGAGCTGCGGCTTCTGGCCGGGCAATGGCGGCTACGGTCGCGCGGCGTTCTACGTCTATGCCTATCCGGAGCCGGCTGGCTACGGCGGCACGAGGCTCAAGACCGCCGAAGCGGCTTACGACGACAAGCTCGGCCAGTTTATCTTGCCTTATGACGCCGTACGCCAGGCGCGCGATCCCGATACGCTGCTGCTCGGCTTTTTGCAGGAAACCTATGAGGCGGCGGCGGAGCTTGGCAAATGGGACCGCAAGGCGCTGGAGCGGCAGCCGGTCACGACAAGCTGAAAAAGTGGTAGGACAACTGGCATGGATCATTGGCTCGTGGGCCGCACGACATTAGGCGCAACGATCGTTGTGCTGACAATGACGCTGTGCGAAGCGGCGAGTTCGGCCGCGATCGCGCAGACATTGATTGAGCCTAATTCCAGGCCAAATTGTCTCAGCCTTCGGACATGGCGAAACCGCAAGCCGCCCGGCGGGCCAAGGCCTGCAGCGCTTTCGGCGCGGGGTTTGTCCAACTTCCGGGCACCGATACTTGCGTCAAGATCGGCGGCTTTGTGACCATGGAAGGCACGGTCAATCACGGTCGCTGATATGCGCCCGAAACGCGCATAGCCGGACGCGCAGGTATGCGCGTTGATACTTTAATTTCCGCCGAGCTCGCGCCGCAACAGGGCCGCGCCTTCGGCCATCGCTTTCATCTTGGCGAAGGCAATCGCGCGCGGCAGGTATTTCATGCCGCAATCCGGCGCGACCACGATCCGATCCGGCGGCACGACCTCAAGCGCGCGGCGAATGCGGTCGGCAACAATCTGCGGCGTCTCGACGGTCATATCGCCAAGATCGATCACGCCGAGCACGATCGTCTTCGACGGCAGTTCCCGGAGAATTTTGAGGTCGAGCTTTGGCTGCGCCGCTTCGATCGAGATCTGCTGCGCCTTGGACTGTTCCAATTCCGGCAGGAAGGAATATCCCGACGGCTTGTCGCGAACCACCGCGGCATAGCCGAAGCATAGGTGCACGACGATGGTTCCGGAAACGCCGTCGAGTGCGCGGTTGAGCGCCTTGAGACCGAAGCGCCGCGCCTTGTCGGGATGCTGCTGCATCCACGGCTCGTCGATCTGCACCACGTCCGCGCCGGCGGCAAACAGGTCCTTGATCTCGGCATTGACGGCGTCGGCGTAAGCCATCGCCACCGCTTCCTCGTCGCCATAATGATCGTCCTGGGCCTGGCGGCCCATCGTGAACGGGCCCGGCACGGTGGCCTTGATCTTGCGTTCGGTATTGGCGCGCAGCACTTTCAGATCGCGCAACTCTACCGGCTGCCGGCGCCGGATCGGGCCGACGATGCGCGGCACCGGAATGGCCCGACCATTGCGATTGATCACGGTACCCGGGTTATCGACATCGATGCCGTCGAGCGCGGTGGCAAAGCGGTTGGAATAGCTTTCACGGCGCTGCTCGCCGTCAGTGATGATATCGAGCCCGGCGCGCTCCTGCTCGCGGATGGCAAGGATCGTGGCGTCGTCCTGCGCGGCTTCAAGCTTGTCGGGTGAAACCAGCCAGAGCTCGCCCACGCGCACGCGCGGCACTTGCTTCGACAGCTTTTCGCGGTCGATCAACCATTCCGGCTGCGGATACGAGCCGACGAGCGAGGTAGGGAACAGCATTTGCATTCAACAAAATTAGAGCGCAGCGCACGATGGTGCGCTGCGCTTGTCCTGGATGCGAACTGTTATCCGGTAGCCTTCTCGTAGGGATAGATGACATCGCCGGTCTTCTGATCGGCGGGAGTGAGCACGGCCTGGTAACTCATGCCGCGCCAGGTATCGAGGTTCGCGCTATCGGTAATGTCGTGATACTGGACCTGCATCACCCCGGATTTGACCCATTCGCCATCTTTGCCGAACTTGATCTCGGGATTCATGATCGTGCTGACGGCATGAGTGCGGAGATAGTCGGCGATCTTATCGTCATTGAGACTCTTGGTAGCTTCGACCGCCTGTTGCAGCACCTGGAAATAAGAATAACCCCAACCGCCGAGATAATAGCCGAGTGGATCGATGCCGCGGCTTGGCGCCTGCGCCTGGTATTTTTTGAAGAAATCCGCGGCCGGCGCCATCAATTTCGGCGTCGGCACCCAGAACTCATAGTTCACGATGCCGTTGAGCTTGCTTTTGAGTTTGCTTTTGATGGCGGTGTATTGGATTCCCACTATGCCGCCGCCCATCATTTCCGGTTCCAAGCCCAGCTCGCTGGCGGTCTGCACCATGCCAACCGAGGTGTTTGGATAAGAGCAGATCAACCAGATCCGGATTGGTCGCCTGGATGGCGCGGATGATTGGCGAGAAGTCGGTCGTATTCGGCGGATAGTTTCTGTCGTAGACGATCTTGAAACC
>Ga0126369_10004644_pt1 | contig 10100 bp, 8 predicted proteins | sample PanSoiMetaPlot_1_FD_109646 | JGI IMG/M metagenome (GOLD analysis project Ga0126369, IMG submission 109646) | Tropical forest soil microbial communities from Panama - MetaG Plot_1 | ecosystem: Environmental > Terrestrial > Soil > Tropical forest > Bulk soil | place: Panama | collected 2016-02-17
GACCGACGCGCGCTTCGTCACCGGGACCCAGCGGCCGAGCGATCCTTCGACGTAGGTCTGCAGGTTGTCCTCCTGCAGGAAGAAGGCGAGGAACTCCTTGCCGCGCGCCTTGTTCTTGGCATCGGTGAAAATCACCGCGGTCTTCACCGCCGCGAGCTGCGGCAGGTTCCCGCCGGCCGCCTTCTCGGGGAAGCCGCGCGTGCGGATCTTCTCGTAGTAGTTCTTGCGCGCCGTCTCCTTCTGCTCGGGCGTCGAGGTGGCGCGGTTCATGATGTCGAATTGCGCGGCCGGGATCGAGATGGTCGCGTTGTGCGTCATCACCGTCGTCTTGTTCGCGAAGTTCAGATTGTTGTCGACGTCGGTCCAGTTGACCGACGACGCCGGGGAGCATCCCTTCTTCACGATCGCCGCATAGTCGGCGAGCGCCTTTACGAGTCCGGCTTTGTTCTTCGGCTCATCGAGCACGAACTTGCCGTTCTCGTCGACGACCTGGACGTCGTAGGCGTTCATGAACATGTGGAAGCTGTAGAACGTGTCGGACGCCTGCACGCTCGCCGGATGGCCGATGCCATAAGTGCGCTGTCCCTTAGCGCGCAGCGCGGGCTGCACCTTGTCGCACCAGAAGCTCCAGAAGCCCTTCCAGTCGTTCGGGATGTCGGACTCCTTGAAGCCCGCGTCCTGGACCATGTCGATCCAGTACTCGATGTGCATCAGTTGCATCTCGATCGGCGCGGCATAGTAGGCCTTGGTGCCGGTCTTGCCGTTGAGCAGCCACGTCGTGGACAGCGGGCCCGGCAGGAACTGGGACGCGATCGGCTTGATGATGTCGTCGAGGTTCTCGAGCTTGCCCTGGTAGGCCCACTTGCCGGTCACCCGGAAGTCGTAGGTCAGCCCGAACCCGACGTCGGGTGGATTCCCAGCCTCGACCGCCGCGACCGACTTCGTCACGATGTCCTCCGGCGAATAGAGCGACAGGTCAACCTTGACACCGGTCTTCGCCTCGAACTTCTTGATGACGTCCTGCAGCGCCTGGTCCTCGGCCGGGTAGAACGCCTTCGTGAACCAGACCGTGAGCGTCTGCTGAGCTGCGGCAGCGCCGGCGAACGCCAGCGCTGCAGACGCGACGAGCGCCGCGCCAACGCGGCGATGGAACCGAGCCATGAATCTCTCCTCCTTCGGGTCGGCGGCGGAATTCTTCTGGCGCCGGCACGCCGCGATCGCCGGCGCGGACGAACCTGTTGGACAGGTTGCGCGGCCGAGGCTACGCGCTTCCGCCCGGCGTGTCAAACCGCGCAGCCGCCTGGCCGCGCTTGGCGGGCCATATTCAAGCCGTTGTTTTAAATGACTAAGTTAGTGGAATTGGGGTTTTACCGAGAGCCCGCTGCTATAATCCGCGGTCGCGCGGTATTCCAATCACAGCGAACGCCCGATAAGGAGGACCAGGTGGCCGATCGGCTGAAAGGGAAGCATGCGTTCGTCACCGCGGCCGGCCAGGGGATGGGACGCGCTGCAGCAATCGCGTTCGCCGCCGAAGGCGCGCGCGTTTCGGCGACCGATATCAATCCGCAGCTGCTCGAATCGCTCGCTGGCATCGCGGGCATCACGGCGCGCGCGCTCGACGTCACCGACGCGGCGGCGATCGCACGGGTCGCGGCCGAGGTCGGCGACGTCGACGCGCTTTTCAATTGCGCGGGCTACGTCCACCACGGCACGATCATGGAGTGCACGGAGCGCGATTGGGACACGAGCTTCGACATCAACATCAAAGCGATGTACCGCCTCACCCGCGCGTTCCTGCCCGGGATGCTGAACCGCGGCAAGGGCAGCATCATCAACATGAGCTCGATCGCCTCGAGCATCCGCGGGCTGCCCAACCGCCTGGCGTACGGCGCGAGCAAGGCCGCGGTGATCGGCTTCACCAAGGCGGTGGCGGCCGACTACGTGAAGCACGGCATCCGCTGCAACGCCGTCTGCCCCGGCACGATCGACACGCCCTCGCTCGCGGGGCGGATCAACGCGCTTGCCGATCCGGTCCAGGCGCGCCGGGACTTCGTCGCGCGCCAGCCGATGGGCCGGCTCGGCACGGTGGACGACATCACGCCGCTTCTCGTCTATCTCGCCTCCGACGAGTCCGCATTTGCCACGGGGGTGGCGTTCCCGGTGGACGGCGGGATGACCATTTGAGAAAGCCCCTGAACCTGGAGACAAGATGAAACTCTGTCGTTTTGGCAAGAACGGCTACGAGAAGCCCGGGATCATCGACTCGCAAGGGATGCTGCGCGACCTCTCCGCGGTCGTTCCGCAGATCGACCAGGACCTGATCTCGCCGAAGGGGCTCGCGCGGGTGCGCAAGATCCGGCCTGAGTCGCTGCCGTTGATCAAGACCGAGCCGCGGCTCGGCGTGCCGTACATCGGCATCAGCAAGTTCGTCGCGATCGGCCTCAACTACTCCGATCACGCCGCCGAGACCGGTGCGCCGGTCCCGTCGGAGCCGATCGTGTTCATGAAGGCGACGACGTGCATCAGCGGGCCGAACGACGACATCGTGCAGCCCAAGGGCTCGACCAAGCTCGACTGGGAGGTGGAGCTCGGCGTGGTGATCGGCACCAAGGCGCAGTACGTCTCCGAGGACAAGGCGCTCGACCACGTCGCCGGCTACGCGATCTGTAACGACGTCTCGGAGCGCAGCTTCCAGCTCTCGACCAGCCAGTGGGACAAGGGCAAGGGCGCGGACACGTTCGGGCCGATCGGCCCGTGGCTGGTGACCACCGATGAGATCCCGAACCCCCAGGTGCTCGACATGTGGCTCGACGTGAACGGCGAGCGCATGCAGACGGGCAACACGCGCACGATGATCTTCTCGGTCGCGAAGATCGTCGCGCACGTCTCGAACTACATGACGCTGCTCCCGGGCGACATCATCACCACCGGCACGCCGCCGGGTGTCGGCATGGGCAAGAAGCCGGAGCCGATCTGGCTCAAGCCCGGCGACGTCGTGACGCTCGGCATCCAGGGCCTCGGCGAGCAGCGGCAGCGGGTGGTCGCATACTCGGGGAAGTGACCTTCGCGCGCGAGCGAAAACACGGGCGCCAGCGGCGCCCGTGTCGTTTAGTACGTCATGCACGCTGCGTTGAGCACCCCGACGCCTATTGACAGCGCGCCCAGGAAGACGCCGCTCGCGGTCCTGCCCGCAGGGATGTCCCGCGCGATCGCGGGCAGCAGGGCGCGCGCGACGAGATAGGCGGCGATCTGGATGACGAGCGCGACCACACCCCACAGCGCCATGTCGAGCAGGCTCACGCTGTGGGCGACCGCGCTCGCGAGCGGGACGATGAACCCGAGCAGCGCCCCGGACAGGCTGAGCGCCGCGGCTAGGTTCCCGTCGCGGACCAGCGCGAAGTCGCGGTAGGGCGTCACCCGCACGTAGAGAGCGAGGAACGCCGCGACCAGGACGAGCGAGACCGCGAAATAGACCAGGAAATCGTCGATTCCTCCGGCCGAGAGCAGCACGCTGTTCACCCGCCCCTCCTCACGCAAAGTAGTGCGGCACGAACCGGCTGGTGTTCCGCGTGATCGGGCTTGCATCTTCCCGGATCCCGATGCCCGCCGGCTCGCCGCCAATCACCCACGACCCGATCACCGCGTAGTTGCCGTCGAAGCCCGGCAGCTCGGCGTAGGCCTGGTAGACGTACCCTTCTGCACCGTACGTGCCAGGAGTGACCATCGCGCCCGCCGGCCGTCGCACAGCGATGTTCGCACCCTCGCGCGACAGAATGGGCTTGCGCACGTAGTCGCCCGCGATATGCCCTGGCTCGAGATAAGCCGGTAACAGGTTCTCGTGACCGGGGAAGAGCTCCCACAGAATCGCGAGCAGCGCCTTGTTCGACAGCAGCATCTTCCAGGGCGGCTCGATCCACCGGCAGCGCGTCGCGAAGAGGTGCGCGCCGAACTCCTCGCGCACGAGCCACTCCCACGGATAGAGCTTGAACATCGCCTCGATCGCGCGCCCCTCGAGGTCGACGAAGGCCTCCGCGTCGCGGCCCCAGCCGATGTCGTCGACGAAGAGCTGCACGGTCGGAAACCCTGCTTGAATCGCTGCGTCGCGCACGTACTCGATGGTGCCGAGATCCTCCTCGTTGTCCTTCACGCACGCGCAATGAAGCAGGGCCTCCGCTGGCAGCGTGCGTCCGATCGCCGCCCAGCGCGCGACGAGCTTCTCGTGAATCGAGTTGAACTGGTCAGCCCCGCCGTGCACGTCTTCCAGCCAGTGCCACTGCACCACGCTCGCCTCGAGCAGCGCGGTCGGCGTGTCGGCGTTGTACTCGAGGAGCTTCGGCGCGCCGACCCCGTCCCAACGCAAATCGAACCGCCCGAGCAGCGAGGGCTCCTGGGCGCGCCACGACGCGGCGACGCGCGCATGGAAAGGCGCCGGGATCGCGAGCCGATCGAAGCGCTTGCGGTCGACGATGAAATTGCATGCCTCGAGGCACATGGCGTGCAGCCGCGCGGTCACCGCCTCGAGCTTGTCGACCTCGGCGGCTGTGAACGCGTAGCAGGCGGACTCGTCCCAGTACGTGCCGCCCATGGAGTGAAAATGGAAGCCGACCTCCTCGCACTTGCGTCGCCAGTCGGCGCGCGGCGCGCTTCGCTCGCGTCTCATCCGCCCGAGGAGTGCGCGGTCGCGGACGCCCCGAAGCCGCCCCGCGACACGCGCACCGAGTCCACTGCCCGCGAGCCCGGCCGCGGGCCGGACGATGTACCGCCCCGGTCGTCGTACCAAGGGCCGTAGTACCGATACGTCGTGCCCGAGGAAGCGTGCGATCCCGAGGTCGCAGCGGCCCGCTGCTGCTCGCAAGCTTCGGGACGACCCCAGTCCTTTGCGCAGTCCTCGAGATTCGCGTAGACGTCCCGCCGCATCATCTGATCGGAGGGCTTATCGCAGCCGGCGGCTGATACGGCCCCGATCAGCACCAGCGTGACGCGGAGGCTCGCCTTGCGCTGCGGCATGTCTCCTCCCTGAGACAGTCGCCACGCTAGCAGAACGTGATGGCTTGACCGCGGTCGAAATGCTCAAGTAGATTGGCCTCGCCGGACGGGAGAGCGCGGCAGACGAGCCGCCGCCGAAGGCGTAACACCCGGAATCGCTCAGGCACCCGAACCGTCAGGCACCGCCGGCGCGCGAAGGGCGGCCGGCGCGGGCACTCTGGAGAGCGGCGGGGCGCGAGATGATCGCGCGGCCCGCCCACCGAAGGGGCACACGGCGCGACGAGCGGTCACGGCGCAGCCGGTAATCTCTCAGGTAAACGGACAGAGGGGTGGGGCGCGAGCCTTGTCCCTGTGTTTACGTTTCCGGAGGTGCTGAGTATGAGAGTCGTCGTCCTCGGAGCAGGTGTCGTCGGCACTGCCGCCGCGTGGTATCTCGCCCGCGCCGGTCACGATGTAGTCGTGGTCGAGCGCCAGGGCGCGGCGGGCCTCGAGACGAGCTTCGCGAACGGCGGCCAGATCTCGGCGAGCCACCCGGAGCCGTGGGCGAATCCCGGCGCGCCCGCGAAGATCATCGAATGGCTCGGTCGCGAGGACGCACCGCTCATCTTTCGCCTCCGCGCCGACTGGCATCAATGGGCGTGGGGCGTGCGGTTCCTCGCCGAGTGCCTGCCGTTTCGGATGCGCGAGAACGTGCGCCAGATCCTCGCGCTTGCGCTGTACAGCCGGGCGCAGCTCCAGGCGCTCCGCCGGGACACCGGTATCCAGTACGACCAGCTCACCCGGGGCATCCTGAACTTCTACACCGACGAGGAGGAGTTCGAGCGCGCGGGCGCGCAAGCGGCGTTGATGCGGGAACTCGGTTGCGAGCGCGAAGTTCTCTCGGCCGAGGCGTGCATCGCGATCGAGCCCGCGCTCCGCCACGCCGCCGACCGGATCGTCGGCGGGACCTACTCGGCCGCCGACGAGTCCGGCGACGCACGGAAATTCACCCAGGCGCTCGCGAGTCTCGCCGCAACTCAGGGCGGCGTCCGCTTTCTGTATGGCCGCTCGATCAAGCGGCTCGAGGCGGAGAGCAGCCGCGTCGTAAGTGTCGTGCTCGCCGACGCGGAGGGCGGCGACGAGCGTCTTTCGGCGGACGCGTACGTGGTCGCGCTCGGGAGCTACAGCCCGCTCCTCCTGCGGCTGGTCGGGATCTCGATCCCGGTCTATCCCCTCAAGGGCTACTCGATCACCGTCCCGCTCGAGGAAGGGGACGAGGCTCCCACCGTGAGCCTCGCCGACGACAGCCGCAAGCTCGTCTTCTCGCGCCTCGGCGCGCGGCTGCGGGTCGCCGGCACCGCCGAGCTGAACGGCTACAACACCGACGTCAACGATGTGCGGTGTCAGGCGATCGTGACCCGGACGTTCGAGCTTTTTCCGAGCGCTGGCCGGCCGAAGCGAGCCGAGTTCTGGGCGGGCTTGCGTCCGGCCACGCCCTCGAACGTCCCGGTCGTCGGCCGCACGCGCTATTCGAATCTCTTCCTCAACACCGGCCACGGTACGCTCGGCTGGACCATGGCGTGCGGCTCGGGGCGCGCGATCGCGGACATCGTGAGCGGACGGCAGCCCGAGCCGAACTTCCGGTTCATCGGTTTGCCGGAGCACTCCCGCAGCGTTTTGGTGGCGAAGCCGAGCGCTGGCTAAGCCGGCGAAGCCCGCAGCTCCGCGATGACCGCGTCGATCAGCCGCCGCGCGATGCTGATCGGCGCAGGAAGTTGCGGCAAGCTCTGGATCTTGAACCACGCCGCCGCTTCGATTTCGAGCGGATCCGCTCTGATCTCGCCGGCCTCCCAGTCGGCGACGAACGCGATCATCAGTGAATGCGGGAACGGCCAGGGCTGGCTCGCGAAATACCGCACGCTCCGGACCCGCACGCCGACCTCCTCTAGCACCTCCCGCTCGAGGCACTGCTCGAGCGTTTCGCCCGGTTCGACGAAGCCGGCCAGCGCGCTGTACATCCCTGGCGGGAAACGCGCCGAGCGGGCGAGCAGGATCTCGTCGGGCAGGCGCCGAATGAGCGCCATCACGGCCGGCGCAAGGCGCGGATAGGCGACGAGGCCGCACGCCGGGCATTCGCGCGAGCGCTCGGTCGTCCGGGGCGCGGTCGGCGTGGCGCAACGGCCGCAGAACTGGTGCGTCCGGTCCCACTCGAGGAGCTGCAACGCCCGGCCGGCGAGCGCGAAGTGCGCGTCGTCCAACACGGTGAAGAGCGCGCGCAGGCCGTGCCAGCCGCTCCCCTGCGGCGCGGGCGCATCGGTCGGCACCTCGGCGCCGAAGAAGTGCGCGTCGCCGAGCTGACCGAGATAGAGCGTGCGCAGCGGCTCCAGCCCGAGCGCGCGCGGCGTCGTGGTCGTCGGCAGGCGCGCCCAGCTCGGACGCGGCCAGGCGCGCGGGTCCTCGGGCTTGCCGGTCGCCGGCTCCCCGGCCTCGACCAGCAACCGATCGCCGCGAAAGACGAACCAGAAGCCGGTGACCGGATCCGCCGGGGCGGGAACCGCGCCGACGTAGCCGTGCGGCGCTGAGAACGGCATCTCGATCATCGAGAGCCTAGCTTCGCCGCAGCCGACGGATCAGCGCTGAGCTGTCCCACCGTCCGCCGCCCATCTGCTGGATCTCGCCGTAGAAGCCCTCGATCAGCCGAGTGCAGGGGAGGCCGGCGCGGTTCTTCGCTGCCTCTGCGAGGCAGATCCGCAGGTCCTTGCGCATCCAGTCGGAGGCGAAGCCGAAGTCGAACTTGTCGTCGATCATGGTCTTGCCGCGGTTCTCCATCTGCCACGAGTTCGCCGCGCCCTTGCCGATGACGTCGAGCGCGAGCTTCATGTCGAGCCCGGCGCGCAAGCCGAAATCGATCGCCTCGGCGAGTCCCTCGACGATCCCGACGACGCAGATCTGGTTGACCATCTTCGTGAGCTGGCCGGCGCCCGACGGGCCCATCAAGGTGACAGCGCGCGCAAAATGCGAGATCACCGGCTTCGCCCGCTCGAACGCCTGCGCGTCGCCGCCGACCATGACGGTGAGGACACCGTTTTCCGCGCCCGACTGCCCGCCCGAGACCGGCGCGTCCAGGAACGAGATGCCCCGCCTCCCCGCGGCTGCCGCGAGCTCCCGCGCGAGACTCGCGGACGCGGTCGTGTGATCGACGTAGATCGCGCCCTTCGCCATCGCCTGGAACGCGCCGTTCGCACCGACCGTGACGTCCCTCACGTCCGGATCGTCGCCGACGCAGCCGAAGACGAACTCCGCGTCTTGTGCGGCTTTCGCCGGCGTCTCCGCGAGCTTCCCGCCGTGCTTCGCGACCCAGCCCTCGGCTTTGGCGCGCGTGCGGTTGTAAACGGTGAGATCGTGGCCCGCCTTTGCGAGGTGACCGGCGATCGGGAAACCCATCACGCCGAGCCCGAGGAATGCGATCTTCGCCATTCGGCCCTCCGGAAAAAAGCCGGCCGCGGCGCAACCGGCCGCGGCCGTTCGCGATTATATGCGGCGGATGAGCGCCGGAACGGTCTGCGATGGAAAACGACGCCGTGTTCCGCGATAATGACGCGCCGCCGCGAAATACCATTCCCACGCGCTCCATGAGCAGTCCCACCCCGAAGCCCGCGACCGCGCCGAACCGCGACCGCGACATGGCGAACGCGATCCGCGCGCTCGCGATGGACGCGGTCCAGGCGGCGAACTCGGGGCATCCCGGCATGCCGATGGGGATGGCCGAGATCGCGATCGCGCTCTGGCACCGGCATCTGCGGCACAGCCCGGGTAACCCGCGCTGGGCCGACCGCGACCGCTTCGTGCTCTCGAACGGGCACGGCTCGATGCTGCTGTATGCGCTGCTGCATCTCACCGGCTACGACCTGCCGCTCGCGGAGCTGAAGCGCTTCCGTCAGCTCCACTCGCGAACGCCCGGCCACCCGGAGTACGGCCTCACGCCCGGAGTCGAGACGACGACCGGCCCGCTCGGCCAGGGGCTCGCGAACGGGGTCGGCATGGCGCTCGCCGAGGCGCTGCTCGCAAAGGAGTTCAACCGACCGGGCCTCGAGATCGTCGATCACTACACGTACGTCTTCGTCGGCGACGGCTGCCTGATGGAGGGCATCTCGCACGAGGCCTGCTCGCTCGCGGGCACGCTCCGCTTAGGGAAGCTCATCGTCCTATACGACGACAACGGCATCTCGATCGACGGCCATACCAAGGGCTGGTTCACCGACGACACCCCGAAGCGCTTCGAGGCTTACGGCTGGCACGTCGTTCCGAGAGTCGACGGCCACGACATCGAGGCGGTAGACGCGGCGATCCAGGCAGCGCAGCTGGAGCGCGTTCGGCCGAGCCTCATATGCTGCAAGACGGTCATCGCGAAGGGTGCGCCGACGAAAGCGGGTACGCACGAGGCGCACGGCGCGCCGCTCGGCAAGGACGAGGTCGCAGCGACGCGCGCGGCGATCGGCTGGCCGTACCCGCCGTTCGAAGTGCCGCAGGAGGTCTACAGCGCCTGGGACGCGCGTGCGAAGGGCGCGGCGCTGGAGGATGCGTGGCAGGAGCAGCTCGCCGCGTACGAGCGGAAATTCCCGGACCTCGCCGCGCAGTTCCGCCGGCGGATGGCGGGCGAGTTGCCGGGCGTTTGGGCGGAGCACGTCCGCGGCCTCGTCGAGCGCGCGAACGCGAAGGCCGAGACCGTCGCGACGCGCAAGGCTTCGCAGAACGCGCTCGAGGGTCTCGGGCCGATCCTGCCGGAGCTCTTCGGCGGCTCGGCCGACCTCACCGGCTCGAACCTCACGATGTGGTCGGGCTCGAAGCTCCTCAACGGCACCGACCACGGCAACTACCTTTCGTTCGGCGTGCGCGAGTTCGGCATGTCGGCGATGGCGAACGGCATCGTGCTGCACGGCGGCTTCATCCCGTACGTCGGCACGTTCCTCACCTTCTCCGACTATTCCCGGAACGCGCTGCGGATGGCCGCGATCATGAAGATCCGCCCGATCTTCGTGTTCTCCCACGATTCGATCGGGCTCGGCGAGGACGGCCCGACGCATCAGGCGATCGAGCACGCGGCGACCCTGCGGCTCATCCCCAACATGGACGTC
>Ga0126369_10004645_pt1 | contig 10100 bp, 9 predicted proteins | sample PanSoiMetaPlot_1_FD_109646 | JGI IMG/M metagenome (GOLD analysis project Ga0126369, IMG submission 109646) | Tropical forest soil microbial communities from Panama - MetaG Plot_1 | ecosystem: Environmental > Terrestrial > Soil > Tropical forest > Bulk soil | place: Panama | collected 2016-02-17
GGGCGAAGGGCCATCGAAGCGCCACGAGATCTGGTACTTCGGTGGAGCGCAGCTTGGCGCTGTCCGCATTGATGATTTCAAGTTCCAGTTCTACCAGCAGACTTTGGGCTGGCCGAACGAAAAGACCACCACGGACATGCCAAGTATCGTCAACCTTCGCCAGGACCCGTTCGAGCGGACGCCCTCGCTGCGTGGCCAGTCCTGGAACGACTCGGCCCCGGGTTACGCCAACGGTTTCTTTGCCCGCGAGTTCTGGCGTTTCGTCGAGGTGCAGCGACAAGTCTTCGCCTTGGCGGAGACAGCGGTCGATTTTCCGCCCATGCAGGCGCCCGCCTCGTTCAACCTCGAAGCGGTCAAACGCCAAATCGACAAAATGATGAAGGAGAGCGAAGGGCGATAGTCGCGGCCCATGAGGGCGAGCCATTGGACGCCGCGTCCTCCAGGGCTCCTCGATCACCCGTGAACTTCGCCGGCTGCGGCTTAAGCACGTACAAACTCCGTCACGTGGCCGAAGAAGAGCTCGGTATTGGCACCGCCAGCAGTCCGAGGCCCCACACCCGGTGGCTGCCATACCAGGCATGAAATTGAATCATGCCAACCACGAGCTTCAAGCTGTTGTTCGCACCTTGGATTCAATCGCGCCATCAGTTCGATTTCCCCCTTGGCTGAAAATCCGCTAACGTTTCGAGGTCGCTAGCGCACTCGCTGCAGGGCAGATCAAGCGCCATGTCAGGCCTGAAGCTCGAAAATCAAGGTCGACCGTACCATTCAGGCTGCGCTCCGCCATCGCGCCCATGACAATGGTGCCGAACCCGCGCCGTCTCGGCGCAGACACGAGCGGCCCCTCCCGCTCCGTCCAGCTCATCGTCAGATTATCACCGGCAATGCCCCAGCAGACGTCGACACGCCCCCTATCCGTCGAGAGCGCCCCGTATTTTCCAGCATTGGTGGCGAGTTCGTGCAGCGCAAGCCCGATGGCCTGGGCAGAAGCCGCCATCAGGCGCAGCTTGGGGCCTTGCACGGCGATACGAGAACCAATGAGGTCGGCGAAGAGCGCGAGCTGGGCGCGAACCAGGTCCTCGATCTCGACCCCTCTCCATTCGTTCCGCACCAGCAGATCCTGATTGGCTGACAGCGCCTGGACGCGCTCGGAGAAGCGCTCGATGAAATCTTCGGGGTTTTTTGTGGCGGTCTGGTGCGCGATCGCGTCGACGACACTGAGCATGTTCTTGGCGCGATGATTGACCTCGCGCATGAGGAGGTGCTCCCTTTCCTCGCGCTCCTTGCGTTCTGTGATATCCGCAACGGTGCCGATGACGCTCGCGGCCCCTCGCTCACGCTGCGCGCCTTCGAAATAAGCACGCCAATGCACCTCCACCCAGCGGACCTCACCGCTTCCCCGGCGGAGTCGGAACTCGATCGCGTAGGGCTTCGAATCGATTGGATCGAGCGCCGTCTCGCTCGCCGCCCCAAACGCCTTCGCATCGTCCGGATGCACCCGCTTCATGATCTCCTCGACCGGCGTCTCGTCAGCCGGAACTTCGAAGATTTCTTTAAAGCGCGCATCCCCCGAGACCGCGCGGCGACGCAGATCGTACTGCCACCACCCGAGCAGAGCTGCGTCGAGGGCAAACTGCAGGCGCGCCTTGCTCGCGTAGAGGTGTCCCTCGCTGTCGCGCAGCAAATCCTCTGCCGCGTGCCGTCTGGCGGCGGCTCCTCGGAGTTCCGCCATTAGCGCGTTGACCTCGGTGACGGGCGTTCCGCTCTGCGGCAGCGGGCCGCCCTCTCCCAAAGCGGTTGCAGCGCTCGCCGCGTGGCCAACGGAGCGCGCGATAATCCGGCCCAGCCACCAGGCGGAAGCAACCACAAGCGCAATCGCCAGCAATGCCATGATGCCGAGGGTCCGCCACTGCGCCCGAACCGGCGCCTCGAGCAGAGCCTTGGGCGCCCACACAGCGGTTTCCCAGCCGGTCAGTTCCGACCGCGCGGATGCCTGCAGCGACGATCGGCCTGCAGAGTCGATAAACTCGAATAGGCCACCGGATCCGTCGCGGGACCATTGCGCCGGCGGCAGCTCCCGCCCGAACGCATCCTCATTCCCAGATTGCGCGATGATGTGATGCGTAGCATTGGAGACCACTGCGTGCCAACCGGCCGGCAGTCCTTCTGCCGCGACCTGGCGTGCGAAGGTGCGTGGCTCTGGCGCCCTGGCGAGCGCGTAGCGGCGCTCGCCCTCGACCTCTACAGGTACGATGATTGTGACCAAGAGCTGCGTGGTGACGGGGGACATGAACAGGTCGCTCACTTGGGGCTGACCTGTCGCGAGGACCTTCTCCGCAAGCTTCGGGACAGCCGACCCTGGCAAGGGCTTGCCGAAGGGCACAGCTGTATTGACGAGCTGTTGCATGTTGCGATCGATGAGCACGATATTGCCGCTTCGACGCATTGCCAGCGAGGCCTCGGCCTGGTGCTGGAAATCGGCGAAATCGCCGAGGCGCAGCGACGGTGAGGCCGCCAACGCCTGCAGTCTCTCGATCTCACCTATGATCTCGTTATCGACATTCGCCGACAAAGTACGTGCCTCAATCTTCAGGTTTTCCCGAACGTCGCGAAGCTGTGCATCGGCGACGCGAAATCCCGCGTACGTGCCGAACAGCAGGAGCGGCGCAACGATCGCGCATCCGAGCATGATCAGCAAATGCCGCAACGGACGGGGCGTGCGGAGCACGGGCATCGCTCCGGTACGCGAGATCATCCCGCTGACGACGCAGAACAAGCCAACCGCGGTCGGCATCGTGGGCGAGTTGACCGACACCGATCCGTAGAGCGTGTCGACGCCGGTTAGATAGCCAAGCAGCGCAAACACCGCGATTGCGCCAGCAACACCCGCCAGCATGGTCGCGGTGAAGTGATGCGGCGCGAACCGGGTCAGCGCGAGCGAACCACCCGCGAGTCCTAACGCCACTGTCCCCGCGCTTGCGGCGCGGAATGTGGCCGTCCCCAGTCCTGGCACGGCAGCCGAGGGCACAAGCCAGCGATTGACCATGCCAAGGTCGATATTGAACAGGGCCAAGACCAGGCCGAGCGCGGCAAGGCCACCAACGGTGACACCGACTGCGAGCTGTAATCGCGAGTCCTTGCCAGGGTGGACGAGCGAGAGGCCCAGGGCTGCAAGGCACAAAGCGCCGAGCGGTCTCAAGGGGGGGAAGCCTGCGCCCCAGCTGGACAGGATCGGCAGGCCGGTCCACCAGCCGATGAGCGCCGCGGCGGCAATTGTCACCGCCGCGTAGCCGGCGGCTTGGCTTGTATGTTCTCTGTTCGGGTCGCCGGGCTGGCGAACAAACAGCGTCACCTTAGGTTCCAGACAGTCAAAAACGACCAGCGGTCAAATCCCCTCAGTTTCCAACATAAGTGCAGGCGCGACGAGGGCTAGTACCTCTGCACAGTGATTGTGACTCTTTGGGCCGGCTCTGAGGCTCCTTTCGGTAAGCGGGGAGTGCCACGGCGGGCAAGATATTCAGGCGACGCATAAAGCCTCGCTCGATCTCGGCTATCTTTCGTACCACCAACGAAGCGTCGTCAATCAGGCCAGTGCGCTCGAACTGTTCGATCCCTTTCACACTCTGCGCGGATGTGACACCGCAGAGGCCGGTGCCAAAGGCGGCGCCACTGGCCGCCACTGATTCGAGCATGTTTCTGCGCGTCAGGCGAAAACCATGATAATCCTCCCTTGTTATCGCCCGTGATTATAGCGGCGAACGCGTCGCAGTCGGCCGGGAGACCCTGCCAGGCGGTCATTTCGAAACCGGGCAGCACCTCGGCCACGGTTGGCCGCACCGGACCGGTTTTGAATGATGAATGCTGGCCGAGCCGTTCCCAAAGCGCTCGGCCCGTTAGACGAGCGGTTATATCGGCGACGCCGCCGGCGGGAAATCCGACAATGATGCGTACAGTTCGCGTCGGATAGTTCTTCCCCATGCGAACGTCGACCAGGCAACCGTTGTGGCGGCAATCGCGCCGAACCGGAGGAACTGGCGACGCTGTAGTTTCATGGCATTTCTCCCTGGGAGCGCTGGGACCCCTTTCTCGGACGCGGTGCCACGCTTGCGCGCCCAGCGCACGGCAGTTCAGTCTGCCGAAAGGGAAAACCAGTCGAAGACCTTCAATCCGGGGATCGAACTTATTGCCCCCAATTCAACGGGAAGTTAGCTTACTCTATCGCCAGTAGAAGATAATCCTGTGTTCAGGAACAGGAGCTTTGAAATGACGTCCGCAATGAGCCAAAATCTCCGCGCTGACTCGCGTTAGGTGACCGCCGCCGCGTGTAGTCCGGACCCGCGCTCTTCACTTCCGAGGGGGACCGTTTATGTTTTACGAACCGCGCAAAAAGAACCACGGCCTGCCGTACGACCCCTTCAAGGCGATCGTGGCACCGCGCCCGATCGGCTGGATCACCTCGATGAGCGCCAAGGGCGAGATCAATCTCGCGCCATACTCTTTCTTCAACGGGCTGTCAGCAGAGCCGCCGATGGTGATGTTCTGCTCTGAGGGCAGAAAGGATTCAGTCGTCTTTGTTGAAGAGACCAAGGAGTTTGTCTGCAATCTTGCAACATGGGATCTGCGCGACCAGATGAACACCACTTCTGGACCCTATCCTCGTGGCGTCGACGAAATGAAAGAGGCAGGACTTGACCCCGCACCGTCGGTTCTGGTGAAGCCGCCGCGGGTCAAAGCATCGCCCTGCGCCATGGAATGCCGATGGTTACAGACGGCGCGTCTCGACGACCTCGACGGCAAGGCGACCCAACGCTACGTTGTGTTCGGTCAGGTGATCGGCGTCCATATCGATGATTGTTTTATCAAGGATGGGTTGGTCGACACCGCAGCGATGCAGCCGATCGCGCGCGCCGGCTACAACGACTATTTCGTCTCGACGCCGGAAACCAAATTCTCGATCCGTCGCCCAGTGGGCAGTGGCGCGCATCACTCGGACAAGCTCATAGTTGCGGCTGAATGACGTGGCCTGCAAGCGGTAGAGCTAGAACCGAGGCACTGCGACGGCCAGCCTTGACACTGTGAGGCCGTTCCTTCGTCCCGGCCTGCGCCTTGTGCGGGGCATCGCGCGGGGGGCCGTACGAACAAAGGAACTGCACCGATCAGGAAAGAGCGACGACATAGTCCTGTTTCCCTGCCGAGGTCTGCGAGAGGATGAAAGAGACGGAGGACAGGTCTTCCCGGCGCCTGCGAACGCTAGTGACGCGGATGGCCCGTTCGAAGCCTGACCGCTACTAATGAGACCGCAGGCGCTGATATCCATGATGGCCAGAAGCACAACACGCTCCAATCAGAGGCCGGATAAATTGATGCAAGACCGCAAAGCCGACAGTGGGTCGCAAGAGGGCGTGCCGCCAACGTGCGCGGCCAAAGTCTATTTGATTATCTGGAAGCGATCTGCGCCGAAGCGGGCCCGACGGGATCGTAGCTCCTCCTAACGATATTCGGCTGGCGCCTTGGGCCCGGTCGCTATCGGTCACCGACCGACTGCTTCCGCCAGGCGCCCCACAACAACAGCCCGATCACGACTACGATGCTCACCAAGACGAACAGGTCGGTGAGAGTGTCCTCATCAATCATTGTCGGACCATCAACTACCGCAACCTACGAAGGCGAAGTCTGCCCCGTCCGCCTTCCTCGTGTGCCTACGGCGGCCGGATGCTTGTTTCCTCAGCCTCAAGTCCATGGGCGGCGGACCGCCGTCTGCGGCCACTCAACGCAGTTTGGTGTTAATCGGTTCCGATGACCGGACTCCACCTTCGCCGCCAATCGCTGCGCTATGGTCTCAGTGGACAAGGTGCGCCACCGCGCACAGTTGACAGCCGCCGCCGACCCGCCCAGCGTTGGCGCAGTCGTCCCGCTGGATGACACAAAAATACGTGCACAGACACTGGCCCGCGTCGCCCCATCGGCGCGGGTCTTTTGTCCGACACTTCCGCGCAGATCATAGACCGCACCAGCCGACTCCCTGGCCATCCAATGGATGACGCCTTGGATGGAACTTGCCCACGCCCCCCTGCAGCGGCGTGGGCTTTTTGTTTGCTACCTTTCGGGTCTGCCAGCCCCACGGCCCGGCAACCGCCTTGATGCCCACCAAGACGAGCAAGCGCATGAGAGTATCCAGGCTATTGTTGCAGGGACCCTCCGCCGCGCGCAGGCGGACGATATTCCCGGACTGGGCCGGTTCCCGGGCCGTGCTGACGGCAGATCAAGTAGTTGACTAGCATGCTTTGGAAAACTCGGCGGCGCCCCTGCACGAGCATGAAAACAACTCTTTGTTAACGATTGTGACCACGGTCGCTGACGGGCCAAGTTTGCCGCGGGAGATTTTTCTCAACGTCGTTTTATCGAAAGGCTTTTCTTATTTGGTGGAACGCGCTGCTACGGTTCACCGCCTTTGCCTACTGCAGCACCTGGAACGAACTTCCGCACGGCGACGCCTTCGTGGGATTAACCGTCGTGACATTGGCTCTCGGCTCGTGGATACCAAGCGCCTTATTGCAGTTGTGGCGGCCGACTTTGTTTGGATCTTCGAACAATTCGGATCCTGAGGCGACCTAGCGCTCCCTATTGGCCGCATGAAAGCCAAGGCAACTACTGCAGAGGGATGCTCAAAGCAGCGTCCCTCAGGCTATACTGACCACGAGACGCTGCCCGATCCCCTTACGAAATGTCGTGAAGCCCGGAATTGCGCAGACTACATATGACAAGGGTTGCAATGATCCTCCTGCCGACGTGGCGCCGGCTGTTAAAGCCTTGAAAGCCGGTCCTCAGCCGTGAAGACTTGGCTTAAGGAAACCGAGCCACTTGCGGACGTGCTCAGCCAGATTAGTACATTTTGCGGCCTCGGCGACTTGCCGGTGACGGTGATCTCCTCCGACAAATGGATTGACACAGACGCGCACATTGCCGAGCGACGCGCGGACGGGAACAAGAGGCAATAACGCAATGCTTGCGATTTCAACGAACAGCTGCTTTCTGATCATACCGGAAGCGGATCATGTTTCGCTCCTCAGCCACAAGGAATATGCCTACGCTGTTGCCAATGCCATTGTAAAAAAGATGGTAGCTCCGGGCACCACTGGCGTTTGCAACCGCATCTATCGGCTGGTCTTAGTCCAGAGCGCGTGCGCCCAGCCAATCGGGATTAGCCTCATTGAATAGGAGTGACGGCTCGAGGATGCGACGGCAGGATTTCATCGCGCGTTTCGGCGCGACGGTTTACGCCGCACATTGCGCGCAGCCAGCGGCTACCTCGGGCTCTCAACTACGACCGGAGCGAGTTCTACAGGGAAGTTGACGGATCGTGCAATGAAGCAGTTCTTGTGGGCGGTTTCGTGCAAGGCAAGCGCCTTATCACGGTCCGATCCCACCGCCAGCGTAACGCGCGGCCGCAGCGTCACGCGCGCGAACTGTCCAGCGCCTCCGGCGCTTTGCTCGACCATCTCGCCGTCGGCTGCGTCCTCATAGGCGAGAACGGCGATGCCGGCCGACGCGCACAGACCCATGTACCAGAGGTGATGGCAGGCGGAGAGCGATGCCACGAGGAGGTCCTCCGGATTCCAGCGCTGCGCGTCGCCGCGGAACACTTTGTCCGAGGAGCCCAGTATTGCAGGCTTGCCGGGGGCATCGAGCTGATATGAGCGATCATGGTTTCGGAAAGGAAGCGAGGCTGTGCCGCTCCCTGTCCATGTCAAACGTGCTTCATAGCGGTGGGTGCGGTCGGCCATGTTCTCTTCCTTGCTTCTGTTGATTCTCGGCGCCTCGAGTTAAGCGTTGAGCCGGGGTGGGGCGCCGCTCGCATGACCGCTATGCCGTTGTCGGCATGACGGCATTATGCCGCGTCCCCGACTACGCTGCGCCGAAGATTAGGTCACGCTGGATCGCGCTTAACAGCACTCCCGAAAAGCGATTTGATGAGATCGAGCTTATCGTCTCTTTAGATGGGATAGCCGCGTTTCCCAATCGCCGAACTAGTGGGATTGAGACCAAAGGTAGGCTGCGCTCAACGCCGGCGCGGACACCGCGAGCTTCAGGGCATAACTGAAACCGGCGTGGTGCCCTAAGGGCAGCAAGCCGATCGATCATGGCCGAAGCGATTCTGAACAAGGATGGGAGCGGGGAACTTCCATGCCTGCAGCGCCGCAAGTTATCCGAGGGGGCAGGTGCAAACCGTTCAGCTTTTGCAGCGCCTCTGCTATGACACTTCAAGCGCTGCGCTCCATGGCGTAGGGGGCCACGCCTTGCGCACTGCCGCTCGATTTTGTCTTTACGGTCTGCAACGACGCGGCGGTGGCTATGCCAGTCTGATCAGGTGAGTCGATGACTGGGCATCCCTGACCCGGCCGAAATCAAGGGCTGCCTGGCGGAGATCGCGTTTGCCTTCAAGGGTGCCTACCGGGATGCTGCATCAATGCATTGGCGTATTCACTGGACGTGGCGCCCTGTGGCCGACCACAGTCCAGGCCGCTATCATGACGGAGCGAAGCCGCGGTGGAGACGTATTGTGGGTTTCCTGACCAGCCGCACGATCAATATTTGGACGCCGACGCGTTGCTCGGAGCTCAGCGCTTGGGCGGTGTTTGGGGGGCGGGCTTGGCGCCGATGCTCGTTATTGCGGGCTTGCATGCAGAGCCGACTGCCTTTGTAGCGGAGCGAGGCATCGCAAGCATGACTGGCCGATCGCGCCATGCGCGGACGTCCGAGCGCACGGGGGAGGTAGCCGCATGATGAGTAACCATCCTTGGCCCGTGATGGTGCTGCTCGCGGTAACAGCGGCGCATGCGGACCCGATTGCCTCCCAGGATATCTATGTCCTCGACGGCAATACGATCGACATGCACGGCCAGCGCGTCAGGCTCATGGGGTTTGATCCGCCCGAGGAAGGCCAGCACGCACGTTGTGCGAGGGAAAGAACACTGGCTTTACGTACCGCGGCGAGGCTGCGTCAGATCATCCGCCGCGGCGACAAATTCGATCTGCAGATGGTCGCGTGCCCGTGCCCCGCCGGCACCGAAGGTACCCCGCGGTGCTACAGCGGACTGCCATGCGGGCGCTTGACGGTGGATGGAAAGGACGTCGGCGATCTGCTGGTCGCAGAGAATCTGGCGCATACGTTCGTTTGTGGCCAGTATTCGTGTCCGACGCGCGTGTCGTGGTGCCCACTCGAGCCACCAGAGTAGGTCGCGCGGACGGTATTCCATGGCGTTTCCCGACCCGGCGCCGCATGTGACAGTGCCATACGCGTGATGTGCCGATTTGTGGACCGGCTCTCCGACTGGGTTCATCGCATATCGCACTGCGGCGGGTCACACGCCGGCGGATTGCTCGGCTGTGGTCCCAGATTCACCTCGCAGGCGCAAGACGTCGTGGGGTTCCGGCGGTCGGGCGTCGCTCGGGCGGCATGCGCCGAGCAGGTCGAGAGACTCTGATCCGCTGGCCTGAGAGCTGAGGTGTCTAGCTGCGTCTGTCACCCGCACCCAGTCGGAAAGCGCCGTGTAACCGCAATCGCGCTCCAGCCCCCGAATCAATCCAAGTTTGCCTCACAATTGCCGAACACTTACAATAGGGCAAAATATAGGCGAGATCACAAGACACCGAAACATTACTCAGACGGTGGAATCATTAGAATTCACGGGAATAATTCTTTCGTCAAAGCTTGTTCTCGGGAAGTGTGCCGAACTGCGAGAAAAGGGGGGATTGATCATGCCGCGTGGTCGCGTGTCCTCAGTCGTCATCGTTGCGCTTGCGTTGTCGACGTTCGCCGCCAATGCCGCTCAGTTCGGCACCCGGGACGAGGCGGTTGCGATGGTGAAACGCGTGCAAGAAAAGTTCAAGAAGGACGGCCCTGAAACGACGTTCGCCGCGGTCACGGCTCAGCAGCGCGCATTTAAGGACCGAGACCTCTACGTCTACATCATGAATTTTGATTGCGTGATTCAGGCGCATGCCGCGCGCGCCGAATTGGTCGGCAAAAGCCTGTACGACTTCAGGGATCAGGACGGAATATATCCCGCGCGCAATACCGTTGAGGTCGCCAGGACCAC
>Ga0126369_10004646_pt1 | contig 10100 bp, 14 predicted proteins | sample PanSoiMetaPlot_1_FD_109646 | JGI IMG/M metagenome (GOLD analysis project Ga0126369, IMG submission 109646) | Tropical forest soil microbial communities from Panama - MetaG Plot_1 | ecosystem: Environmental > Terrestrial > Soil > Tropical forest > Bulk soil | place: Panama | collected 2016-02-17
ACCCATCGCGGACATCGGGAAAATGGCGCTCATGGCCCAAACCCGTCATTGGCCAGCGATCTTGCTCGTGATCTTCAAGGGATTCTCAGGCTTGCTCCTGGGCCGCGTTGGTCCCGGCGATGTAACCGTGGACGGAGGCTCTACCGATGCCATGCTGCGAACCGCCGCCACTTGCCTCGCCTCCGGCGTAGAGGCCGGGTATTACTTCGCCCTGGATGTCGAGGACCTGGGCCTTACCGTTGATCCGAAGGCCGCCGTAGGAATCCAGAACCCGAATGCTTGCTGAAGCCGCGTAGAACGGCGGCGTGTCGATTCGATGCATCACCGGCTTCTCGAAATCTTCGTCCACGCCTCTGTCCGAAAAGGCGTTATACCTCGTCACCGTCTCCTCCAAGTACTTGAGCGGCATCTTCTGGTATGGGTGCCCCATGACTCTCTTAGCCAGCTCGGCGATAGTATCCGCCTTGTGGAAATACCCGTCAGGTGGGTCGGCAATATAGGGATAGCGAATCTGCCATCCCCCGCGTTGCACGGCGGCCGCATCAAAAATTGCCCAAACCGGCCCGGACGCGTAGTCCGGGGCCCGTGAGCCCTCGTTCATTGCCAACGCGGCATCCGCAGCCGCTGACCTTTTATATTGCGCCCTGACTTGTGCGGGGCTGGCGTTGCGCCAATCCAGCGGGACGAACGGGGCGCGGGTGCCGTCGCTTCCGGGCGGATACTTGGCATCGCTGGAAATTTCCGCAATAGCTCTCTCGTTGTAGAACCTCCGCCCTACCTGGTTGACCGCGATCGCATGCTCCCATCCGGTAGCACCAATAGCGATGCCTTTGGCGCGTGCGAAGAGGAACGCAGGGTGTCCGGGGAAGATGCTGGCCACCGCATCCCGCGTGCCGAGCACGCTGCTGATCGTCGGAGAGGCCAATGAATGTTGGTAATTCTGCATCATGCCGGCGAGGTTCGCACCAATTTTCATGCCTGCGATGATCCCGCTGCCATCCATGTTGAGGGGTCCGATGAGGGAGCTAGGCCCGTATTCGATTGACGGCTCGATCATCCTGGGATCTATCATCGTCCGCAGGTGCACGTTGCCGTGCATGCCGCCGGTGGCGATGATGACGGCCCTCCTTGCTCGGATGTAAATCGTCCTGGCGCGCTCGTCGATATTGCCGTTCTGCCAGAAGCTTTCGAGCCGCAGCGCGGTCTCGGGGTGCATTCTCGGCGTGTAGGTCGCTTTGACTCCCAGCACCCGGCCCGCGAACGGCTGTTCCCGGATCAGCTCATCCATATGGCGGTTGAGCATGAACCGAACGCCCTTCTCCCGGGCACTGAACTCCATGGATCTTGCGATGGCAAAACCGCCCCAGACCCACCCAGGCGCGCCGACCGCATCGCCCGAGCCCCCCGGAATGGTACGCATGGGATTGAAAGGCGAATGCCGCTCACCAGCGAGATCGCCCCTGTCTTCCGCCGAAATTGTCCCTGCCTTGATATCGGTTCTGTCCGCAAGCTTCATCATGGCTCGGGCCGCTCTCGCACGGGACATCCCTCCGCCCTGATGGGTGCCATCGATCCGTGCGAAGCGAACGTAGTTGTCCATCATGAATTGCCTGGTCTTGGGAGCGTTGTCGGCCCAGGCACGATGAAGCTCGCGGTCGTTGTAGCGGTATCTGGCGACGCCAGTCGCGTCGACGACTGACCAGTCGGTCATGTCCCTGAAGAGCCGATCGGGGTCATCCTCGAGATCTGTCGGCTTCACTCGAGGTGCAGCTAACCCCAAGCGATCGGGATCTGCACCCGCCCGGTCTCTCTCCTGTATCGGATCGCCGCCGCCGAGCGATGTCCAGCCTCCGCTATGCACGAGCTTGCCACCGACATCAAAGTTTTGGTCGATAACGAGCACGGACGCCCCGTGGTCTCTGGCCCGGACGGCGGCGTGTAACCCCACGCATCCCGACCCCAGGACAACAACATCCGCTTCATAGTTCCACACGATGCCCTGAGTGCCAAACGAGGCTTCTTGCGGGAGCGCCTCCGGTCCCGACAGAACCGCGGCCCCTACCCCAGCAGCTACTCCGCTCTTGAAGAAGTCTCTCCTGCTGACAGTTTTTCCTTTGTTGAGCTTTGATTCTTTGCGGCCAGTGCCGCGCTTCTTGGACATGTGGTTCCTCCCTTGAAATCTGCTGCCGGCAAATGTTCTCGTTCCCGTTCGTCGATGACCAAGAGCTGCCTGTGCAGGATTTTTAATTATATACCGATCTTACTGCCCAAGAGTGCCCAAGATAGAAGCCCGCTTTTGATCGCAGTGTGGCCGTCGAGCTCAAGCGGGTCCGGCGCGATGGCGGCGAACAACGCGACGGCTCAGTCAAAACATCACGGTGAAGCCCGTCGCAAATAGCAAATCGTCAACTGGAAGAGAGGGCCGGTCACCGCCGGCCCCGTTTTGCGGCCGACCGATAGCGAGGCAGTTTTATCTCGGGTTTCTGACCTCTTCGGTCGAATTAGCTTCCGCCACGTCATCGTTGCGGGCGCACTTGCTCAAATACCCGGTAGCCCTGAGTGGACGGGACGCGTGCTCCCCTTCCGTTCGACCGAAAAGGCCGTACAGAAAACCCTCTGAAAACCGGCCCATGCGCCCACTGAAATCACATCGGTTTTGAAAACGCTCCGAGCGTACTGAAATCAATTGTCATTCGTACGCGGTTAGGGTACAACCCGCGTACGAACGAGCCCTCCAGGAGGAATCATGAACGCCGCACGTCGCTCGCGTCGGGCTGCGCTGTACGTGCGCGTTAGCACAGATCGGCAGACGGTCGAGAACCAGGAACTGCAGTTGCGCCAGGTCGCCGAGCGGCGGGGATGGGAGGTGGTCGAAGTCTACAGCGATGCCGGCGTCTCGGGTGCAAAAGACCGAAGGCAGCGCCCTGGTCTCGACCGGATGCTCAGCGATGCGAGCCGCGGCAAGTTCGACGTCGCGATGGCCTGGGCTATTGACCGGGTAGGACGAAGCCTGATCGACCTGCTCGGCACAATTCAGCACCTGGAAGCGTGTTGCGTCGACCTCTACCTCGATCAGCAGAACATCGACACCACCACGCCGATGGGCAAGCTGATCTTCCAGATTACCGGCGCGTTCGCCGAGTTCGAGCGCAGCATGATCCGCCAGCGCATCCATGCCGGGCTACAACGAGCTCGGAAAGCCGGCAAGGTGCTCGGCCGCGCTAGGATAGAGCCCGCGATCGAAGCCGCAATCCGGCGATCGCTGGAAAAAGGCCACGGTATCCGTGAGACGGCGCGAGCAGTGGGTGTCGGCCACGGGACGATTCAAAGGATCAAGGCGGAGCTCGCCGAAGGCAAATGAACAGCCGCCGTGCCTCCCCGAAACCTTTCCAGGCGACCTGAATACTTCACGGGGCATAGTCGGATCGGACAGGAGGGGTTCCCGTCCGGGGTCCGTCGCGCGCCGATAGTTGCGGGATGGAAGCCTGACAACGCACGGCGAAACCCGCGCGCCGTAACGACCCATCCGGCGAAGCGCACGTCACCCTAGATCTAGGCGGGCTCTGATAGAGCGACTTCGCAATGCGTCCGTGCTCACCCGCGCCTAGCTGTAAATCGTCATTTTCGAACCTCGACTTTCGTGCGTATCCTATGCGGAGAGCCAGTCTGAGAGGATCAAAAATTTGCGCTGGGACATACAGCGCATCTTTGCCGTTCTCGGGGAACACGACGAAAGGCTAACTCGTATAGAAGGGGGTCAAATGCAGAGAGGCATAAAAATGCGTGACGATCAGGAGGAGCATTAAGACCCTGTGCCTAGGCGGCGGGACATATCACGAGGGAGGGCGGAAGGCGTGCAAAATGGGTGGCCCTCCTGGGTCGATTGATGCGGCCAAGGTGCGCTCCATGAAGGCTGAGGGCATGGGGCCACTGGCTCAAGATTGGGCGGGCATCGGTGTATAGGGCGTGGAGGCCGTACAGACTGACGACGCCCTTCCCCGTCTAACCATCCCTGGACGAAGGACTCCGCCCGCGTCGTTGCCGATGCCCTTGCGGCCCTCGATCGCGGCGACGAGGCTGCGGCACTGCGAGCGCGCTATGGCGCCGACCCTTGATGCAGTGTCATCGCTTCGTTGGCGCGGGCTGTGCGTCAGGTCAAACGCATTGCCTCACCGGCTCCAATGCGAGCCAGCCCGATACGGATCCTGGCGCGGGAAAACCGATCGAAGCGGCGGGGAGATCCGATAGCCGTTCGAGTCCCAAACCGGCTTCTCCGGATCGGCATCGATAAGCTCGGCGCCCGGCTTCGACCACTTCGGCCCCGCCTTGGCCGCCGACTCGGTGGCGATCGGCGAACCGATTCACGGGGCCCGGCATCTCCGGCCGTAGAGCAGGCCCGACGCGGGTAATTATGGATCGCATCAGAAACCACCTCTAGTCATCGGCGTCCTCGTCGTCATCGATGCTGATCGGGGTGTGAAAATACGGCAGCAGCACCTTGGCCGCCTCAAACCGGGTGTGCTTCGGCATCGTCTCGTCCCGCGTGATTGCCAGCACCTCCGCCGTGTCGCCCGTCAGGTGGAGCTGCGCAATCAGCTTTTCCATCTCGGCCGCAGTGGGTTTTTTCTGCCGCCTCATGCTTCGTCCTCAGTGACGAGTTCCTTGCCCTCCAGAAACGGCACGGCCTCTTTAGCGGCTGCAAGGCGAACCTCGGCTGGGGAATTCTCATCGTTGATGAGCTGGACCAGATCCACAACCCGCCTGCGGGTTCTTAATTGCTCCCCATCGAAGATCTCGGTCAAACGAACCGACCGGGATTCACCTGGGGTTACAATTGACTTCGTCGGCGCGTAATGCCCACCGATGCGCAGCAGCATATCGATGGCCCGCAAACTATCGCTCGTTCTGACCCGCTCCTTGTAGGGGCTGTGGCTGGCAATTTCCCACAGGCGCTTCAAAAGCCCATTTAGGTCCACATTCAGCGTTTCGAGGGCTTTAGCCTGTAGCGCCGCGACGCGGGCCTTGACCTGCGGAAAATTCGCCCGCTGCCTGCAATTCGCTGCAAACGAAGAACCGTCGCCGGGATAACCGGCGGCGAGCGATGCCTCGACCGCTGTCGCGCCCCTGGCGAGCTGCTGCGCAATCACCTCGTATTTGCGGTTCTTAAGCGGTTTCTCAGACATGTCGAATTACCTGCATGGACGCGTTGTATATACAGTACTCGCACGAATCCCACTCAAATAGATAAATATTTTCTATTTTAGACGCATGGAGGTTGGCTTACGTTTGACGATCACACGCCGAGGCCGGGGTCGAATCGCTGCTCCGGGAGCGCGTCTACAATCGCATCTCCAATGCGGAGAACTACGCCTGGTTCACCTGGCGTAGTTACGAGATCCCTCCCTACCCTAACCTTCCTTACCCCCCCGCGTAGGAAGGGTTAGGGAAAGGGGGTGATTCACTTAGCGAATTTCCCCCGCATGATGTCCTTGCCGGCCACCGACCGGCGCTACACAGATGGTTCAAGCGGTTTGGCGCCCGATCTTTGCTCCAGAAGGGGTTCGGCCTCCCCTGACCTTTACCGATGGCGCGGGAGGCTTCTTGCCGGGCGTGCCTTGGGCTGCTTGGGCGGGTGGCCCAACGCAGGCGGCGGCGGTGCTGTTCCTAATCGGTCTTTAACGCCGACATCCAGCAGAGGTGCCGGTTGTCAACTTTGAAAGGGTAGCCGGCATACACAGCCCTTCCTTGGCCCCGGCGCACATCCCCCGGGCGACGGGGTGGAAAGAACGTCGGTCGCGTCTTTCATGCGCGGCGAGTGTCGGACAGTTTGTTCGCACTAATACTGGTCTCTGATCCATCCACAAGAGTGCCCTGCATCGACACCTGCTGTTGGTCTTTAATTGGCGGATTCCATAGCTCTCGGCTGCCTATGGGGCTATATTTGTTGGGATCCCAGTTAATTTCCAGGAAACTTTCAGGATTTGGATTCTTCAATGTCCACCTCCCACGACCCGATTCCGTCCGTCCGAGGTTACTCCATCGTGCGACACCGAAGTCAGCGCTGTGGTTTCCATCGAAAGTGTAGATCCACGTCCAAACGCCAATCTTTACCGTCCAGGTACCAGGTATGATGAGAGATACATCGAATTGATACAGATCGTGGTCCTTCATGCGGCGTTTCAGTGCAGACCCGTAATTCGGATCTGTCGCATAAACCCCTGTCAGAGCGTCGGCGAAAGCATCCGGATCGTCGGCTAGTTTCCGAGCAGGGGCGTACTGGGGAGCAGTCGCCAGCAAGCGCGCGTGTTCGTCGAAGGCCTGATTTATCGATGCGAATTTTCGAAATGGCTGAAGAACTACGACATCGTGTCCGTTTATGATTTCATGTGTCGGGGCCATTACAAATGGCTCGCCTGGGAGGGCCTTTATGCCAAACGGATTATTGCTTCCGGGCGGGGTACTACGACCAAAGTCGCTCTCTAGTGCCCATTGAGCAAGCGTAACGGCCGCTGGAATGTCCCAAGTTGATTGCGACGCTTCGGCCGCCTGGATCACATCTGGCGGGAAGGCGCCGATTAGGGGAGTTCTTACTTTGGGCGCAGTTTTGGCCTCATTGAGCGCACGGAGCGTGCGGCCATTTGGATCCATCCTGCCATCCGGCAGCGACATATACAAATAGCACCGCTGAATTTCCTCGATGGCAGCTATTGTGAGGGGCCCGCAGAGTCCATCAATGCGGAGGAGGCGCACCTGCGGCGGCAAATGGTTGTTTATGAGCTGCTGAACCATCAACACATCGGTTCTTCTATTCACCCCGTTGCGTCCAACCGACGCCCAAATTCGCAAAACATTCATCCGAAGCCTCCTGCTTAGCTAAATAAAACAAGAGTTCCTCGAAAATTCGTCGCGATGGTCTGCGATTAGGTTCATTCATTTTTGGGTAGCCAATCCGAGACGCGTCCCGCTCGCCGCTATGGCCGGCGTGGAGTGAGGGGCACCGATGGAGGCTGATTTTGGTCCCGGTATCAGCTTGTTTGCGATTTTTCCCAGCGACTCAGACGAGAAATACACTCGCCCGCCCGAGTCGGCGCCCTGGCGCCGATCGTCTACCACGCTTCAGTTCAACGAAAGCGACGCCCTTGCGGTGCGGTTGGTCCCTCGTGTAAATGGGCCGGCCTGTTCGGCACGGAGGACTCATCGTCCCTGCATTTCCTTCGATTGGTGAAGTGCGACCCGGTCGGCGGCAACAAGAATTGGCCGTCGACCTCTGCTAACGCCGGCGCTTGGCGCCGAAGATGGTCTCGGGACGGGATACGGTGCCAACGCGATGGCCTAGAATTTTCAAAACCTGCAATTCATTTGCGTAAACGATGCCCTGATTCCGTGTTGAAATCAGTCCGACCCGCAGCGCGTCCCTCTCTCGCCCCCCCCCACCGGCGCCACGGTTTACTTCCGCCCACACCGGAAATAGGCGCACGTATTTCAGATTGCTACCAGCCAAATTTGCCCAGCTCTTGGGAAAAACGTGGTCGATATCGACATTGTCCCCCCATTCGCTAGCCGGTTCTACAAAGCCAGCGGCGGCCGCCGCATCCCATACCGCTCGTTGGCCTGTCAGTTTTGGCGAAGCCCACACGATGCAAGGGTCACTCGGATCCTTGGTGACGAGCACCAAGGCTTCCGAGCCAGCGCGAAGCACCCATGGACTGCCGATTTTCATCAAAACTTCAAGGCTCTCAGCCGCGACCGGAATGTTCGGAAAAATTAAGCTCCATGAAAGCCCCCTGCGACCGCACCGCATCCAGGGTCGCCCGATGTGGGCGGGACCCTCAGCGATTTGGCCTTGGCACAGAGGTAACTAGTTTATCACGTTTCAAAGAGTCGCCGCACCGAAATTGACGGCCGACTGCATCAAAAAAAAGAGCTTGGCGCTGTTGCCAGCCGTGCCGATTTCCCTGGGGATCTCCGCCGTCCGGTGTGGCTACTGAACGGCAACAGAGCATTTTGCGTGCAGTCATCGAGGCGGAATCGATCCCCACCAAATAGGCCCGCGAATGATCATCGCCCAACAGCGTGGAAAAAGCTGGACCACAAAGGATTCGAACGAAAGACTACTTCAAACTCGCGACGCACCGGACCATCTTCGGCTTCGCAGCCTGCCCTCCTAGCAATGACTAGAGATAGACATCGAGGTACTGGCTGGAAGGCTTGCACGGGCTATACGCCCACGGCTCGAAAACAGGCTGTCAGAAGACCCCGCCGTGACCGCGCGCGCCCTGGCGATCTATGACCCCGAGCTAATCGCCCCACTCACTACGGCACTGCGTGCATGGGGAGGGCCAGCGTTCGACGTAACTATCGTTAAAGAGATGGATACGTTTTGAAACGCTGGCGAGAAGCATACGTGCTCACGGCTCGATGGCGTTGCGCAAAACCAGAGAATGGCAGCACTGGACCCCGCTGAGCTTGAGAGGCGGCGCCGCTGAGCTGAGAGGCAGCGCAGCAGCTGCCGAGCGGGAGAGGCGGCCGCGGGAGCGCTCAGCAGCCTCCGTGGGACCTCTCCGCAGGGGGCCCCACTCCGCGGCAATTGGGACCCAGGAACGCCGCGCGCGCAGATGGGAGACCAAATAGGCCCCAGCGAGGTTTTTTGGACCCATCCTGCTGCAGAGAGCGGGGCCTCGCTTCGCTCGGCGGGGTGGGCGAGGGTTTAGTGGCATTTTTGAAAAACATTCCCCGGAAATCCCGGGATGCAATGGTCGATAGGAGGCTCGCCGACGAACGCCCACCGGCTGGCGATGCGATCTCGATGAGCGTTCCGGTCTACCCCCGCACCCCATGTGCCCGAGGGACCCCAAGGGGGGCAGGTGTACCCGTGGTCAAGCGATCGCGATCATGACATCCGATGCCTTAATCACGGCGTGGGCCTTCTGACCTTTGGCGAGCATTAGGTCGTCGACGGCCTCGTTAGTAATCGACGCGGTGATGATCTGCCCACCCCCGATATCGAGCTGTACGTGAGCCGTAGTCTGACCCTTGGTCACGTCGAGAACAGTGCCGGCAATGGCATTGCGCGCGCTGAGTTTCATGAAAATCTCCAACGTTGGACGATGCGCCAAGGCAGCCGAGAAGCGCTCGGATCGCTTCCTTGGCAGGTTCGGCTCGAGCAAGCGCGAGGGCTTCAGCGGTGACGCCAGAGCAGCATCGCCACCCGGTTTGCGGAGCGCGGCTTCCCGCAGGCGAACCGGATCACGCTCACCAAGTCTGGCCGCTGCAATAATTCGTCCGGCGATGACCTCGCGCGCCACATCAGGCTGGCCGGCGTCTTGAAGCTCTTTGCAGGCAGCATCGAAGGCTTCGCTCATCGCCGCAATGGCGTCCGGTTCGAACGCTCCAGATTGTATGAATGGACGAATTGGCATTGCCGCCCTAACCCCCCAGCAGCCCACGTGCCATGAAACGTGCTACGAATTGTGCGGGCGGAAGTTAATTCCTCGTAAATTACTTAGCAGTACAGATTAAATATTAATTTCATTCGCTGCCGGCGCCGAACGTCGGATTGATGACATATGGCAAAAAAAGCCAGCAGCCCCGGTAGCCTGCACACCCCTGCCAACGCCGTGGATTCAGGGGCCTGGGAGGGCATTGGACAGCTGACCAGATGGGCTTGCCTGAGACGCGCCGGGCGTTCCCGTAGGGAGCCCATGGACAGCGGCCCTGTGGTTCAAGGCGGCTCAACAGCGTTCGTGACTCTACCCGCGTGCATCGGGCCCCATGCCTCGGCACATCGGGCCGTTTGAGAAGCTGGAACCAGTTTGCGGTGAGCGTTTTGAGCTAGATGCGGAAGTCTTTTCAGCGACGCGCCAGCCTTAATCGTGGAGTTTTGATCGCTCGGCGGCAACCCGTGAACGACCTTGCCTGTGAGCTGTGTCATGGCCGGTATAGCCAGTGTAACGCACCTGGATGACCTACTACTACTAGGTTTCGAGTTATTCGAGCTGTTACCCGATGCGATCCTCGTCGTAGATCAGCGGGGTGTCATACGGTACGCCAATCGTCCGGCGGGTCGATTGTTCGGGCGCGAGCCGGCAACTCTCATCTCG
>Ga0126369_10004647_pt1 | contig 10099 bp, 5 predicted proteins | sample PanSoiMetaPlot_1_FD_109646 | JGI IMG/M metagenome (GOLD analysis project Ga0126369, IMG submission 109646) | Tropical forest soil microbial communities from Panama - MetaG Plot_1 | ecosystem: Environmental > Terrestrial > Soil > Tropical forest > Bulk soil | place: Panama | collected 2016-02-17
TCCCAATCGGCGGCCACTTCGTGATGGACCCGCAGGACGCGGCCTACGCCACGAAGGAGTGGCTCAAGCCGAAGTTCGTCATCCCGATTCACTACGGGACATTCCCGGTTCTCAAGGGCACGCTGCAGGAGTACGTCGCGGCGCTCGGGCAGACAACGACGAAGGTGTTCCCGATCAATCCGGGGGACAAGCTAGAGTTCTAGGCGTTAGCAGCATGCAGTGTGGCACTATCAAGACCTTGCAACTGACGGTGGGCCTGCTGTTGCCGTTGCTTTTCTGGCCCGTGGTTGCGCTCGCAGACGAAACCGCGGCGCCGAAGACCGTCCTGGTGCTCTTCGAGGAGACCCGGGCTCTGGCCGCGGTGGCCGAGACCGACGACGCGATCCGCTCGACCTTGCAGGCCGGTTCTCCGGTGCCGATCCGGCTCTACACGGAATACCTCGGCCTGTCGTGGTTCCCCGAAGAGGCCCGCGAGCTCGCCTTGCGCGACCTTCTGCAGAAGACCTACGCGGCCAGACGACCGGATGTCGTCATCGTCTGGGGCAGCGGCGGCCTCGACTTCGTGCTCAAGCATCGTGCGGCGATGTTCGAGGGCGCCCCTATCGTCTTCTGCTCGGTCGATCCGTCCCTGCTGCCGCAGCTCGACACCGATTCGGCCGTCACGGGTGTCGTCCGGCGCATCGACTGGATGGGGTCGCTCGACCTGATCCGTCGCTTGCACCCCGGCACTCGCGAAATCGCCATCGTCACGGGCAGCGGCCCCCTCGATGTACGGTGGGAGGCCGAGGCACGTCAAGTCCTCACCGACTACCCGGCGACGATCACCTATCTGGCCCGCCAGCCGATGCCCGAGCTCCTGAAGGCCGTCGAACACCTGCCCGCTGGCACAGCGATCCTGTATGGAGCCGTCCTTCGGGACGGCGCCGGCCGGCCGTATCTGCCTCACGAGGTGCTCGATCTGCTGGTGAAGGCTTCCCGGGTGCCGATCTATACGGTAACGCCGGCCATGCTCGGTCGCGGCGTAGTCGGCGGTCACGTCCTCGACTTCGCCACGCAGGGCGTCACGGCAGCGCAGCTGGCGCTCCGAGTCCTCCGCGGTGAGCGGCTCGGGCCCGCCGACATCGTGGTTGCGGACAATCCCTACCTGTTCGACTGGCATCAGCTGCGCCGGTGGGGTATCGACGAGAGGCGGCTGCCCGCCGGCAGCGTCGTCCGGTTTCGCGAGGCGTCGGTGTGGGATCTCTACAAGGGCCACATCATCGTGGCGATCGTGGTGATCGCGACGCAGAGCGCGCTCATCGCCATGCTGCTGGTGCAGCGGGCGCGACGCCAGCTCGCCGAGGATGAGCTTCGCGCACGCCGCGAGGAGCTCGCCCGCGCGCAGCGCGTCGCGACCCTCGGAGAGCTCTCGGCGTCGCTCGCTCACGAGATCACCCAGCCGTTGACCGCGATCGCCGCGAACGCGCAGGCTGCGCGCCGCATGCTGGCCAGACCGGCCGCCGACGATGAGCTGAAGGAAACGCTCGGTGACATCGCGGGAGACGCCGAGCGGGCCGGGTCGATCGTGCGGCGGGTGCGCGCCATGGTCCGCAAGCAGCCGGGCGAGCACCAGCCCGTCGACGTCAACGCGACGGTCACCGGGGTGACGGCGATCTTGCGCCGAGACATCTTGCAAGCCGACATCTCGTTGCAGCTCCGCCTCGCCGAGAGCCTGCCTCGGGTGCTCGGGGATGCCGTGCAGCTCCAACAAGTCGTGCTCAACCTGCTCGTCAACGCGTGTCAGGCCATGGCCGACGTCGTGGACGCACCCCGAGTGCTGCGGGTCGAGACGGCGGAGCCGACGCCTGGGATTGTCGAGATCACCGTTGCCGATACCGGCACCGGCGTGGCTGGACCAGAGCTCGAGCGCATATTCGAGCCCTTCGTGTCGAGCAAGGCCGATGGGCTCGGTATGGGGTTGTCCATCAATCGTTCCATCGTCGAAGCCCACGGCGGAAACATCGTGGCCACGCGCAACCGCGACCGCGGTCTGACCTTGCGCGTCACGCTCCCCACGGCGAGAGACGGACAGACCAACCTGCGCAGCCCCTCGAGCGTCCCGAGGCTCGACGAGGCCGTGCGTGGAACCTCCGGGGGCCGTTGAGCTAGTCTACCTGCACGCCGGCTGGCTGCTCGCGCTCTGCTCGCGTTTCTTCGGGCTCCGCGATGACGATGAAGAAGACGAAGAAAGCTTAACTCAGGTTCATCGACGCCGGAGCCGAACCGAACTGCCCGGTGACGCGCTGACAACGTTCTGACGCCATCGTGGCTCGTGTCCATCCGTAACTATCGAAAAATCGATGGCATGGTGTGGCACCGGCTTTGAACTACTCTGCGGGACGTCGCAGGCCGACGCTGTGTCGGATCTCGTCACGCGGAGCACGAACACATTCGCGCGTCACCAATCGTCACGCTCTCCGCCGTCGCCATAACATTGAGTGCCTGGGCGGTGGCCGTGCTGCACGTGTTCAGGGTTCTCAACGTTGCGTTGCTGGAGCACCAGCCTGTCGCGAGTGTCGCCGCCCTCGCGTATGTGGTTTTGATCACCGTGCTCGTGGCCGGCAGCCTCACGTATCTGTCGGCGCGCTACGGCTATGCCCGGCGCTTCTCGAAACACCGGCCGGCGATTGATTCGGAGATCGATGCGTTCCGGACGACCGTCGTCCCGTCGGCGACGATCCTCGTACCCTCGTACAAGGAAGACCCGGCGCTGGTCTGGAAGACGCTCTTCTCGGCGGCCCTGCAGGACTATCCGCGACGCGCCGTGGTGCTACTCATCGATGACCCCCCTGTGGCGGCGACGCACGAGGATGCCCGGGCGCTCGCCGAGATGCGCGAGCTCGCCGTGGCCGTCGAGCGCCGTCTCGCGGCGGTGCACGCCCGCCTCAGATCCGCCGCCGCGGCCTTCGAGGAACGCGCCGACGCCGGCCGGCTTCGAGTCTCCGTAGAAGCGCGCGAGCTCGGGGCGCTCTACCGGGAAGTCGCCGTGTGGTTCGTCGAAGAGGCGAGCCGGCACCCCGTCGTCGATCACACAGACCAGGTATTCGTCGAGGTGACACTGCTCGGCGAGAGCCGCCGGTACCAGCGGAAAGCGGCTGATCTGCTGCGCGATGCCGAGAGCGAGTCGATCGACGAGTTTCGCTTGCGGTGTGCCTATCGGCGGCTGGCGAGCCGCTTCGAGGTCACGGTGCGCACGTTCGAGCGCAAGCGATACACGAATCTCTCGCACGAGCCGAACAAGGCGATGAACCTCAATACCTACATCGGATTGATGGGCGGGCACTTTCGTGAGCGAGCCAGCGGGGCGCGGCGCGTGCTGGAGAGCGCCACCCGCGACGAGCCGGGGATCGAATTCCGCGACAGCGACTACGTGGTCGTTCTGGATGCCGACACGGTCGTGCATCCGAAGTACGTCCTGAGACTGGCGCACTGTCTTTCGCGGCCGGAGCATCGGCGGGTCGCGGTCATCCAAACGCCCTACAGCGCGTTTCCTCGCTCCGAACGGCTGCTCGAGAGCGTGGCCGGGGCGACGACCGACATCCAGTACCAGGTGCACCAGGGGCTCACGTACTTCGGGGCGACGTTCTGGGTCGGTGCCAACGCGATGATCCGGAAGGCGGCGCTGGAGGACATCGTCGAGGTCAGGCAGGAGCGCGGCTTCGAGGTGCGCGTGTTCATCCACGACCGGACCGTGATCGAGGACACCGAATCCACGGTCGACCTGCGTCGCCGAGGCTGGCAGCTCTACAACTACCCGGAGCGGATGGCCTTCAGCGCCACACCGGCGGACTTCGGCGCCTTGCTCATCCAGCGGCGCCGCTGGGCCAACGGCGGGTTGCTGATCGTGCCCAAGCTCTGGCGTTTCCTGTGGGCCTCGGTGGGCCGCCGGGCTACTGCGTCCGAGGTGCTGTTGCGCCTGCATTACCTGACCTCGCTCGCGGTGGCGAACGTCGCCTTGCTGCTCCTGCTCGGCCTCGCGTTCGATGAACGCCTGGCGTCGGTGTGGCTCCCGATCACCGCGGCGCCCTACTATTTCCTCTACGCGGCCGATCTACGGAGCATCGGCTATCAGTGGCGCGACGTGCTCCGCGTGTATGCGCTAAATCTGTTATTGATCCCGGTGAACCTCGGCGGCGTCCTGCGCTCGGTGCAACAGGCGTGCACCGGGCGGCGCTCGACATGCGGCCGTACGCCGAAAGTCGCCGGCCGCACCGCGGCGCCCGCGGGCTACGTCCTGGCCGAGGCCGGGCTGCTCGGCTGGTGGCTTTTCGGTGCCCTCATGGAGCTCGAAACCGGGCGTGAGCTGAACGGCGTCTTTGCTCTCACCAACGCGGCGTTCCTTCTGTATGCGCTCGTCCGGTTCGTCGGGCTACGGCAGGCGTGGGACGATCTGCGGCCGCTCGTGGCACAGACCGCTCAGGGCCTCGGCCGACTGCGCGCCGCGCCGGTATTGAGAAGGTTCGTGGCGCCCCTCATTGTGGTCCTGGCTCTGCTGGTCCCGGCCCCGGTGACCGGAACCGAGCTGGCCATCACGATCGACGATCTCCCCACGCACGGGCCGCTGCCGCCGGGGATCACGCGCCTGGCGGTGGCTGATCAGATCATCGAGGTCCTCCGACGCCATGGCATCCGCGATGCCATCGGCTTCGTGAACGGCGGACAGATCGCCGAGGCGCCCGAGCTCGACATCATCCTGGAGCGCTGGATCGCCGCAGGATACCGATTGGGTAATCACACGTTCGGCCACCTCGACGTCGACCGGGTCGCGCCGGGCGCGTTTCTCGCCGATGTCGAGCGCAACGAGCCGGTGATCGCGCGATATGGCGGAACGGAGCCCGACCGGCTGTTCCGCTATCCGTATTTGCACGAGGGCGCCACGCTGATCGAGAGAGACACCGTGCGGCAAGCGCTCCGCGAGCGGCGATACCAGGTCGTGCCCGTGACCGTCGACTTCTATGACTGGGCGTGGAACGAGAGGTACGTGCGGTGCCTCGGTAATCCGGGCGCGGTGGAGGCGCTGACACGGAGCTTCAGAGAGACGGCGCTCCGCACGCTCGACTGGTCCGAGAAGACGGCGAACACGCTCGTGCAGCGGCCGATCAAGCAGATCCTGCTCCTTCACATCAGCGCACTCGTCGCGCTGACGCTGGACGACTTGCTGTCGGCCTACCAGGAAAAGGGCGTCCGCTTCATCCCCGTGCGGGAGGCAATCGAGGATCCGGTGTACGGGATCGATCCGAAGGTCACGTGGCGAGGCCAGGAGAATTTTCTGACGCAGCTGCTGCGCGCCACGGGCCGTCCACGTCCTCGACCGCCGCTCCCGCGCGGAGGCTGCGAGACGGACTGAGCATGCTGTTCAACTCTTACGCCTTCATTCTCGGTTTCATGCCAGTGACCTTGCTGCTGTTCCATGGACTCCTCGCCGCCGGCCTGGCGCGCAGCTCGATCGCTCTGCTCGCGCTGCTGTCGCTCGGCTTCTACGGCTGGTGGAATCCGATCTACCTGCTGCTGATCGTACCGTTGATCGTGGCCAACTTCGCGCTGGCCGCCTGCATCGTGCCGCGGGCGGGCCGCCGCCCACGCGCGGCCAAGCCGTTGCTCATCCTCGGCATCGTGCTCAACCTGGCCACCTTGGGCTACTTCAAGTACGCCAACTTCTTCGTGGACAACCTCAACGCGGTTTCCGGGCTCGACCTGGTGCTCGGCAAGGTCGTGCTGCCGATCGGCATCTCGTTCTTCACGTTCCAGAAGATCGCGTTTCTCGTGGATGCGTACAGGGGCAAGGTCGACCGGCTGAACTTCATCGACTACGCGCTGTTCGTGACCTTCTTTCCGCAGCTCATCGCCGGCCCGATCGTGCACCACAGCGAGGTGATCCGACAGTTTCGAGAGCGAGCCGCTGTGTCGATGCCGACCATCGCGCTCGGCGTCACCATCTTCGCGATCGGTCTGGCCAAGAAGGTCATCCTGGCTGACACCGCGGCCCTCTACGCCTCGCCCCGCTTCGATGCTGTCGCCGCCGGAGCTCGCCCAGACGCGCTGGCCGCGTGGGGCGCGGCACTGGCGTACACGGCACAGCTCTACTTCGACTTCTCCGGCTACTCCGACATGGCCATCGGCGCGGGCCTTCTGTTCGGCATTCGCTTGCCAGTCAACTTCGCGTCGCCGTACAAGGCCGACAGCATCATCGACTTCTGGCGCCGCTGGCACATCACGCTGTCGCGCTTCCTTCGCGACTACCTCTATGTGCCGCTCGGAGGCAACCGCAAGGGCCCCGCGCGACGCTACGTGAATCTCTCGATCACCATGGTGCTGGGCGGCTTCTGGCATGGCGCGGGCTGGACGTTCGTAATCTGGGGCGCACTGCACGGTTTCTACCTCGTCGTGAATCACCTCTGGCGTGCGCTGCGCGGACGCTCCGGCCACGGCCCCGAGTCGTTCACGGCACTCGGGCGCGGCCTGGGTCAGGCGATCACGTTCGTCGCCGTCGTCATCGCGTGGGTGTTCTTCCGCTCGGAGGATGTCGGGAGCGCCGTCCAGATGTTGCTGGCGATGGCCGGGAGCAACGGTGTCGGTCGGCTGGAGTCGGTCGAGAGCGCAGGGGCGCTTGCTGTCTCGACGCTGCTGCTGGCGATCGCCTGGTTCGCGCCGAACACCCAGGAGCTGACCGGCTATGAGGGTCCGGAGGGCGCCTATGCGACGACGCCGGCGTGCCGGCCGCCAACACTCAGATGGCAACCGTCCGCGGGCTGGGCGGTGGCGGTCGGATGCCTTTTCGGGATCGCGCTGATGCTGATGTCGAAGGTTTCGGAGTTCATCTATTTTCAATTCTGAGCGGGCCGTCACGTACTGCCGGATCGTGGTCTTCACGGCGGTCTTGCTGATCGCCGCGATCGCATCGCTGAACCTTGTCGTGGATCCGTTCGGCATGTATCGGCTCGTCGACCTCGCGGGGCTCAACAGCCACAAGCCCGCGATCGATCATCGCGTCCGTCTGACCAAGGCCTACGACGTACGGCGTATTCGTCCTCAGGGCATCATTCTCGGCACGTCCAGAAGTCACCTGGGGCTGCGCCCCTCGCACGACGGGTGGGACCCGGCGGCGAAGCCGGTTTATAACCTCGCCTTCGACGGCGCGACGACGAAGGAGATGTACCAGTACCTCCTTCATGCCCACGCCGTGCGGCCGCTCCGGCAGGTCGTGCTCGGCCTCGATACCTACCATGCCACCCGGGCGCCGGCCGCTGCCCGCCCAGACTTCGATCCGCACCTGCTGGACTCGCCCGGCGGCTGGGTTCTGCCTTCGCTCATTCGCGCCGACCTGAAGGTGCTGGCCAGTCTCGACACGCTGCGCGCCAGCGTGACGACGGTCCGATCGCAAAGAGATTCCGAGCCCCAGTGGTTCGCGCCGGACGGGCAGCGTCGGGGAGAGGTGTTCTTCCGCCGGGCCGGCGAGCAATTCGAGGAGCTCGGCCCTCGCGGCTATTTCGAAGAGATCGATCGACTCGAGGTCGGTTTCAAGCGAGAAGGACAGCTCGCGGCCGGCGCTCGGCTCCCAGCTCGCGCCGCGCAGCCAGAAACCGCAGCCAGCGAGACGTCCCTGGACTACATCCGGCGCATCATTGCCTTCTGTCGCGCACAGCGCGTCGACTTGCGGATCTTCATCGCGCCCGAGCATGTGCACCAGCTGGAGATCACGGCCGCCATCGGGGAATGGACGACTCTCGAGAATGCCAAGCGCGCGCTGGTCGAGCTGCTCGCCGAAGACGCGGCGCAACACCCCGAGGCGCCGCCGATCCCGTTGTGGGACTTCAGCGGGTACTCGTCCATCACGACCGAGGCTCTACCCGAGCCCGGGAGTCGCGCTGAGATGAGATTTTACTGGGACTCGTCGCACTTCAAGGACGTCGTGGGGGATCTTGTGCTCGATCGGCTCTTCGGCCTGAGCCATCCAGGGCGACCAGTTCCAGCGGACTTCGGCGTACAGCTAACCGCCGCCACCATCGAACCCGCGCTCGCGCGTCTGCGCGCGGCTCAGCTTGCTTACCGGCGGAGCAATCCTCAGGACGTAGCCTGGATCCGGTCGCTCGTCGATGGCAGCCCATCAGATCCTCGCGGTCCTGGAGTCGTCGCGGTCAGCCAGCCGCGCTGAGAGCGATTCTGCTCGCGATTCTTCGGGCTCCGTGACGAAGGCGCAGAGCGCCGCCGCCACAGCGAGAGAGATACCGCCGAGGACGACGGCGGTGAGCCGGTTGTCGCCGCCAATCAGGCGGACCAGCGCGCTCTCATCGGTGAGGATGGTCTCCATGACCTTGCCGAAAACCAGCGCGGCCACGATCTCCGGGATGACGATGAAGAAATTGAAGATGCCCATGTAGATGCCGGTCTTTCCCGAGGGTAGGGCGCCGGCGAGGATCGAATACGGCATCGCGAGGATGCTGGCCCAGGCCACACCCACGCCGACCATTGACACGAGCAGGCCGTACTTGTTGCTGATGAAGGCTACCGAGAGCAACCCGATCGCCCCCACGGCCAGGCACAGGCCATGGGTGAGCTTGCGCCCGAGCCGATCGGCCAATGCGGGAAGCGCGAACGAGAAGACGAAGCAGACCGCCGAGTACATGGCGAAGCAGTTGCCGGCCCACGCGATGCCCTGCGCGTAGGCCGGCGTTCCGGGCGTGCCACCGAAGACGTTGCGGGCCACGGCCACGCCGAAATAGAGCCACATGCAGAAGAGGCCCAGCCAGGTGAAGATCTGCACCCACGCCAGGCGCCGCATCGTCTTGGGCATCGCCAGGACGTCGTGAAAGATCTCGGCGACGGCGGCGCGAAGGCCGGCCTTCTCGGTCCTCGTGCGCTCGAACGCGTCCATGTCCTCGGGCGGGTGCTCGCGAGTCGTCACGATAGTCCACAGCACGGCGGCGAGGTAGACCACGGCGCCGGTGTAGAAGGCCAGCGTTACCGCGCGGGGAATCGACGGGCCCGGCGTCCCACCCTCGCCGTCGACCGGGAAGAGGTGGTACAGCAGCCAGGGGAGCATGGACGCAATCACGGCGCCCAGGCCGATGAAGAGAGCCTGCATGGCGAAGCCGCGTGTTCGCTGCTCGGACGGGAGCAGATCGGCGACGAAGGCGCGGAAGGGCTCCATGCTGATGTTGATGGACGCGTCCATCACCCAGAGCAGTCCCGCCGCCATCCACAGCGCCGACACGTTGGGCATCGCCACGAGCGCTCCCGAGGCGAGCAGGGCGCCGACCAGAAAGTAGGGGCGACGCCGGCCGAGCCGGTTCCAGGTATGGTCGCTCATGTGACCGATGGCGGGCTGGACCAACAGGCCCGTCAACGGTGCCGCGAGCCAGAGAATCGGAATCTGGTGCGCCTCGGCGCCGAGGTACTCGTAGATGGCGCTCATGTTGGCCATCTGCAGAGCCCAGCCGAACTGGATGCCCAGGAAGCCGAAGCACATGTTCCAGATCTGCCAGAAGCTCATTGGATGACACTCATTTGATGACGAAGGCTCGCCCTTCGTGCGGGCTCAGGGCCAGTGGCAATCGCCCGGCTCCGTCCACCTTGCCTGTGATCTTCTCTTCGACGATGTCGCCGACCTCGGCGCCCGCTCGCGCGTCCTTGATGGCCACGGTCTCGCGAACGGGTGTACGCGCGAAGTTGAGGGCGGTGACCTGGATTCCTTTGGCCTCAGGGAGCCGGTGGACCATGACGACGAGACCATGTGCCCTCACGGCCGGGACGTCGATCTGCACGCTCTCGTTGATGCGGTATACGGAGCGAGCCCGCAGCATCTTCTTGAGCTCCCAGACGAACGATCCCGGGCGCTCGACCTGTTCGGCTAGCGTGCCGTAGAGCACGCGGGCGCGAGGCAGTTCGGCGCCCGATCTGTCGGCGCTCGGATTCGCGCCGACCAGGTCGTAGGAGCCGCGGTTGATCCAGCGCGTATCGCCGTCGGCGATGAGACTCTTCACGGACTCGGCCGGCAAGGTGAGGGCACCCACGAGATCCCAGCCGGACAGGGCGAACACGCCCGGCTGCATCGCGTTGAACA
>Ga0126369_10004648_pt1 | contig 10096 bp, 10 predicted proteins | sample PanSoiMetaPlot_1_FD_109646 | JGI IMG/M metagenome (GOLD analysis project Ga0126369, IMG submission 109646) | Tropical forest soil microbial communities from Panama - MetaG Plot_1 | ecosystem: Environmental > Terrestrial > Soil > Tropical forest > Bulk soil | place: Panama | collected 2016-02-17
CAGACCACATCAAGCCGCCGCCCGGCGTCATCGTACCGGCGCGCGACAAAAGGTGACGGCGGCAGCCGCTGCGGCGGAAAACTCAATGAGCGCAACCATCCCTGAAAACGACGATGATCTGCCTGCCGAGATCGATTTTAGCGCCGGCACGCGCGGCAAGTTCCATCGGCCAAATACAAGGCTCAATCTGCCTCTGTATCTCGACGCTGAATTGCAAGCTGCGCTCGGCGCGCTTGCGAGCAGGAAGGGCGTGACGCTTTCCGATATCGTCAATGACCTGCTCAAGAAGGCCGTCGCCGTCCAAACGACCGCGATGTAAACAACACCGGGGCGGACACGTTGGCTTTGCGCACCGCAGGCGCTACGCGCTATAAGGCGTCATCATTGCAGCGTTTTCGGAGAAGCAGCCGCACTCATGACGACCCTTCTGGTTACCCATCCGGCCTGCCTCGATCATCTGACCCCTTCCGGGCATCCGGAACGGCCGGATCGGTTGCGCGCCATCGACCGGGCGCTGGAGGACGAGAGGTTCCAGATGCTCGCGCGCGAGCAGGCGCCGGCCGCGACGCTCGACATGATCGTGCACTGCCACCCCCGCGACTATGTGGAGGAGATTCGCAACGCCAATCCCAGCCAGGGAATGGTGCGGCTCGACGCCGACACCTCCATGTCGCCCGGCACCTTCGAGGCGGCGTTGCGCGCCATCGGGGGCGCCGTCATGGCGACCGACGAGGTGATGTCGGGCAAGGTCCACAACGCGTTCTGCGCCATGCGTCCCCCGGGCCACCATGCCGAGACCGTGCGGCCGATGGGTTTCTGCTTCTTCAACACCGCGGCGATCATCGTCCGTCACGCCCAAAAAAATCACGGCGCCGAGCGCGTTGTCGTGGTGGATTTCGACGTCCACCACGGCAACGGCACCCAGGAAATTTTCTGGTCCGATCCGACCGTGATGTATTGTTCAACCCACGAAATGCCGCTTTATCCGGGCACCGGCGCGCGGTCCGAGCGTGGCCTGCACGACAATATCGTCAATGCGCCGTTGCGTGCCGGCGACGGGGGCAAGCAATTCCGCGCGGCGTTCGAGACCGTGATCCTGCCGCGCGTCGCGGCCTTCAGTCCGGACTTCGTGGTGATCTCAGCAGGCTTTGACGCCCATATGCGCGACCCGCTCGCCAATCTCAATCTGCTGGAGCCGGATTTCGCCTGGGCGACCCAGAAGCTCATGGAGATCGCCGACGCGAGCGCCAAAGGCCGTATCGTCTCGGTGTTGGAAGGCGGCTACGACCTGCAGGGCCTGTCCCGCTCGGTGGCGGCCCATGTCACCACCCTGATGCGGGGATAAGCGGAACGATTTGAGGAAACCAACATCACATGGCTGAAACCACCCACGCCGATATCGATCAGTTGAGCTTCGAGCGGGCGATTGAGGAACTGGAGGCGATCGTCAAGCGCCTCGAAGACGGCAAGGTGCCGCTCGAGGAATCCGTCGCCATCTACGAGCGTGGCGAAGCCCTCAAGCGGCGCTGCGAGCACCTGCTGCGGCAGGCCGAAGCGCGGGTCGAAAAGATCGCGCTCGACGCGTCCGGCAATCCCAAGGGGACAGAGCCGCTGGATGTGAAGTAGTGCGCATCAAAACACCCCCGGCACCACCCGCCAGGTGCGCGCCGCATAGGTCCGGTACGCGTCTCCGAACGTCGCTTCCATCATCCGTTCCTCACGCCCGACCCGAAACCCGAACAGGGTGCCGAAGCCGACGAGGCCGGCGAGACCGGCGATCCAGTTCGGCAGCAGCAAGGCCTGCGCGATCGCCCACAGAAAGAATGCCGCATACATCGGATGGCGCACATGGCGATAGACGCCGGTGGTGACGAGGCGATGGGTCTGCCGGATTTCCAGCGTCACCGACCAGAACCGGCCGAGATCGCGGTGGGTGCGATAGAATAGAAGGAGCGAGCAAGCGAACACCAAGGTTCCAATCCATGCCGGCACCGGATGGAACGGATAGCCCGCGAACCGCGGCTCGCCGGTCGTCACGTAGATCGCGGGCACGATGAACAGGCCGGTGAACGAGATCGCCAGCAGCACGCGTTCCCGCATGCGCTCGCTGCGCGACGCGATCGGGGTTTTGCGCGAGCGTCGCTGGTGCGGGTAGCGAATGACATACCAGCCGACGATTCCGGCCCACCACACCAGCTTGGCGATGAATGGCGTCACCGGGGATTACTCGCCACGACATCGCGCAGCGAACCATCGGCGGCGTAAAGATCATCGGGTCCATTCGGTTGGATAATGGTGCGCGCGAACGGCACGGGACCGCACATCAGCATGAAATAATCGTAGATTGTGCGCCGCTCGTTCGCCATCACGAACTGGTAGTGCAGCCGCATGTAGTTGAAGCGAAACCGGTGAAGGGTCGGTGCGGTGAGCATCTGGTGGATCTGGACCCGGCGGATGACCGGCCCGCCGGGTTCGTTGATGGTGTCGAACCGGGCGAGCTTCACGGGATCGAATTTGTGAAAGCTGATGATGTCGTGGCGGGCTTGGTATTCGGCCCAGGCGAGTGACGATTCGGCTGCCAGACGGCGTGTCTTCTCACGCAACCATCCACCCCTCGGATGCAGGGCGATCTTTGGAATGGTCGCCCCGATGGTGAGAAGGCAAAGCTTCGGCCCGCGGCGCCCAAGCTCGGGATCGCGGCCGAAGGCGCGCGCCAGAAGATCGACCGCGACGGTCGCGCCGAGGCTGTGGCCGGCGACGATGATCTCGTCCACATCGGCGCGGCGCGCGCACGCGACGATGCGCGCAACGAAAGCCTCGATTCTCGCCTCTATGGCGGAATGCCGGCCCAGCATGTAGTCGCGGGCGAAGATCCAGTCCGCAAGCCCCTGAGCAATGCGCCAGCGTTCGCCCGGCCATCGCATCAGTACGGCAAACACGAGCGCGGCAACCGGCGCCGCGGCGACGATGCCCCAGATGGGGGACATCAGGGTGGCCGCGATGGCAGCAGCTACATACCCGGCAGCCGCGATCGCGATGACGGCAAACAGGAACACGTTGAGGAATGGCACCAGGAAAAATATCCCATAGCGCCAATTTGCTGCGAAATAACGCCATGCCGTACCGGACCAGATGAGGTCCGCAAACGTCGCCAAGCCCTCCCACAGCCTGCGGCCGGGCGATCGCTTGAGTTCGCCGCACACGATGTCGCTCCAATCGAGCAGTTCGAATGAGGTGAGGACCCGCCAGCCAGGCGCTTGCGTGGTCACGGTCCAATGGCCGTCGGCGGCGCTATCGTCGTGCGCGGCAGAAACCTGCACTTTTACGTTCCAGGTCGTAGCAAATCGGGCCGCTTCCCGCACAAAACGGCGATATTGGGCGGCTGCATCATACGGATCGAATCCCGACGCGTGAAAAAAGTAACGTTTTTGAACCATTGTCCGAGATTCGCGTTCTTGATCGTAAATACTTGGCTCACCCGTTTAGCCGATCCGGCGCGCGCCGGCACCACCGAAATACGAAATACTTCGCAGGAGCGTTGAGCCGAATCCCCGCCGGCTGAAGAGGAGTCATCCCACAGTGTCAAGAAAAATCCCGCTTGGCCCGTCGACCGTTCGAAACCAATTGAAAGATCAGGTGAATTGCTTTTTTTACCACAGTGGTTTTAATCCCGCCACACCTCGTCTAGTGTCGCACGCCCTCGTAACCAGCCTGTCGCGATCCAACTTTATTCGTCGGCACGGAGAAAACCTTTGTACGAACCATCCAAGACTCCGCTTCTCGACCAAATCCGCACTCCTGAAGATTTGCGACAGTTCGCGCCCGATCGGCTGCGCCAGATCGCCGACGAGCTGCGAGAGGATCTCATCAATGCGGTATCCAAAACCGGTGGGCATCTTGGCGCCGGTCTCGGTGTCGTGGAGCTGACAGTTGCGCTGCATCATGTCTTCGATACACCGCGCGACCGTCTGGTTTGGGATGTCGGCCACCAGAGCTACCCGCACAAAATCCTGACCGGGCGCCGCGACCGAATTCGCACCATCCGGCAGGGGGGCGGCCTGTCAGGCTTCACCAAGCGAGCTGAGAGCGAATATGACTCGTTTGGCGCCGCCCACTCGTCGACCTCTATCTCCGCTGGCCTCGGCATGGCGGTGGCGAGCAAGATGGAGGGTCGCGACAACAACATCGTCTGCGTTATCGGCGACGGCGCGATGTCGGCCGGCATGGCTTACGAGGCCATGAATAATGCCGGCGCCATGGATTCGCGGCTGATCGTCATTCTCAACGACAACGACATGTCGATCGCACCGCCGGTCGGCGCCATGTCCGCCTATCTGTCGCGACTCTTGTCCGGCCGCACCTATATGTCGCTGCGTGAGATCGGCAAGCAGCTTGCCCGTCGTCTGCCGAAATTCTTCGAGCAGCGCGCATTGCGCGCCGAGGAGTATGCGCGTGGCCTCATTACCGGCGGCACGCTGTTCGAGGAACTCGGCTTCTATTACGTCGGCCCGATCGATGGGCACAATCTCGATCACCTTCTGCCGGTGCTGCGCAACGTGCGCGACGCCAAGTCGGGGCCTATCCTGGTCCACGTCGTGACGCAGAAGGGCAAGGGCTATCCGCCGGCCGAGACATCCGCCGACAAGTATCACGGCGTCGTCGCGTTCGACGTTGCGACAGGCGCGCAGGCGAAATCCAAAGCTGCGGCCCCCTCCTATACGAAGGTATTCGCCGAGAGCCTGATCAAGGAAGCCCGCAAGGACGATAAGATCGTCGCCATCACGGCCGCGATGCCGTCGGGCACCGGGCTTGATCTGTTCGGCAAGGTGTTCCCGGGCCGCACCTTCGACGTCGGCATCGCGGAGCAACATGCCGTGACATTTGCGGGCGGGCTTGCGACCGAAGGGTTCAAGCCGTTCGCCGTGATCTACTCGACATTCCTGCAGCGCGCCTACGATCAGGTGGTGCATGACATCGCCGTCCAGCGGCTGCCGGTGCGTTTTTCCCTGGACCGCGCCGGCTTGGTCGGGGCCGATGGTCCGACCCATGCAGGATCACTCGACGTCGCCTATCTGGGCTGCCTGCCGGGCTTCGTTCTGATGGCGGCCGCTGACGAGGCGGACCTCGTCCATATGGTGGCGACTCAGGCTGCCATCGACGATCGTCCCTCGGCGCTACGTTATCCGCGCGGTGAAGGCCCAGGCGTGCCGATTCCGGCCGAAGGCAAACCGTTGGAGATCGGCCGCGGCCGCATTCTGCGCGAAGGCGACAAGGTCGTGCTCGTGTGCTACGGCGCGCGTCTCGGCGAGTGCCTCAAGGCGGCGGACGAGCTTGCGGGCTTCGGCCTGTCGACCACGGTGGCCGATGCGCGATTCGCCAAGCCTCTCGACATCGATCTCGTGCTGCGGCTGGCGCGCGAACATGAGGTCATGATCACCATTGAGGAAGGCTCGATCGGCGGCTTTGGATCTTATGTGCTCCAGACCCTTGCCGACAGCGGCACGCTCGATCGCGGCATCAAGTTTCGCGCCATGGTGCTGCCCGACATCTTCATCGACCAGGACTCGCCGAACGCCATGTATGCCAAAGCGGGTCTCGACGCCAAGGGCATCGTCGCCAAGGTGTTCGAAGCGCTCGGCAAGGACGCGGTCGCCGGGACGGTGAAGCTCGCGTAGTTTCTTGGCACACGCAATTATTCGCCGTCATGCCTGTGCAGGCAGGCCGTCGCTATGAACAAAATCCGGGATGTTTGGTTGTGCTGACGAAGACGGCACCGATCCATTAGCTACAATTTGTGCAGTAATACTTTGCTGCTATGCGCCCGCGCGCTTTCACCGCAGGTATGCATCGGTGCATGGCCTCCTATGAGCCGGTAATCTCCACATACGTCACCGGTGGGAGTCTTCGATGCGAACCCCGTTCATGCTGCTGGCCGCTGCGGTCGCCGGCGGTTTGTCGTGCAGCGGACCTGCGCCGGCGCAGGAGTGGCCGAGTCGGCCGCTCACCATGGTGGTGCCGTTTGCGGCCGGCGGCGGGGCCGACCTCCTAGGACGTATTCTGGCGCCACCGCTGTCCGAATTGCTCGGCCAGCCGGTCACCGTTGAAAACATCGGCGGCGCAGGCGGCGTGACGGGCGCCTTGCGGGTGTCGCGGGCTGCGCCCGACGGCTATCAGTTCGTGCTCGGCACAACCGGCACGCATTCTCAGAGCCAATCGCTGTACAAGAATCCCCTCTACCACGCCGCGACCGATTTCACGCCGGTGGCTCTTGTCGCCGAGCAACCGATCCTGCTCGTTGCGCGCAAGGATTTTCCCGCCGACAATCTTGCGGACTTCATCGCCTATACCGGGGCAAATCAGGACAAGATGCAATTCGGCTCGGCCGGAACCGGTTCCGGGGTTCATCTGGCCTGCGTGCTATTCAATGCAGCGATGGGGGTGAACATCGTCCATGTTCCATATCGTGGCACTGCACCCGCTATGCAAGACCTGATCGCCGGCCGGATCGACTACCAGTGTGCTGTCATTACGCCGGTGGTCCCGCAGATCCAGAGCGGTCTGGTGAAGGCCATCGCAACCCTGACCAAGCATCGCACCCCGATATTGCCGGACCTCGCCACTGCCCAGGAGCAGGGCCTCGCGGGTTTCGAGGCCTACATCTGGTTCGCGATCTTCCTGCCCAAGGGCACGCCGGCCGACATCGCCCACAAGCTCCAGCGCGCCATTGCTGCGGCGGAGAATCTACCGAGCGTGCGGGAACGGCTGAAGGAAATCGGCGCCGCCCCGATCACGCCCGAGCGCCAGACGCCGGAATATCTTGCGGCATTCGTCGAGCACGAGATCGCCAAATGGGCCGCGCCCATCCGGGCCAGCGGCGTCAGCGTGGAGTGAACGCTGTTCGCAGGGAGGACAGTGATAGTTTCCGAGCCTACATCACCCCATGCCCCTTGGCCTTGAGCCGCCGCATCGTGGGCGAGGTAACCAGATCCGAAATCGGGACATTCCAGATTTCCGCGTTCCTCTGGGCATCGTAGTCCCGCATCAAGGACTGCAACTGCGACAGCTCTGCAACCGTCGCCCCACGCAGGCCGAAACCGCGCGCAATCGAGCCAAAATCGGCGCGGCCGAAAATCGCCCCGCTATCGTCGAGGCCGTCCTGGCGCAGCTTGTGCACCTCTGCTCCATAGGCGCCGTCGTTGAGGACGCATATCAGGAGACGCAGGCCGTGCCGCTTGAGGGTCTCAAGCTCCTGGATGTGCATGATCAGGCTGCCGTCGCCTTCGATCAGCACGACTTTCCCGTTATTCTCGGCTGCTGCGACGCCGATCGCAATGGAGATGGAATTGCCGATTGCCCCAAACTCCCGCATCACGTGGAACTGCTCGGGCCTGCGGCCGCGCATGTGGGTCTGGAAATAGGCAGAATGGCCCGAACCACTCACCATCTCCCAATCCTTCGGGATGACGCGGTCAAGTTCCGCCACCACATGGCGCGGATCGAATGTGCCGGGGGCGATCGAGAATTGCGCGGTGTCGGGCGCCGCCAGCGCGATCCGCTGCGCCAGCTCGACCGATCGAAATCCGGCTTTCGCGCCTCCACTCGCCAATTCCCATGTGGCGGCCTCTATACCGGCCTTCGCATCCGCCCGCACGAACAGGTCGGCCGTCCGCATGCCGTCCTTGAGGCCGCGCGGCCGTTCGTCGATTTGCGCCACAAAAGCCTTGGGGAACAAGGCGCCGCCGTCGGTGGTGTAGTAGGTGAGGCTAGCGCCCGCCGCGATCACCAGATCGGATTCGGCGAACAGCTCGCGGGCGATCTCGGTGGAAAAGCCGCCCGCCACACCGATCGAATAGGGATTATGGTCGAACATTCCCCGCGCCGGCAGCGTAGTTGACAGCAAGGCGCCGCATGCATCTGCCAATTCCTCGATCGCGGCTTGCGCGCCGGAACGTACCGCACCCCGGCCCGCGATGATGATCGGGCGCTGTGCTCCGGCCAGTCGCTCAACCAGCCGGCCAAGCATGTCGGGATTTGGCGGCGTGCGGCCGGTCTCGGGAACGAGGGACGATGACGACACGTATTCCGACAAGCCCGGCAACGGAAGTTTCTGCAGATCATAGGGAACCCCGAGCACCGCGGGCCTGCGTTCGTGGCGCGCAACGTAAAAGGCCTCGCGCACCGAATCGTACATGCGTGCCGTGCTGTGCGCCCGAATGTAATGCGCCCCGGTCGCCGTCACCAAAGGGGCTTGGTCGAACGCCTGATTGTACCATCGGGCGTTGATCGGGCTTTCGCCGGCGAACACCACCATCGGCACGCCGACACGGGTTGCCGTGGTCAGCGCCCGTCGCGATCTGGGTGACTCCGGGACCGCAGGTCACGGTGGCAACGCCGACCTTGCCGGTCGCGCTGTGATACCCCATGGCCATGCCGCAGGCGCAGTGCTCGTGTCGGGCATGAATACCCGCATGCCGTCGATTTTCGACATTGCGGTCGCCCAGTGCAGGTTGCCGTCGCCTAACAGGCTGAACACGGTATCGACGCCCTCGCCTGCAAAGGCTTGAGCCAACATTTCATAGATCGGCAGATTGCTCATTTCGGTTCCGGCCGGGATTGCTGCAGGCGAAGGCGGGACGTGATCGCACACGCCCCCGCGAGACCTTGCGCGATCCAGGGTGGATGTTAGAGCATTTTTCGATCGGGTTGACACTCACGATGCTGTCACCGCTCCGGCTGAGCACTTGTCAAAGCCTTGACCGGGCAATGACACCGGGAGGCCCAGGGCCACGCAAGTATGAGGTCTATAAGATGCCCCCTCGCCAGCGCGCCGACATCCTGCTCGTTGAACGTGGGCTGTTCGAAAGCCGGGCCAAGGCACAGGCTGCGATCGCGGCCGGGCTTGTTACTGCGGACGCGATGCCGGTGCGCAAGGCCTCCGACATCATCGCGGTCGATGCCGCGCTGGCGGCTGAGCCGGCCTTCCCATGGGTATCGCGTGGCGGCGTCAAGCTTGACGACGCGCTCGCCCGTTTCGGCGTCGCCGTCGCCGGACGCATCTGTCTCGATGTGGGTGCCTCGACCGGCGGATTTACGCACGTGCTCCTCGCCCGCGGCGCGCGGCGCGTTTATGCGGTCGACGTCGGCACCGGCCAGCTTCACCCCCATCTGCGGGACAACCCGAAGATCGTTTCATTGGAGCAGACCGACATCCGTACCCTCGATCGGGGGCGACTCGCCGAAGAACCCGATTTCGTCACCATCGATGTGAGCTTCATTTCTCTGAAGTCGGTGCTGCCGGCCGCCTTGGCGCTTGCAGCCCGGCCGGCGCAGGTCCTCGCCCTGGTGAAGCCGCAGTTCGAGGCACCGCGCGCCCATATAAAAAAGGGAATCGTGCGCGATCCGGCCGTCCATGAGGCGGTTGTCGCCGACATCGCCGCCTATGCGGCCTCGCTCGGATGCCGCGATGTTGTGAGCTTTCCCTCCCCGATCGCCGGCGCCGACGGCAACCGCGAGTTTTTCATAGGGGCGGCGCTTGGTTGAGCGACTTGCCATCGACCGTCTCGGCGCCCGCGGCGACGGCGTCGCGCCATCGGACGCCGGGCCGATCTATGTGCCGTATACGCTGCCGGGCGAAATCGTCGAGGTCGATTCCTGGCCCGGCCATCCGGACCGGCGCAACCTGTTGCGCGTCGAGACCGCAAGCCCCACGCGGATTGCGCCGAGCTGCGCGCATTTCGGCGTTTGCGGCGGCTGCGCGCTCCAGCATTGGGACGCGGCGCCATATCGCGCCTGGAAGCGCGAGACCGTGGTGGCGCAGCTTCGTCACGCCGGTATTGCGGCGAGCGTCGCCGACCTCATCGATGCCCATGGCGAGGGCCGCCGCCGCGCCGTGCTGCACGCGCGGCGTGGCACGCACGACATCCTGGAAGTGGGCTTCGCGGCGATGCAAGCCCATCGGATCGTATCGATCGATCGCTGCCCGATTCTCGCACCTGGCCTGACCGGCCTCATCGAGGCCGCGTGGACGATCGCCGAAACGCTCAAGCCCGCCGCAAAGCCGCTCGACATCCAGGCGACCGCAACCGATGACGGCATC
>Ga0126369_10004649_pt1 | contig 10095 bp, 8 predicted proteins | sample PanSoiMetaPlot_1_FD_109646 | JGI IMG/M metagenome (GOLD analysis project Ga0126369, IMG submission 109646) | Tropical forest soil microbial communities from Panama - MetaG Plot_1 | ecosystem: Environmental > Terrestrial > Soil > Tropical forest > Bulk soil | place: Panama | collected 2016-02-17
CAGTTAGCTTCGGGAGCAGCACGTACGCCCTGGTACTTCGGATACTGACTGCTCAGAAGCAGCGCGCCGACAAGATGGCCGTTGCCCGGCGCTCGCGTTCACGCTGAGTGACCGGCCGTAGAAGAGCTCCGCGCGCAATCCTAAGAACGGCCGCGTTACCGTTGCCGTTCCCGCCTCGGGACATAACACTGCATGCTTTGACGCGCCCCGATCTGGACGACTCCAATCGTGGAAAGCGAAACGGTTGTTCAGCGTGCGTGACGCGCTGTTCTCCGCGGGCTGCGATGGTTAGCCCGGGACCGCGGCGCCGGCCAGGCGCGCCGCGTTCTCGCCCTGATCGCCCACCGGCTTGCGCATGACGAACGTGTCGAGCGGCGAGTAGGTCGGCGATCCAGCAGCGGCGCCGTAATGGGTCACCGTGATCGAGGTCGTTCCGCCGGGCTCGTGCGGGACGAAATCGAACGAGGCGAACCCGTAGGGGGTGGCCAGGTCGCGGTAGGCCGACCAGGGCGCGGGCTCTGTGGCGATGATGGTCGGGTGCTGGCTCTGCGGGCTGCCCGGTCCGACACCGGTGATCAGCACCCCGTCGTGCGGGGCATCGAAGTCCGACGGCGGCGTCGGGAAGGAGTGCCCTCCGCCGCCGATGATCATGTGGACCGTGCCGGCCGTGGTGTCCATGACCGCGGGGTCGCTGGACTGCGGGGCCGGGGTCAGCAAGGTGCTGCCCGGCAGCACGCCGCGGACCGGGAAGGTCCGCTCAAAGTGGTGCTCATGCCCGGCGACCACCAGGTCCACGCCGTAGGCGTCGAACAGCGGCAGCCACTGCTGCCTGATGCCGAGGTCGGCGCCGTTGAAATGGGCCGAGGACATCGCGACCTGGTGCATGCACACCACGATCCAGTCGATGTCCGGGCTGAACCGGGCGAACGCCAGCTCGCGCTCCAGCCAGTCGCGCTGCTCGCCGCCGCTGTAGCCGCTGATGTAGGGGTTGAGGCCGTTGGCCGCGTACCCGGGGATGTGATCGCGCCGGTAGCTGCTGAAGCCGCCGTCCTGATAGCAGACATCGTCATTGTTCAGCGACATCACCCGCATGGAGCCGACCGTGAACGCGTACCAGTTGCCACGGAAGTGCGCCGAGCCGTTGTCGGGAAGCTCGAATCGAGTCCCGTATGAGAGGTAGCCCTGCGGCCCGTTCCCGACCTCGTTCTCGTGGTTGCCGGCTGCGGGCATCCACGGCCTGTTGGCGGCCGACCTGGTGTTGTTCGCGAAGAACGACGCCCAGGTTGCGACCGGCTGGTCGCTCACATTGGCGTAGCACAGGTCGCCGTTGAACAGGTGGAACAGTGGGTCCAGCGCTTCCACGGCCGGGACTATGTACCCAGCGTTCGGGGTGTGCGGGCCCAGGCCGAGGCCGACCGCAGCGGGAATCGCCTGGTCCCCGAAGCTGGTGAACCTGAATCCCGCCGAGCGTCCGGCCGGGCCAGTGCGGAATGAGCCGGTCACCGGCGCGGCACCGTCCTGCAGCACCTGGTACACGTATTTCGTGTCGGGGATTAGGAAGTCGAGCCTGGCGTGGTAGGTGTACACGGTCTCGCCGGTCAGCGCGTCGGTATAGCTGCGCTGCTCCGCTGGGACTTCGTCGCCGGTTCCGCCGAACCCGAACCCCGGGCCGCCGAGCCTAACCCGGGGCCCCGCCACCGGGGCGGCGGCCGCCCAGGAAACCGCGACCTGGGTAGCGGCGTCAGCGCCGAATTGCACGTGCACCTGGTCGGGCGGGGGAGCACCGGCTGCGCCCGGCTGCCTGACCAGCGCTGTCCGGCGGCCGCCGCGCGCGGCAGAGCGGGCATGACCCGCCTGCTCAAGCGGCGCGGCGACGACCGCGAGCCCTGCGGTCGACAGCACTTGCCGTCGCGAGATCTCCCCAGATCCGGCGTCCATCGTGACCCTCCGTGGCGTCGTTGTCCTCGTCCACGAGCATCGCCGATGCCGCTGCACGGCCGGTTCCTGGCGGGTGAACGGCCGCGGTCGCGGCCATGAAAGGCTGCGAATGGCGATCGTGCAGGGTCAGCTCGACCTGAGGTCGGAGACGAGATCGCCGACCAGCCCGGCGATCTCGTCGCGGATCGGCCGGACCTGCTCGACCGTGAGCCCGGCCGGGTCGGGAACGTCCCAATCCAGATACCGCTTGCCCGGGTAGACCGGGCATGCGTCGCCGCAGCCCATGGTGATCACGACGTCGGCCGCGCGGGCCTGCTCGGGGGTCAGCAGCTTCGGGAGCTCTCCGGCGAGGTCGATGCCGATCTCGGCCATCGCCTCGATGACAGCCGGGTTGACCTCACTGGCAGGCTGCGACCCGGCGGAGGCGACGCGCACGCTTCCGGCCGCTTCGCGCGCGAGCAGCGCGGCGGCCATCTGCGACCTGCCGGCGTTGTGCACGCACACGAACAGGACGGCGGGAACGTCCATCGTCAGGGATCCTGCTGGCCACTGCCGTGACCGGCAGCTCTGGCGGAGGCGCGCAGGTCGGCGACCGCATACCCGTCCGGGTACGCGATCACGGGGTTCGCCTCGACGCTGAGCTCGGGGTGCGCCACCGCGAGCCGTGACACCGCCGCGATCAGCCGGGCCACCGCCGCGACGTCGATCGGCTTGGTGCCGCGCGCGCCGGTGAAGGTGGCTGCGCATCGCAGCGAGAGCAGCACTCGCTCCGCCTCGGCTTCGGTGACTGGCGCCATCGAGATCGCCACATCGGGATCGGTCTCGGCCCAGATGCCGCCCCTGCCGACAAGCACGAACGGACCGAAAATTGCGTCGTGGCCGGTGCCGACCAGCAGCTCGGCACCGCGTGGCAGCGACGGCATGACCAGCAGCGGGCTGCCGGGGAAGCGCTGCCACATGCGGTCGGCGGCCGAACGCAGCGCGGCGGCATCGGCCAGGTCGAGCACGACGCCGCCGACGTCGGACTTGTGTGAGACCGCCGTATCGGCGATCTTGAGGCACGCGGGATAGCTCACCGCTACCGCCGCACTGGCTAGCTCGGCCGGGTCGGCCACGAGCGTCATGGGTGGCAGCTCGATCCCGTGCTCGCGCAGCAGGCGGGCCGTCTGCTCGGCTGGCAGGACCTCGGAGGGGGTACCGCTGCCGGATGCTGTCTTGGCTGCGTCGTTCTCGGTTCCGCGCCCGACGGGCGACACGGTCTGGGCCAGGGCGCGGCCGAGCCGGTCGATGGTGGGCAGCACGGCGATCCCGCCCTGGCGCAGGCGCCGGATGGGCTCGGGGCTGGCGAGCGCGAACGCCGACTGCACGACGACGGGCGTGCCGGAATAGTGCACAGCGACGAGGTCGTCGGCGCAGGCCAGCTCGCCGGCCTCGATCCGCGGATAACCGCCGAAGAGGCCACCGATCACGATCACGTCCACGCCGTCGTCGGCCGCGGCGACCCTGGCGCACCGGGCAAGCAGCATCGGGTTGTCCTCCACGCCGCCCGCGGTATCGAGGGTGACCGGGTTGCGGGCCGGCGTGCGCGGCGCGTTCGGGGGAATCAGCTCATCAAGCGCAGCGCGGGTCGCCGGCGAGGGAGCCGCCAGGCTAAGGGAGCCGCGCGCCCGCCCCGGCCTGGCCGCAGCCTGACCGGCCAGCCCGGCGCCGGTGACCGCGTCTATGGCCATCACGGTGTCGCCGCCGCCGTCGGTGATGATCATCGCGCGTCCGGCGTTCGGCGGGACCGAGCTAGCCACGGCGAGGACGTCCGTCAGGTCCTGAATCGATTCCACGGCGATCGCGCCAGCCGCATCGAGTACTGCCTGCCAGACCCTGCCGTCCGACGCGAGCGCGCCGGTGTGGGTGGCGATGGCGGGCGCAGCAAGTGCCGTGCGGCCGCCCTTGAGCACGACGACCGGCTTGCCCGCGGCGTGGCAAGCGTCGAGGCCGGCCCGGAACGCCTCGCCTGAACCACGCAGGCCCTCGACGTAGACCGCGATCGCGGCGGTGTCATCCTGGGCCGCGAAATGAGTCATGAGTTCGCCTAGGCCGACGTCGATCTGGTTGCCGACGCCCACGCACGCCGAGAAGCCGATGCCGGCCTGCCTGGCTAGTTCGTACATGGCCACCGCGACATTGCCGGACTGGGTCAGCAGCGCCACCGACCCGGCTGGGATACCCTCGCGCGGGGTGAGGTTGACTCCGGCGCTCGCCACGAACATCCCGAACGTGTTCGGCCCGAGCAGCCGCATCCCCGCGGCCTCGGCCACCGTGCACATCTGCTGCTCGGTCGCCAGATGGTCGCCGCCGAGCTCGCCGAAGCCCGATGCCGTGATCAGTACGGCGCCGACGCCAAGCGCGGCGCATTCCTCGATCAGAGCAGGGGTCGCTGCAGCCGGCCTGGCCAGCACGGCCAGGTCGATCGGGCCGCCGATGTCGGCGAGCGACGCGACGGTCTTGACTGAGGGCAACCCGAGGTCGCTGACGGACGGGTTCACGCCATACAGCGCGCCGCGGAAACCCGCCCGGCTGGTGGACTCCAATACCCGGCGGCCCCACTTAGCCGTGTCCCGCGACGCGCCGACCACGGCGATGACCCGCGGCCTGAGCAGAGCTGCCAGCCCGCGGTTCGGCCCGTCCTCGCCCATCTGCCACCCTCCGATCCGTGCCCAGCGCTCGATGGTACGCCGGCCTTCGTCCCCAGCCGATCCTATCGATCGATCGATCGACTGGTGCTAAGCTCGCCGCGATGGCCGAAATCGCCCAGGTGGCTGACCCCGCTGCAGCGGAGCTCCAGGCTCAGCCAATTGCCGCGCTCTCGACCGGCGACCGCGTGCACCGGGCGGCGCTGCGGCTGTTCGCCACGCACGGCTTCGAGGCGACTGGCATTCGCAAGATAGCTGAGGATTCCGGGATCACCGTTGCCTCCCTGTACCACTACGTCGGCACCAAGGAGGACTTGCTCGAGCGGATGATGGCGGAGAGCATGACCGCACTGCTCACCCCGGCCCGCGAGCTCGAGGACCAGGTCGCCGACCCGGCCGGGCGGCTGAGCGCCCTGGTTGACCTGCACGTGCGGAGGCATGCCGAGCACGCCCAGCTGTGCCGCGTGGGAGACACCGAGCTGCGATCATTGTCGGGCCAGCGGCGGGCCAGGATCGTCTCGCTGCGCGATGAGTACCAGGCGATCTGGGAGCAGGCACTAGCCGCGGGCGTGTCCGCGGGTGCGTTCGCGGTACCCGACGTCAAAGTCGCCGCCCTTGCCCTGGTGCAGATGTGCACGGGCGTCGCGCACTGGTACTCACCTGGCGGCCGGCTCCGGCTTGACGCGATCAGCGCCGCCTTCGTGACCATGGCGATCGCTATGGTCACAGGCGGCCAGGAGAGAACAGGGTGACGATGCCCGAGGCGCCCGCGACGAATACGGTGCGGTACGAGGTCAGCGAGCAGATCGCAGTCATCACGCTGAACCGGCCGCACCGGCTCAACGCCGTTGTCCCGCAACTCGTCGAGGAGCTGTGCGCAGCGCTAAGCCGGGCGCGGGTGGACCAGGTGGGCGCGTGCGTGCTCACCGGCGCGGGCCGGGCGTTCTGCTCCGGCCACGACCTGAAGGAGCCGGCCGAGGCCATCACCGAGGACGAAGATCGCCGCAGGCTGCAGCGCATGCAGGACGTCACCAGACTGATCAGGCAGGCGCCATTTCCGGTGATCGCCGCCGTGCACGGCTACGCGCTCGGTGCCGGGTGCGAGTTCGCCCTCTGCTGCGACCTGGTCGTGGCAGCATCCGACGCCGTCTTCGGCTTCCCCGAGGTCGGCGTCGGTCTGGGGGTGACCGGCGGCATTTCGCATCTGCTGCCGCTGGCGGTCGGCCCGGCCAAGGCCAAGGAGCTCGTCCTGCTAGGTGAGCATCTCGCCGCCGCCGAGGCGCACCGGCTTCACCTGGTCAACCGCCTGACCGAGCCCGGTGAGCAGCTACGGTGCGCGCGTGACCTCGCGCGGACGCTGGCCGGCCGACCCCGCAGCGCGCTGGCCAGAGCCAAGCTGGCCCTGGACATGGGCCCGGCAATCAGCATCGAGGCCGCGTACGAGGTAGAGATCGCCAACGCCCTCGCCCTGCATGGCGGTGCCGACGCCGAGCATGCCGCCGCTGTCTTCCGCGGTGCCAATCCGACCGGGCCCGACCCCGACGAGTAGGAGAGATCCGATGCCGCAACGATTCCGCGTCACCTATGCCACGCTGTCGGCCGACAACGAGGACCTGCATGCCGCCTACGACGAGGGGCTCGCACTGGCCAGGTCTTGGTTCGGCGAGACGATCCCGGCGTACGTCAGCGGCGAGCCGCGCACCGATGGCCCGGTTTTCGACGTGGTGAGCCCGGTCGACCAGACCGTGCTGTGCCACGTGCACGAGGCCACGAAGGCTGACATTGACGATGCGGTGGCCGCGGCGACGACCGCCGCGCCCGGCTGGGCTGCGACGCCCTGGCAGCAGCGGATCGCGTTGCTGCGCCGGGCTGCGGACCTGATCAGCGACAGGTCGAACGAACTCGCCGCGCTCATGAGCATGGAGGTGGGCAAGAACCGGCTCGAGGCGCTTGGCGACGTCGAGGAGACCGCCGACCTGATCCGCTATTACTGCACGGCGATCGAGGACAACGATGGCTTCGACCGGCCCATGGATACGCTGTCGTCGCGCGAGAAGACCCGCAGCGTGCTGCGGCCATACGGGGTCTGGGCCGTGATCAGCCCGTTCAACTTCCCGATGGCGCTGGCCGGCGGGCCGCTGGGCGGCGCGCTCGCGGCCGGCAACGCCGTGCTGCTCAAGCCGAGCTTGCAGGGCTCGTTCACGGCCAGCAAGCTCTTCGAGTGCTTGCGCGACGCGGGCCTTCCCGCGGCGGCCTTCCACCTGCTGCCGGGCGGCGATGAGGTGGGCAAGGCCGTGGTGGCCCATCCCGGCGTGGCCGGACTGACGTTCACCGGGTCGTACGGCGCGGGCATGTCGATCCGCCGCGAGTTCGGCGGCGCCTATCCCAAGCCGCTGATCTGCGAGATGGGCGGAAAGAACCCGGCAATCGTCTCCGCCCGTGCCGACCTCGACGTGGCCGCCGTCGGCGTGGCCCGTTCGGCGTTCGGCTTCTCGGGGCAGAAGTGCTCGGCGTGTTCCCGGGTGTACGTGCACCGTGAGGTGTACGACCAGTTCCTGGCAAAGCTCGCCGAGCAGGCTGACAAGGCCGTAGTAGGCGATCCCACCGAGCGATCGGTCTTCGTCGGCCCGGTCATCGACGGCGCGGCCGTCGACCGCTTCGAGCAGGCCGTCACGCATGCTCGCGACGCCGGCCGGGTGGTCGCAGGCGGCCAGGTGCTGCGCGGCCAGGAGGGCTTTGGTAGCGGGAACTACGTGGCACCCACGGTGGTCACGGGGCTGCCGACGGACGACTGGCTGATGCGAACTGAGCTATTCGTCCCATTCGTCGCAGTAGCCCCCGTAGACTCGGTGGACGCCGCTCTCACCTTGGCGAACTCGACCGAGTTCGGCCTGACCGCCGGGTTCTTCTCGGCGGACCAGTCCGAGATCGACGAGTTCCTGGCTCGGATCGAAGCCGGGGTCGTCTACATCAACCGCGCGGCGGGCGCTACGACCGGTGCGTGGCCCGGAGTCCAGCCGTTCGGCGGGTGGAAGGGCTCGGGGAGTTCCGGCAAGGCGGGCGGCGGCCTTTACTACGTGCAGCAATACATGCGCGAGCAATCACAGACGGTGGTGGAGTAGATGACGACCGCGATGCCAAGCTGGCTCGACCCGGCCCGGCCGGTGCCCGATGTGCGCACCGACCTGCCTGGCCCGCTGGCGACCGAGATCTACAAGCGCGACCAGGCGGTGACCAGCCCGTCGCTGCCACGGGCGTACCCGGTGACGCCCCAGCGCGGGTTCGGGGCAGTGCTCGCCGACGCGGACGACAACCTGTTCCTTGATTTCAACGCGGGCATCGCGGTCAACTCGACCGGCCATTGCCATCCGCGCGTGGTGGCTGCCGTCCAAGAGCAGGCGGCGCGTCTGCTGCATTACTCGGCCAGCGACTTCTATCTCCCCATCTACTCCCAGATGTGCGAGGCGCTGGCGGCATTGGCGCCGATGGACGGGCCGGTCCGGGTCTTCCTCACCAATTCGGGCGCCGAGGCGGTGGAAGGAGCCCTCAAGCTGGCCCGGCATGCGACCGGGCGGCAGTACGTCATCAGCTTCTACGGTGGATTTCACGGGCGCACTTACGGAGCCGTCAGCCTGACCGCGTCCAAGGCCAAGTATCACGCCGGATTCGGCCCGCTGCTGCCCGGGGTCTATCACGCCCCGTACGCGTTCAGCCGCCGCGATCCGGTCACCGGCGCGCGGATCCACGAGCCGGACGAGACCTTCGACTTCCTGGAGAACGTGCTGTTCAGGTACGAGGTCGCGCCGCCTGAGGTGGCGGCAATCTTCGTGGAGCCGATCCAGGGCGAGGGCGGCTACATCGTGCCTCCCGTCGACTGGCTCCGCCGCCTCCGCGCGCTCTGCGACCAGCACGGGATCCTGCTGGTCGCCGACGAGGTGCAGTCGGGCGCGGGCCGGACCGGGAAGATGTGGGCGATCGAGCTCGCGGACGTTCAGCCAGACATCCTGCTCGCGGCCAAGGGGATCGCGTCGGGGCTGCCGCTCGGAGCGTTCCTGGCGCGGGCCGAGATCATGGAGCACTGGGGCGTGGGAGCGCACGGCTCGACCTACGGCGGCAGCCCGTTGCCGTGTGCGGCGGGCCTGGCCACGCTGGAGGTCATCGAGTCCGAGAACCTGATGGCCAATGCGGTGACGCAAGGCGAGTTTCTGCTCGCCGGGCTGCGCGGGCTACAGGACAGGTTCGACACGTTCGTCACCGACGTGCGCGGCGTCGGCCTGATGATCGGCGTCGAGTTCGCGACCAGCGCTGCCGCGGAGGCGGTACAGCTGGAGGCATTCAAGCGCGGCCTCCTCGTGCTCGAGTGCGGGGAGAGCGCTATCCGGATCTCGCCGCCGCTGGTCATCACCCGCGACCAGGCTCAGACCGGCCTGCGCATCTTCGGCGACGCCGTGCGGGCGGTGGCGGCCTAACGGGGGACGCCGTACGCTGGCCGTCGTGCGGTTCGCGTTCAAGACCTCCCAGCAGAACACCACGTGGGCGGACATGCTCGCGGTCTGGCGGGAAGCCGACGGCATCGAGCTATTCGAGTCCGGCTGGGTGTTCGACCACTTCTACCCGATCTTCTCTGACTCGAGCGGACCCTGCCTGGAGGGCTGGACGGCGCTGACTGCGCTTGCCCAGGCGACCAGTCGACTCCGCCTAGGCTGCCTGGTCACCGGCATCCACTACCGCCACCCCGCGGTACTGGCCAACATGGCGGCAACTCTCGACATCATCTCCGGCGGACGGCTGGAGCTCGGCATCGGCGCGGGCTGGAACGAGGAAGAGTCCGGCGCCTACGGCATCGAGCTTGGCGCCTTGCGTGAGCGCAGCGACCGGTTCGAAGAAGCCTGCCAGGTACTGATCGGCCTGCTGTCGCAGGAGACGACGGACTTCGGCGGCGCGCATTACCAGCTCTCCGCGGCGCGGAACGAGCCAAAGGGCCCGCAGCGGCCGCACCCGCCGATCTGCATCGGCGGCAACGGCGAGCGGCGCACGCTGCGCACCACGGCGCGGTACGCGCAGCACTGGAACTTCGTCGGGGGGACGCCGGCCGAGTTCGCCCGCAAGCGCGACGTGCTGCACGCTCACTGCGCGGACATCGGCCGGGACCCGGCCGAGATCACGCTGTCTAGCCACGTCCGGCTCGGAGTCGACCACGACTACGCGGCCGTGGCTGACCAGGTGGCGGGTCTGGCGGCGGAGGGCCTGGACCTGGCCATCGTCTACCTGCCCGTTCCGCACACCCCGGCCGTGCTCGGCCCGCTCGCCGAGGCACTAGCGCCGGTGCGGTAGCGGCGCCACCGAGCACCTCACCGGTGCTCGGACAGCACGGCGTGGTAGTCGGTGTCATCGGGTGGCTGCGGATCGGCGTGGACAAGCGCGGCAGCTAGCCGCGGGAGCGCGTGCAGCAGGTCGTGCTCGGCACTGA
>Ga0126369_10004650_pt1 | contig 10095 bp, 8 predicted proteins | sample PanSoiMetaPlot_1_FD_109646 | JGI IMG/M metagenome (GOLD analysis project Ga0126369, IMG submission 109646) | Tropical forest soil microbial communities from Panama - MetaG Plot_1 | ecosystem: Environmental > Terrestrial > Soil > Tropical forest > Bulk soil | place: Panama | collected 2016-02-17
AGGTAGCGCGACATGCTTGCAGCGAGATCCGCTCCGCGCACGAGAACCCAGACCTTCGAAACCTTGCTCGCGAGATAAACGGCTGCCTGCCCAGCCGAATTGCCTGCTCCTACCAACGCTACTTCCTGGCCGGCACACAGTTTCGCCTCGAGCGGTGACGCCCAATAGTGAACGCTCACCCCCTCGAAGGCTTCCAGGTTTGCGACGGCTAGGCGCCGATAGCGCGCGCCGCTGGCAATCACGACCGAACGGGCCCGAACCCGCTCGCCGTTTGCCAATCGGAGCAAACGGCCTTCGCCCGCGTCGTCCCATGTCAGCAGACCGACGGCCTCATCCGGGATCGCCGTCTCGACGCCAAACTTCTGCGCCTGCGTATGGGCGCGTCCCATGAGCGCCATACCGGTGATGCCGGTCGGGAATCCGAGATAGTTCTCGATACGTGCGGAGGCGCCGGCTTGGCCGCCGAATGCGCGGCAGTCAAGGACCAGGACAGACAGGCCTTCTGAACCCGCATAAACCGCGGCGGCAAGCCCTGCCGGCCCTGCCCCAACGACGGCCACGTCATAGACCCGGTTGGGATCGATTGGCCCCACCAATCCGATGCAGCGGGCCAATTCGGCCTCACTCGGATTGCGCAAGAGCTGCCCGCCGGGACACAGCACGATCGGCAATTGGCCAGGGTCGACGTGAAAGCGTTCGACCAGCGCTTGGGCCTCAGGATCGCCCTCAGGGTCGATGCTTTCATGCGGATGACCATTACGGCGGAGAAAGCCGGCCAGCCGAAGCACGTCCCCATTACCGGCGTGCCCCACAATGATCGGCCCGCCCACGCCCCTTTCGAGCAAAATGACACGGCGCAGAATAAGGGCGCGCATGATCCGCTCACCAAGCTCGACTTCAGCGATCAGCAGTGCGCGCAGTTGCTCCGGGGGGATGATCAGCGCCTCGCCAGGCTCCAAGGCGCGCGCATCGATCAGCGCCGGCCGGCCTGCCAATTGCGCCAATTCGCCAATAAACTGCCCCGGGCCGTGGATAGCCATCGGTTCGTGATCCACCAACTTGTCACGCCGACTGATCTCGACCTTTCCTGCCAAAATGATCGTGAGCCCGTCCGCAACCTGACCGACCCTCGTCAGAACCTCGCCGGCGCGAAAGGAGCGCAACCTGCCGAAACGACGCATCCGCTCGATGTCCGCCGTTTCGAGGACCGGAAATACCTGATCGCGCCTTGACTCGATGATCGATTTGGTGGGCACAGACATGACTTCTCAAAGGTGAGGCGGCTGTCCTGCCGAGCGCCGTGGCGTTCGCGCAAAAGAAAAGCATTGTCTCGCAGCATATTCCGGCAGCGGCCCGACGCAAGCCCGGCGAGGCCATGGCTTGCCGAGCGGCGGCATGCAGACACGATTGCGGTGGCACCTAGAGCGGATTTCGATCGTTTCGAAGCACATCCCGCTGTCGCCGCCGGGCTTGTCCCGGCGACCCCGAGCGTTAGAGCACCGAGCGAGCACAGTCGAGGTGGCCGGGACAAGCCCGGCCACGACCCAGGAGCAATCGCGGCTAGTTCAATACGACCGGGAACCGCTGTAGCCCCGAATCTGCCGCCGATTTCAGGAGCAACGAACCGCAATTTACGGACGCTGCGGCATCAGCTTGGGGAACTCCGGAAAGAAGTTCTCGCGATTTGGCATTTTCACCTGTGGAAGCGTCGTTGCGTCCATGCGGTCGGTCTCGCCAATCACCTTGTTCATGTAGAGCAAGTAGGCGGTCAGCGCGTAGACCTGATCGTCGGTCAGTGAGCGTGGCTGAGTGAACGGCATGGCGCGGCGGATGAAATCGAAGAGCGTGGTCGCCACCGGCCAGAAGTTCCCGATCGACTTCACCGATCCAGGGCCGCTCAGCGGCGGCGGGTTATTCACGACCACCGCCTCGACGATCCCGCCCTTGCCGTCATCACCGTGGCAAAGGGCGCAGCTGTCGGCGAACAGTATCTTGCCCTGCGCCGCAGTGCCACCGCCCGGCGGCAGCCCGATCCCGTCCGGCATGACAGTGAGGTCCCAAGGCGCAAGGTCAGCTTGCGAGATCGGCTGCCCGAGATTGGGGCCCTCCGCGTCCGCGGGCAACGCCAAAAGCAACACGGCCGCAAGCACGAAGAGGCCGGCGCCAATTTTACGCGTAAGCATTTCTCACCTCACCTTTGGCATCGATCGCCCAGCTAGCGACGGCGTTGTAGTGGTGGCTCGGAAATTCCGGCCATTTCGCCGGAGACTTAGTCTGCCCGCGCAGAGCAATGAATTCGGCGCGCGTCGGCTGCATATTGCCGGCTTCGTCCCATGCGCGACTCTGCAGCACGGCCGGCCCACCGTTCCAATGCCAGGGCATACGGAAGCGCGTGAAGGCCTTAGGCAGCGCTGGTTCTTGGAGCGCAGCCTCAGACCAGCTCGCACCGCCGTCGGCGGAGACCATTACCTTGGTAATGCGTCCGGTACCCGAATAGGCAACGCCCGAGATCTCCACGTAACCGGCAGCCTTGGGGCCCACTCCGGGCGAGGGGCTGGTGATGAATGACTTCACTTCCTGGACGAAATAGAACTGGAACGATTTCCCATCGGGCAACGGATCTGTATAGGTGTGTGCCTCGTGATAAGTCAGCGCCGGCCCGTCCGTTACTTTGATGCGGCGAAGGTACTTCGTGTTTATGTTGCCTTCCCAGCCCGGCAGGAACAGTCGCATGGGATACCCGTTGCCGGGCATCAGCCGCTCGCCGTTCTGGTAGAGCGCGACGATGGCGTCGTCGAATGCCTTGCTCAGCGGCACACTACGGGTCAGATGCGGCGCGTCGGCACCTTCGGCGATGAACCAGGTCGCCTTCGGCTCGACGCCCGCTTCCTCGAGCAGCACCGCCAGCGGCACTCCAGCCCAATCCGAGCACGACACGAAGCCATGGATCTGCTGCACGGTGGCCGAGACCGCCTCATTCGAGAACAGCGACGCGCTGTTGCCACCGCACTCGAGGAAATTGATGCGGGACACCATCGGATATCGCAGCAGCGCCTCGACCGTGAAGACGAGCGGCCGCTTGACCATTCCATGGATCAGCAGCTTGTGCTGCGACGGATCAATCACCGGCACCCCGCCGTGGTTCACATTGAAGTGAAGGCCGTTCGGCGTGATGATCCCGTTGAGCAAATGATGCGGCGTGCGGGCGTGTGAAATCACGGGCTGGCCGCTTGGATTGTCGATGAGGCGCACTACGCTCTTTTCGAATGGCGAAGCCACCTGATAGGGCGGCATGGCATCGCCCGGCACCAGACTCCAATCCGGCTCTGTGAGCGGCTCGGCTGCGGCGTCCGTTGAAAACCCTGCCCCTGTGCCCATTGCCCCGGCGAAAGCCAGTCCGCGTCCGAGCAGCGCACGGCGGTGAAGGAGCCCATTTCCCGCCACCACATCTGAGGTCGAATGCTTGTCCGTCATCTTCATGCACGTTCTCCGATCGGCCGCAGGAACAAATGCGGGTCTTGCGGCAGGTTGAGGACCCAAGTGCTCGGTGTTGTCTTTCGAACCGAGCTATCTGGATTGCGTGGCCACGTCGCGGGCCTTCTGGTAGCTCTCGATGACGGCGCCATAGTTGGGTGCGACGAGCGCATACAGCTTTGCAAGCTCTGCTGCCTCAGGCCGGTTCCATGTGCGATGTGTCTCGGAGAGTACCGCATTGGTCGAGGTGGGAATCACCCCGGCCTGGGTGAAGCGAGCGAGTGTGGTTCGCGACGCCAGCTCGCTCGGATCGCCAGACGCATCGATCACGGCGTAGACCTTGAAACCCGCAGCCTTCGCGTCAAGCGCTGGAAACATCACGCATACGCTAGTCCAGACGCCGGCCATGATCAGGGTATTCTTGCCGGTGGCACGCACGGCCCTAACAAAATCTTCGTTGTCCCAGGCGTTCACTTCGCCCTTGCGCGGCACAAATACCGCATGCGGCGCGAACTGATGAATCTCGGGCATAAGCGGACCATTCGGCCCGTTCGGCTCAGACGCTGTTGTAATCATGGGGATTTTCAGAAGCGTGGCCAGCTTGGCAAGCATCGTCGTGTTCGCTCTCAATTCGGCGACGCTGATGTCCTTAACGGTCTGGAACAGGCCGGCCTGATGGTCCATCAGCAGCATGACTGAGTCGGAGGTATCGAGCAGAGCCTTACCGCCACCTGTCGGGAGTATGCTTGGGGATCCTGCACCGGGAATCGCCTGGGCCACGGCGGTTGCTGATGGCCAGAGGAATCCGATCGCCAAAGCGGTAACGAGCGCCCGCAGCATGGTCGTGGTCGACATAGGCTGTCCTTTCATGAATAGTGGCGAGGATAGGGAAACTCATTCCACACTGTTGCTCCTTGATGACGGCGAAGCAGGTCGCGGCGCTCCAGGCTGGTGCGCAACGCCAGCGCGTCAAAATAACTTGGCGTCCAACGTGATCCCTGCGTTGAGGACCTGTGACACTGGGCAGTTCTTCTCAGCATCGGCAGCCATTCGAGCAAACGCAGCTTCGTGGTTGGGCACTTGAGCAGGCAGGGGCAGGGCCGATCGACGCCGCATGGCACCGCTTCGGCTGCCTCGCGAACTACAGTGGCACAGGGCTCGCGGGCGAGCTTTCATCCTTCGACGCGGCCGAGCGCTTCAGGTCTTGCCATGCGACAAGCAGAAAGCCACCGACCAGCCCAAGATGTTCAAAGAAGGCATTTGTGGCCATGAATCGGTCCTGGCCTGGAGGCAGTTCCCAGAAGCGCAGCGCAATCAACGTTGCCATCAGCGTAAAGCCGCCGAGCGCAAGGGCCGCGAGCCACCGGTAGAAGCCCGTGAGGATCATGATCGAGGCGCCCAACTCAAGCGCGATCACGGCGATGGCAATTGGAACGGCCGGCGCAAGGCCGAAGTGATTCATCTCAGCGATTGCGCCGCTGAAATCTGCCGCCTTAACGATCCCGCCTTGCAGGTAGGCCGCGCACAGGCCGAGCAGCGCGATCCAGTGAACCGGCGGCGTCGCGAACCGCGCCGCGATGCTCTCGATAGTGTTCTCGATGGCGTTCATGTCACACCGCCCAGCAGGAGCAACCAAGGGCTCCCCAGAAGGAGCGGTCGTCGGTCGGCGCGTTCAGCCCCCATGCATGCGCATGTCCATGCACGCCGCAGGCACTGCTGCATCCGCAGGCGGCTGCGTAGGCGTATTTGCGCTGCTGGTGGGCGCTGGCACGTTTCTGATAGCCGCCGAAAGTGCGTACCGGGGACCAGTCAGGCATCGCGGGCGGCAGCGGCGGCGCCAAGTCCTTGAAGTCGGCGTCGCCGTACACCGCCTTGCCACCGACTAGCGTCAGCACCGACGTGATTTCCTGGATTGCTTCGCCCAGGACCGAGAAATAGTCGTCGGAGAGAACGGCGAGATCTGCCAATTGCCCGGCCTTGATCTGACCCTTATTGCCGACCTCAGTGGAAAACCAGGCGTTGGACTCGGTCCAGAGCCGCAGCGCGGTTTCGCGGTCGAGCTGGTTGCTCGCCGGATAGATCTGCATTCCGCCAACGGTCCGGCCGGTCACCAGCCACGAGAGCGAGACCCAGGGATTGTAAGACGCGACGCGCGTTGCGTCGGTGCCGGCGCCGACCGGCACCCCCATCTCCACGATCCGCCGGATTGGTGGCGTGCGTTCTGCCTTCTGGGCACCGTAACGCGCGACGAAGTACTCGCCCTGGTAGGCCATGCGGTGCTGAACGGCGATGCCGCCCCCAAGCTTTGCGATTCGCTCGATGTTGCGGTCGTCGATAGTCTCGCAATGGTCGAATATCCAATGCAGGCCGTTGAATGGAATGTCACGATTGACCTTCTCGAAGACGTTCAACGCACGCGTGATGGTCTCGTTGTAGGTGGCATGCATGCGCCACGGCCAGCGGTTCGTCGCGAGCAGCCGGATCACCGCTTCGAGGTCCTCCTCCATGTTGGGCGGCGTCTCGGGACGTTCGACCTGGAAGTCCTCATAGTCCGCCGCACTATAGACCAGGTTCTCGCCGCCGCCGTTATTACGATAAGTGTCGTCGCCCTGGCCCGGGCGCACCTGCTTGACCCAGGTCTCGAAATCCGCCAGCTCCTGCTTCGGCTTCTGAGTGAACAGGTTGTAGGCGATGCGCACGGTGAGCTGGCCTTCGCGGTGGAGCTCCTCGATGATCTGATAGTCCTCGGGGTAATTCTGGAAACCGCCGCCGGCGTCGATCACCCCGGTCACGCCAAGACGGTTCACCTCGCGCATGAAATGCCGCGTCGAGTTCTTCTTGTACTCGGGCGGCAATGTCGGCCCCTTAGCGAGTGTGGCGTACAGGATGGTCGCGTTCGGCTTCGCAATCAGCAGTCCGGTTGGCTCGCCCCTCGAGTCGCGCACGATTTCTCCCCCCGGGAAGTCCGGCGTGTCTTTGGTGTAGCCGACGGCACGAACCGCGGCGCCGTTGAGCAGGGCCCGGTCATAGAGATGCAGCAGAAAAACCGGCGTGTCCGGGGCGGCCGCGTTGATCTCATCCAAGGTCGGCAGCCGCTTCTCGACAAATTGATGTGCAGTAAAGCCGCCCACGACCCGGACCCATTGCGGAGCGGGCGTGCGTGCTACCTGCTCCTTGAGCATCCGCATCGCATCGGCAAGGGATCGCACGCCATCCCAACGCAGCTCCATGTTGTAATTGAGCCCGCCACGGATGATGTGCATGTGGCTGTCGATCAGACCGGGAATGACGCGGCGCCCCTTGAGGTCGATGTGTCGTGTGCCGGAACCGGCCAGGCGCATGACGTCCTGTTGCGTTCCTGCCGCAACAAAGCGTTCGCCGCGAATGGCAATTGCCTCTGCTTGCGGGTTCTGCCGATCGAGGGTCGTGATCCTGCCGTTAAAGAGAAAGAGATCGGCGGCGCCGTCCGGGGTTTGAGCCGCTGCTCCACGAAGGCCGGCCGCAACTGCCCCGAGCCCGGCCAGTACAGTGCGGCGATCTGGTTGGAGAATCACGGTTTCGTCTCCCTTTTGCGAGACCGAACGGTCTCGCCTGCGGACAACGCTTTCTTACACCACGATCAACTTCGCCCGCTGTTCCTAACCCGGATTATGCATCAGGTGTAGAAAGTTTGCGAGCGAGAAGACACCGATTCGCGTAGCAAATCGGTGTCCAATCAAACTGCTTCATGCAATCAGCCCAACGCACAGCTGCCATGACCGACGATGCGCCGCTTCCCTTTGACCTGCGAGCGGTCAGCCGCAAGAAACTCACAGTGGGTTTTGACGGCGGCACCCAGTCGTCCGATGCGGGAGACTCTGCTCGACGGCGTGCAGTGGGTGCGCGGCGACCAGGGCGTCGCCAAGATCGGTCCTGGCCGCGGCAGTGCTCCCTCGGTTGGAGAATCCTGAATCCGTCGACCGCGTGGAGAACTATGCCTGCCATATGATCGGTGCGCGGTCTGCCCCCACGACCAGCATCAGAACTTTTGTCACGCAGCGCCCGCGCCAAGCACGATCGTATCCAAACCATGGACTGGTATTACCTCTTACATGCACAGCATTTCACCGGACAAGGCAAGAGGAGTTCTTTCCACTGGAGATGAGGTTCGCACGACGAGCGCCTGCATGATATGATACAAGCTCCGAGATTATCCGACGCCGGAGGCAAAGACTGCCGACTTTCAGATCAACAGGACGCCGATGCATCCAAGGGGCATCTGGGCCATCTCAGCTGGGAGGAACCTGGGAATGCGTTTGATCGATTTGGCCCTTGCGGCATTTGCGGCATTTATCGCCGGCAGCCCCGCCGGCGCGCAGAACTGGAAGGAATACGGCTATCCCGCTTAATTCCTTTACGGTTGCCTTTCCGACCGATCCGCAGATCGAAGCCACGACTTACCAACTCGCCGACGGCCGCTCGGTCGAAGCGCATGTCTATTCGGTCCGCCTGAAGGATAGCGTGTTCAAGGTGACGATCGCCGAACTCGCCAATACCGGCCTGGAGGAAAGCACGGTGATCGAACATGCGATCAAGATGCTGTCTGAAGGCGGCGAGGTGAAAATCAACATCCCCCACCGCGTATACCAGGTCTACGGCCGTCAGCTCAGCATCCTGGGGACGGACGGCAGCCGCTCGACGGTCGCGGCGTTCGACCACAAGGGTCGGCTTTACCTGATTGAGGGCAAAGCGCTTCCGGGCGGAAATGCCATCGACACCATCCGTTTCCAGCAATCGCTGGTATTCACCGACGGCGGCTCAAACCGGTCCCCGGATGCTATCCGCGCCATTCGCGAGGCCTGTCGCAGCGGTGTCGCCAACCCTGCAGGCCCCGACGACCCACGCTGTGCACGGCAATGAAGTCCCGTCGCGGAAGCCTTCGCATCATCGATCCTGTCTCGGACGTGCTGGAAACTTGGCGATCAGGTCGATCTCCTGTCCATCGCGTCTGATGCTCAGAGGCAGCCAGGTTCCGGGCGCCTGCCGGGCGACCGTGTCGGCCAGTTCGCCAGGAGTTCGCATCTCCAGGCCGGCAGCCCGCACCACATGATCCCCGGCTTTCAAGCCAGTGATTTCGGCTACGCTATCGCTGACAACCCGGCTGATGCGGGGCGCACCATCGCCTTCTACGAGTACGACGCCAAGCCTCGGACGCTCTGGCGGCGGCGCTTCGTCAGTGTGTGGCAACGTGAAAACGACATCGGCATAGGAGGTGCCAACGAGCGCGCACGCCCCATCGGCAGATACCGGAATGAGCGTCATCGCTCCGGTGATCCCGAGGTCCTTGAGTTGATGGGGAACGCCATGGCCCTCTGCAACGTGCCCGCTGCCCAAAATTCCTACGATTGTTGCGTTGGAGAACTTACGCTTGGCGGCGGCCAGCGCCTCAGCCATGGCGCGGTCCCAGGTCAGTTGAGCCTCGACGAAATGTTTGAATTCGGGCTGCTGCATTGCTTCAGCCAGCGCTGCCTCGTTCGGCTCCGGAGGGCTCGACCCCTGAGAGCTCGCCAAGCGATCGGCGGCGTCGGGCGACATTGTCCTCTTCATGACGTAGACACGCGCAAGATCACGCTGCTAGGCAGGACTGGCGGGAGCGGGTTCGGAGAGACCTTCGCGCTCGGTGGCAGGAACACCCCCCCACCCATGTTGGCCGACTTGAGAGACGAACTGCCGCTCGACATTCAGCGCTATCATTGGAATGCGGTTGAGACGAGCGAACTGGAACAACGGCATGTAAAGAGCGGCATCGTAGCCCCATACTTGTCGCCACTCGGACGCCTTCAGAAAAGCCTCATCCGTCAGCTTGCCCGCGACCCAATCGTCAAGGACAGGTTGCAGGCGACGCGGAAACGCTTCGAAACCAATGACAATATTTCCCCCGCGGCCAAGTAACGCTGCCAAGGTATGCAGTTGCCAGTAATGGTGATCCGCATCGGTATGCGATTCCCCGAGCAGCACAACGGCAGTCTTCGCAACGAGATCGCCGAACAACCCTTCCCTGTCTATGGATCGCCCCGTCTTCACGTCGATCCAGCCGCCATAATTGGCGCACGCGGGCGCCGTTTGAGCCGACGAAACGCGGGCGTTCACGCCGATGGCCGCAGCAAACAAGGACGCGGACAAAACGACAGTCCGGAGCCACAACCTGCGGCTAGCAGCGTATGCCGAACGGCCGGAGATTCGTTGGCATGAACCAGTCATATCTTTCATATTTCACCTGCGCCCAGCAGCATTGAACGATGCGGCAGCAACGACTTTCTGCATTGTTGATCTTAAAGCATGCGTTATCCCGCCGGTGGAAGCAACCCTGGTGACGATGGCTCAAGCAAATTGCCCTGGTCTTCGCCAGCGGTGCACCGCCGTTAGAATGGCACGAACGCGATGCTGCTTCACTTTGTCTGCCATGCCCTCTGCCGCAATCTACGCGCGGATATTCTCGGCCTTTCGCGCGGGCGATATATCGCTCCCCAGCACGTCGGCCTTTGCTTTCTGATCGCTGTCTCGATTTCGCTGCAATTGGTCTCATTGATTTGTGCAGACCAAGGTGTAAAAAAAGCAACCGCGTTTCGAGGTTCAGCCCCC
>Ga0126369_10004651_pt1 | contig 10094 bp, 11 predicted proteins | sample PanSoiMetaPlot_1_FD_109646 | JGI IMG/M metagenome (GOLD analysis project Ga0126369, IMG submission 109646) | Tropical forest soil microbial communities from Panama - MetaG Plot_1 | ecosystem: Environmental > Terrestrial > Soil > Tropical forest > Bulk soil | place: Panama | collected 2016-02-17
AGAGCTTCTTGATCTTCTCGACCCGCGCCTACTGCGCCTCGGGCTCGGTCGGGATCGTGCCGATCATCCGGGTCCACGCGAACGGCGAGATGCAGTTCGCGGTCACGTTGTAGCGGCCCATGTCGAGCGCGACCGCCTTCGTGAAGCCGAAGATGCCGAGCTTGGCCGCCGCGTAGTTGGCCTGGCCCACGTTGCCGATCAGCCCCGAGGTCGACGTCATGTTGATGATCCGGCCCCACTTCTGCTCGCGCATGAGCGGTGCCGCCGCGCGGGTCACCGCGAAGGTGCCCTTGAGGTGGGTATCGATGACGGCGTCCCACTCTTCCTCGGTCATGTTGAAGATCATCCGATCCCGGAGGATGCCGGCGTTGTTGACGACGACGTCGACGCGCCCGAAGGTATCGACCGCCGTCTTGATGATGGCCTGACCGCCGGCCATCGATGCCACCGAGTCGTAGTTGGCGGCGGCCTTGCCGCCGTTCTTCGTGATCTCGCCGACGACCTCGTCGGCCGGCGCGCTCTCGGCGCCGCTGCCGGCGGCCGAGCCGCCGTAGTCGTTGACCACCACCTGCGCGCCGTGCCGCGCCATCAAGAGAGCGATCTCCCGGCCGATGCCGCGGCCCGCGCCCGTCACGACCGCCACCTTACCCTTGAGCATCATGAGCGTTCCCTCCGCTCCTGGAGTCAGAAGCCCGACGACGATAGCACAGTCGCCCCCGGCGCCGAGGCTTCGGTCGAAGGGCGGCGCTTCAGCGCCGGCGCGAGTCGAGGGCGGCGACGAACGCGCCGGCGAAGACGAAGACGATCGCGGAGTAGTACACGAACATCGCGAAGGCGATGAGGACCGACAGGGGGCCGTAGATCTCGTTGTAGAGGCTGACGCGCTGGATGTACAGGCGGAAGAGCTGCTTGGCGATCTCCCAGAGCACGCTGGCGAGGATGGCGCCCGCCAGCGCCGGGACGACCCGCACCTGACGGCGCGGGACGTACCGGTAAGCGCAGTAGAACATCACCGTCGACAGCATGAGGCTCAGCGGCAGCGCGGCGAGCTCGAACCAGCGCGGCGCCAGCGGCAGCGAGTGGACCGCCAGCGCGCGGAAGGCGTGGTAGAGCCAGGTCATGGTGCTCACGGTGAACAGCAAGAGGCTCAGCAAAAGCGCCATCCAGCTGTCGCGCACGAGGTTGCGCAGGAAGCCGCCGTCGCTCTTCACGCCGAGCAGCCGGTGCAGGATCAGGCGCGAGGCGCTCATCAGCGGCGTCGAGACGAGGACCAGCGTGCCGGTGCCCAGGAGACCCGATGCGGTTCGCGTCTCGACGATGCGGAGCAGTACCCGGCTGATCTGCGCCTGATAGACGGGGAACTGCTCCGCGAGCTGGCCGACCACATGGCGCGCCGCTTCCTCGCGCGCCAGCACGAAGCCGACCAGCGAGACGCCGAGGAGCAGGAGCGGGACCAGGCTCACCAGGAAGAAGAACGCGAGGCCGGCGCTCATGAAGAAGCCGTCGGCGGCGATGAAGCGCGAGACTGCCCCTCGCGGGCCCGCGGTCACAACTGGCGGTAGAAGTGGGCGCGGTCGCCGCCCTTCACCTCGAACCGACGCATCTTGTTGTCCCGCTTCACCTCGAAGGTCAGCGGCTCGCCGGGCTCGTGCCGCCAGAGGCTCATGTAGAAATCGCGGCGGTTCGCGACCTCCTCGGCGTTGAGCGACACGATCACGTCACCGTCCTGCAGCCCACCCCGATCTCCGGGGCCGTCGGGCACCACGCCCGCGACCACGACGCCCTCCTCGACCACGTACGCGAAGATGCCGATCCAGGCGCGCCGCGGCCGGCTCACGACCCGGCCGAAGCGAACCATCTCGTCGCGATGGTCGCGATAGCAGTCGATGGGAATGGCCAGGGAGCTGCGCGCGATCTCGTTGAGGTTCAGCGAGACGGTGCCGACCAGACGGCCCGAGGTCGTGTAGAGTCCGCCGCCGCCGTAGCCCGGGTTCGGCGCGTTCGAGATGATGCCGCGATCGATCAGATATTCCCAGTACGCCTCGAACTCGCCGATGTAGGTGGCGAACCCGGCGGTGGCGCGCCGCTCCTGTGGCCCCATCGCCCCGAGCAGGATCACCTCGTCCGAGCGCTCGACCGCGTCGGCGGCCCCGATCTCGGCCGCGACCAGCCCCTGCCGGTTCACCTTGATCAGCGCCAGGCCGATCTCGAAATCCTGCGCGACGATCTCGGCCTTCGCGCGGCGCGGCTTCTGGAACGCGACGGAGATTGTCTGGGCGCCCATCACGACGTAGTTGACGGTCAAAATGAGGCCCGAGGGATCGACCACCACGCCGCTCCCGAGCCGCTCGTTGCCGAGAATTTTCGTCGACGGATGGTCGCGCGAGACGGTCGTGTGGATGTACACGACGCTCTGCAGGAGGTGGCGCACGAGCTCGACGGATGTGTCCATGACGGGCTACTGACCCTTCAAATGATAGCCGAAGAAATCGGCGACCCGGCGCCGCGAGTCGGCAAACGCGCCGGGGTCGAAGGCGACGGTGGCGCCACAGCACTCGTTCGGCTTGTTGTGATTCGCGACGTCGGCCAGGAACGTCCGCGGCTGACCGATCACGTCGAAGTAGTGGTAGGCGCGCGGGTACAGGAAGATCGTCGCATCCGCGCCTCGCGCGCGCATCGCCTCGACCATCTCGACGCAGGCCTTGGGGTCCGTCCAGTCGTCGGCGTCGCCGATCAGCACCAGGAGCGGACGGGTCACCAGCTCGTGGACCAGCGAATAGCATCCGCCGGGATAGAAGCCGATCGCCGCGCGAAATCCCGGCTGGGGCAGCGCGACGCCGCGCCGGCGGGCGCGCTCGAGACTCGGCCCGTTGATCGAGGCGAGCGCGAACACGCCGCCGTTCGACCAGCCGACGATGCCGACGCGCGCGCGATCGACGTACGGCCGGGCCTGCAGATAGCGCAGGGCGCCCATCGCGTCGTCGAACCGCTCCGTGTTCGCGATGTCCGGCAGGCTCGGGGCGCACGAGGTGCCCATGTGCCGCGGCGCCCAGCTGTCGACGAGCAGCGCCACGTAGCCCTCGTCGCGGAACCAGCGCGACCACTCGTGATTCGACTCGGAGATGCCGGCGCACCCGTGCATGAGCACGACGGCCGGGAACGGCCCCGCGCCCGCGGGGCGCAGCTCCCACGCGGGAACGGCAAGCGGCTTGCCCGGCGTCGCGTTCGGAAACGAAAGATTCGTCGAGACGCAGCCGGCGAGGACGAGCGAGGCGAAAAGCGCCGACATCGCGCGTCGGAGCATGAATCGAGCATACACCGCACCCCAACGCGGGGCGAAGCTTGAGCGTCAACAGGGGCGCCGGCTTGCGACGACGCTTTTCAGAATGGCCGACGCCGTTATGCGCGCCGCGATCGTTTGCGGAACAGGCTCACCAACTGTCCACGGGGCCTACGCTCTCAGCGCGTGAATGATGAGCACGCGGACAACTTGCGCCCGGCTCGACACGCAACTTGTCGGCTCGAAGCAAAAAGACGAGCACGCGGGATGCGCGTCGGCGCTTGGCCTCGACCGGAAGCCCACGACGGCCAGTGGAGCTTCTAGCGGAGCTGCACATTGAGAGGAGCTATCGGTGCGGGACCGCGGGCAGCGTGCTTGTAAATCCACGTTTCGGCCGTCGAGGGGCCCGTGAACTTCCAGAAGAGAATTACGCCGTAGGTCGAGACTGGAACACCATAAAAGTCCGCAGAGCACGGCGGCGAGAAGCGCACATTGCAAATCTTGCCCGCTTGGGTAAGGTCGCCATCGATCAGCGTCCACGTTCCATTGCCGTCGGGGTTCAGCTCCCAGAGTTGTGCGGTCGAACCGTTGCCGTAGATGAGCAGGAAGTTGCCGGTGACCGGATCGGGCGTAATGGATCGGTTCGTGCTGCCGAGCGCGATGTCGACCGGCGCGTCGGCGAGTGCCGTGATCGTCTTCGCGTCGGTGATCTTCCAGAGCTTGCGACAGCCGCTTCCGGCTCCGCACGAGATGTTGCCGTTGCCCCCGCCAAAAATGGAAACCCTCTTCACCGGGCTGTAATGCAAGGTGCCCTGGAAGTCCCCGTTGGTGAACTCGTGGGCGCTCCCGGCCAGGATTGTCCACGTCTGCGTGGCCTCCCGGAACTGGATCAGCCCGCCGTGCGTGGAACCATAGGCGTCGCCGTTCCAGAACAGCAGAGAGCCGCCGTCCATCGTCGCATGGTACGTGAGACCGTTCGCGTCCTGGCAGCACGTGGAGAACGGCGTCACCACCGGGAGCTGTGACCAGACCCCCTGCTTGCCCGCGCACCAAGACGGGCTATTATTCACGCAGTAGCGCAGCACGATCAGTTGCCCGGTCGACTCGGTGTGCGGCATTTGCCAGTAGAAGACTTCGTTCACATCGTCCCACGCGACATCATTGTAGACATGCCCCGGCGTAACCGGCGCCGGTTGCGGGGTGACGTTGACGGTCCAACTATTCGTGTCGTCGTCGAACTGGGCTAGAGGCTTCGGGCAGGACTGCGGGCAGACCCCTCCTCCGGCTGTCGAGTGCTCGGACACGGCCAAGAAGAGGCGCCGCGTGCGGGAGTCCCAACCCGCCTGTGCATCGTCGAATTCGGGGTTGCGGGTATAGAGCTGCGAGACCCGTCCCGCTCCCGCCGCGTTGAGCACGGCCCAACTCCGAAGAGGCATCGTGGCCGCGAGTTGTCCGAGTTCTGTCGCCTCCGCTGACGTCGCAAGCAGAATCAACAGCGCGACAAGCCACAGCTTCATAGCGTAGGGTTCCAGTCGGGGTGACTATCGCCGCGGTGCCCACCGCCGAGTTCAAGCTGGTCGATGTCCACTAGCGAGACCTGCTGCAGCGGTCCTAATGTCCACTCCATAGCGCCACCACTGAGCAATCGTGCTGCCACACGGCTGGGGTCGGCAAAATCAAGAAATCTGCGCGCCTACCAGAATTGCTTGCGTCAACGATATGACACACGAATGTCGAGCTGGCATTACCTCGAGAGAGTCCAGATGATCGGGCTCAACGTGGGTCGCTCTAAAATTCCCGCCCGACCAAGCCTTGGAGGTGTCGCCACAACGATCCGTCGTGACGCGTGATCCTCCATCACGTTGGGTGCGTTTGGTGTCGACTCAGCTCCGGAGGGGCCGCTTCCGTTGGGTGACCACGTATTTCGCCACCGCGACGACAACGGCGGCAACCGCTGTGACGACGACCACGGTGAGCATTTCCCTCAGGGAGCCAGCGGACACAGTGGCCGGCGAACTTGTCGAACCCGGTGAGCCCGACAACTGGGCCACGCCGTGTCCGGTCCACGCCGTCACGAGCGCACCGATCGTGGCGAGTCCGGCAGACATTCGCATCGTGTCCTGCTTCCCAGCGGACGGTGACGCGACGATCCGATCCGGGAAGTCGGGAGTCCAATATATTTTCCCCAGCACGATTCAGAGGTCAGTGATATGAGTTTGTCCCAGCATGGAGTTGCGTCATTTGCGGTACTTCCTCGCGGTTGCCGAGGAGCTCCATTTCGGGCGAGCGGCGGCGAAGCTCCACATATCCCAGCCGCCGCTGAGCCAGCAGATCCGGCGTCTCGAGAACGAGCTGCAAGCGCCCCTCTTCCACCGGACGACGCGTCACGTCAAACTGACGGCGGCCGGTCGAATGTTCCTCGACGAAGCCCGCGCCGTCGTCGCCCACGCCGAGCAGGCCGCCGGAGCCGTGCAACGGGCGAGTCGTGGGGAGATCGGGCAGCTCGTCGTGGGCTGCGCCCTCTGGGCCGACTTCCTGAATGGCGCGAGAATCATCCGACGTTTCGCCCGGCGACACCCGGGAGTCGACGTCGAGCTGCGCGATCTCACGGCCCCCGAACAGATCGCGTTGCTCGAGGACGGAACCATCCACGTCGGCATCCTTCGACCGCCGGTTCAGAGTGATGTGCTGATGAGTGAGCGCCTGGTCTCCGAAAGCCTGGTCGTGGCGTTTCCGCGCAGCCCTCACCGATCAGCCCTACGTCCGCTTCTCGCAACGCCGAGCGCCCGCCTATCAGTCCCTCGTGAGCCGGGCATGTCGTCATGCCGGGATCACGCTTCGGGTCCGGTACGAAGTGGAGCACCCGCAGACCGTTCTCGCGGTTGTCGCGGCCGGGCTCGGCGTGTCGCTGGTGCCGGCGTCGTTGCAGATGCTCAAGCGCCCGGGCGTCGCGTATCGGCGCTTGAAGCCCGCCGGCCCGGCCCTCGAGACGGTCATCGCATGGCACCGCGAACGCGAGCTGCCCTTCGTCCAGGCATTCGTCAGAGTGGCCAGCGAGGTCTCGCGTTCGCGATCGGCCCATCTCATCGCCTAGTCGTTCGCGGCGCCGAAGAAGCGATATATAGAAACATTTTGATATATTGATTATGTGACGTCGACCAGCCTGCAGGCGTTCAAAGCCGAGTTCTTCAAGGCGCTGGCCCACCCGATCCGGATCCGGATCCTCGAGATTCTCCGCGCCGGCGAGCGAAGCGTCCAGGAGCTTCAGACCCGCCTCGGTCTCGATCAGTCCACCGTTTCGCAGCAGCTCGCGGTCTTGCGCGCCAAGAACATCGTGGCCGCTCGAAAAGAGGGCACGACGGTGCGGTACGAGATCCGCGACCCGCTCGTCGGTGATCTGCTCGACGTCGCTCGCCGGATCTTCAACAACCAGCTCACCGGCACGCAGACCATGCTGCGCGCGCTTCGCCAGGAAGCGCGCCGCCCCGCGCGGCGCTGACGTGTTTCGCCAGCTGCGGACCGCCGTTCGAACGGGCATCGTCACCGAGCGCTGCGCTCCCGACGGCCAAATCGAACAGGTCGGCAAACGGCTGGCCTCGGAGATCGTGCGATTGTTCGGCCGCTCGCTCGCGATCCGGCAAGTCGACGCCGGCTCCTGTAACGGCTGTGAGCTCGAGATTTCCGGCCTCACCGGCCCACACTACGATCTCGAGCGGTTCGGACTGCACTTCGTCGCCTCTCCGCGCCACGCCGACTGTCTGCTGGTAACCGGGCCGGTCACCCGCAACATGGCGGAGGCGCTGCGGCGCACGTGGGAAGCGACACCGGATCCGAAGCTCGTCGTGGCCGTCGGCGACTGCGGACGAGACGCTGGTGTGTTTCGGGGATCCTACGCAGTGGTTGGCGGTGTCGCCGACGTGGTGCCGGTCGATGCCGTGATCCCCGGCTGTCCGCCTCCGCCGGCGGCGCTGCTGGCCGGCCTGCTCGAAGCATTGGGCCGGCTCCCGCGATGACCCGGCTCGCGTACGGATTGGTTGCCCTGCTGGCCGTCGCCGCGGTCGGCCTCGGCGGTTACGGGATGACGGGCGGCGCCGGGGCGCTGCGGCTGCCCTGGGTTCTGCCGCTGGGCGGCCTCGAGCTGACGCTCGATCCGCTCGGGGGACTCTTTCTGGCGTTGATCGGCTTCGCCGCCATCCCAGCATCGATCTACGCGATCGGTGAAGCGGACGCTCGGCGCGGTCGCTTCGCGTACGCCGTCTTCGTGACGTCGATGTGCATGGTGCCACTCGCCGCCAACATGATGACCTTCCTGATCGCGTGGGAGCTGATGTCGCTGGCCTCCTACTTTCTGGTGCTCCACGACAGGCGGTCGAAGGAGTCCATCGAGGCCGCGTGGATCTATGCCGTCATGACCCACGCCGGCCTCGCATGCTTGCTCGGTGGCATGCTCCTGATCGGAGCCGACGTCGGCAGCCCGCGGTTCGCGGATTGGCGGACCGCGACCCAGGCGCTGGCGCCGACCACGCGTGGCGCCGCCTTCGTCGTGCTGGCGCTCGGCTTCGCCGGCAAGGCCGGCGTCGTCCCGCTGCACGTCTGGCTCCCGCTCGCGCACCCGGCCGCGCCCAGCCATGTCTCGGCGCTCATGTCGGGCGTCATGATCAAGCTCGGAATCTACGGGCTGCTGCGCGTGAGTCTCGACTGGCTCGGCATCGGTCCGCCCTGGTGGGGCGCCACGCTGCTGATCGCCGGCGCCGTCTCGTCGTTGATCGGCGTGCTCTATGCGCTCGTCGAGCACGACCTCAAGCGACTCCTCGCGTTTCACAGCATCGAGAATATCGGCATCATCCTGCTTGGAATCGGCAGCGCCGTTCTCTACCGGGCTGCCGGCCTCGAAGCTCTCGCCGTCCTCGGGTTGATCGCGGCGCTCTATCACACGATCAATCACGCCATGTTCAAGGCATTGCTCTTCCTCGGCGCCGGCGCCGTCGTTCACGCGACCGGCACCCGGAACATGGAAGCGATGGGGGGTCTGATCAAACGCATGCCGTGGACCGCGGCATGCTTCCTGGTCGGCTCGGCAGCGATCGCCGCCCTGCCGCCGCTCAACGGCTTCGTGAGCGAATGGCTCACGTTCCTGGCCCTGTTTCAGAACATGCGTCTCGAGGCGATCGGGCAGAACCTCGTGTTCACGCTCGGAATCGCGAGCCTCGCGCTGACCGGTGGACTGGCGATGGCGTGCTTCGTGAAAGCGTTCGGCATCACGTTCCTGGCCCTGCCGCGCAGCGACGCCGCGGCTCACGCCCACGAGGCGAGCCGTCCGATCCGCGTGGCGATGGTGACACTCGCGACCGCCTGCGTGGCGCTCGGCGTGGGGCCGACGGTCGTCGTGCCTGCCTTCGGGTCCATCGCGTCCGCCGTCCTGGGAACGGCGCCCGAAGCGATCGGCGGAGACTGGCTGACGGTCCGCGTGTCGGGTCAGTTCGCGAGCCTCTCGACGGCGGCGATTGCGGTGGTCCTCGCCGCGATGTTCGTCGCCCCGCTCGCGGCGCTCCGGCTCGTCGGCGCCTCCCGCAGGACGCGCGCGTACGAGACGTGGGGCTGCGGCCGCATCGTGCAAACCTCGCGGATGGAATACACCGCCACCGCGTTCGCCAACCCGTTCAAGCGCGTGTTCGACTTCTTCTACCGCCCCACGAAACGCCTGGACATCGAGTTCCATCCTGAATCGCGGTTCTTCGTCGAGCGCATCGAATACGAGAACCCGACACGATCGATCTTCGACGACTGGCTGTATCGACCGCTGCTTCGACTGTTGCATTCCGGCGCCCTCGCCGCCGGTGCGCTGCAGTCGGGAAGCGCCAATCAGTATCTGGCGTACATTCTCGTCGCGCTCCTGCTCATGCTGGTGCTCGCGTGAGCGCCGGCATTCTGCTCGCGGTCTTGCAGATCGTGATCGTCGGCGCGGGGGCGCCGTTGCTGGTCGGCGCGCTTCGCACCCTCAAGGCGCGCCTGGTCGGGCGCCGAGGTCCGAGCCCCTGGCAGCCTTACTCCGATTTACGCAAGCTACTCGCCAAAGAGGTGGTCGTTTCCACGACGACCTCGTGGGTGTTCCGCGCCACGCCGTATGCGCTCGTCGCGACCCTGCTGACGGCCGCGCTGATCGTGCCGGTCGTGACAGCTCGGCCACCCCTGGCCTTCGCAGGCAACATCATCCTGCTCGTATATCTCTTCATGCTCGGCACCTTCTTTCTCGCGCTCGCCGGCCTGGACGCCGGAAGCGCATTCGGCGGCATGGGCTCGAGTCGCGAAGTGGCGGTCGCCGCGCTGGCCGAACCGACGGTCGTCATCGCGGTGTTCGCGCTTGCGCTGCGCGCTGACACGATCGACCTCGGGCGCATCGTCGAGCGTTTCGGCGGTGAGCCGTGGCTGGCCGCCAATCCGGCGCACCTGCTCGCCTTCGCCGCGATGTTCATCGTGATGCTCGCGGAGACCGGCCGGTTACCCGTCGACAATCCCGCGACCCACCTCGAGCTCACCATGATCCACGAGGCGATGGTGCTCGAGTACTCGGGGCGCTATCTGGCGCTCGTCGAGTGGGCGTCGGCGATGAAGCTGTTCGTGTTCATGACGTTGCTGGCCAATCTCTTCGTGCCCTGGGGCCTGACGGAGCCCGGCGGGCCGATCCCGGTGTTCATCGGCGTCCTGGCCCTGGCAGTCAATCTCGTCGTGCTCACGACGGCCGTTGCGCTGCTCGAGCCGGCGGTGGCGGAGCTCAGGCTGTGTCGGGTTCCGGAGCTTCTGGCGGGGTCCTTTG